>Ga0208966_1000007_pt1 | contig 94843 bp, 109 predicted proteins | sample GreLakmeHU45MSRF_FD_187701 | JGI IMG/M metagenome (GOLD analysis project Ga0208966, IMG submission 187701) | Freshwater lentic microbial communities from great Laurentian Lakes, MI, USA - Great Lakes metaG HU45MSRF (SPAdes) | ecosystem: Environmental > Aquatic > Freshwater > Lake | place: Great...
CGGTTCAACCGGTGGCGGTGGTGGTGGCGGTTCAATCGGTGGCGGTGGTGGTGGCGGTTCAACCGGTGGCGGTGGTGGTGGCGGTTCAACCGGTGGCGGTGGTGGTGGTGGATAGTCCGGTGGCGGTGGTGGTGGTGGATAGTCCGGTGGCGGTGGCTGTGGTGGATGATCAATGCAGCAATTTCTGCAAACGAGTTTCGGTTCGCACAGACATCCAGCGACGACATACGTCCAATAATCTCCGTCCAGGCAAAATGGATCACAACTGCCCGCGGGCAGGGGTGCGCACGAGCTGCTGCTGCTAGAGCACAAACAGTGAGAGCATCCTTCTGGCGTTTCATATGGTCCGCCAGTGAGTACATAAGTGTTAGGATCGTATTGTGACTCGGTTATGCAGAAGTAATCATCGCAGCCGAAGGTCGTTGATGTAGGCGTTTGCGTGGGTGTAGTTGTAGGTGTTGATGTAGGAGTTTGAGTTGGCGTGAGTGTGGGCGTGCTTGTCGGTGTTGGCGTAGGCGCGCTGCTTGAACTGCTTGAACTGCTTGAACTGCTTGAACTGCTTGAACTGCTTGAACTGCTTGAACTGCTTGAACTGCTTGAACTGCTTGAACTAGACGAGCTGCTGCTGGACGAGCAGTTATTGGGGTTGGCCCGGCAACAGGCCTCGTCCCTCGCCGGCCCGTCCGGCCCACAGGCGCACAGGCAGTCGTCTGTCGTCGGGTAGCCCGTCTGTTCTGTGGTTATCACAACCTTGGTGCTGCAGCTTCCGCAGATGTACGCCTCGCAACCGTCGCCATCACAAGGAGACGAGCTGCTGCTGGACGAGTCAGATGTTCCGTCCCATAAGGATTGTGAAAATACAAATCCGTTGGATTTTATTACTGCATTTGACGATGTTGGTATTTGCCAGAAATTATTGGCGCTCTTTCTCGCACAGTAATATCTTTGGCTGGAGCTGCTTGAGGGGCTGGAGCTGCTTGAGGGGGGGTCTGGTGTGGGTGTGGGAAATGGGGGAAATGGGGGGAAAGTGGGCGTGGGGGGTGGCGAAGGTGGATCTTCCGGCGAAGGTGGAACACCACCGCAGCACCCAGCCGGATCGTAGTAGGGTCCGCCTACTTGATTTTGTAAGTTTTCGTTGAAATTCTTTTGGTCTATGCAATTTGGCATTTTTTATAATCGTGCGGCAGGCTGTTGACGGCGACTTTATATAGTTTTATTTTTCCAGAAAACTTGACTCGGATTCAGGACAGATTTGAGGCCTTTATCACCTCGACCGAACCCTTGTCCACGAAGGTGAATGAGATGTCCTGCCGCCCGCGGAGGATTGGTTCGCCATGCTCGTCCTTGTTTTTGATGGATGCGGAAACCGATCTTCTGACTGATTCTCTGGCCTTGCTGAAGTGCTTGGAGTGCAGCCAAACCTCCAGTTCTTCAGAGTCTTCGGACCACTTGAATATCACGAGTCCATGCTCGTATGCCTTCTTTTCTGCGATCTCCTTCTCGTATTTCAGGACGTCGGACTCGTCGGCCTCCGGCTCGTACTTCCAGTTCTCCTCCTCCTCTTCCTTCTTGAGCCGATCCTTCTTCCAGTCCACGAAGTCGTCAAAGTAGTCGCCCTTGATTTCTTTCTTGGCGTCCTCTTCGGAAGTGCCATCCCACTCTCCCTCGGAGAATCTGTCCTCGATGTACTCGTCCCACTCGTAATCTATGTCGGACTCCACATCCTCCCTGTCCTGTCCGTATGTCTCGGACTTTCTTTCCTCCGCATTCGCATAGGCTTCCTCGCTCGCCTTCTCATGAGCCGCGCCGAACACCTCCTCCTTGTCTACGATGTCCTCGTCTAGGGCAAGCCGGGAGACCTCCACGTCGTCGCCGTCGATATATTTCAATGGGATGTCCTTCCATGAAGTGTCGGTTCCTGCCTGCATGTACTTGAAGGAGCCTCTGGCGATGGTTTCCCTGTCCGTCGCCAACTTCTCCTCTCGCTTCTTTTTGTCTTCTTCATCCCTGCTTTTTATTTTATTGTGGGCGTCCTCTATCTGATCTTTTCCGCGTATTTCAATGTATTCGGCAAGTGTTTTGAGGTACTTTATGTCGCCCGGCCTGATGGTCTCTCCCGATTCAAGCCATGCGTTGATCGCCTCCTCGTACTCCCTCTTGAACCTCTCGTAATTCCCGCTTGCGTACTTGGAGAGAAGAGGGGATATGGAGAATATTCTGACGGCGTAGCTCATCCATAGACGCGGGTTTTCCACCACGTACGAGTACTCTTCCTGATGTATTTCCCTGTATAGTCTGACGGCGTCGTCTGCGTCTTGCGTCTTGGCCGCCTCCTCCATGACTTCGTACATGTGTTCGCTGTCGTCCTTCAGGGCCTCGATGAAGAATGTGAGGAACGGACTTTCGCTGTGTTGCCAGTTGATGTACTTGACCAGCTCATCAAGCGGAACCTTCGTGTTTTCTGCCTGAACGTCCTTGTCCCACGAATGTCTGAAGTACTTGTAAACCTGTTCCCTGGCCTTCGGGTGGTTTGTTAGCATCTTGTCCGCGAGAAACTTGATGTAGGCGGCGGACTTCTTTATCTTGGTTGCGTCGTCTTCGTGTTCTTGTTTGCCCTTGTTTGACCATACGGTCTCGGCGGCCTTGTAGTTCCAGCCCTTTACAATCCTGTAGTTGTCTATGATGTCGTTGTCTATGAGGGGCTGGGCGCTCTTCTTCATCGTTGCGACGATATTGCCCATCTGGTGTGTTGCGCTGCCGGGGTTCACCCGTATGAAATAGGCCCATGAACCGCTCATCTTGCCGAAGGACATGCCCGGAGTGGCCTTCTTGGCATTTGACGAGCCCTTGCCCATCTCCGGCGTGCTTGTCGCGGAGAACTCCTTTTCACCCTTCATCCCCTTCATGGCGGGATGGTCGTCGTCTACTCCCGCGGCCGACATGGCTCCCATCCATGCGCTGTCGCCTTCCTTGTAGGGCAGGGGCTTGAGTCCCGATGCGGCCAGCGATGCGGTGAGCGACTTGATGAAAGCCCTGTCCGCCCCGTTTCCGGGTTCTATCGGGGTCTTCTTTATGATTCCGACCACCGTCGCGGCGCCGTCGGAAAGTTTCACGTATCCTGGACGCTCCTCCGAGAACGGCCACACCTCGAAGGACGAATAGTAATCGCCCGAGCCGTAGGAGAACTCCACGACGTTGCTGTTCTCCCTTGACTTTCCGAGGTATGCCTCCCCGGAGCCAGTGTCGACTACTATGTTTTCATGAAGAAAGAGCCATTCCTTGAATTGCATGCCGTATATAGCGGGAAGATTTGAGTTAAAACACATATATAATGCGAATGTAACCCGAGGAATGCCGTGAAAAAATCAAACTACTCTCTTTACCTAGCCGGCATGATCGGCGAGAGCAAATACCTCGAGAACGAGGAGATGGCCCAAGGCTCGCCGCCGACGGCGGGCCTTGACTCGCCTGAATTCAAGTCGTGGCTTTCAAAATTTGAAAAAAAGTTCCCCGGGGTTGCGTATCCAGGAATGTCAAGAGAAGACCAAAGCAACCTGTATACTGGTAGAATAATACTTGTTTTGGACGAATTGGGCATGACAGACGACTGGGCTCAATACGCCGTGTACACGTACCTTGAACGGATGATCAAAAACTACGAAGATCTGCTTTTGAAGCTGGTGGGCAGTAAATATCCGGAAATGCTGGATGCCTACAGGCAATGGCACGACATAGACTGATCCGACTGGCACTTCCGGAGCTAAATATTCATTGGTTTCATGGCCGAACTGGAGGAGAAAATAGCTTAATGAGGCCAGATGCCAGATCCGAACCCAACAGTTCTAAAACCCTACTCTCGACAGAAGCCTGGGTGTAGTCGCCGGCGGATACATAATCCTCTTTTTCCCATAGAATAAGAGGATAAGGACATGGTCTAATTTGCACGACAACGCTTTGACGTTTGTTGTCATCAATAATAATGACATTGAGCTCTGAAAGCGTTATGGGGTTTTGAACTCGCACTTCACCATTTGCTCTGGTAATAGTGGGAGGGGTAAAAGTTACGGGCTGGTCTAAGATCATAAAAATCTCCTCTTGATTGAATTAAAACATGCCGAGAATGTTGCTGCCGTTGATGCCGCCTCCGTGTGCTACTACTATAGTATTGGAAGCGGCAGACAATGCTCCGCCTATACCATGTGTATTCTGTGAGTTTTCTCTGAAGGCAACAGAATTAACATCTATGGGTCCTCGTAGTTGGGAATTTTGATTAAACACTAGATTCGTTCCGACACTGAAAGATGCAGAGCTGGCGGAATAAGAATTATGGTTAAATGTCGCATCTCCATTTATAACACCGGCGTTGTATGAGCCATCATTGAATGTAGCGTCGTTGGACACCGTGCAACTGGTGTTGTTGTATGAACTGCCGTTAAACGTAGCGTTGTTGGATACTGTGCCTTCGTTGTGTGAAGTGACGCTAAAGGTTGCATCGTGGGACACTCCTCCGGCGTTGTGTGAGCTGCCATTGAATACGGCATCGTGCGTCACTGTGCCTTTGTTGTCTGAACTGCCATTGAAAACAGCATCGTTTGTTACTATTCCGCTGTAGTTGTTGTATGAACTGCCATTGAAAGTGGCATTATAAACTGTTCCGTAGTCGTTGCGTGAACTGCTGTTGAAAGTAGCATAATTGGACACCGTGCCGTCGTTGTATGTGCTTCCGTCAAAAGTGGCGTCGTGTGTCACTGTGCCGTCGTTGTACGAACCGTTGCCGAAAGTGGCGTCGTGGGACACTATGCCTGTGGTGTGGTTGTAACCGCCGTCAAACGTGGCGTCGTTAGACACCGTGCCGTCGTTGTGTGAACTGCCGTTGAAAGTGGCATCTCCAATGAGAATACCGCTGTTCCATGAATATCCGTCGAATATCCAGTTTTGACCGAGTGTTGTAAATGACCACGCTGTAGAGTCGTAAGTCCAATTGTTCCAGCCCGTATTTGAGTCGAGTGTGAAAGTTACAAGCGTTGCTGAAGAAAATGTTACGCCTCCGCTGAGGGTTCCAAGGGGGTTATTGCCGGATACGGCGGCAAACGCCGAAGCCGAAAAAGTGGCGGATCCGGACACTCCTCCGGTGTTGTATGAGCCGTCATTGAATACGGCATCGTGCGTCACTGAGCCTCTGTTTTCTGAACTGACATTGAAAGTAGCATCATTGGACACCGTGCCGCCGTAGTTGTTGTATGAACTGCCATTGAAAACAGCATTATAAACTGTTCCGTAGTGGTTGTATGAACTGACATTGAAAGTAGCATAATTAGAAACGGTGCCGTTGTTGTATGTGCTTCCGTCAAATGTGGCGTCGTGTGTCACTGTGCCGTCGTTGTACGAACCGCCGTCGAACGTGGCGTCGTGGGACACTATGCCTGTGGTGTGGTTGTAACCGCCGTCAAACGTGGCGTCGTTAGACACCGTGCCGTCGTTGTGCGAACTGCCGTTGAAAGTGGCATCTCCAATGAGAACGCCGCTGTTGTATGAAGAGCCGTCGAATATCCAGTTTTGACCGGGTGCAGTAAATGACCACGCTGTAGAGTCGTAATTCCAACTGCTCCAATTGCTCCAATTATTTGAGTCAAGTGTAAAAGTTACAGGCGTTGCTGAGGAAAATGTTACGCCTCCGCTGAGGGTTCCAAGGGGGTTGCTCCGGCCAAGCGTGGGATCGCCGGGATTGCCAGATACGGCGGCAAACGCCGAAGCCGAAAAAGTGGCGGATCCAGACACTCCTCCGGTGTTGTATGAGCTTTCATTGAATACGGCATCGTGCGTCACTGTGCCTCTGTTTTCTGAACTGCCATTGAAAACAGCGTCGTTTGTTATCATGCCGTTGTAGTTGTTGTATGAACTGCCATTGAAAACAGCATTATAAACTGTTCCGTAGTAGTTGTATGAACTTACATTGAATACAGCATCATTGGACACGGTGCCGTTGTTGTATGTACTGCCGTCAAACGTGGCGTCGTGCGTCACTGTGCCGCTATTAAATGAACTGCCGCCGAACGTGGCGTCGTTAGAAACTACGCCTGAAGTGTGGTTGTAACCGCCGTCAAACGTGGCGTCGTTAGACACTGTGCCGTCGTTGTGTGAACTGTCGTTGAAAGTGGCATCTCCAATGAGAATACCGCTGTTCCATGAATAGCCGTCGAATATCCAGTTTTGACCGGGTGCAGTAAATGACCACGCTGTAGAGTCGTAATTCCAACTGCTCCAGCCCGTATTTGAGTCAAGTGTGAAAGTTACAGGCGTTGGCGAGGAGAATGTTACGCCTCCATTTAGGGTTCCAAGGACCATGGTCTGCCATGGGTGAGGTCCGGATACGACGGCAAACGCCGAAGCCGAAAAAGTGGCGGATCCAGACACTGTGCCGCTGTTGGTTGAACTGTCGTTGAATACGGCATCATTGGACAATGTGCCTCTGTTGTCTGAACTGCCATTGAAAACAACATCATTTGTTACTATTCCGCTGGGGTTGTTGGACGAGCCGGCATTGAAGACAGCATTATAAGCTGTTCCATAGTTGTTGTATGAACCGCCGTTGAAAGTAGCATCATTGGACACTGTGCCGTCGTTGTGTGAATTGTCATTGAAGGTGGCATCGTGTGTCACTGTGCCGCTATTATATGAACCGCCGCCGAACGTGGCATCGTGGGACACTGTGCCTGTAGTGTGGTTGTAACCGCCGTTGAAAGTGGCGTCGTTAGACACTGTGCCGTCGTTGTGTGAACTGTCGTTGAAATTGGCATCTCCAATGAGAATACCGCTGTTGTATGCACTGCCGTTGAATATCCAGTTTTGACCGGGTGCAGTAAATGACCACGCTGTAGAGTCGTAATTCCAACTGCTCCAATTGCTCCAATTATTTGAGTCAAGTGTAAAAGTTACAGGCGTTGCTGAGGAAAATGTTACGCCTCCGTTGAGGGTTCCAAGGGGGTTATTGCCAGATACGGCGGCAAACGCCGAAGCCGAAAAAGTGGCGTCTTCGGACACCGTTCCGGTGTTGTACGAACTGCCATTAAACGTGGCGTCGTGGGACACTGTGCCTCTGTTGGATGAAGATCCGGCAAAGGTTGCGTTTCCATCGACCGTGCCGTTATAGTTGTTGAATGAGGAGCCGCTGAAGGCGGCATCGCCTTTGATGACACTAGAGTTGTCGCCAAAGCTGAATATCCAGTTTTGACCGGATGTTGTGAACACCCACGAAGAAGTGTTGTAAGTCCACGAAACATTATTTCCCCAATTGAAAACCACGGGCATCGCTGCGGTGAATGTGGTGGTTCCGCTCACACTGCCCGAGCCTGTTGGAGAACTATTTGTAAATTCCGCCCCGGAGAACTCTGCGTCTCCGGTGACTACGCCGTTGTTGTATGAATAATCGTTGAAAATGGCGGTCCCTGTTACTACCGCCCCGGCAAAATATGATGATTGGTTACCGTTGTGTGACCCGCCGTTAAAGGTGGCGGTTCCAGTGATTTGACCTTGGTTGTAGGCGTAGTAGCCATTAAAAGTCACATCGCCAGTGATTTGACCACTGTTGAAGCTCCCCGAAGAGTACTCGGTGTTAAAAATAACGTTTCCATGAATATTGCCTGCGGAGCCAAGCTGAGTGCCTGCGGAAAATGTCCAAACTGGATCGGGGGCATCAAATATCCACAAAGATGCGTCGGTGTACCAACTGGCGGTTGCCGCAAAAGCTACCGGATCCAATGAAGTGAAGGTCGTTGTTCCGGTTGCATAGTTCCCGGGCCAATTAGTAAATGCCGCTGCGGAGAACGCAACATTTCCAGTAATGGTCGCCGTGTAGTACCACTCGCCGTTGAAGGTGGCCGTGCCGGTTACGGTAATGGGTATATCCAAACGTGAATTTGAGCCTAGGTACAAAGGGACTGTGGATAAATTGGCAACTGTTGGGGGGTTGCCAGAATTGCTAGTGACGACTGCCCGCAATTCAACATTGTCCGTTGCTGTCGGCAGTCGTCCCGCTGGAAGACTGATGTTGTAATCTGCCAGCCAGTTGCTTAGGTTGTTCCAATCTCCGTTGCTGGTTCCCATGAATGCATATGTAATTGGCGTAAATATAGATCCAAGGTAATAATGATCTCCGTTGTAGAAACCAGACCCCAATTGGTTCATTCCGGTCGCAACCGCTTCGATGTAATAATCGTCTAGGGTCGTGTCCCATCCGGTTCCGTACTCGTTCAGCTGCGTTGCCACCCCGGCAAAGTAATAAACCGAACTGGTATTGTCGTACCCTTCCGCCAGCGTTGGATATGCGGTGTAGTACAAACCGTCTCCGGCATATGTGCCGCGACCTGCCTGGTTTAACGACGGGGTTTGCTTGCCCAGTATCACGAAGTAACCCGCACACGTGCCGCCTGTGTAGCCGATATACGATGTATGTATCGCGGAGACTGTACCGTCGTTGTACGAATTGTCGTTGAACGTGCAGGCCCCGGTCACAGTGCCGGTGGAGGCGTTCCGGCTGTTGCCGTTAAACACAGCGTTGCCGCTTACTGTGCCGAAGTTTTCAACCGGAGCAGCGACAGCACAGGGGGGTACTCCAGCGTCTCCAGTGAACAATGCGTTGCCGGTAATTGTGCCAGAGTTAAATGCCGCCCCCACACCACCACTCTGCGAGCCAATAAATTCGCAGTTGCCGGTGACCGTGGCGCCCGCACCGATGGATGAATGAGTGAAGATGCCGTTGTAGCCGCCACCGCCAATCAATACATCCACACCCAAAATGTAGCCACCAGAAACTGCGGTCATGGCTAGCGTGTTGACTTCCAGCGCGCTGCCAGAGTTGCTCGTAACGCTGCCAGTCAGGATAACGTCGTCGATGGCTGTTGGGAGTGCAGATGCGGGGTCGCTCAATGCGCCTGCGGTGTTCGTCGTCCACCAGTTGCCAAGATCGTTCCAGTTGGTGCTTACTGCGGCGTTGTAATAAAATGTTGCCATAATTTAGTACCCCTTTACAAAGGCTATGATGTCCCATTCGACACGCGAATGGCAGTAGGTGGCGGCAAGAAGATCTGTAGCGTTTGCTGCAGTGGAAAGTAGAAGTATAGGGTTGGCCGATGAAGGAATCTTGAACTGAGTGCCTAGTGTGATCTCCCGCCCGCCAGTTGCATCTTGTTTTATTCTCCATCTGATGCTCTTCCCATCAGTTGGATTCGTTGGGTTTGCCAAAGTGAAATTCTCTGTGGCTGTAACATCAAAAATAGCCCCGGCAGACGCATCTGTGTCAACAATGGAAGAAACAATGGAAGCGGCAATGACGTTTGTGGCAACAGCAATACCTTGAATGCCTTGTATTCCTTGCGATCCAGTAACACCTTGAGAACCAGTAATGCCTTGAATCCCTTGTGATCCAGTAATACCTTGAATACCCTGTGATCCTTCAGTGCCTTGTACTCCTTGAATCCCTTGTGATCCAGTAATACCTTGAATACCCTGTGATCCTTCGGTGCCTTGTACTCCTTGAATCCCTTGTGATCCAGTAATACCTTGAATACCCTGTGATCCTTGAGTACCTTGTGAACCAGTGATTCCTTGAATGCCTTGAGTACCTTGTGAACCAGTAATGCCTTGAGTACCTTGTGAACCAGTAATGCCTTGAGTACCTTGTGAACCAGTAATGCCTTGAGTACCTTGTGAACCAGTAATGCCTTGTGTACCTTGTGAACCAGTAATGCCTTGTGTACCTTGTGAACCAGTAATGCCTTGAATGCCTTGTGTACCAGTAATTGCTTGAATTGCGTTCAAAGCCGTCTGCATTGCGTTGCTTACGGGCTTGTTGGCGTCGCTCGTGTTATCCACATTGCCGAGACCCACGGTCTGCTTCGTCGCGAGCGAGGCTATGCCCATAAGGGTGACCTTGGAGGTTACCGTACCCGCCGCGTTAGTGGCGGGAGCCACGGCGGTCTGTTCCGCGGGGCCCGAAGGAAGTTCAGATATTTTTATGCCCATTTTTCCTCACTTTATTTAATGCCTTGAGCCCTTCCGAGGTGCTTGCAGGGGCATGAGTGTGATCCTTTTATTGAATATATCTATAAGGAAAAATATTTTTCTGATCAGTCAAGGGAAATGTATGGCAAATCGCCAAATTTGTAGATCAAATCCTCAAACCACTTCTGCCTGTCTTCTCTCGCTTCCTGGAGGAGTTGTTGGCCGTCCATTGCGACGCTGCCGCCCGCGCCTGGGACGCTCTGGTACTTGCTCCTTATTCTGCCCAGTTGCTCCTTGGCATATGTGAGAGCCCCCTCTTGTATTGCTTGGGTCACCTCGCCCCAGTCCTTGTTCTTCTGGAGGTGGTGAACCATTACCTTCTGGATCATGTATGGAACTGGATACAATTTTATTGAATTCAGCCCGCCAAGGAACTCCCAGCCTCCCAATGCCGAACTGGTTCTCGAGTACATCTGCTGGTATTGCTTGTAGAGAACCCACTCTCCCATTTTCCCGTATACTGGCTGTACGGGGTCTATCATGCCTCCGAGAATGGTTCCCGAAGCCCCTGTGTAATATTCTATGGGAATTACGCCGCCCAGATCGCTTGCCTGGAATGCGTTGTTTCCCACCTCTCTGTAGAACACATTTCTTATTATTCCTACTTCAGGAGGCATGGTGTATACGCTCTGGCCGGGCAACGTATTGAACACATAGTACTGGAAGTGCTCCCTTCCTGCGTAGTCCTCGAATATCTTCATCGCCTGGTCTACCGCGAGGTCAAGGTTCTGCATGTCTAGTTCCAGCTTGATAACTGGGGCGCCGAGCATGAGCATGCAGTAGTCCTTGATCTGCTCCCTGACCTTCTCCCTCTTTTTTCTCGGGCCGATCTGGCTTTTGTTGAGAGGATCCACGGGTCCAAGGTCGTTGCAGGTGCTGTTGCACTGCATGCTGTCCATGTTGGTCATGCTCGGTCTGTTGACGGCCAGGGTGTTGTTTCCTCCGCAGCTCATTTTTATTCCTTTGTGGGTGTCCATTGATATATATGTTTTGACAAACGAAAGGAGAACTTATGGCAAGACAATACGAACCGATGCCCTTGGGCGATCTTCCGGAATACATGAGATCGGTGAGGGACGGCGGACAGGGCGACTATGCTCCGGTGGTGGATGTCGGCAGGATCGTGGATGACCGGCCGAGGTGGGGAAGGCTGGCGACTTTTGCATTGGCATCGGCGGCCTGCGTGATTGTGGGGATTTATGCCGTCAATTCCACAATTGATATCTCCATAGCATCTTCTTCTGATTCCGTCGCGGTGTCCAAAATGGTTTCCGACGAGGGCGGAAAGGTCTTTTCGGTCAAGAAGAACGAGGACGGAACCTACAGGGTGAGGGTTTTCAGTTTCGGCGCAAGAGACCTTGTTGACAGGCTGAAGGACGAGGGGCGATTTGACAGCGTAGAGTTGGAGGACTGATTTTTCTTCCTTCCTCGCTCTCATAGTTCATGTTCCAGGGAATGTTCCAGAACCTTCAGGGCAACGCGATCAAAAAGCACATATTTGATATGCTCGGAGAGAGATATGGAAGGAACGAGCGATTCGTCGAAAGGCTTATAAGCCAAGTTACGACAAAAGAAGATTACGAGGGTCTAGGCGCTTTCCTGGCGGATCTGTTTGAGTCGGGTTTTGTCAGGGCTGTAAATCAGTACAAGGATCAATTTTCAAAGATGGGAATGAAGGTCAGCATAGTTCCTGAGGAGAAACCCAAAGACTCTAACTCCAAGATATTCGGTCATTCGGAAAAGTCGGGTTGAGTCTCGGAGGGTGCGGACTTGAACAGCCATCCACCCTCCTTCCTTTCCTTGGAACTGACCTTCCACCATCTGTACTCATCATACGGAACCCTGTCGTTTGACCCAGTCTCCTCGTTATAGACCTCGTATGAGAACGGATATATTATCGACCGCTCCGTGATCTGTTCGTTGGGGTCGCTTGTCCAGAAGTTGAACGAGAAGTCGTTTGACTCCACGACGATGAGCGGGAACACCATCTTTATTCCGTAGGTGAGACGCTCCCACGACTCCCCATAGAGGCTGTCTTTGTTCTTCTGCACTATTGCCGGAAGGCAGTGGGATATGACCTTGTACTTGATATGGGGCAGGTCAAAGGTCTTTTCGTCGGACTGAATTGAGGCCTCATGCCTTGGCTCCTCCCTTTTTGGTGCGGGGGGTGTCGGCTCCGGCGGTGGTTTGGGAGGATCGGGAATCTTCCTTGGCTCCTGCCTTTTCATCCTGGGGGCGGCGTTGGCTCTGATCTCGTCCCATGTGAAGTTGTGGAAGACGAGTTTGGACGAATCCCACTTTTCCTGCTCCTTGACGAGCGGATTGGGTGATTTTATTACATAAACGCTTCCGTCCTTGCTCATTATTACCATTTTTTCAAACCCCTAACTATATAATCATTAGTCCATATAGAAGAGAAAAGAGAGGTGAAAAATGCCGTTGGTGGTTCCTGATGAGGGCGAGCGTAGGCTCCTTGGATATGTCGTGAACAAGACCGCTCCTACCAACCTTGTTCTCCGTCTGTATACAAACAGCCTAGACCTTTCTACCGAGACATGGAATTCGGCAAGCCTCACGGAGGCTTCCGGAGCCGGATACTCCTCTGCGACGCTCACGGGAGCCAACTGGGCTATCTCCACTGTCGCTGGTGTTACGGCCGCCGTGTACAACACGACGGTCACTTTTTCTTTCTCTGCTGCCCGAGACATACAGGGCTACTACCTGACCGACACCTCGGGCGCCATACTCTGGGGCGAGGAGTTCCCGGGGGCGCCTTTCAGCCTTCCTTCAACCGGTGGCGAAATAACCATACGCCCCCAGGTTCAGCTCAGCTGATGAAGGGCTTCTGCAAATGGCCTGCGGATCGGAGAAGTCTGGTAGGAGTCTGACGGCGGTTTCCTATATAAGAAAGGAGGGAACGCGCATTGATCAAGAACTCGGACGGAACGCCATACAAGCCGGTGGGAAGCCTTGAGCAGTTTGACCCCGACAATCCCGAGCGCTGCCTCTGGAACGACTGGGACGCGGAGCTTATCAAGATATACGGATCGCCCGTATTCTACTACGAGGTTTTCATACAGACCGGCTCGCTTGACAAGCTCTACAGGGAGGACCGGGGCAAGCTTTGGTCGAACAACCCCATAACTCTTTATGCGGACTACGAGCCCGTCGTGGGTCAGAACTACCAGAATGCGTTCGGGATAGACTCCCCGGACGAGGTCATGTTCAATTTTAACTATCAGGACGTTCTAAAGAGAATAGGCCATCCCTTGAAGATAGGATCACGCATATACAGCCCGCACAGGAAGGAGGACTGGGTCGTCATCCAGAGGAACATAGGCGAGACGATGCTGTGGAGCCAATTGAGACTCCAGGTTCTCTGTCAGAGGTTTCAAGAAAGCGTCACTACGGGCGAAGGCAAAGTCACTCAGCCAAAACAAGAGTTCGATCTTAATCCAGCCTCCAAATATTCTTCTTCGCCTCCCACGCCGCCACTGCCACCCTCACCTCCCGGGGGGGATTGAGATCATTCTGTTTTTGACCATCCAAGATAAACGCCGTCCGTCTTGTGAACCTTCCAGAACATCATAAGTGGCATTTTTGGTTTTGGGAGTCTGACCATGGTTCCCTCGGGCATGTATGGAACCCTTCTCTTCTTTGATTTTCTTATCGGGAAGTGTTTCATTTTTTTAACCGGAAAAATCTTTTGGGAATTTTTGTTTTCAACTCCACAGCCTTCTTCTGCATTTTTGATTTTATCAAGTCGTCAACTGTATCGTATCTGTCCCTTGAGTATGCGGAAGAGAGCACTTTGTATTTGTCGTCAAAGCACAGTCCCTCGCTGTCGGTCCATTTTTTGGATGCTATGTTAGATCCGTGTTCCCCTATCCTCCGGTCTCTGTTTTCTCTCTCCGCCCTTTCTTCGTCGCTGAACGGAACGAAGGAAGATGGATTTCTCTGCGGAAGTATCAGTATCTGTCCGTAGGGCTCGCCATGCCTGAATATGTGCGTCTCGCCCTCCCTCGGAGACTTGAAGACGACGAAGAAAATTCTTGACCACCATCTTTGAATGTGTCCGGGGACGAGACACGGCACGTTGCCCGTGTTGTCTGTGTAGAATCTCGGATGAGGCTCGGTTCTTACTATGTAACCCTCGGGTGGCTCCATGTCGTAGTTGCCCGACATTCCGTAGTGCCCGTCGGCAAAGCACATCATGGGCGGAGTCTTTTTTCTCTCCTGGTCGCCCGTCACATATTCTCCGTTCTCGCCGATCATCCATATCTCTTCGGAAAAGTCGCCTTCGAAGAGGACCTTGCCGCCGATCCTTCTTACCCTGCACTCACTCTTGTATGGATACAGAAGTTCGTGTGCGTATGTGCTTCCTTCCACGAAAGGGGGGCAGTGCCACGGCTGTGCCGGGCTTCCGTCGCCGTGTCCCGTGTCATTGCCGGACCAGCCCGGAATCTGGAGCTTTATCGGGCGGGGAGGAGCGCCTCCGTCGAGAGATCTGTACTTGACGATTAATTCTTCCATTTTTGAATACATATTATATCAAGGGGATTCAATGTCTGTCAATCCGGGCAATTATCAGAACAAGAAACTAAATGAGTGCAATCCAATCAGTCCGGCCGAGACATCCAGGATGGACTCGTCCGCTCCCCGCGACTGTCCAGGTCCGGCGGGACTCGGAAACGGCTGGGTGGAGCGGCAGTCTCAATCTAAGGTCGGCATAGGAAGGGAGGCTCAATGCGACCCCATGCAGACGGGGCAGATAGTGGAGGACATCAAGAATCCCGAGAGGGATGTCCTGTACCGCTACTCCAAAAGTCTGCGTGGGTGCGACGAGGCCATGGTGGACTTGTTCTCCAACGTTGTCGTGATAGACGAGGACGGAAAGGCGCACAAGGTTCCGATCGTCTGGGGGACTCAAGAGAGGGCTGTCGCGTGGATACTGCAGGACAACGTGCGCAAGGACGGAAGCCTCGTCGTGGAGCGGATAAGGCTCCCCATGATGGCGATATATTCATCGGGAATGGATTTCGACCAAACGCGATATACGTACCACAGGGCCCTTGACTACATGAGGAGGCTGGATCCTGCTGGAAGACCCGGCTTGACCTCCAAGGAAAAGTACGAAAGGGACACCGTGTTCGGTGTTGCAAGGGGCGTTCCCGTCAACAAGGCGTACACCCTCACGGCCTGGACGATGTACATGGAGGATATAGATCAAATCATAGAGCAGATAGTTCTAAAATTTTCTCCAGTTGCATACATACGCGTTAGGGGAGTCAACTGGGAGACTGTGGTCAACCTTGACTCCATAGCGAACAATGTGGACTATGAGCCGGGCGACCAGAACCAAAGAATAATAAAATTCGAATTTAGTTTTACCGCCCGTACATATATACCACAACCGATGGTTAGAAAGAAGGCGGTACTTGCCACCAAAATTGACCTGTACGATAGCGTTGAGGAACAAAGGATTGCGGAAGTGTTGGGCAGGATAGAGGAGAGCGTCGAGAACATAGAAAGGCAAATTGATGATTGAAATAAAAAACAAGACAAGGGGTCCGGTTCAGATACTTATAAGATCAAGGAAGTCTCCTAGGGCCTTCACAACACTAAATGTACCAGGCGTAGGTGCTGGAAACAACACCTACATGCTGGAGGATGAGCGGAACACTGAATATGTGGATAGAGCGGAGAAGATGGGTCTCATCTCTACAAGGCATCTAACAAAAAAAGAATTGAACAAGGGAGAATAAAGTTATGGCAATCTTAAGAGGCTTTCCACCCTCAAACACAATTTCGCCTTCGGTACGAATAACTGAAAAGGATCTGAGTTTCATCGCTCCTGATCAGTCTTTCCACAGAGCAGGCCTGGTGGGTTTTGCGAGCAAGGGGCCAATCAACGTCCCCACGCTCGTCCAATCGAGGAGACAGCTCAATACTGTTTTCGGATATCCGCATCCCGAGGCCGGTGATCCCTACCTCATGTACGCCGCCGAGCAGTATCTGCTTGTTGCGAGCGAACTCTATGTCGTGCGCGTTGCCGACACCTCGGCTGTGAGTTGGGAGAGGGCGAGAACGGCTCAGACCCAGCTTCCGAGCGCGGGAGGTGCAGTTCTTCTTGTGTCGAGTGGTCCCGGCCCCTACAGCCTGGACAAAGATATGTACTTCCGCTGGAGGCTGAACAAGGTCCTGGCCTCCAAGGTCCTTGTCGCCCTGGCGGACGATATCCATCCGGATCCAATCGTGCAAGGCACGGGCTACAGCGCGTCGCAGCTTGCGGACGATCTGAACATGCAACTTGATCCTTCGGTTGACGGAATTGAATTTTTCGCAACGGACGAGTCAGTCAAGTTTGTTGAGTCCGAGGTTGTGTCCACATCAGACGTGGACAACAGCGCCGTATTCAACCTCGCCAATGACAACCTCGTCGCCGGATCGATAGCCGGCAGGGTGGTTGTCGGAGGAGCGGTCGTCCAGACCTTCTCGGTCAACAATGAGGGAGTATTTACGTTCAAGACGGTCGTCAGTTCCGTTGTCAAGGCCGTTTCGGGATCGGTTGATCTTGAACTTGGCGTGATAACCATCGGATACAGCGGAAGCCTATCGGTTGGCACGAACAGAATATCCGTAGACTACAACTACACGGCATCATACGGAACTTCTCGCATAGGCGTGAGAACAACCTTCTCATTCGGCCCTGATGCGAGCCTGGAGCTGGTATCCGTCAAGGATTCACTGTACGGTCCGGACACGGCTGACGTTGGAAGCAACGTCCATGTGAGCCCCGTAGGGCTCGGAACGGAAATGGAAGTCGCCCAGTTCACGGGGGGCGATGCTGGCAGTCAGAAATCCGTCACGTTCCAAGACACGGGAGATACGGCCACTCTAACGAGCCACGGCTTTGCCGACGGAACCCAGATATCATTCTCGGCCATCACCAACACCACCGGCATCACCGTCAACACGAGTTATTTCGTGGTGAATGCTACTGCAGACACCTTCAAGCTCTCCCTAAGCAGTGGTGGAGCGCCGCTGGCTTTGACAACCGACGGTGAGGGAACCGGCATCGCCGCTGGCCTATACGATTTCACCACAGTCTCGGCCTATGACCTTCAGGTAGTGCTTGATGGGACTGACAGCGTTCTTATTGACAATGTGGTTCAAGTACTCGACTTGTCCAGCTTCGCAAATAACAATGCCGTTTCCGCGGCAGCGGTCAAAGCGAGCATCAACGCTCAGATCGCCTCCGGCGACGTGCCGGGAGGCTTTGAGGCGGTTACGGTCGGCAACTACGTGTCGATCAGGACGCTCCATGCGGGCAACGACGCAAGGCTTCTCGTAAAGAACGAGAGCTCTGTGTTTGGGCTTTTTGGATTTGATACTCCTCTGGTCGGGCCCAACAGCCCCATTTCCGTCACTGGCCCGTATGTTACCGCCGAGGGTTACTCCCCCGACGGAGTGAGCGGTTCGGTCGGAATATCAACTTACGGTGTCGTGAGGGGCAACTCAAACAGGCTTGGTGACGTCTCCGTGACGTTGACCGCCGACTCGGCGGGCATAGAAGGAAATGCCACGCAGGTCGTGGTCAAGAACAACGTCAGAGAAGGAAACTTCGTCATGGAAGTGTACAGCAACGGAGTTCAGGTAGAGTCTTGGGGTAGTCTTACGAAGGATGAGGCGAGCCGGTTCTATGTGGAGACCTTCCTGAGTCTGGTTTCGGACTACGTCAAGTCTCTTGACAACACCGCAAACCCCTCTCCGCCGCTAGACGGCACATATCAGCTCTCCGGCGGAAACGACGGAATACCCTCCGATCCTGACGACCAGGATTACTACCTGATCGGCAACCAACTCGGATACACGGGCATATATGCCCTGAGCGATCCGGAGCAGATAGACATAGACTTGGTCGCTATACCCGGACACAGTTCCACTGGTGTGGTCATGGCTCTCATAGACATGTGCCAGAACCTCAGAATGGACTGCATGGCCATCGTGGACGCTCCGTTCGGCCTGACGGTTAAGGAGATAATCCACTGGCAGAACGGCGCCCATCCGCTGAACACGACGAGGTTCGATTCGGACTTCGCCGCCCTTTACTGGCCGTGGGTCAAGATCCGAGATTCGTTCAACAACGTGGATGTTTGGGTTCCTCCGAGTGGCTCGGTCATGGCGGTTTATGCCAGAAACGACGCGCTGTCTGCTCCTTGGTTTGCGCCTGCCGGCGTGACGAGGGGAATAGTTCCCGGAATAACCGACGTTTTCAGCCGTCCGACTCTGGAAGAAAGGGATCTGATGTATGGAAACAGAAACGCCATCAACCCCATCGTTCAGTATGCGGATTTCCAAGACTTCGTCGTCTGGGGACAGAAGACGCTTCAGCGACGGCCGACGGCCCTTGACAGGGTAAACGTCAGAAGGCTGATGTTTGTCATAGAGAAGAGAATCCGAGTGGCCTCAAGGACGCTCCTGTTCGAACCCCATGATGAAATCTTCCGCGAGAGGTTCATAGACATCGCCACAAGGATTCTGCGCGAGGTTCAGACAGGAAGAGGACTCACCGCCTTCATAATCAAGGCGGACGAGGAGCTCAACACTCCGGACGTGATAGACAGGAATGAGTTCAGGGCCAGAATAGGCGTCCAGCCGACGAGGGCCGTGGAATTCATGTTCCTTGAGTTCAGCATACATAGAACTGGAAGCTTTGAGGCGGGATCGGACACCTTCTGATATTGAAAAGTTAGATAAAATAGGAGAAATAAAAAATGCCACAACAAATGATGAATTTGGGTGAGATAGGCGGACCAAATATCATCCACAAGAGAAAATTCCGCTGGACATTCGAAGTCCAGAGAGCGACCGGCAAAGGCGTACCATATGCTTTCGTCAAAATGGCGGCCAGGCCCAATATCTCCATAGAGGAGACTGAGATCAACTTTCTGAACGGAAAGACCTACATTCCTGGAAAGGGCACGTGGGAGACGATTACCATCACGTACTACGACGTGGCCGGGAGCGACAACATTCCGCTTTGGAGCTGGCTTGCCGATGTATATAACTTCCTGCCGGACGGCAAAGGAGCTCTCCCGCTGACGCAGAACTCGAAGAGGAGTTGCTACACGGGAACGGGAATCTGCACGATGTTTGACGGTTGCGGAAACGGCCTTGAAGAGTGGAAACTTAACGACTGCTGGCCCCAGGCCGTCAACTTCGGCGAGCTTGACTACGGATCATCCGAAGAGGCTACGATTGAGGTGACGGTCAGATACGCGAATGTTGCCTACAAGAACCTTTGCGGAGATAACCCCAGTACCAATTGCTGCGGTTGCAGTCCGGGAGCAAATAATAGATAAGCATGATATCCGGCGAAATTCGGATTCAAAACAAAAAGGCTGGCGCATTCGCCGGCCTTTTTTATTTTGTACTCTAATAGATTTGACAGGAGGATTGAATGGGACAGCAGATGGGTCTTGGGAAGTTGGGCGGGGATGTGTGCATCATGCGCAAGTTCCGATGGCTTTTTTTCATAGACGGGGTCTGCGACGATGGCACGAAAGCCCTGCCTCCCGACAAGGGAGCCAGGCCTAGCCTCAATTTCAAGGAGATAGAGGCTCAGCACCTTAACGAAACGGTGTATTTTGCCGGGAAGCCCGACTGGAAGCCCGTGAACCTGACGCTGTTCGATCTCAAGTCAAAAACCAATCCGATATTCAAGTGGCTCAAGGAACAGTATGAGCCATGCGAGGACAAGGGAGACTGGAAGGTTCCTACTCCGGGGGAATGGAAGAAGACGGGCAGGCTCAAGATGTACGACGGTTGCGGAAACGTGATTGAGGAATGGGTCTTTGCGAACATATGGCCAAACAACATAGAATGGGGCGACTTGGACATGTCAAGTAGCGACTATGTGACGGTGGAATTGACCCTTAGATATGACAGGGCGTGGGCTGTTGACTGCTCCGGCTAACTACTCCATGTCGTTCTTAAGGAGCTCCCTCATTTCGGCCAGCTTGTCCTCTAACTGCTTTGATTTCAGTTTTAGTTTTCTGCAGGCTCCGCTTTTGTTAAGCCTGCCCTTCTTTGTATAGACGCGCTTCTCGTCATCCAGAAGCGCCGTTACTATTTCGCCGTATCCGTTTGCTATGAGTTTTTTTATTAACTCTTGTCTTTCAACGTATTCTGTGTTGTTGCTCATTTAGAAAATTATAGAATTAGTTATATAAAAATCAATATCATGCTAATGATTGTTTTCAAACATGGGCTTGCCATTCTTGAAGGATGAATTACCTTCCAGAAACTGCATATGGTTGAAGTATTTCTTCTTAAGTTCGTTGTAGTTCCTTGCAGTCCTGTATAGCTGTCTGAAGTGGTTGAGTATACAGGTGGTCATGTAGTTGAAGGCCTTGCCCTTCCTGGAGTCAAATCGTTCTATTTTATCAAAGCATATCATGACTCCCTCTTGTACGGCGTCATCCGCATCTATCAACTGAAACTTTGCATATCTGACTATGTTCTCGGAAAGCGTGAAGAACGCGGATGCCAGATTTATCTTGCAGCCCTCGTGCTCCATGACCGCGTTCTTGAGAACTTCCTCCTTGGCTTTTAAGTCCGACTTGTTTCCCGAGGAGTCTACTTTCCTTATCTTTTTTCTTGATATTGTGTCTCTTATCTCTTCAGAAATTAGTCCAATCCTGCTGATGTCCTTCTTGGACGATTGGAACTGGTTTATCGTCTTTTCAAATACCTTGTTATTCAGATACTCGTTCATTTTTTTCCTTTGTTGTTTTCCACGAACTTATGCGCTCCTTGGCCTCGGAAATTGCTTCTTTTATCCAAGGCTGGGCCTTGTCGTAGTAGACTTTGGAGTAGAGCATTCCGAGGCTCATGCTCCTGCAGTGGTCTATGTTCTCGTCGGTGTTCCTCTGAAAATTATGCTCGTGTCCTATTATCTTAGTTCTGACATCGTGCTGCCTGAGTATCATGTTGCCGAGTATTTCGGTGTCGGGCCAATTGGGCCTTTCCGGGGACGGTTCGTGGCTCTCTAGCCCGTACATGGATGCGAGCCTTCTCATGCTCCATCCGAAGCCTATCTGGTCTAGTGTTTTGATGTGGTACATGGTGGCTGTGTGCGATATCATGCCTCTCCAATCGTCATGAGACCTGGGACTCATTTCATACCCCACGACCGGAAACTTGCCGTCTTCCTCGCCACAAACGGAAAGCAAGTCTTCAAGGAAGTCCCTTCTTCTAATGAAAACATCGGAGTGGGTGGCGAACATATAATCCGTCCTGCAAAGGCTCTGGGCCAAGTCCATGGCCATGCACACGGAGTCGGATGGATGTCTGGATCCGTTCAGCCTTATGCAGTGAACCTCCAGATCCGAATCATGCATGGACAGTATTTGTTGGAGGTTTTCATGCTCGCTACCTGTGTCTATGACCAGTATGTATGGTCTGATGGTCTGCATCCTCAATATCTCCACGCAGACAGACAGGGGTTCCACGGTATCTATGACTGGTATGACGGCCGTCACGTCGTATTCCCACGGCTTTTTTGTGCAGTCTCCCTTCCAAGGCTCTTTGTTGACGTCTGTGTTTCTCAATGGAGCCAGTTTCTGTGGCATAAAAATGAATCCTAAAACCGTTTTGGCAAACTATATTAGTTACAAGAGGCAAATTTATAGGAGTAAACATGGAAAACATGGAAAACAAGCCTGAATACAGACATTCAAAAATAACGGTTGACGGAAGGTGCCTTGATCTTCTGCTCACGGAAGATGAGATAGCAACTTGTTTTGAGCGCTGCCTTGTGGATTCAAACCAGAAGTTCATAAACAAGGACGAGTGCTGCGAGTGCTGGCCCTCTGTTCAGCCTCCAGACTGTCCTTTCTGGAGGAAGATTCTCGGGGCGTGTAGGGAATGCGACCAGTAGACGACTGTCTTTCATCGTTGCTTTCTATAATTGACAACCCGTCTGCGGAGGGTGGATATTTCCGGCTTCAGAGGTGCTACGAATCCCGCGGCATGCGTGAGGAGGCGGAATCAATGGCATTTTTGATTGCCGAGAAGTTCAATGCTAACAGTTCAAATACTGCTGAGAAATAACAGAGAGACGATAGGAAGGACTCTAGATTCAGTTTCCGGACTTGGCAAAATAATGATCGGAAACCTAGAATCTAACGATGGAAGTCTGGAAGTATGCTCCTCCTATGATGTGGACATAGTTGATGTGGGCAAAAAAAGGGATTTTTCCCTCATTAGAAACGGCCTTGCCGGTGAAGGACTCAATTTCTATTTGGAGGCTTGGGAATTTCTTGCCAGAGGGCGGGAGGAAATAACTTCTGCGGATGGGGGGAGGCAGGCCTGCGTAATAAGCGGGGGAATGGCCTCCAAGGAAACCAGAATTTGGCAAGGAAAGAACGGATTTGCGAATCCCGTCTATGAGACAATAATTGATCAGTCCGCATCTTATGACCCGAGAATAGTAATAGTATCGGGAGATGCTCCCAATCTGGGGTCTGAAAGAAGAGAGTTAGTCAAAAAATGGCTGGAGTCAAGGCCGACGGCTTGCGAACCATACTATTACATGGCCTGCTCTTGTCTTTATGAACGTAAATACGAGGATTTTTTCTTCTATGCAAAGAAATACCTGGCCATGGAGAGAAATCCCGGCGTAGAATCCGTACTCCTGTGCTACCACATGGCGCAGATAGAACTGCACACGGGACGGCTAAATGATGCGTCAAGCCACATTGTATTTTGCCTTTCTGTCCGGCCTATGATGGCGGAGTTCTGGTGCCTGCTAGGGGATATGTTCTACAAGCAGAACAAGTTCGGCAAGGCCAGATCCATATATGAAAATGCAATAATAATAGGCAAGTCAAGAAAGAATTCCGACTCCTACCCCGTGGAAATATCCAAATACAAGGAGTACCCGGCCAAGATGATAAATAACATAGATGAGATATCCGAAGACATGCTAAAAAGGATAGAAAAGGCCAAGGCCGGCACAACAGATGAAGTTTAGCAAGGAGGTCCTGTTGGCCAGATTCCAAGTGTCAATCGGATCTGGACTCGGGGTCAGAAAATGATGTCTAGTTCGTTGACCACAACGGTCACCTGATCCTCCCACCTTGCCACGTCTATTTGCTTTCTTCCCGGCCCCAACTTGCTGAGTTTGGTTTCCAGTTCGCTTACGTGGCAGTTTATCACAGACCAGTGGTTTTCTGCGAGTTTGTTCAGTTCCTTTTCCTCGTCAGGAACCTCTAGATTAGGATAGTACTTCTGTAGATGTTCGCGGCACTCCTTTGCTATTTTTCTGTAGAGCGGGGCGTGGCACGCACACCCTGGGTTGTCCAGAAACTTTTCCAGATCGGGAGACATCTCCTTGGGCAAGGTCAGTCTGAACCTTGAGTCCTTCAGAGCCTTCTTTATGTCGGCGAGCGTGATTCTGTTTTCATTCGGCATGTTCGGTCTCCTCCATGAATCTTGCGTGGAAGTCCAGATTTTCCTGTCGCCATTTCTCCTCGTCTTTCTTCATTATTTCCTCTTCATTCCTTCTGTCCTGCTCTTCCTGCGGATCGCCGAACCTTCTTGGCAATACTGCTCTTCCGCACCCTTGGCATCTGTATTTCTTGGAACTGATGGTGTCGTTTTTTATTTCGGGAAGCCCGGTGCTGTCTGCATCGGCGATGAGCTTCCATCCGCACGAGGAACAAAGAATGATGACCTTTGTCATTCCTGATCTACCCCCACTATGCTCTTCGCCTCCAAATAGTTCATGTATGTGGCGGACATGGTCGCCAAGAAGCTCCCCGCCATGCCACACATGAAGACGACGGACGGCCTCTGGTCTACTATGAGATAGCCACACAGGAATCCCGCCCACGTTCCGAAGCACTGATAGCACGAGAAGACCTTGTTCAGCCACTTGGGGCAGTTCTTTTCCACGAACTCTCTGAAAGGCACCATAATTGAGGAGGGATCGACGACGATGTTCGTAAGTCCTATTACGGCAAATGCAAAAAGCGCAAGAGAGGCGGTCGTCATCGTTCATCTCCAAAATGTAATGCGTACTTTTCCTTCTTTTCTGAAGGTGCTGAACGCCGTGAAGTTGTCATGAAGTTCAAAGTCTACGTTGTCGTCATCTACTGAAAATTCCGTATTGTAGATGAGATGCCTGTCAATCTTATCAATAGTAACATAGGTGCCGAAGTGTTCTGAAATTATGTCTTCATGGACGCCCTTGGCGTTCCTTAAGAAGTCAAGTATGCACTTTTTGCCCATAGCCCGGAGCATGGGGGTCATCCTGCTCATCCTCCACTGGTCCCTCAGGTGTATCAAATCGGGCATTTTGCGCCATACTTCCTTGTTGTGGAAAATGAGCTCTTCCACATTTTGAATATTGATCTCCATAGCTCTAATAGAGTCACACGCCACATTTCATCAAAGGAGAAAATCATGGCTGATGAGGCATTTAGGCCGCAGAAAAGGTCTATATCACAGGACGACATAGACGGTTCGGAAAACGCATCAGACGGTTCGGACAACGCATCAGAAAAGTTGTCGGAAATGGCGTCCATGAGACAGCGTCTTGCCGAGGAGGTGGGCAAGGAAGTTGAAAACCCGTCCGAGGGTTCGGGAATGCGGGTGTCGGGAAAGGTTCCCGAGGAATTCAAGCAAGTTTTGGCTCAGAAGAGGATGCAAGGTCAGCCCCGAGCCGAAAAAAGGAATGCGCCTTCGGAAATGAGGGTTACGGGAAGCGGTAGGCTAGAGGAGTTGATCGCGGGTATCGGAGCCAAGGGGGGAATGATATATGAACAAGTGGAGCTCCCCTCCAAGGGCAAATTCTACGACGGCGAAAACGGACCTTCGGACGGAACAATACATCTGCGTCCGATGACGGGAGAGGAAGAGGAAATTCTCGCGACGCCTAGGTTTGTGAAGAAGGGCCAGGCAATCAACATGATATTCAACAAGTGCATGAGGGAGAGTTATGATTCGGCCAACTTCCTCACGCAGGATCGCACGTACATGCTAATATACCTGCGTGGCATATCGTACACGCCCGAATACGACGTAGAAGTGCGGGATCCCGACTCCGACCAGACTTTTGCGACCACCATAAACCTCAATGAGCTTTATGTTGATCACTGCTCGTCGGATTTCGGGCCTGAAGATCTTCAGGACGTGCTTCCTTCCACGGGATACAAGTTCAGGTACAGGCTTGCCATAGGAAAGGACGAACAGCTCATCCAGGAATACAGGGAGAGAAGGGCTAAGAACTTTGATCTTTCGGGACAGGCGGACGACACGCTGCTCTACAGAACGGCTCACCTCATGGAGGAGATAGAGGGGCTTGCCGACAAACTCGAGATACAGACACTCTTGAAGAAGCTCCCGATACAGGACGTGGCCTACCTTCGTACTGTGGTGAACGAACCTCCGTTCGGGGTCGATACAAAGATTAATATAACCAATCCGTATACGATGAGAGATTTTGAAATAGAACTCCCGTTGGAGTCAAATTTTTTCTTCCCGCGGGCAAAGAGAACGAAAAGTACAGCATCGAGGACGCAAGCCTAGAGCTGTGGAAGAACTTGATGGAGGAGATGTTCTTCTTCATCTACCACATGCACCAGAGCAGGGAAAACTTTATGTCTTTGCCCATAAATGAAAGAAAATGGATAATAAGCAGGTTCATCCAGCAGAAGGAAAAGGAGAATGAGGCGATGGAAGCCGCTAGAAGGAAGGCCAAGGTGAAGAAGTAATGGCGATAAAAGAGAGAAACCAGAATCCAGTGATCGGCGACAATCTGAATCTTCGCCTGTTTACCTACAACTCCAATCACAGGCAGAATGTCGCAAACGTAGAGAAAGTGGACATATATCAGTTGGATTCTTCTTGCGCTACCGAGCAAGATCCCGAAGGCAGAAGGCTAGTGATGTCCGTGGATGGCTCCGATGTGGTCGTGGTAAACGACCCATTCGGAGGACAATATGTGGTTTCGGCGGAACTAGAAGACCTAAAGTTCACCATAGGAAAATATGTGGATGTGTGGACTGTGAATTTTGACTCGGTTCAGTCGGGAACCGTTACGAATGAATTCCAAATCATGTCTGACCTCTGGTATGCGTCGGACATGCCGATAGTCTACGACTTCTCGTACGGATTCCGCCCAAACAGGCTAAGAAGGGGCGAAAGACGATGGTTGAGTGTGGATATTGTCCCGAATGTTCCCAACGCCTCTGATCTCCAGCGGTACTATGTGAATCTTGCGGTCGCAAGCCCCGTGAAGATATTCATTGAGAAGCAGTGCGGAAACTGCGTTCCAAAGGAAAGAGATCTGCGGATAGTCGTGGATGGGGCGGATGTGGAACATCGCCACGACTCGGAGGGCTACTACTTCCTTGATACGATGGCTCTCGACATGGATTGCGGTATTTACGATGTCTGGTTTGAATTAGAGTTCGGGGAAAACAAGTATATCTCGGAACCACTCCAGCTGCAGGTATTCTGAGTCAAGTTCGGTGTGTGTCAGTGGGGGAGTTCCAGTACGAACACTGGAACTCCCCTTTTTTGTTGGCAAAACAACTATTCTGCTCCGATTCAGCAAATTGCAGGTTTACGTGACAGATTTCGTGCGTATAATCTAGGATGAACTACCCACCCGCTAAAGACGAACCCACAACGGGGAGGAACAAAAAATGATAATCGTGCCGGCGTGGATCAAAGAAGATGTGCCAGAGGGCATAAGGGCGATCCTCGGAAGCGAGCCTCCCGAAGGAGCGGAGGCAGAGTGGATTCCGAGGGATATAATTAAAAACTGTCTCTACTCTCCCGTGGAATTCGAAGGGCGAAAGATGGCCATGCTTGTGTTTGAGGAGGACAAGGCTCCCGAATCAGTCCGGGTCATCATCGGAAAGAAGAAATGACCTACGCAGAACATGTGGATAACCTCACCTCTTCGCACGGGATATCGGTGGAGTGGAAGGAGGGCTATTTCAGGGGCAGGGCGTGGAGGAAGCAAAGGAAAATCAAGATAGCCCCGGTGAAGACTGCCGTGACCTACGCAATCGCCCTGCACGAAATCGGCCACGTGGTGGGAAGGCAGTCGGGAAGAAGGATTGACCGGGAGGTGCAGGCGTGGGAATGGGCCGAAGAAAACTCTCTGAAGTGGACGGAGCCGATGATCATCAAGGCGGCGAAGTGCGTGGCTTCGTACTTGAAAATGTGCCAGAGACACAGTAGCATGGCCCTGCCGCCCGCAGATCATCCCGCATGGCGGATTTCGCAGTGGTCCGAGAAAAACAAAGAGAGGTAAAATATATGCATGTTTCCTGCGAACCCAGCTTAAACCGGTTAGGTCTCTGCCCAAACTGTCACGCCTCTTGGGACGGCGGCGATATTTTTGATACTTTGCGTGGTCAAGTGTGGTGTGCTGATAAAAGCGACGATGATCTTCGGGCCCATATTTTCCATAATTACGGGCCACCTCCGTATCGTTGGTCTCGTCTACTGGGGATTGAAGCAGGATATTACGATGGCGTCTCGTATTGGATGTGCCCTGACTGTTCTGCGCGCTGGTCTGCTGGCATGAAAAACAAAGTCATCGCTGGTTGACCTGCATAAAGGGAAGGTGTCCGTGGATCGTACTTTGGAGCCACGTGAGATACCACGTCTGGTGCCGGACAAACAGTTCCCGCCATATAGCTATGTGACGAAGCGTTTCCCGCACCCGATGTCGGATCCGGCCGGACATAGTTTTGGCTGTGAGCCGGAGCATCCTGCGGCTCCGGAACCAAGCCATTGGAATGCATGCCGCCCTTATCTGTACGGCATAGATCTGTTCAATCATGGCTACTATTGGGAGGCACACGAAGTTTGGGAAGGTCTCTGGCATGCCTGCGCCCGGGCTGGGACAACCGGAAACTTTCTCAAGGGTCTCATCCACATGGCCGCCGCCGGCGTCAAGGCGAGGGAGCGAAGACCGCAAGGCATTCAGAGGCATGCCATCAGGGCCAGGGAACTCATGCAGATGACGACGTCCGAAGTCGGCCCTCATCATCTTCGATACATGGGGCTGGAGCTAAGCGAGCTCATCGGCTTCGCGACTGACTTGGCCGACCAACCCCAAGTTGGCACGGCGGAACTCGGGACATCGGTCGAGATCGTCTTCCAGTTTGTTCTCTGTCCCGGGGAGCCGTCGCAGTGCGAGATCAAGCCATGACCAAGCTCCGTAGGTCAATTGAAAAAGAAACCGTCATCAAGGCTCATGAGGTCTTCGTAACTCACCGCCGTCCACTCGCGGTACTTCATCAAGTATTCAAACGACACATCTCCGAGGTCTTCTGACTTGATGAAGGCAATTCTGGGCTTTCTGTCCTTCTTCCAGAAGAGCAATGGCTTTCTCTTGCACCTCTCGGAGTCCGATGATACCTGTTTCAGGAACCCGTCTAGTTCGCTCTGGCCGCCCCGAAAGGCCGAGCAAAGGTCTATGTCGTTGTAGCCTCCCTTGCTTTCCAGAACGAATCTGAATCTTTCGGGGCATACGATGTCGCCAGAATAAAAGTTGGTGGCGGCTCTTGACAGCTGCACATTTTGACCCCATCGATTTCCGCTGCCCACTGCTCGACTGAAGGTTCCAGTGTCGGGGTTTGAGGAAATAATTTTTGAGAAACGGGCATTGAGGCTCTTGACGAGTTCGAGCTCTACTCTCTTGCCCTTCTTTCCCGATTTTATCTTTTTGGGTTTCTTTTTGAATATGTCGTCTACGTCAATATCTTCTTCCATGCCATATATAAGAGAATGCGCAAGTTAATAGTTATAACCTTGGCTTTCATGGCCTTACAAACTAGAAAAAGTCAGTCTCCGAGCTGGTTGACGGGCTTGCCCTCTTCGCCCGAAATCTGCTCTATGTTTTCCTGACAGGCCTTGAGTACGGCCCGGAGGTCGTCCTTCTCTTCTATGGCCTTCATTACGGCAACCCCGCACTTTTGGAGCACGGACAGTTTGTCCTCCTCGCTCTGAGGCCAGTGCGTATGTATTATCCTCCGGATCTGATTGACTATGGTCTCCGCGTTGGATACGAGGTGCCGGACTCCCATGTTCTCCGCGCTGTCGTTGATGTCCTGGATTGCACTGAGGATATCTGCGACCCTCTGGGCAAAATAGCCCTTGTCCTCGCTTATGATAAAATCCTTGAATTCCATGGGTTTATCTATCCTCGTCGCCAGAAATACCAGTCCCCTTTAGCGGGTGCCTACAGAACATTCCAGGAAGCCTTGGGTCTCGCTTTTGGCTTTTTGCCCTCCCTGGTACCCTTGCAAGCCTCCGTGACCGCATGAACGCATTTCTTGGCCTGTGAGAGGGTGTCGGATGCTCCCATCTGATGGAGTTCCTTGGCCGTGTGGAGGTTCTTGGGGCTGTAGGGCAGTTCAAAGTCCTCCACAACGGTTCCGTCCGAACCGTACTTCTGATCCTCGGTCTTGGGAACAAAATAACATGTGAAGCAGACGGCGGGGTACATTTTGTCGTCCACGAAGGGGTAATTCTTGTGGACGGTCGTGTATAAGTCCATTTTCTGTCCGCAGATGGGGCATTTTCTTGTCACATTGCCTTCTTTTCTATTCCCCTGGATGAGAACCAGTGCGTGCCGTAGTTGACGGTCAACTGTTCGCCTTGCACTATATCCCTTTTTGTAATTATAGCCAGAAGCCGGTCTTGGATGTTCGTGGAGAATTCGCAGTTGTTGTCGTCGCTGTGGTTGTAGATCATCGTCCACCCGAGGGGTATGGCCAGGCGACTTTCCCATGCCATCACATACTTGAACGCCTCTTGGTCGGTCGCTATCGCGTTGGTTTCGCAGACGATCACGGGCGCTATCTCCACAAATGTCCCCGAATTTATTCTTTCATTCGCCAGTACGCCTAGGCCGACGTCATCCAGCCGTGCGATTGAGAGCCTTTTATCCAAGAAGGGGACTTTGTTCATTTTCCAGTGGAGCCGAAGCCTCCGGAGCCACGGCTTGAATCGCCAATAATCTTGCATTCCACGAACGGCAGATCAAAATGGCCCTCTATTATGAGTTGGGCTATCCTGTCGCCTTTTTCCACATGAAATGTGTTGTGCTTGTCCGTGTTCAACAGAACCACCTTCACCTCGCCTCGGTAGCTTGAGTCAAGAACTCCGGCAAGCACGTCTATGCCGTGTTTGGCGGCAAGTCCCGATCGGGGGGCGACCCTGCCGTAGAGGCCTTCGGGAATCTCCATGCTTATGCCGGTGCCGACAGTCTTCCTTTCCCCGGGGTGAATCATGACGGCTTCTGTTGAGAAAAGATCTGCCCCCGCGTCCGTAGGATTTGCCCGCGCGGGAATTCTAGCGTCTGCTTGAAGTTTCATCACCTTTAGATTCGGCACTTCGGCGTCCGTCTCTGTTCCGTAGAACCATCTTGATATTAGATTCATCTCATGCCTCGCACGATGAGCAAGTTAGGATTGATCTCGCAAGTTCTTGGGCCGGGTTGGCGGATCGCTGGTAGTAGAATGTCTTGACTCCCATCTGCCAACCTTCTATCAACAGGCTGTTTACATCCTTTGGGGATGTGGACGGAGGGATCATGATGTTCAGCGACTGAGCCTGGTCAATGTATTTCTGCCTCTGCGCGGCTTGTATGACTATCTCTTTCTGGCTTATCTCTCCGAATGTCTTGAATACGTCCTTTTCTTCCTTTGTGAGGAAGTTCAGGTGCTGAACCGATCCTCCCTTTACAAGGACGGTTTTCCAAACTTCGTCCGTGTTTTTTTCATACTTCTTGAGAACCTCCTTGAGATAGGGGTTCTTGTAGGTGAACTTGCCTTTGGCGAGGTTCTTGACAAAGTAGTTGCTGTTGAGCGGTTCAATGCTGGGACTAACTTGTCCGAGGATGAAACTGCTTGAAGTCGTGGGCGCAACAGCAAGCGTCGTGACATTCCTTCGCCCGTATCCTTTGAGCAGTTCGGGTTCGCCGTAGTCCTTGGCCATCTTTTCCGTGGCCTTGTCGGCTCTATCTCTTATTGTCTTCCATATCTCTGTGTTGAGGAGTTTGGCTTGCATGCTCTCAAAGGCTATCATTTTGCTCTGGAGGTATGAGTGCCAGCCAAGGGCGCCTAGTCCGAGGGCCCTCTGGGAGATCGCAAAATTTCTTGCGGCCTCCATGTACTTGACGCCCTCCGTCTTGCTTATGAACTCCTCGCATACGGCATCAAGAAACTGAACCATGGTTTCTACGGCATCCGTGTCCTTGATCTCATCCCAATGAAGAAGATTTAGGCTTGAAAGGACGCAGACGAACGAATTGTCCATGTCTGAGTAGAGTTGGATTTCCGAGCAGTTCCCGGTCAGTATGCCGTTGAATACCGCCTTGTGTTCGATGGGTTCATTGACGCAGTATGTGTCGCTAGATCCATCGTCCTCAACGGAAAGAACTTCGGGTCTGAACAGTCTGCCTTTTTCGTTGGCGAACGCAAGAAGTATGTCTCCGGGCTTTAGATCGGCAGCTCGCGCCTCTTTGCCGTCTTTTTTGCCGTCTTTGAGATAGAACTTGTGGTATTCGGTTACCGAAAGGCTCGTTCTGAAGATTGTTTCCGTATCCTCGTCGTCAAACTCCCTCTTGATGAAGGTGATCTTTATAAGTTTTTGGTTTTCGCCCGTCTTGACGACCTTTGTCTTTGACCACTGCTTCCCGTTCCAGACCTCAACTTCCCTGCCCTCGTTGTCCCCTATTTTTATTTCGCCGCTCTTGGTGAGCAGCATCGTGTCTGGGGATACGCAGAGGTTTGATGCTTTTATCTTGAGTTTCTTATCCTTGTAGACCTGCGGGGCGTTTTTGTTGGCGGTGTCGACAAACATGATGTAGGGATAGCCCGTCTCAAATCGCTTTTGGATGACCTTCGCCCATACTTTCCGCTTTTCTTTGTCTCCCTCCACAAGATCTTTCATGAACTTGTCGGTGACGGTGACTCCGATGCTCATGTTCTGAATGCTGTGGCCCTCGCTCCTTATCTGCAGGAATTCGTCTATGTCAGAATGTTCTATGGGCATGTACGCGGCAAATGATCCTCTTCTTGCGCTTCCCTGGCTGATCACTTCTGCGACCTTGTCAAATATCTCCATGAAGTGAACCGCGCCGCTACTCTCTCCTCCGACGCTGATCTTCGTTCCCCGAGGGCGGAGATCTCCAAAAAATCCGCTGGTTCCTCCCCCCATCTTGCTCATGATGCCCACCTCGGCCGACTTTGTGAGGATAGCCTCCATGTTGTCGGATATGAAACTTCCGAAGCAACTCGCTGGGAGCCCCCGCTTGTTGCCGAAGTTGGTCCATACTGGCGTGGCGAGGGAGTAGAATCCCTTGCTCATGAAACTCTCAAATTTGTCCGCAAATCCCTTTATTTTGAGTATCTCTTCTGCCTTGTCGGCAATCTGCCGAACCCTCTGCTCCGGGGTGGTATCTGGCTCGAGATAGCCTCTCTCTAGAAAAATACGACTGTGCGCGTTCAACCAATAATATTCTTTGTTCATTCTTTCTTTCTTTCTTTCTTATTAATTCAGTAGAGTTTGATTAGAACAAGTCTTCTGCGTCGAAGCTTTTGGATTTTTTGGAATATTCCACGCTTCTTGAATGGAAAAAATCGGTGTTGTTGTTTCCTAGGACCTGCTCTTCAAACCACATCGTCTTGGAAAGAAGATCTTTGTCGACATCGAATATTTCGCGGTAGCCTATTTCTTTGAGGGACTCATTCATTCTGTTTTTTATGAATTCCTTAAGGATGTTGGAGTTGAGCTTTTCTGAATCATAGCCGTTGACGATCCACTCCACGATCTGCATCTCGTATTTGAGTGCGTCCTTTGCCTCGGTGAGTATCTTTTCCTCTAGTTCCTCGTCAAAAAGTTCAGGGTGTTCCTTTCGGATCACATTTATCAATTTCATCCCTATGATGGCGTGAAGAGCCTCTTCTCGGGACGTGTACTCCACTTGCTTGTTGGTGTCTTTGAGAACATTCTTATATCTCCCGAACCATCCGATGGTGTAGAACTGAGAGAAAAGAGCGATGTTCTCTACGAACAAGGTGAAGAGGATGAGCGAGTATATAAACTGCTTCTTGTTGTCGGCGTGGAACTTGTGGAGGTGCTTCCTCAAATAGTTGACCCGGCCTTTGATGCAATCCAACTCGAGGATTTTGTCAAACGCATCATTTATGCCAAGGACTTCCAGGAGCCTTTCGTATGCGTCTCCGTGGATGACCTCTGTGTTTGCCATGACATAGCCCATGTCGTTGATGCTGGGGTGGGGCAAATTGTCTCCAAGCTTGGCCCAGAATTTCTTTACGCTGATCTCAAGCTGGCCAATTGTCGCGAGGGCTCGTGTGATTATCTCTTGCTCTTGTTTGGTCAGAGACACCCTGAAGTCTTGGACGTCGCTTGAGAAGCTGAATTCTTTGTCTGTCCAGAAGCCATTATGCATGGCCTCTATGAAATCCTGCGTCCAAGGGTACTTGTCGGGTTTGCGGCCTATCTGTTCTTCAAAAATCATGTCTTCTCCTTGGTGTTTTGGTGAGGGTATGTAAGAATATTAATTGAATTTTTTGAAATGTGTGAAGCCTTTTCTTTTTTCGAGGCTTATTAACTCACACCCATCCAGCATTTCAAGCAGATTCTGATCGTGGGTGGTGATAAACACCTGCCTGTCCTTGGCTAATTCAAGAATCATGTTATATACCCCAACCACCCCTATTTGGTCAATGTTAGTTGTAACTTCGTCTAGAAAAACAAGACTGGGGTACATTCCCGAACTCAACATCATCACATGGGCGAACGCCTGAGACACCGCGAGGTTCAATCTTCTTCTTTCTCCGCCGCTCATCGCGTAATAGACGAACGGATCCCCGTCCGAAGGATTGCGCTCTATTTTCTCCTCAAGTTCGTTGTTGAATTCGAGGCTGATCTTTCCGTCTATGAGGAACTGAAGCCAGTAGGCCACTCTCGAGTTGAGGGCTGGAATAATCCCGTCAATGATGAACTTCCTGATTCCAGAATCGCCGAAGGCCACCGACCAGAATTCGTAGTACGGAAGCTGCTTCTCCAGTTCGTCAAGCTCCTTGTTCCTCGAATTGAATTCCGACTCCCTTGCTTCTATTTCTTCCGCCAGTTCGTCTATTATCTTCTTGAATGGGGTGTCCCCCTTCATCTCCTTCTTCTTGGCCGAAACTTGTTCGTTCAGTCCCTCCATCTGCTGCGTTATAAGCTGGTTCTTTATGTCCTTGCCCTGGGGCTTTTCCACCTTGTTGAGTTCGGCGAGTTCCTTTCTTTTTTCGGAAAGTTCTCTGGAGGATTTGTTTAGATTGTCCTTGGCCGATGATATACCGTCGGATATTTTAGAAAGCGTACCTGCAAGAGCCTTCAATTTTGAAGAAAGTCCATCCTTCTTTTCATTATCGGAACCCATTTCGGTCTGGAGCGATCCTATGTTCTCCAAAAGCTGTTCCGTGTACTTGTTGTAGTTCTCCTTTGAGACCTTTCCGAGGCAGAACTTGCAAGTGGCTCCCTCATTCTTCTCTAGTCTGCCGATTTCTTTCTGATTTTCCTCAATTTTTGACGAAAGGGCTTTTATTGAACTTGAAACGGTGTCGATGGAAATGTTGCATTCGTTCTGTTTCTGCTTTATGCCCGAGGACTTCTCCTGTGCGAGGTCGAGAACTTCTTGAATTTTAAGTTGCTTGGCTTCGGCTTGCGGGATTTCGGAATTCAATTCCTCTATCCTGGCCTGGGTCTGGTGGTACTTGGATGCTTCCGTGCCCTCCGAGGTGAGTTCGAGTTGCTCCTTGAGCGACCTTATCTTTGACAGAAGCGAATCAAGTTCGCTCTTCCTCTGAACCGTCCAACTGGACTCCTGCTCCTTGGCAGCCTTGATCCTTGACTTGGACTGCTCCAGCTGTTTGCGGGTGTTCTCGTAGTCTACCTGAAGAATCTTAATTGCATCCTTCTTTTCCTTCTTAAGATTTTTCGCCCTTTCGGCGAAGCCCTTGTATTTGTCCAGGGACAGGAGGTTCTCCACTATCTCGCGCTTGTTTGAGGCGTCGCACTCAAGAAAGCTTCCGGCATTGTTGTCGGTGAACACCACAATGTTGACAAATGTTTCATAGTTGATGCCAAGTTTCTCCTCGAGCAACTTCTGGGTCGCCGGCTGGCCGCCTAGGGTGATCTCGGTGGTGTCGTCCCATATTCCATCCGGACTTTCCCAGAGCCTCAAGGTGTCTGGTTTTCTTGTGCGGACAACCCTGAAGTCGCCCCACCTGACCTCCGTTTTCAGTCCCTTGCCGACCTGATTGTTTATGACGTCCTTGTGGCTGATCTTTTTCGGGTGCTTTATGGTCTTGCCGAAGAGCGTGTAGACGATGATCTCGGGAATGCTACTCTTTCCCACCCCGTTGCTAGCGACCCTAGACTCGCCGTCAACCACGTCTAGGTTGAATCCCTTGACGAGGACTATGTTGCCATGATCCTTGAAGGTGAGTTCAAGCGCCTCTGGGCCAAAGCAGAGGAAATTCTGGGCGTAGATGTATTTGATATCCAGGCTCTTCATTCCGTTTCCCTGCATATCTCCGTGCCGATCCTTATGAGCGTCTCCTTGTCGAGGCTCTCGGAGTTGGCTTGTTCTACGTACTTCTCAAGCATCTCCTCCTCCTTGTAGAGAATTGCCTTCGCGTCCTTGATTGCGTGATCCTCTTGTTTCTGAACCTGCTTTATCTCGAGGGACGAAACCTTGGAGTTCTCAAGCAGGCCCTGCCGTATTTCCGTCATTTGCCTGCTCGTGATGTCCTCCACCTCCAGCCTCACGAAGTGGCCTTCCAGGTCGTAGTCGGCGATCTCATTCTCCTTGAGGATGTAGTGCCTTGGGCTGAATGTGTTCTCTATGTACTCGCATTCCCCGTCCAAAGTGTCAAATACGACAACATGCTTGGACTGAAAGGCTTCTCCGAAGGAGAGCTGCAGGGGGGAGCCTACGTACTCCACCTTCTCGTCCAGTTTCTGCTCGGCGTGGTAGTGGCCGAGGAAAACTCTGTCCCAGTTGGAGAATATGTCGGATCCCACACGCACCATGTCTCCGTCATGTTCTATGGTGACTTCGGACACAGTCTTGTATTTGACGTTCCAGACGGCTCCGTCCACCGATATGTGTCCCCCGAGGACTTTCATGCATTTGCCTCCCTTGGCCTTCCAGTCCTTCTCCACGGCCTTGAGGTCTTCTATCGGGTTGTGTGTGTAGGGAAGGAATCCGAACGAGAATTCCTCGCTCCCTTCCTTGATTACTTCCACGCTGGGCGCGTTGATGACCTTGATTCCAGGGAGGCTCCTCAATGGGTTGACGCTGGAGACGTCAAGTTTCTGGTAGTGCCAGAGATCGTGGTTGCCAAGCAAAAGAAAGAGATTTTTCTTTCCATCAAGGTGTTTCTCTAGCACATCAAAGGTTTTCTGGTATGTGAGGACGTCTATCTTCTGCCGGTCGTGGAAGAGGTCTCCGAGGAAGACTATGTTCTTTATCTCCCTCTCCTTTGCGGTTCTGAACACCCAGTCCAGGACTTCAATGCAGTCGTCAAGCCTTTCCGAGGAGCGCTTGTGGGGGTGAATGTGGAGGTCGCTGAAGATTAGAACTTTCATGGGCTTTCTGGACGCTCATTGTATCTAAAGTTTTCTTATTGTCCAGATTTCTTTAGAGACTTTTCTAGCGCCTTCCACACGTCCACGCTGTTGATCTTCTGAACCTTGGCTGCGGGTGCGGGAGGGGCTCCTCCTTCCGGCCCTAGCCCCGAAGACATACCTCCCATTGGCGGCCCTCCTAGACCCATTGGCGGCCCTCCTAGACCCATTGGCGGCCCTCCGCCTCCGCCTAGTCCGGGAGGTATTCCCATTCCGACGCCCGGACCGCCCTTAGGAGGTCCTCCACCCGGCGGACCTTTCGGGCCTCCTGGGGGTGGACCGGGGGGCGTCGCCTCCATCATCATATATTGGTAGAAAGTCTTCACGGACTTATATATGAACTATCTATATAATTAAGGACTGAACAAAGGAGGTTCAAAATGAAAGACATGGATGCCAAGGATCTCGTGATCCTTCTTGTGACGGTATTTCTGCCCCCGTTGGGAGTGGCTATCAAATTCGGGCTCGGACTCAAGTTCTTGCTAAATCTAGCCTTGACTTTCCTCGGGTATGTTCCTGGGCTTGTCCACGGCGTGTATGTCGTGCTCAAAGGTTGATCTGCGGTATCTTTGAGGCGATCGTGTTCCAGTTCTTTTGAACCCAGTCGTGGAAGGCCTTTTCTGCGGCCTTGGGTCCGATTTCGCTGGTCTTTCCGGTGGTCTGGAACTCAATCTCGTGGGTGGCCTCGTGGACTATCGTGCTGGCGATCTCCACGACGGCCTCCTTCGTGTCGCCCAGCTCCCTCACTATCCTCTGAACATTCACATGGATCACGTCCGACGGGACTATCTGCCTCTCGTCTATGTCGGGGATATATTGCTTTATGACCGCGTTGGGAACCCTATTCAAGGCATTCTGCTGCATTACGTTCTGTCCGAATTTGAACTTAACCTTGTTCGTAACCGCTGGCCCTATGACCTTCTTGTTCTCGGAGGAGGTATAAAGGCCGTAAACTCCGCTGTTCAGCGGGGCTATGGTGCTGATGTTGTTCAGTATTTTCTGGTTGGTTGCGCGGCCGTATAGCTGGACGAGTTTTATGGCGTACTTTGCCTTGTTATAGATGTGGTCTATCTTGCTCTGTACCTCGTCGGTACCCACGGTGTTTTCAAGCCAGTGTCTAAATCCTACCATGGGCATATATACTGTATCTGGAGGTGAAAATGCACATTGTAAGCGATTTTTGGTGGGTTTGGCTGTCGGTTTTTGTCCTTTCCGGGGCTTATATTTTACATGCAAGGAAAAAGGCCGCCGAGGGAGTTCAGGCACAGTTCGTCTTGACGGGGTGCCTTCTCATCGTCTTCTATTCGGTATGCTTCTTTTCGGGCATCTGTACAATCTTGAACTTTATTTGGAGATGGATTCTTTAATGTCAAGGTTGATTTGCATATCAGGGAATTCGGGCGTGGGAAAAACCACGATTGCACAAATATTCAGATATTTTTTGGGGAGCAAAAATTGTTTGGCAATAAGTGGGGACGATCTTCATAGGTGGGAAAGGGGGAATGAGGCTTGGAAGACCATCACGCACCTAAATCCAGAAGCAAATGATTTAGATTTGGGCTACAAGCATATTGTTGACCTGAAAAGGGGCAAGTCCATTACAAGGTCAATATACAATCACGATACGGGAAAATTTGACGACCCCTCTGTTTTTGATTCAAAGCCATGGATAATTTACGAAGGGCTTCATGCTCTTTACCATGAGCCGACACACAGAAAAGCTTTCATGAAAATATTCATAGATGCCGAGGAGGATTTGAAAAATGAATGGAAAATCAAAAGGGACACAATAAAAAGAAAATACAAAAAAGAAGAAGTTGTAAAGCAAATAGAAAGAAGGAAGGCTGACGAGCGATTTATATTTGAACAGAAAAAAAATGCGGATGTATTGATTAAACTCGAAAAGTCAAAAGTTATAAATCTTCATTACAAGTGTACTGATCCTAATCACGAGCGAATTATGAAGTTCATTGTGGACTTTTATTACTCCATATTTGATTACCTTGACATTTCTTCTCGTTTGTCTATGGATTCAAATTTAATTCAATTCAAAGGAGGAAATATATCGGTAAAATCAAACGGAAAGATAATTGTAAAGACTTCGGGACAAAAAATTTCCGAGACAAATTTATCCAGCGGAATATCCATATGTGAAATAAGCAAGGGAAAATTCCAAAATGAAAAGCAGTACTCTGAATACATTTCTAGAATAAATACTTCAGAAAAAAATCCATCTTTGGAAAGTGGATTTCACATAAAATTGAACAACAAGTATGTAATTCATACACATCCCATTCACTTGAATGCAATATTGTGCAGTAATGAATCAAGGGCGATAATAAAAGGAATGTTTAAAAACATGCCCTATCAGTTTGTTGAATACAAAACTCCTGGGGTTGATCTGTGCAATGCGATAGATCCAAATCCGCATGGAAATAATATTTTTTTCTTACAAAACCACGGACTCATAGTTGGATCTAACGACAAAAAAAGTGCAATGGAAATAACGACAAAAATAAACGAAAGGTGCAAGCGTTGGATCGGGGATCATGCCGAAAAATTCATAGACCTTCACAGAGCCAACAAGCGTCCTCTTTTTCCTGATGCCGTGATGTTCAAAGAAATGGAAGAGGTCAACAACATAATACTATATCTTATGGAGACTTCTTGTCTAACCCCAAATTTTCTTGATAAAAATGAAATCAAACTAATAAAAATCTCTAGCCTAGAGAAGATCAGAAAATAACCTCTTGCACTCTAATGGAAAATCAGAACATACGCCATAAAAACCATATTTGTCAAAGTCAATCAGCGATTCCTTCGACAGCAAAGGTATTACGAACTTGCTGTTCATTACTGTAAGATCGTGAGCCCATACATATCCGTTGCTTATCAAGACATAGGGGTCGGACTCGTGGAAGAAAAAAACCAAATCTGATCCTAGAATCCATTCCAGAGCCGTTCTCTCTTTCACATGAATCCAAAGATTATTTCTTCTTTCGCGAAGCCATTCTTTTGAAACGGGGTGGTCGGCAGTATCATGTCCTAGATGCGGGGTTCCACCTTTAATTCGCAGATCAATCTCCACATCAAACCCCATATCCAAAGCCTTTTGAATGTGTTCGGGCGAGTTTTCAAAAAAATTTTCGGGTCCGTTTATATTTCCTCTATGGGATATTATTTTCATTGAAATCCTCAATTCTAAATGTCTTGTCGTCTATGAAAATGTCGTAATAGGGCTTATTGCACCAGACTTCATGACTTTTTACTCCCCATGACAAAAGTTGTGCCTTCGTGAACTCTGTCCAGTCTGTTCCCGTTCTACTTCCTCTTGCTGTCCAATATATAATTTTATGTCCCCGGTCATAAAGTTTGTTCATTTTATTGATGTTGTCCATGATTGGAGCTGACTTGTGATAATCTCTAGGGTTGTCTGGAGTAACACAAATCGTTTCGTCTATGTCTACAAAAATTACTTTCATTTGACTTTACCTGTTGCGTGGTAGGTTTTCCAATAGTTGTAACAGTTGGCCACATCTTCTGCATTTTTGATTTGGCCTCCTCTCAACAGATGGGACCAACTTTCAAAATTCTCAACCTCTTCTGGGGTTCCAAAAACTGTCACAAATGGCGTGTCAAAATAACCAACTCTTAAACCATCTTGTATTAGCAAATTGTAAACTAATGTTACATAACATTCGCCATTATAATTTAAATCTTTCTCTAGAGCCAAATCAAAGTATTTTTTAAGTATCGCTCCGTTTTTGAAATGATATATTCCCGTTGATGCGTGCTCTTGGGTTGGTTTGTCGGTGTAGGACTGCTTTTCTTTGATCTCCATAATCAACGGATATTCATTGTGTTCCTTTACGAATGCCATTTTTGTGGAGGCAAGAGCGTGTGGATGGAATCCAGTGTGAGTAAGAATGCATCCGTCCATTTTGTGATTTTTCACATGTGATTGAAAATTTTGTCTATTCAATATGCATGGATTGTCACAATACGATACGACAACCTCTTCGTCATCTCCTATAAATTCATACGCACTTTTAACGGTATAGACTGGTCCTTTTTTGTGCTGTGGCATGGAAACGATCTTTGAGTTTGGAACTAAATCCAAAAGAACATTTTTCACTTCTGTGTTTCTTACATGATTGTCGTTGCATATGAAAACAAAATCATCACTTGTTACGTCAAACATTTCAAGTATGTATTCTATTATTCTTTTTCCATTTACTCTTATAAGTGGCTTCGGATCTTTGTAGTTTTTTTCTACAAATCTGTTGCCTGTGCCGGCCATGGGTATGACAACTTTCATAAAAACTCCTTTTGCTCATTTGTCAAATTAGCAGAGTTCCAAACTGGGTTTAGCGTCTGTTGTTGTAGTTGTAGGTGTTGTTGTAGGTGTGGACGGGATTCCGATAGTAATCCTTTACTTTTGTCTCTGTCAATATTTACGATCAAAAATTTTTATTTGATTTTGTTTTGGATAAATTGTCAAATCAAGTCAAGTCAACATGCCGACAATTGGAAGGTATCCATAGGTCTGTACGAGTTTTATGGCTTGGGCATATATACAATTCCTGGAGGTAGAGATGCACAATCCTAGAATTATTTTTTCAATTCCAGCTCATGAGTGTTTTGAGTGTTTGGAAAAACAAATTGAAAATTTGATACTAAAAGTTCCCAATAGTTTTATTGTAATTTTTTTATCAGCCAACAACAATTTCCATCTAAATAAAAACTCCTTTTCTGGGTACGAGGATAAAGTTTTTTTAAATCCAGATTCAAAGCCTACATTCTGGCCGGATTGTTATTATCAGCACTATTCCAATTATAAGTTCATAAAAGACAAATTAGATTTTGATTATTGGTGTTTTGAAGCTAGCAATTCTATTTTAATAAAGGATGGTCTCAATGAATATTTGACTAAATATGACGCTTTGGCGAAGTCTGATAGGCTTTTTGGACCTACGCCGAATCAGACGAACTTCAGATCAATTTTAAAAGCAGAGAATTGGAATAGTTGGTGGAATAGATTACCTAAAGATGAAAGATTCATGAAACTTGTAAAAGATAACAAGTTTGAAATGTATAATGGCTTTACTGAAGGAATGGTTTTTAACAAACACATATTGTCAGAAATTTTTGATATTTTAGATTTTTATGAATGCAATGACTATAGAACTGACAATCCAAATTATTACCCTAGGGATGAGCTGTATTTTACTACTGTATTTTTCAGCAAATTTTCAGATTCAAAACATAACCACAATTATTGCAATGTAAATTTGAATGTTGATAATATAGAATTTACGATGAAATCATTTGAAGGATTTTATGCGGTAAAGCCCTGTCCGAGGGATGTGGACTCTAAAATTCATCTAATGCTATATGAAATGGCGGATGTTGGATTCGAAAAATACTTTTACAAGAAAAAAAACTATCAAATTGGTCAAAAAAAATTCTTTTTCACAAATGATTTTTTGGTAGGAAAAATATTTGAATACATGAACAAAAAAGAAAAACTAGGTGAAGTTAAATTTCTTCCGGGTGGAGAGATTGGTTTGTTTGATCGCAAAAATGAAACAAGATGGAAAATAGATGAACTTGGTGATTTGTATTTTTTGGACAACGATGGAGTGATAACGACTATATTCTATGCCAAAAAAGACCAGTTTTTTTATGGAGATTTTTGGCATAAAGGATTGAAAGAAGGTTACCAATGGCATATGTTGAAATCACATTGAAATTTATCAAACATGCCCCGTCCTGACAGGTTCGAGCGCGATATATATCTTTCTTAAATTTTGACACTTTTATATAATTATGATCAACTTTACATTTTGTGTTCTAGCTTGTGCCAAAAACGAAAAATACGCAAATAGATTAAAAGATTTTATAGACTCATATGGCTATAAAAATCTAAATAAGGAAATAAAAATAAAATTTGTTTACCTGGTGGAGGACGAAGATAAGCCATCTTTCATGAGCGACGAATCAGTGTGGTTTAAGTGTGCTGGGATGCCGATGAGCTGCAGGTTTTTGAAATATATCAAAGAAGTAAACGACGACTCCGAATGGGTTATGCAAGTAGATGATGATTCTAGTACCGACATAGACAAAACTGTTGAATTTTTGAATCAATACTACAACCATCAAGATTCAATGATGTTGATGGGAGGAAGAAACACAGATTTAGAACGTGTTCAACAAGCAATTGTCAGAACTATGAATGTTGGCAACTTCTTTTTTGGATCTAACGACATTTCAAAATTTGATACCCATCCGTTTTTTGTTCACGCATGGGAGCCGACAATAATATCAAAAGCCGCGGTCAAGGTTATTAAGCAGTGGTCAAGACTGAACGAGTATTTTGATTTGTGTTTGAAAAACAGACCTACATTCGGAGACCAAACGCCTTATGTTGCCGCAAAACTAGCAAAAGTTCCGATTGTAGAGTGCTCCTTCATGTCGCCTTTTAACAAACACATGGAATACAGCGCAATTAATTCAGGCGGTAGGTACTCACACATACATTATGTTACTGACAAGTGGAGTGGGTATAGTGACTTCAAGAATAAAATGATACGAGTTAAAAGAGGAGAGATACTAGATAAACCGCAACCTGCAAAAGAAGATTTGTGGCAATTTTTTGGTGGTACAAAAGGAAAGGAATCTTTTTATGGAAATTTTAAGTTAAACGATGATGGAACTTTAGGAATTTACAACAATGATAACGAGTTTTTCTGGGAGCGGGATGGCGATAAGATAGTTTTTCTAAACACAAGAAAAGAAAAAACATGTATTTTGAGCAAAATAAATGAAAATGAATATTCAGGAGAGTTTTTGCTAAATAAGAGTGTAAATCACAAGATAATAAAAACATGAGACTATTTGAAACAATGCCAGGACTTGCATACTCTGCGGTTGATGTCAGATGCTTATCTCATGATGGGTGCATTGTGGATTTAGGTTGTCTTTTTTGGGATTGGTCTAGATTCTTTATTGGCAAAAAAAGGGTAATAGGAGTTGATCCATATGAAAAAGAGATAGAAGGAACAGAATTGTACAAAGGAATTGTTTGCGATGAAACTAATAAAGTTAGCATGTCAAATAACGGCGTTTCTTCAAGCGTTTTTAATGGAGGCGATGATTTAGTTAATGCTTTAAGTTGGTCAGATTTTTGTAAAAAATTCAATGTAGAAAAAATATCAGTATTGAAAATAAATATTGAAGGTTCTGAATATAGATTGTTGCGGGCAATGAGTCAAGAAGATTTTGAAAAAATAGATCAGATAGCAGTAAGTTTTCATGATTGGATGAATCCGTCTTGGCGAAAAGATACTTTGGAATGCCTAAAAATTTTGGAAAAAAACGATTTTTCATTCGTAAAAATACATGAGCCTTATGGTTGGTATTTGGCAATAAAGAATAAGGAAATGAACGTGGACATAATTTTGGAAGCGTTGAAAAACAATTGGTTGTTTCGTAGAAAAATTCAAATCAAACATCCTGATATGTCAGGGGAACTCTATAGGCATTTCATGGGATTTTCCTGCGACTTGTCTGCCATTAAAAAATTGATTGACGAAAATCAATATGAAATTCAAGAATTGTACACAGATTGTTGTTTGTCAATTCTTGTTGGAAAATGGAATCCTGAACGAATAGCAGAAAATAAAATATCTGATAATAGGTCTGAATTACTTTACGAAATAGATTCAGACGCATCGGTCAATGTTGCAAAAATATTTTTCAAACATGCTTCTGGTGGCCATAGGCTTGACGTCTATCGAGTCGCAATTGAACATGAAGGCAAGGTCATATCCGAAGATGAACACCACGGATACGCGGGTTTAGGAGAAGACAAAAATTATTACAAAGTTGATTTTAAAGGCTTAAAAAATGTTACTTGTAGAGTTTGTTGCAACGCAATTATAGATGGAAATAAATTAGATGGATTTGGAAACATTTATTTTGCCAAATGGAGCAATTAATGATAATACATCAAATTTGGCTAGGTGATGCTGATAGAATTTTAAATCGCGACAAAATACTTATTGAGCAAAACAAAATATTTTGTGATCATTATTCGCATCATTACATATTTTGGTCTTATGACAAAATAGAGAAAGAACTTCTTCCCAATTTGATTTCAAATGAAAACATTGCCTTGTTGAGAAAGAAGTACTCAGAAATAAAAAGAAAAAAGTGCTACTCTGCATTTGTAGACATATTTAAAATAGCTGTGGTGTATTTTTATGGAGGAATGTATATTGATACAGATTATGAAATCATCACTAATGACTTCGCTAAAGATGTTCAACAAAGATGCGGACTTGACAAAATAGGAATAGTTCAGCATTATAATTGGGGCATCTATGCGGCAGGCTTGTACTACGCAGAATCAACTTTTCAAAATGAACACGTTAAAAACTTCATATATGGTTTGTTTGATTATTTCTTGTCATTGAAAGATATTAATGATGTGAATGTCGCGCTCACGGGTCCCGAGGGGATCAACAAAGTCATAAAAACGCATGAAGTGCCTCATGTTTCTCTTGGGAAAAAATACATGTCAATGCCCTATGGTGCGAATCCTGAAGACGACGGTTCTTGGATGGTTCCTTATAAAGACGCTTATCTCGTCCATTACTGGTCGGCCAGTTGGCATTAAAAAGAACAATTGAAATACTTTGTTCATGGCATAGCCGAATTGCAAAAATGGAAAATTTTGGCTAAGATAAGACAATGAAAGAAACCGTCCTCCGCATACAAAACTGCTACTCCTGGCTCTACTGCGAGAAGCCCGAGGTCTTGAGCGTTCTCCACGAGAACATGCGGTTCAGGGAGAGGGGCTACTTCCACAGCCGGCTCTACAAGCAGAAACTATGGGACGGGTACACGGAGTTCTTCAGCAAGAAGACGGGCAGGTTTCTCACGGGACTGCTCCCCGAGGTCAAGGCGGCCCTCGCCCACATCGGCGAGGAGTTCAGGGTTCTTGATGAGCGGGACGCGTTTGAATTCAAGTTCAATGAAATAGATGAGGAATTCCTCGGCAAGGACATAAAACTCTACGACTACCAGGTTGACTTGACCAACGCATTGATCAAATACAGGAGGGGCGTGATATGCGCGCCCACGGCGGCAGGGAAGACGGCCGTGATGGTCTCCATCATCAAGGCTCTCCCCGAGGGATGTCCCACACTCGTGCTTGCGAACAAGAAAAGCCTCGTGGAGCAGAACTACGATGAGATCGTCAAGTGGGGGTTTCAGAATGTCGGAAGACTCTACGGAAAGTACAACGATCCCGGAGTAATAACCTGTGCAACAGTGCAGTCCCTACATAAGATGGAGACTCTGCTTGACAAGGTGAAGGTTCTTATCGTGGATGAGATACACGAGAACATGAGCAAGGAGCCGAAGAAGTACTTCAACAAAATGAAGAGCTGCTGCGTCAGGGCCGCGGTCAGCGCGACACCCTTCAAATTCGGCGGAAAAGACCTGTGCCAGAAATGGCTGGTAAAGGGCTACTTCGGGCCGGCCTTCAAGTCGAAGAGTGCCGGAGGCGTGCTGACGACGAGCCATCTCCAAGAGCGGGGCATGCTGTCCAAGAGCAGGTGCGTTTTCTACCCGGTGAGGGAGCCGGATCTGAAGTACGAGATATACATTGATGCCGTGACCCGTGGAATAGCGGAGAACTGGCACTTTCATGAAATGATAAAGAACCTTGCCGACAGGCTGGAGGGGAGGACTCTGATCCTTGTGGAACGCATAGCCCAGGGCGACTCCCTCGCCTCGCTCATTCCCGGCTCCCTGTGGGTTCAGGGCAAGGATGACCTGGCGACCAGAAAGATGGTCATAGACAAGCTCAAGACCTCAAAGGAGAAGGTTATCGCGATAGGAACACAGCAAATAATGACCGCCGGAATCAATGTCATGACCCACAACGTGGTCAATGCGGCGGGCGGCCAGGCCGACCATCACATCATCCAGAGGGTGGGAAGAGGACTCAGGACGGCCGATGACAAGGATATTCTTAACTACTACGACTTCGTATTCCACAACAACGACTATCTCCTGGAACACAGCAAGAAGAGGATCAAGATTCTAAAAAAAGAGGGTCATGAAATAGTGATTCGCGAAGAGATAGACTTCTGATCGCGGCTCATATGAAAACAAAATCATCACTTGTTACGTCAAACATTTCAAGTATGTATTCTATTATTCTTTTTCCATTTGCTCTTATAAGTGGCTTCGGATCTTATATAATCATATTTCATTAATCCAATTCTTTCTAGTAGCAACTCCAATACCCAAATAAGATCCATTTACACTATCATATTGATCAGTAAACTCGTAAAAATCATGAGTATCCACATAACATTCTTTTACTTCGTTCCACCATTGTGTTACTCCAGGACAAGCATCACTTAAAATATCATGAAAAACTTGTATGTTACATTTATCTTTTGTTATTATTGAATCATTTTTAACTCCATCATAACTATGATCTCCATCAATAAAAATTAAATCAAAAAAATTACTTTCAATATATTTTTTAAATTCACTTGATGAAGAATTTATTTTTTTAAAAGAAGCATTATCATTAAATTCTACATATTCTTGCAATAGATTACATGAATCAATAATGTCTACAGAAACAGATTCACTAAAGTTAAAATTTAATCTATTAAGATATTCTGTGGTTAATATAAAAGTACCACCAAATCTACATCCAATTTCCAAATAAGAATTTATTTTTTTAGATGACAAGTATTTTAAATATTTTGAAAATTGATTTGGATATTGCCAGATACGTAAACCAAATCCTTTACCATAATAATCATATAATTCTTTAGGTTGTTCAGATAAAAGTTCATTATTCAACCCAAATTTTAAGATTAATTCATTTTCTATAAATGATTCATCTTTGAGTTTTTTTATAGTTATTTTTTCAAAATAACTCCTAACTTCATTAAATATTACCATTTAAAATCTCCACCATATTCTGAACTTCTTTCAAAAATATTCGCCAAAATAAACCAAAATAAATTTCATAGTAATCCTTTACTTTTGTCTATATTCTGTCAATATTTACGATCAAAAATTTTTATTTTATGTTGTTTTGGATAAATTGTCAAATCAAGTCAAGTCAACATGCCGACAATTGAAAGGTATCTGTAGGTCTGGACGAGCTTTATGGCTTGGGCATATATACAATTCCCGGAGGTAGAGATATATAGCCTTTATGGATACCTTCATACAGTGGCTAGAGAACAGCGGCGACATATTCGGCTTCGAAGGAAAAAGGCACGAGAAGCCCAGTGAGGTCAATGAAGACCCGATAATCCCCGTGGATGCAGGGGTCATCATAGAGACCATGCTCGGCACCGACATTGGGGGTCGCAAGGCGTTCTCCGACTACCCCGCCCAGATACAGTGGGGAAGGGAGCCGGGCGCGATGCAGATGGTCATAACCCCGCTGGGATCCTTCAAAAGCATCGTCAGGAAACTCTTGACAAACCTCAAGGGTGAGAGCGTATGGGCCTGCAAGAAGATCATACCCTACAAGGATATCATGCGTTCCAACGACAGATTTGACGAGGCTTTTGCCATGGATCTGTTCGAGCAGATTGAAGAGATAAGCAAGGGCGAGATGGAGGCTCCAGTCTTGGACTATGACGGACTTGAGTCATTGACGCTCAAGGTGGCCAACAGGTGCGTCAGGAATGATGTCCTGCCCGAGATATTCGTGTTCAGGGGCGTCCGCGCAATAAAGAAGAACGAGAACTACGTAATCTTCTTCGAGCCGAGGGGTCATGGGGTGGAGGCTCCGGGATCGGCAAGACTAGAACAGTTCATGATAGACATGAGCTACGACGGAAAGACGGGAATGGTCAGGAGCTTCGGTCACGACGTGCAGTCTCCCACGAAGGGCCACGTCTGGTATCCGCAGCCGTCCGAGTGGGACGAGTACTTCTCTCCGACCCAGGAAAAGAACGAGATAACCGACGCCATATCATCGGCGTTCAGGACATACTGACATGACTTTCAAGCAGTACCTCAATGAGATCGCGGGAACTTTCGCAATGGTGTCGTGCAAGGACATGGAAAACCCCAATTTTCAGGTCTGGGGGGCGATGTCTGATCTCAAATGCCGGAAAGGCAGGAGCTCAATTCCTAAAATGAAACTCAACGGAGACAAGGAGAATTCCAATGGCAAAGCCCACAAAAAGCAATGATACCAACCTCAGGAAGGCAATAGTGGACATTGCCAAGGAGCTGGAGTCTGTGTTCAAGAAATACAGCAGGCAGACAAGAACCAAGGCGTGGGAGAGGCTGACCGGCAAGGAAGGCGAAAAAGAGGTCAGAAAGATACTCAATGACCCGACTCGTCCCATAAACACTTTTCAGAAATTGGCCACAAAAAACGAAACTGTGACGAAATTTGGGGAGTGGATCAAAGAGCGAACCAACGGCTAGTCGATCGGGCCGGGACATTGCCCGCCCGGTTGGATAACTCTTCTGGGGTGACCCGTCTAGAATCATTAACAAGCCTCGGCGTTTGGGCAAATAGCGGCAGGGCACGATTCGCAACCGGGGCAATTACCAATCTCGCAGTCGGGAGCGCAGTCCGTTGGCGGGTTCGCGCAGTCACAATCATAAATTTGCACTCCAGAGGTTAGAAGGCCTCCGCACGCAACGGTAAGTGTTTGGCCTAATACGACACTTGGAGATACAGTTGTATTTGTCCACATAATGTCCACGGAAGCCCCAACACACACTGTAAGTGTGGAGCGGTATGTGTAGTCTGCTGTCCCGTTTGAAAAGACTGTTCCAGTCAGAAGTTCACGTCCAGTACCGAGTTCTGGCGCGCCTGGGACGTTCTCTGTTATGGTGAAGGGCAAGCCCGTGCCGTTTAAAAGTGGCGGACAGCCGACGCCGGCGTCTGAATTTCCAGAAGTCCATTGTCTTACTCTCAATCGCACACGTATTTGACACTTTGGACAGTCAGTCGGCGGTGGCGGCTTGTCCAACAGAGAAAATAAAACATCCTTGTTCTTGGTATTTTTTATTTCTCCAAGTCGCATTATTTCTAGTCTTCCACGATGAATCTGAATTCAAATATGTCGGTTATTTTGGATATTTCCCCCCTCTGCCCTTCGGGGATTTCTTCCGAGGAAATGATATCAATCGTATTTAGGCCGCATCTGACTTGTTTTATGCATTTGGAATTAATTTTTACTATTCTGCATTTAAGGTCTTGCAGACATGTCCCTTTCATTGAAAACGGCCTGTTTTCTAGGAATTCAAATTCTCTGTAGAGTCTGCCGCACTCGCACCTTTTGTAGGACTTTGATATTGAACACATGTCTCCATTCCAGTATCTGACAAAAGGAGAAGGAATTGAGAAATAGTCGGTGCTAATCAGTTTCCCGTCCGCCTCCTCGCACCAGGACAGATTGTCAAGAAGGTGGTAGTTTTTGTACTTGCATGTGAAAAAAGTCGCTCCTCCATCCCAGCACCTCATGTGATCGCAGACATGATCTGCTCGGCCTTCCATGAGGTAGGCCGCATCCTCCTGAAGAAGTCTTTCATTGCTGTTGCTTAGCAGGCCGCATATTTTATCGCTTATGTTCATCTTTCTCATGTAGTGGCACATGGAGTTGGTTGCGGGTCCGGGGGCGAAAATGACATCAATTCTGTATTCTAGAAGATGGCTGATTAGATTGACGAAGAAATCACGGTGGTTGCCCTCAAAGGCCTTGAAGTTCACGTAATGGACTTCGGCCTTTCTTGATGTTCCATGGTGTTCCATGAAGTTGGCGGAGTCGTCCCGCACAGTGATTAATTTTTTAGGATCGTACTGATTGCTGTTGAAGAAATAGAGTATTTTTGGTCTTTTTGGCACATCAAATTCATCCATTATTAGATCGTAGTGGTTCGATCCCTCTATGAAATAAAGGAAAGGCTCCCATCTCATGTATCCAAAAGGAATTCCTGTGGTGCTTCCGCTGGTCGTCATTGGTTGCGCCTCGTCCGTCGCCGATTTGACATACCACAGGTTTTTGTCCAAAAGATCTGCCTTTGATACAAAGTTCCTTTTTTTTGAATAAACGGGACTCATTTTTTGAGCCCACGCCTCTATGTTTATCTTCAGTATCCCCGTGGTCTCTAGTACTAGTTCTTCTTCCTCAAAAAGCAGATCGCGACAGAATGGCTTGTACTCATGGAGCATCTCCCTGGAAGGAAGCGAAGCATTCCTCCATTTGTATATGAATTCTTTTAGAGCCTGTGTATTCCGCATCCTTCACGCACATAGAAGTTAAGGGTGACTTTTCCGGTGTGTCTCCATGAGACATCCTTCCATCTGGATACTATGTCCCAGTCGTTGCATTTTGGAACGAACCTCCAGCCACCGTATCTATGTATGAGGTGCCTTTTGTGCATCATCTCGCTTGTGTCTATGTGGCCGGCGGCCGGCATGGCGATATGCACTCTTTCTCCTATCACCTTCATTTCGTGGTCGTATAGTCTTGTACCGGTGTATGCCATGTCAACATCGCCGTATTTCATTAGTGAATAGAGCGATTCAAGGTGATCCGGTTCGTACCAGTTGTCATCGTCGAGGTAGCTGATGAGATCGTTGTCTGTGTTGAGGATCGCGAAGTTTCTCGGACCCCATCCTGCAGCTCCGCAGTTGACGGGAAGGTTGAAAAAACGGAACCTCTTGTCTTTTATTGACATGCAGAAGTCCACGGCAGACCTGCAATTTTCGCATTCCCTGCAGGTGTTAAGATCGCAGGCGGTTCTGCATCCGTCTTTGACGATCATGCAGTCGAAATTGGAATGAGTCTGCTCCATCAGTGATGCTACGGATCTCTTCAACCACTCTATTTTGGAGTGGTATGTGGGTAGACAAACCAAAACCCTATCGGACTTTCCATGTCCAGACATCTGCCTCCTTGCAGCGGCACCCGCCATGGCGGATTTACCTGCATTATTTACGCATGAAAGGCCTCATGATTTGGGTGTTTTGGAAAAAAATCTGTTCAAATGACTATTGCGGGCTATAGATATAAAACATGCCAATCGCTCTTGCCGGATTGATGTTTGTACTGATGACTTCGTTCTCTTATTCGGGAACAATCGACCCTTCAGTCCCCGATTCAAAGCATGTGGAGTATGGAAAGCAATTCGTCCATGTCGTAAAGATCAAGGGCGTGTGCAACTGCAGGAAGAGAGACAGCGAGCATGACTTCCGTGCGAGTGCAGTAATAATTTCTCCCCACTGGGCGATGACCGCCGCTCATGTTGTCAGTTCCGCTGATGACGTGGTGATTGTGAAGGGCGGAAAAGAGCACAAGATAAGCAAGGTCAAAATCCATAAGGATTTCGACAAGGACAAAGTTGGACACAACGACATAGCCCTGTGCCATTCCGAAGAGGATTTCGGAATGGCTTTCTATCCGGAGATGTATGTCCGCGATGACGAGGCGGGAAAGATTGCGGCCATATGCGGATATGGAATCACCGGCACATTTTCCACGGGAGCAGTCAAGTCAGACGATCTAAAAAGGGCGGGTTCCAATGTGATTGAAAGAACAGAAAGGAACTGTCTCATATGCAAAAATCAAGGGGGCAGGAAAACCGAACTTGAATTCATGATCGCCAGTGGTGACAGCGGAGGCGGACTTTTCATAGACGGCAAGCTGGCGGGGATAAACTCGTTCGTCATGGCGGACGATGGAAAGCCAAACTCCGACTACGGCGACGAATGCGCCCACACGAGGGTGAGCCTCTATGCAGATTGGATTAAAGAAGCAATGGGGGAGGATTGAACAAGGTTTTCTTCAAGAAATGGATGCTTTCAAGGCCTAATGTAAAGTATGTGGGCAAGGTCGCCGTGTTCTGCTTGCCTGCGGACAAGCTCAGCGAAGAAGTGAGATCAAAAATTCACGACTTTCTCGTATCCAACTACAGCGCATACACGCACGAATCCAGTGATATAGAGGGGTATTGGGCAGGGAAAGGAAACCTTGTGAGGGATGCCCACGAAAGATACGAGGTCTCGTTCAACGGAGACGAAAACTTCAAGAGGTTTGTGGATTTCCTTTCGGAAATCTGCGCCATGATCCGGGAGGATTCTATATATCTGACAATCGCCGACGAGTCCTACCTCGTCATGGGTCAATAGTGATATACATTGTTTCAGGGGGATCCTTGAAAACGAGCCTCATGTACCCGCATACCCAAGCCTTTCTCCTTTGAGGCCCAGAAGTTATCTCGTACATCCAGCCATCCATGAACTTCTCAAGATAACTTGCGGAAGCGTCGCATTCCAACGAGGGTTCATGGGAGAATTGCAGCATGAAGTCTCCATCAATGCCCTTTCTTTTTGCGCCCTCTATAAGAAAGGAATCTACGCCGGTGACATTGGGCGGAAGAACCATGCGGACGAAATCGGGAGGCGAAAGATCGTATGTCCAACCTCCGTAATCCAGAAAGAGTTTTCCTTTTCTCTTGATAACCTTGAATTTCAATGATTTTTCAGGAATATTCATGGACGAAAAGTTCCTTAAAAAGCAACTCCACATACGGACTTATGGAAGAGCGGTAGTAGACCTTGTCAAAATCCAAGGAATCTAGGTCTCCAAAAATGCGAGACATCCAGGGAGAAAGCACGGCGTAGAAAGGAGAAACCTCTCCGGTTCCTATCCATGTTTTCATCTTATCCATGTTCAGTTCCATGGGTTTAAATTCTAAAAGGCTCCTTTTTTCAAAAAATTCATATGTCGCCTTTATTTCGGAAATTATCTTGGATGATTTCGTTGAAATGTCAGATTCCTTCGAAGTCAAAACCCGCTCAAGTTTTCTTCTGTACCTGTACCGCCAGAGTTTCCATCTCTTCCATGCCTTCTCACCCACAAGGCAGTGGGGTTCTATGAGGGCGTGAACCTCTCCCTCCTTGATTGCCTTCAAAATCTGAAGTTGAGCACGGATGTATAGGCATATCTCATTGTCTTGCAAGATTCCTTTCATTTCTTTTGCAAGTTTATAGCAGTACTTAAAAAGCGTGGACTTTCTGGGGTCTGTATTGGCCTTGAGCTTGACAAACTGCTCTTTTGGCAGTTCCCTTCTGCACTCATCCTGCCATATGAGGGCTATCTTGTAGGCCTTGGCCTCCAAGTCCGTCATCTTGTACTTAATTATAAGCTCAAGTTCCTTCATTTTTTCTCTATTGCAGAAGTTTTCAAGTCTAGTTATGATTCCAGCATGCGAAAGATCATCCACTAACTATCATAACCTAATAACCTGAAACTTTCAACGTTTTCGTGGGATGAAATTTCGCAAGAGTAAATGTTTGGCATTCCCGTATTTCGGTACGGGCGGCCGGGTTAAAAACTCCCCGGCAGTTCGAAGCCTTGCGCTGAGACGCGTGTATGACTGAGGGGCTGAATCGTTTGGATGAAAGACTTTTATTGTAGTGAGAGCTGCATTTTTCCGTGTAACCCGATACTAGTTGATGTATCACGGGGCCTGGGTCACGGTCCGCAATGGAGACAGATCAAAAAGTCAGTTTAGTCCGGATAGAGGAACGGTAAAGGTATAGCCAGACAGCGGTATTGTTGAACTCAAAAAGAAGGCAAGGATATAAGAACTAGGCAATTGGATCACTCTAATTAACTAGTTCTTATATAAGGGTCTCCTGAGGGAAGGCCCCCTTTCTAGACACACTAAATAAAGGAATATAAATGAACGATAAAAGCAGAAGACTTGAGGATTTGACTGGAAAGAGACTTAAGCCAAGGAAGGAGAACAACAGGAGGCTTCGCAGGAACATCAGAAGGATCGCAGAAAGAAAGGGAATAACCTACAAGGAGGCCATACTCAAGTTCTACAAGGTTCACAGCTATAAGGAACTAGATAAGAATCTTATTTATTCGCTTAACAAAGGCAAGTAAATCTGTTAGAATCTATTAGATGAGCGTGTTTTCCGAAATACTCCCGAGGATAAAGGGGCAGGACGTATATTTATATCTCTCCAAGGAGAACCCGGATTGGCAAAACCACAAGCAGGATGTCAGCCTTGTGGTTCATTTCGGAGGCAAGAGGGTCACGCTCCCCCTAGGCGACTCTTCTGACCTTAACTACCTCGTCTCCTCGCTCTACCACTTCCTGGACAAGGACAGGCTCGTTATTGCGTGGAGAGCCAAGGAAATCTTCTCCTACCTCAAGGGTCGTACGGAGATGAGCCTGGAAGTACATAACCAGGTCTATGACCTCTCCCTCATCTCGTCATATCTCGGATCATCCCCTTTGCGTCCCGAAAACTTCAGGGATGCGGTCTCGCTGCTGAAGAGGCTGATGTCCGATCCGCTCTGGAAGAAATTTTCACCATACTACTCCGCCATACAAGTTCCCATGTTATCGTCGATACTTCCCGAAATGGAGACGGGATGCATTGTCGATAACAAGAGGAAGAAGTGCGTGTATCCGACCTATGTGATGGAGGGCCAGGCCAACGGAAGACTCAGCACCACCAAGGTCAATTCGTCCTCCTACAACCCCCATTCCATAGGCAAGGAAGAGAAGTCGAATCTCCGTCCTAGTGGCTACGACGAGGCATTTGTCTGCTACGACTACAGGAACATGGAGGTGGCCGTCCTGCAGTGGCTGTCGGGCGACCCAGCCCTGGCGTCAATCCTGGAATCGGGCAAGGATCTCTACAAGGAGATATGGCGTAAGATCACAAGGCAGGATCCCACCGACGCCCATAGAAAAATATGCAAGAACACATTTCTTCCGGTCGTTTTCGGACAGGGCAAGGCGTCTCTGGCCAAAAATCTGGGATCATCGGAAAAAATTGCTGCCAAGCTCATAAATAGCCTCGTCGATACCTTTCCCGTTGCTTTCGACTGGGTCAATGCCCAGTCACCCGACAGCAACAACACGGCAACTGATGTTTTTGGCCGCAGAAGAACTTTTGACGGACACGAACTGTACAAAATTAAAAATTTTTGTATCCAGTCGCCAGCGAGCATGATTTGTTTGAGAAAACTTGTGAAATTGCACGATGCCCTGGCTAGTAAGGCCAGCATCGGTTTTCATGTGCATGACGGATATTGCGTAATTTGCCATAAAAAGAACCTTGTTTCCACCTGCGAACTCGGAGCGAGTGTCCTCGAGGAGGAGGATGAAATGTTCCCCGGCCTATTACTCAAGACCACATGCAAGTTCGGACAAAATCTCAATGATTTAGAAACTTTTACCAAGAGGATAAAGATATGAAGATGATTCAGGATTCCTTCCCCGTCACCGAAGAGGAGTATCTTCTTCTGGACGGCAAGTTCGGCGAACTCTGCGAATACCAGGCCTGGCAGCTTATAAAAAAGAACACCAGGAACAACCACACGGACGCTCAGGAGGACATCGCGCAGGACATGCGGATCGCCCTCCTCCGCGCGGCCTCGTACTACAAGAGGCAGTGCTACATCGAGGAGTGCCTTGATAAATGCGAGAAGCATGTCAAGGACGCGGTAATCAAGAGCGTCCTGAAGCAGCTTCAGAACCTGTGGGAGAACAAGACGAGGCACGGCGCGAACAAGCAGAAGTTCGGCCCGCATCAGGAAAAGATGCTTGAAAAGCTCGTAAAATCCCTCGTCCCTTCCAAGGAGAGGCCGAACAGGAAGGCTTCTTTGAGGATAGACACGAAGTTCATCACCTACTGCAAGGCGATAACATGGAATGCGCAAAAGTCGCTCGGCAAGAGGATAACTAGGGAGAAGTCAATCAGGACCGGGATGGTCTCCCTGTCCGAATACGACTACCTAGGCGGAAATTAATGTCAAAAATCTGTGTTGTCCAATTTTATACTTCCAATGTTTCCTACGGTAGTTTTGCCGAGGAGATAAACAGAAAATATTGCGAAGCACAGGGATATGACTATTTCATTGAAAAGGATGACGAGAAGCTGAAATCTATGGCGGAAGGCCGGGCCTTCACATGGATAAAGCCTAAGTTGATAGGCGAGGTCATAGGCAAGTACGACCACGTCTTGTTCATGGATATTGACGCCATATTCTCCAATCAAGAAATGAGGATAGAGGAGTTCTTAGATTCCGGCTACGATCTGATCGCCGCCGAAGACTACAGCCGTCATTCCAAGATGAATGCCGGGGTGCTACTTTTCAGCAATTCATCTTGGACTTCTGATTTTTTGAGAAAATGGTGGGAGTCAGGCGATAATTTGAAAGGTTCGGACATTGCTGAACTGGGAACAAACAATGATCAGCCTGGGTATTTCAAGCATGGCTATTGGCATGATCAATCCTGCTTGTCTTATTTGTACTTGAATGGATATGGCGACCGCATCAAGGTAATCAGCAACAGAAGTTTCAACTGGCGGGAATACAACCAAGACAATTTCATTTTTCACGCATTCGCCAGGGGGCACAGGCGAAACAGGTCTTTGGACACGATACACGCCAAAATTTTTGGCACAAAGATAAATCCGGAAGAGATGACGCTTGCGCAGTTGGCAGAGTTTTACGGCACCGATAAAGAGTATGAGCATCGCTATGTCACCAACCACTATGAAAGAATATTTGCGTTCTATAGAAAAAAGGCAAAAAGGTTTTGTGAGATAGGAATTGCAGACGGGGTTTCACTCATGATGTTCCGCGATTATTTTTCTGAAGCCACTATAGTGGGATGCGATCTTGTGGACAAATCAATAGAAGAAGATAGGGTTTTCGTCGTAAAAATGAATCAGTCCGTAGATGCTGAAATTGATTCATTTTGTGAGTCACAGGATGACTTTGACATTATATTGGACGACGGATCGCACAAGATGAGGGATCAGCAGGTCACATTTTCAAAGCTTTTCAGAAAGCTCAATCCGGGCGGGCTGTTTATCATTGAGGATCTGCACACAAGCACGGAGGCCCGCATGCCCGAGAAATCTGTATACAACTGGGGCGATCCTGAAAAGACCACCACTTTGGAGATGTTGGAAAACTTCATGTCTTCCGGAAAAATAAAGTCCGACTACCTCACTGAAGAAGAATCCAGATATTTGGAGGAAAACATAGAATCTTGTGAGGTTTTGAAAAAAGATAGTCATTACTTCAGCATAACTTCTGTTTTGAAGAAAAAGTCTATGTCTGTTGATTTTGACAAGACAAAGGCTTCCGAAAAAAATTTTGAAAAGCCAAAGATACTATTTCTTGCGTACACAAGCAAGAAATACAAGGGACATGGCATAGAAATTGATAGGTCTGATCTTACAAGAAAAATGTCATGCATGGAGACATGGGTTCCTAGGATAGAGGCCCTAGGACATGAAGTTATTTTTTTTGATGGAGGAAATGACAATCAATTCTTTGACAAAAAGAATAAAACACTGCATCTTATTTCAAATGAATCTTACGATTATCACCATCTCAAAGAAATTGGGTTTGGTTCTCTCATGCTAGAACGCTTAAAGGAGGCCATCTCCTGGTGTCTTGAAAACAGGGATTTTGATTACATATTCAGGACTGATGACGGCTCTTATCTGAATGCGTGGAAGTTGGGAGATTTTTTAGAAGAGCTGAAGAGCGAGCCAGGTGCGGTATTTTCTTCTGCGGGCGGAGGAGGTGCGGGCATTGCCTTTTCTAGAAAAACTTGTGAACTTTTGGCTTCATATGAAAACAAATCAAAGATACACATAGAAGATGTTGCTATTTTTAAGTTTTTTACCGACCTAGGCATCAACGGGATTTCAAGTTCAATTCTTTGGCCCAATTATGTTCTGGGAGAAAAATTCTTTAGTTTTCACTACACAAATGGAAAAAGACAGTACTTCGCAGACGATGTCATTTCTTACTACAACAATGGAATTCCCATAAGAAGAAAAGTTATGATAAACTTTCCTTTTGACTTAATGGAAAATGAATTTCACTATTTGCCAATAAAAACATGGGATTTTGAGAATTCAGAAAAAACTCCAATTTGGTATTCATTTGAAAAAGACGATCAAAATTGGGAGTATATTGGAAACTACGCCCGATCAGGCCTCTGTGTCAATCAACAATGCCCTTTTGGAATCAAATCCATAAATGAACTTGCTTTTTGGAATGTAAGCTTTGATACTTCTTTAATTCATGAGGAAAGAATTTTCATGGATTATGTTGAATCCGTGATGGACAAAGGAGTTTTGTATTTCAATCTTACTGAAGATTTCACTCAAAGGTTGGGCGAAAATACAAAGCCATTTGGATTCGCAGATGTGAACATTGAGAGTTATATTGGTGGGGTTGAATCCTATATGGATGTTTTAGAAGTAGACCACAACTCGGACTTCAATCCCACATTCAAGCTTTCAGGCAAGGTTACAACAATAAAGGCCAAAAAAAGATGATGGCTATTGTATTTTATTGCTTTATGATCAATGACTGGGAGCCACGATTCCTCAGGCAGATCAAAAGAATATTGTCTTCGGGACTCTATGAAGAAGCCGTTGAAATTCATCTTTTTGCTTGTGATACAACCGATGAAAAAAAAATCAATCTAGATCGGATAATTTGTGATTTACCAAAAATAGAATTGCACTATACAAACATTAATCACGGGGGGGAATATCTTGCCTTGCTGAAGATAGACGAATTCAGAAATAAAAGTAACTTCAAAATACTTTACTTTCACACTAAAGGAGTTTACAACAAATATAAGAATTTTGTAACCAATGAATTGGATAATTTGAAAATAGAATCTATAAATTGTTGGGTGGAAATGATGGAGTACTTTTTATTGGACAATTGGAAATCTTGCTCCGGAAAACTTGGAGAATATGATACGGTGGGGGTTTCTAACTTTAATGGGTGGTGGTGGGGCAATTTTTGGTGGACTACATCGGAACACATAAGGAACTTGGCACCCCTCGGTCAGTACTACCACGACAGATGGTCTGCGGAGGCTTGGTTGCACGATTCGCATTCTGACAAACAAGCCATCAAGTTTTATGAATTCAAACGCATGGAATACGATCCCCATTATTCGCGACTGCCCAAGTACTTGTATGACGGAACAAATGTCAAGGGCATCAAGTTTGAGATAGATGAGGCAAAATATGGCTGGTTTTCAGAACAGAGAGACGAAGGCTCCCCTTTTTTGTCCAATTCGTCAATTATAGAAGATGTGACTGAAAGAGTTCGTGAAATCATCATGCAAAATAATGGAAAAGTAGAAATTATGCCTATTATGTTTATGGGTGTGAGAGATGTTGCCCCCGGGCGAGAGAAAATACTCAGGATAAAGTTCAGAACGAATATAGACCCAGAGAACGAATATGTTATATCTTCTTTTAGAGACTGGAAAATAACACTATGAGACTAAGTGAAATTGCAAAAAAATACCCGACCGACAAGGACTTCACCCACAACTATTACGAGACAGCATACGAGTCTGCTTTGAGTTCTATAAGAGAAGGGGTCAAGTTTGTCTGTGAGATAGGCATAGGGGGCTTCTGGAATGAAGCGGGATGGGTTCACGGAAACTCTCTCAAGGTTTGGAGGGACTACTTTCCGAACGCCGATATTCTTGGATTGGACATAAAAGAATATCAGATAGAAGACCTGGGCAGAATAAGGACGGGCTGGCTGGATCAGTCCAAGAAGGATCTGGTGGTGGATTACGCGTCAAAACTGAAGGACTACGATCTGATAGTGGACGACGGATCGCACAATATATACGACCAGCAGATCACGCTGGCCTATTTTTTCAAATGCCTCAAGCCGGGGGGCATATACATACTGGAAGACCTCCACAGCAGCATAGAGGTCAATGACCTTGAGAAGGCGAAGTTATGGGGCTGGGGAGAGGCCGGGCACATAACTCCGCTTCAGATGCTGGAGCATCATATCGGCACCAAAGAAATAATCAGCGATTATTTGGATGAGGGCGAAAAGCAGTATCTGGAGCAGAGCATAGACAAAATAGAGGTGTTTCACATAGGGCCCACTAGCATCACATCAATAATTAGAAAGAAGATTTGATGCCGATCAATTTCGCATCAAACAACGCCCGGAGGCACTATGAGGAAAGCCTCTCCCCCAAAGTCAGGGCCAGAAACACTATTCTGAAATTAGGATTAATTATATGAACAATAATGTGACCATAGTTACGGGTCTCTGGGATCTAGGCAGAGGGGACATAGACGGCTGGGCCAAGAGGGACTTCTCCCATTACAAGGACAAGTTTTTTGAGCTTTTGAAGTGCGACGCGCAGATGTGCGTCTGGATTCCCGAAATCCTCAGGCGCGAGGTAGAGGAGATCAGAGGTGACAAGCCGACAAAAATATTCATCAAGAACAATTCCGACTTTGATACGTGGAACCCATTCTTCAGAAGGATGCAGGAAATAAGAAACGATCCTTCATGGAGGAATTCTGCGGGCTGGCTTGCCGAATCACCCCAGGCGGCCCTGGAATACTACAACGCGATGATGTTCACGAAGATGTTCATGATCAATGATTCGGCGATTACCAATCCGTTCTCGAGCGAGTATTTCTTCTGGATGGACGGAGGATTGACAAATACTGTGAACGCGGGGTATTTCCTCCACGACATGGTTCTTGACAATCTGGATAGATATGTTCTGAAGAACGGCGGCAAGTTCGTCTTCATCTCCTATCCTTACGATGGCAACGACGAAATCCATGGATTTGAACGTAAGGCCATGGCTCGGTACTGCGATGTGGATTTCGTCAATTATGTCTGCCGTGGCGGGTTCTTCGGCGGATCCAAGGAGAAAGTCCACGCCTTCAACGACCTTCATTACGGCGTCATGAAGTCCACATTGAATGAAGGCCTCATGGGAGCCGACGAGTGCATTTTCACAATCCTCGCCCACAGGAATCCTGAAATAACTCATAGGTTTGAAATATCGGGCGACGGCCTCGTGTGGCCTTTCTTTGAGAATCTGAAGGAGTTCACGGAGGATAAGATGAGGCATGATCCCTCGTTCTCCGACCCGGACAACACCGCAATATATGTGATAACTTTCAATAGTCCTTCACAATTTGAGGCTCTCCTGCAGAGCATGGAGACCTACGACAATGACTTTATAACTAAACCGAGGCGGAAGTATCTGTTGGACAACTCCTCCGATCTCTCCACCACCGAGAGATACAGTTCCGTCTGTGAAAAATACGGCTACGAGCACATAAAGAAGGACAATCTAGGAATATGCGGAGGCAGGCAGTTCATTGCCGAACACGCGGAGGAGAACGGTTTTGATTTCTATATGTTTTTTGAAGACGACATGTTCTTTTACTCGGGGCCGGATCAGTACTGCAAGAGCGGGTTCAGAAGAAAAGTCGCAGGCTTGTACAAGAACTCCATAAACATCATAAGGGAAAACGGCTTTGACTTTCTCAAGTTGTCTTTCACGGAGTTCTACGGCGACAACGGAACACAGTGGTCTTGGTACAACATACCGCAGGATGTGAGGGGGAGGCATTTCCCCGAAAAGACCAAGCTCCCCGTCATGGGAACCGATCCGAACGCGCCGAGGACTAAATTTGGAAGCATAAGAGTTTTAAATGGAATTCCTTACATAGATGGAGAGATATACTACTGCAACTGGCCCCAGGTCGTAAGCCGAAGCGGCAACAAAAAGATGTTCCTCACCGAACGATGGTCTCATCCCTATGAGGGAACATGGATGTCATATATTTTCCAGGAGACAAAGAAGGGCAACATCCTCCCTGGCCTCCTCTTGGCTTCTCCCACACAGCACGAACGCAGAGATTTCTATGACGGAAAATTGAGGAAGGAGTCTTAGTCCCAATGTTCTGTTCCGTCTTCTTTGAAGTAGTGAAGCACCCAACCATTCGTTGAATAATACTTCCTGTCCAACTTGATTTTGCCGTTGTGGATTTTTCTATGACACACGGCGCATGTGGTCACTGTATTTAATTCCACGTATTCGCCTCCGAGTTCTCCCGGGACTATCCTGTGGACATCCAGGGTGCAGTAGTCGTCCTCCCCGCAGAAGTGGCACTTCTTGTCCGACTTCTTTTTGATGGCCTTGTTGATCAGTCTTTTCTTTCTAGGCATTGCATGATAAGATAGTAGAAACCCATGGATTGCCCTGATGCGAATTGAAAACGAGATCAAGTTGGATTATTCTGATGTTCTCATCTGCCCGAAGAGATCCGAATCCCCCAGCAGGAAGAATGTAAGCCTTCACCAGAAGTTCAGGTTTCTGAACTCCGGAGCGGACTGGGAGGGGGTTCCGATAGTCGCCGCGAACATGTCCACGGTCGGGACTTTCGCCATGGCAAAGGCTCTCGCGGAATACGATATGCCGGTGTGCCTTCACAAGCACTACTCGGTAGCGCAGCTATCGGAGTTCTTTGAGAACAACGAGGCGTTCTACACGCTCGGCATAAAGGACGAGGATTTTGAAAAACTGGAGGACTTCAGGGGCAGGCGCGGGGATCCCAAATATGTTTGCCTTGATGTGGCCAACGGCTACACGAGGTTCTTTGTGGAGAGGTGCAAGAGGCTCCGGGGAGCCCTTCCGAAAAGTGTTCTGATGGCGGGCAACGTATGCACGCCCGAGATGGTGCAGGAACTACTGCTTTCCGGCGGGGTCGACATCGTCAAGATAGGAATAGGCCCCGGCTCCGCATGCACCACTAGAATTGTAACTGGTGTGGGATTCCCGCAGCTCAGCGCATGCCTTGAATGCGCAGATGCGGCCCACGGCCTCAGGGGACACATTGTCGCGGACGGAGGATGCACAACGCCGGGCGACGTCGCCAAGGCCTTCGGTGCTGGCGCCGACTTCGTGATGCTCGGAGGAATGCTGAGCGGACACGACGAGTGCGAGGGGGACTGGGAACTTGACGAGTCCGGCAACAGGAAATTCTTCAGGTTCTACGGAATGAGCAGCAATGAGGCCATGGAGAAGTTCAACGGCGGGAAGGCGAGGTACAGGGCCAGCGAGGGGAGAAGCGCTAAAATCCCGTACGGGGGTCCGGTGAAGTCCGCCGTTGAGGAGATTCTCGGAGGCTTGAGGAGTGCCTGCACCTATGTGGGAACCGAAAACCTGAAGGACTTGAGCAAGTGCTGCAAATTTGTTAGAGTGAACAACACCCACAATAGAATATTTGAGAACTGAATCGGACGCGACTAGGTTACGATATGCATGAATTAGAAGACGAACCTCTGTCGGACGTCGAGCAGGCGGAACTCGATAAACTCACCAATCCGGATGAAAATCCCGACGAAAAGTACAAGTGGGACGAGGAATTTCAAAGGACGATAATCGGACTTCTTCTCAACGACAGGTGGTTTGCGACCCAGTGCCGGGACCTCATAAAGTCTTCTTATTTCGTGGACGAACGGCACCAACTTGTCTGCCGGATACTTTTTGATCACATAGATTCTTACAAGGCGATTCCTTCGAAGACTCTCGTGATGCAGGATGTGAAGGACAAGACCGCAAACAAGGACGAGCAGTCTAAATTTCATTACACCGCAGAGATAGAACTGATATACAAAAAGTATGTCCCGGGACTTGACACAAGAGAGGCCTTTCTCGCCAAGATAATAAACTTTGCCAAGCTGATGGCTCTAAAGGTCGCCTTTGATCAGTCCCTCGGCCTCATAAAGAGGGATCCCGAAAGCGAGGATACGTGGATAAAGATCCAGGATGTCCTCAAAGGCGCCCTTCTTGTGGACAGGAACTTCGAGTTGGGTCTGAACTACTTCCAGACCTTTGAGGAACGCTATGAGAGGATGCAGAAGGATGAGGAGACGAGGGAGAGGTTCACAAGCGGGTTTGACAGGATAGACGACGCCCTTCTCGGGGGCGGGTGTCACCGTGGCGAGATTTATTCGTGGATCGGAATGAGCGGAAGCGGAAAGTCCCTCGCCCTAGTCGGAGCCGCCCTTCAGAACGTCGTCAGGCTCGGAAAGAAGGTTCTTTATGTTTCTCTTGAAATGGGAGAGGACGCCATAGCCGAAAGATTTGACGCCCAGCTTTCGGGGGTGGACATCAACAAACTACAAGAATATAAAGAAAAGGTCATGGCGGCCTTTGAGGACAAGCTCCGCGACAAGGAGGACAAGCGCCTTCTAATAATAAAGCAGTTTCCCGCCGGAAGCATGACTGTCGCGACCCTCAGGGCATACATGCAGCAGCTTCAGCTCCTGGGATTCATCCCCGATCTTGTCGTCATAGATTACATCGGTGAAATGAAGGACTATCCCGGCATTCCCACATACGAATCCAGATACAGGATGGTTCGTGACCTCCGCGGCCTCGCCACGGAGGAGAACATATGCGTATTCACCGCCATGCAGCCGAACAAGGACGCCCGCGAGGCCCAGAAGAAGGATGGCCTCGGCGACGGCGTCATAGACGACACCAATCTCGCTGACTCCTACGGGCAGATCAGACCCCTTGACGGGTGTTGGAGCATAAATCAGATGCAGGCCGAGAAGGAGGCCGGCATAGCCCGAATATTCGTAATCAAACACAGGCACGGCAAGAGCAGGTTCACCTTCTGGGCTCAGTTTGATAAGGAGACGCTCCAAATAAAGCAGATAGCGGAGGATGTCTACAACAAAATGTGGAAGGAATACTCTTTCAGTAAGACGGATCGCGCTGCCGACATGGACATTCAGGCCGAGATGCTCGCATCCAAGACAAAGAAGAAAAAGATGCTGGAGAACGACGCGGGGTACGAGGATCCCGACTCTCCCGACGTACAACCGCCATTAGAAGAAGGAGAAAGAAAGAATGACTGAAATAAACGAACTTGTGCCAAAGGGCGACGCCGACAGGATCGCACCCCACGCACAGACCACGATAAAGATAGGTGGCCAGGAGATCGTCCTGGACAATACAAGGCTGTCTTTCAACGAGATTAGCCTCAATAATTTCATGGAGAACCTCGCCCTCTGGTATGACTTTTTTAGTCAGAAACTCGCAGAGGCCGAGGCCATACTAGCCTACAAGGAATATGAGTATGATATACTTTTTTCCGCCTCTTACGAGAAGAGCAAGGAGGAGGGGTGTACTGACAAGCTTGCGGAGGCAAGCACAAAGAAGGATGCAAATGTCTGCGAGGCCAAGAGGGAGATAATAGGCGCCAAGCACAAGGTCACCCTCCTCAAGCAGCACCTCAAGGCCTGGGACAAGGCTCACGAGAACGCGATGAGCAGGGGCCATATGGTTCGAAAGGAAATGGACAAACTAAACACGGACATCGTGTTAAAGAACAGGGACGACGCAGTCTCCGGGATTATCGGCAGAAGATCCCAATAGGACTTGAATCTTGAATTTCCTTGTCGACCCAAACAACATAACTAAGTTTGACTGCACGGATCACGAATTGCAGTTGGTTCTGCTTTTTTGGATATGTGCCGCGGGCAAGAAGGCCTCCACCGCGGCGCGAAACTTGGATCGCATGCTTTCTTACGGAAGTGATAGATTCGGCACGGACGAGCCGTTCAAGATAATCCGCAGGTTTGGAGCCGAACTTGCGGAATCCATGAGGATCCACGGGATCGGTTGTTACAACAACAAGAGTAGATCAATGCTTGATCTGGCCGACAAGGACTTTGATCTAAAAAAATGCTCCGTTTCGGACCTTGAGTCCGTTCATTGTATAGGACCAAAGACGGCACGGTGTTTTCTGATACACAGCCGAAAGGACGCAAGGTTTGCCGGTCTGGACACCCATGCTCTTAAGTATATGAGAGAGCAAGGCTTTGACGTGCCGAAATCAACTCCTTCGGGCAAGAAATACCTTGATTTAGAGGCCAAATTTCTTGAAATGGCCGACAGATCGGGGAAGACGCTTGCGGAGTTTGACCTAGACATTTGGAGGCACTACAGCTATATAAAGATAGAGCCTGGACTTTAGGGTTGGAAGTACCAGAAGAAGATAGAGAAATAATTCGGGTGGGGGACATTTCAAGGCCCAACAATGCAGTTCCTTATCTTAAACCAGATCACATAAAAACAATTACTAGGTTGGGCCTAGGAAAGCAAAAGCCCAGAGACGCACAAAGATTCGTAGGTACTTATAAAAGATTATTTGGTGACAGATGAAAACATTCAAACAATACTTAGAAGACCAACAGATGATGATGTTCTCTACTAAAACAGTGGAGCTATATCATGGGTCAAACACAGGAGCGGATAATAATGTTCTGTATAGTTTTAAGACGAAAGGTATAATGCCTATTGGTAATGGACATGGTCAAGGAAGTGGTTTTTATGTTTTTAGTGATAGAAAAACTGCAGAACATCACGCAAAAACTTTAAAGGATGAAGAAAACTGGCAAGCTGGTTTCACTACTTATGCCGACAACTCAGGCGTTCCAATGATTGTTACTGTAGAGTCTTTTTTAGAGCCATCTAAATGGGATTTAGATTATGAACTTAATAGTAAAAAAATAATTAAATGGATTTACGATAATTGGGATATAGTGAGCAAACATATGGAAGATTTATTTGATATGGAAAGAACTAAAAGATTCCATTATCCAGAAACTCCAAGTGTGTTAGGAGGAGTTAATCCATCTAGAACTGGTGTCCAACTTTATCCTAAAGAAGTTGGGCCAGTAAAAAGCATAACAACGACACCGACAGGAGTAGGTGGAACTGGTCATGGTGAAATTTTAGGGAAAATTTTAACAAAACTTAAGCAAAAAGACCCCCAAACAGTGGATAAATTTGAAGAATTATTTTTTGCCAATATGAAGACAGGAGTTGCAATAAAATATGTAGGCACAGAAACTTTAACTCCGAAAAGAATAGAGATATTTAAAGATGGTCAATGGGTTCAAGCTTAATTAGAGAATTTTTCTCTAATATAAGTAGCATCTTTTAACACTTCTGGGTTGTGCCTGTTCCAGTTTTTAAGATGACCAAAAAATAAATGGCAATTGAAACTTTCACTTTCACAAAGAGAAATTAAATTATCTGGATCTAATTCTTTGTCTGGATCTAAGTGAACTGGAATTATATGGTGCGCTCCAAGGCTAGTCAAAATATTGCTTCATGAAGCAAAAATTTGTAGAAAAATAAAGAATGACATGACAAAAAAAGCGATACCGACAGACACCCACAAGTGAGGATGTTTTTCGACCAATGAGGCCTCCCTTGCTTTTTTTTCTGCTCTTTTAGTTTTTTTGATTTTTTTTAATGAATCTATTGCTTCTTTGGCGTACTCAGACGCACTTTTAATTGTTGCTTCCATGGAACTATCGTATTATGTGGGGAGACCGCTTTTTAAGCTAGATTATCATTAGCATGGATTTGAATAAACTGAAAAATGACATGGAGGATTCTCTTGAGGGTGGCCTCGCGGGGCCGCGGGCGCTTCTGGACAAGCTCAGAATGATGGACGACGACTCTAGAAAAAGCCCACAGTACCAAGATCCTAATTATCTTCCCTTCTATTACCATCTGTCTAAACATCTGAGACCAAAGACGATCCTTCAGGTTGGATTCAATCTCGGACTTCCCTTGTGCTGTTTTCTCCAGGGATGTTCGTCCGTTACAATGGCCGTGGGGTTCCAATTTGAATCCGGTGATTTTTATTCGCGGCGCCTTGGCGTATCAAACATCAAGGACATCAAAGGCCGTTCGTTTCCATTCGCCTTCCATCTCGGACGCATCACGGATGAGCCTTTCGTGCGGATGATTTCCCAGGGAATTGACCTTGTGATCGTCGCCGAAAAAGTCGGCCTAGACCTCTCGGATGTACTGGAGGTCTGCTGGCAGAACCTTAATCTTGATGGATTTATTGTTTTGGATAAGGCCTCGCCGGAATCTGCCGAGGGCGTGCTTTTCTCCGATTTCTGCAGGTCGAAGAACAGAGACTTCATTTTTTTTGGCACGAGGTACGGAACCGCCCTCGCTATGAAATGAAACGCCGCAGCTACTTTTAATATATGGGATACGAGATTTTTTACAGTTTTAAGGAGGCCTTGGAAAGTCCCGGCACGTACGGGGAAGAGGTCAAGACAAAGAGCGTCAAGGTGGGCAAGGTCACCGAAGAGGTCGGTCTGGAAGTTGTCGCGGGCAAGGTGATGAGCCAGCTCGCCCGGCGGAACATACTGATCGTGGATGTGGAGATATACGAGTACGCCAAGAAGAAGCTTGGATACAGGGAGACATCCGACGGCATTGTAATAAAGGGGAAGAAGTTCAGCTTTGATTCGGGGTCGGTTGTCACGACCGAAGAATTTGAGCCCGAGGATGACCTTAAGCCCAAGGATGAACTTAAGCCCGAGGATGAACTTAAGCCCGAGGATGCCTTTAAACCAGTGCCCTCGCCTTCAAGAGATCTCGCCGACAAGTCCTGCTCCATCAAGAGGGGTCAGAATCTTGTGAAGCGAGCGATCCGCCAGGAAATGTATGATCCCGATCCCGTAGGCGAGCAGAAAGTCAGTCAGAAGGGTCTGAAGTTCACGATGGGCAGGAAATACCCCGTCTATTCCGAGGAATCCCTCGGATCCACCCTCGTCTACAGCACCACCGACGACTCCGGAAAGGAAGTGAAGGTCAGCGCCGAGTATTTCGTCGCCGTTGGAGTCGGACTTTCGCAGGAGGGCGAGGCGGCGAAGTACGTCGGAGCCGAGAATCAGAAGGAAGAGGTAAACCTCTGGAGAAACTACGAGAGAACCGAAATGCCGGACATAAGGAGAAGATGATGGCAACCAATAAGCAGCTTCAGAAGAAGAAGGCGCGCGAACTCAAGGGCAAGGCTAGAACCGCGGCACGGCGGCACAAGCTCGAACAGATCAAGAGGGATGAGAAGAAGGGCGCAAAACTGAACAGAAGGTTCAGGGAAAAGATCGTCCCATTCGTCAAGGATCTAGAGAAGAAGAAGTCCATAGAGGAAAAGAGCAATCAGAAGTCAATTGAGAAGCTCGAAAAGAACATGCAAATTCTCAAGGCTTTGGAGGAGGAGCATCTCAGGGAGGCCGAAGAAAGACGCAAGATCAACGAGAGCCTTGAGGCCGAGGGTCACATCACGCTCCAGGATAAGTTCAAGGCTATTGAGGAGAAGGCCAGGGCGAGCCTTGATGATGAGCAAGTGGCGTTGGGTGGTATAGATTTGACCGCGGAAACACCATCTTGAACTGGATTCTGTCGGTGAGAAAAAAATCTAAAAAAATCTATTGACAGCCACCCTATATTACATTATAACTTGCTGACGCGAACAGAAGTAGCGTTGGTTTGAACTTTTAACTTTAACAATGGAGAATTAACATGTCACTTGATCTTGGTTCACTTCGTAGCGATTATAAGGGTCTCAAGTCCGCCGAGGGTTCTGGCGGCTCCTTCCTCGAGAATTTCGTAAAGATGCCGGAAGGCAAGGGGAGCGTGGTGATGCGACTTCTCCCCCCCGCACCGGAAAGCAAGTTCGGTCGCGAAAAGAGCCCCTTCTATCTAACCACCGCCCTCCACAGGGTGAACGGAAAGAGCATCCATGACATACGCGAGTACGTCAACGGCAAGTGGGTCGGCAATAATCCCATCGTGGATTACATCCGCCACTGCTGGAAGGAATCGGAGCAGGCCGCTCCCGCCGAGCGAGACCGCCTGCAGAGCCTGTACAGACAGCTCAAGCCGATTGAGAGGTACTACTACAACGTCATCGTACGCTCCGAGACCGCAGAAGACGGCACGGTAAAGAAGAACGTTGGGCCAAAGATTCTTTCCGTCGGCAAGACGGTTCATGAGATCATTCTCAGGGGCATCCTCGGCGACAAGGATATGAATCAGCCGCAGCTTGGCGATGTTACCGACTTCAAGGCTGGGTATGACTTCAAACTCATCAAGACGATCCGCAAGTCGGGCGACCAGCAGTTCCCGAACTACGAGGGATCGCTTTTCCTAGATCAGAGCCCCGCCGGAGACCCAGACGAGTGCAAGAAGTGGATGGAGAACGTCCATGACCTCGTCGCCCTAAGAACCCTGAAGAGCTACGAGGATCTTGAGCACGAACTTGCCGTGCATCTCGGACTCAAGCAGGAATCTTCCGGAGGCTTTGATCCATCAAAGTTTGCCACGAAGACTCCCGCCCCCGTCGTCGAGGAGAAGGTTTTGACTCCCAAGGCGAGGGTCGAGGATGAATCCACCGGAGGCGACGACGAGATCGCCGACAAGGACTTCCTTGAGGAACTCAGAAGGTTGGGTTGATAGGATTTGATAAGAGACCCCCTCTCCGGAACAATCGGGTTCCGGAGAGGGGATATATCTCCAGCACCCAGCACCCAGCACCCGCACATAGAACTAAATACAAAGGAAAAAAATATGGCCAAATCAAAAATTAAAAGCGATGATTCCATACTGGATGAAATCCTCAGCTCCACAGGGGGCGAGACCCTCAGGAATGCCGGTCAAGTTCCCTACTATGTGGACACCGGAAACCTTGCAATAAACTTCGCATGCAGCGGTAAGTTTATAAAAGGCGGATTTCCCGGCGGACGCATAATTGAGGCGTTCGGCCCCGAGGCTTCGGGAAAGTCCCTACTTGGATACTGCTTTCTTGGCGCGATACAGAAGCAAGACGGCATTGCCGTGCTTCTTGACTGCGAGCGTTCTAGCGGAAGCGACTTTGCCGAAAGGTGCGGCCATGTGAATCCCGACAAGCTTCTGGTTTTTGATCCAGTCACTCTTCAGCAGGTTGAAAAGAAGATCATAGCCGTCGTCAATGCCATTCGCGCAAAGTACCCAAAGAAGCCCATTGGAATTGTTTGGGACTCCATCGGAGTAAATCCCACCGATCGCGAATGGAGCGAGATTGAGCTTCCCGAGAACGCGACTAAAGCCGAACGCGACGCCGTGGGCAACGAGCGACCAGGAGAGCGAGCCAAGTTCGCCAACAAGATATTGAGAAGCCTCAATCCTTTCCTCAATGACAAGGACGCAACTCTCTACGTAGTGAATCAGGTCCGAAAGAAGATCGGTGTCATTTATGGAAATGATGAGACGACATCCGGCGGAGGAGAGGCTCTCAAATTTTATGCATCCCTCAGGTTCCGTACAGGATCGCCAAAGGCTTTTCAGGACAAAAATACAAAGTTGTCCCTCGGAACCAACATGACAATTGTCAACAAGAAGAACAGGCACTTCACCCCAGGCATTAAAATTGAGAATGTCCCTCTATTCTATGGTTCTGGGATCAATCCGCTCGGCGGTCTTATGGATGCCATTATCATGTCCAAGAGGGTAGAGCCCACAAAGGGCGCAGGAAAGTATAAAATACTTTCACCCTGGAACGGCGGAGACGAGGAGGCGGTATTCCAGCAGGCCAAGTCCGCCCCTTTTGACTCGGAGATCCTCCTTAAGTATCCGGCTCTCGTAGATGCCGAAAGTGCCGATGTGGTCACGGAGTATTTGAAGGAGTGGTCCGAAGCCATAGCCCTCACCAGTAGCGACAGCGTGGAGCAGATAGACACGAATATAAGCAACTTGATGGGCGAAAGAAATGAAGATTAAGTTGTCGGACGATCAGATTGACGAGGTCGTTCTTTTTGAACTTCAGAGACACTCTGATCTGCTCAAGTTCAATATATCCAACCTCAATAGAAAAAGATCTAAATCCGAATACGAGCAGGAAGATCTAGATAGATTTGTCGAGGCGCAAGCCGCGATGAAAGTTCTTTTGGGCTACTACGGAAGCCAACTTAACTGACTTTCTTGGACTCCAGCACCTTGTAGGCGACCTTTTCGTTCTTGTGGTTCTTGTTACAGAGAGCCGGAACGAGTCTCTCAAGGGTCAGGACTCTCTTTCTTTCTATATCCGCCTTAACAACGAACATCTTGGCGCCGAAGGCCCGGCAGTATTCCTTCAAGTGCTTGAAGTTCCCGAGCAAGGTGAAGAATCTCTCCTTTTCTCTCGTCTCTAGCATCAAGCATTTCAGAGCCATTGAAATTTTCTCCTATTGCGTTAAAATTAACATTTTTTGTACAATCCGTCAATGCATGTTTTTTGGACGAATAATCGCTTTTATTACTTTTACAGATCATAAATAATGCGAGCGAAAAGCCATGTCAAAATTTGACGAAAAAATAGAAATAATGAGGGAGTTAGCCCAGTGGCTGGTCCCCTATAATTTTCCGCTAGGCCCGGTGGAGCTGGAATACCACATAGCGCCCCTCAAGAGGTGCGAGGCCGTCGTGGACGGCTATTCCGTCGTGTTCCACATCAACAGGGCCATGTACAACGACCACTATTTGGAGACTTTCCAGGTCTACGGCAAGTACGCTCCCTTCCTGCCCTTCTGCCTTGTGACCAAACTCGCAAAGAAGGCGCTCGGAGGGAATTTCCTTGCTCTCGTGGAGTTCTACCAGGATGACAGGAAGATCTACTGCTGGAGTGTTTGTCTAGACGACAGGGGCAGGCCGATCTCGTCGCCGATAAAGGAGAAGTCCAAGCCGAGGGTTTTCGAGGGGTTTGAATACATGTACATGACCCCTGAGCAGCTGAATTTATACTGATTCATGATTCTTTGCAGTCGGTCTCAAAAAGGGAGGACGTCCATGAAAAGGAACACCAGGGAGAAGATTCAGAGGCTTTTTGTTGAATATCTTTTGAAGGAGGGCGGAGTTGTTCTGACCCTTCCCAATGGGATGGTTCTTGAGGTCGGCGTCACCCAAGAAAACAGGTACGGCGACCTAGAGATAATCCCCGACTACTGCTGGGTGATAGCGTCCCAGCGGGATCGCTCCGTCTCCATAGACAGCTACAACCTCGGAATCAGGTTCCCGGAGGGCAGGGAGATGGTGTGCGAGCACTCCATGCAGTCGTCCGATGGAACGAGCATGAACGTCCTTGATGTTATCTAGCAGAATCTGATATTGACCGATCTATTAAAATCTACTAATCTATGATCCATGTGGCTCGTTGAGAGCCTTTTAATTGTCGCCTTCTTAAGGGCGTGTTTTCAATACGATGGAGATTTGAATGGTTCAGCCGAAGAGAAAATTAGTAAAATCGGAGATATCTCTGATCAAGGAGTATTGTTCCAGTCTTTCGGACGAGGATCTGCATACCGTTGTCGTTATGCTTCGGGATGAGTTCGCTCTCGATATAGGTGTTGCCATGGAAATATTTCAGAAGGATGTTCCGGTGGATCGCTGGCTCGCACAGTCAACCGGCAACGACGATCTGCGCATGCGGGTTGACGGAATCGGCGAGTTTGCCTTCATGGAGGCAAACTCTAGGCTATCTAAGAAGAAGTGATTTGGAGGGTGGGGTGGGGGCGGTCGGAATGAAAATTGCGGCTGCCCTCATTATTTTATGTCGCTTATAAGACTTTCGGATCAGCTGGAACTCGTCAGCACGGCTGACTTCTCCCACGGGAAATACCCGTTTGAGAAGTTCAATCAGGTGCAGAGCCGGGTTTTTGAAATCTGTGATAAGAACTGCAACTGCGTCATTGCGGCTCCTACGAGCGTCGGCAAGACGGTATGTGCGGAGTTCTTCATGAGCCACGAGGTCCGCGTACGCGGGGGCAAGGCCATATACCTCGCTCCCTTGAGGGCTCTCGCAAAGGAGAAGATAGACGACTGGACATCGCCCGAATCCATCTTCGGCGATCTCAAGATCTCAATATGCACGGGCGACTACAGGCTGACTGAATCAAGGGTCAAGGAGCTCAATGAGGCGGACATCATCGTGATGACCTCGGAGATGCTCAACAGCCGATGCAGGAACATGGATTCGGAGAAGAACGACTTCCTGAGGGACTGCGGCACCATTGTCGTGGACGAGTCTCACCTTCTCACGGTTCCCGGCCGCGGAGATCACCTTGAGGTCGGCCTGATGAAGTTCTCCGAGTTCGCCAGGGATCCGAGGATGGTGTTTCTCTCCGCGACCATGCCGAATGTCGATCAGATAGCCGACTGGGTGGGGTGCAGCCTCGTCAAGAAGGACACCTACCTTGTGAAGTCGGAATATAGACCGTGCCCTCTGGACATCCACTACGAGAACTACGAGGTGTCCGAAAGCTACGAGCTGACGGAGGAGTACAAGGTCTCCAAGGCTGTGGACATAGTAAGGAACTATCCCGACGACAAGTTCCTTGTTTTTGTCCATTCCAAGTTGACTGGCGAACGCGTCAAAAAGGCATTGCAAGACGCAAAGGTTGAATGCGAATTTCACAACGCTGATCTTGTCAAAGACAAGCGTCATGAGGTGGAGAAAAAATTCAAATACGGAAAATTGAGGGTAATAATAGCGACGAGCACTTTGGCCTGGGGCGTAAACCTACCCTCTAGAAGGGTGGTCATAACCGGCGTACACCGGGGCATGAACGAGGTTGAGACCTACGACATATTTCAGATGGCTGGTCGTGCGGGGAGGCCGGGATACGACCCGCGCGGCGACGTCTACATTCTTCTGCCCGACAACAATTCTGAACACCACGAGGACCGACTCTCCTCGCCCAACGACATAGAATCGCAGCTTCTCAGTTACTCCGGCAAGGCAGAGGAACCCCATTACAAGACTCTCGCCTTCCACCTCGTCAGCGAGATACACCACGGCCATATAGCCACACTCAAGGACATTCACCACTGGTACGGCAAGTCTCTGGCCTACTTTCAGTACAACGACCTTGAGGACTCCATAGTTGACAAAACGATGGAACTCCTCATGAGGGTCGGTGCGGTCAAGGAGGTCGACGGGAAGTACGAGGTCACCTCCGTCGGCAAGGTCTCCAGCATGATGTACTACAGCCCTTTTGACATTGCGGATCTGAGGAGGAATTTCAAGTACCTTTTCGGTCAGGGGCTGCAGACCAACGATATGGCCGTCGCCCTCGCGCTCGGCAATGTAGACTCCATCAGGATGGGTTTTGTCACAAGAGCCGAAAAGGATGAAATGGAGGCTTTCGCCTCCAAGGTGCAGGACTCCTGCGGAGATAGGTATCTTGAATCATCCATAAAGGGAGCGTATGCCTACCACTGTCTCCTTAGTGGCCGTGCCCTTGGTCCGTTCAACGCAATGGCCCGGGGACTACAGATGGATTTTGAGAGGCTGGCCTCCGTGCTAAACATGCTTGACTCCATGGCTGCCAAATGGAACAAGCGGGACTTCTTCAGCAATCTCTCGCTCAGAATAGCATACGGAGTCAGGCCGGAGCTCATAGACCTATGCAAGGTTCCCAATGTCGGTAAGGTGCGGGCGGAGAGACTTTACGCCGCAGGAATAAGGAAGCCCGCGGATATGTTGAAAAATCCCCATGCTGTAAAGAAAATTTTGAACATGAAGGACGATAAGATAATGGAGATTCTCAAGGGCGCCAAATCAATTATTTCTTCTTAATCCCTTTTTTCTTCTTCTGACCTTGTCTATAACGAACTTTATCTTCTGCTCTAGAGCCGACCTGTTCATGACTATTGTTTTGTTTTCTTTTGCGCTTTTTGCCATCCACATCGCCGTGTATTGACTCCCTTCGCAACTCCTCTTTGTTTCACAACAGATGCAACTTCCGATTGCTTGTATTTCAACTGTTATGGAGTCTCCATCCTCCACTTGCACCGTATTTCCAGCACTTCCGTTTAATATTAAGGAAATCTGACAGTCTGGCATGCTAGACGGCGACATTTGAGCCGTGACCGTACCCGCACCGACCGCCTCTATGCCACTAGACATCATGTAGAGGCAACATCCGCTTGTAGTCAACGTCACTGTGGTTTGCTGGCATGGGGCGCAACTGCTGGAACTGCTCGATGATTCTGAACTGCTCGATGATTCCGAACTGCTCGATGATTCTGAACTGCTCGATGATTCTGAACTGCTCGATGATTCTGAACTGCTCGATGTGCTTGAGCCCGATGTGCTTGTCGGTGTTGGAGTGAGTGTAGGTGTGCTTGTGAGCGTGGGTGTTGATGTGGTCGTCGGTGTAGAAGTTTGAGTTGGCGTGAGTGTGGGCGTGCTTGTCCTTGTCGGAGTGGGAGTGGGTGTTGATGTAGGCGGTGAGCTACTAGAACTGCTTGAATCGGAGGTGCTTGAACCGGAGGTGCTGCTGGAACAAGAACAGTTGAGAGAGCATTCTTCTTTCGTTTCATATGGACCGCCAATGATTTCATAAGTGTTGGGATCGTATTGCGACTCGGGTATGCAGATCACATCACAACTACTACTACTACTACTACTACTACTACTACTACTACTACTGCTACTACTGCTACTGCCACTACTGCTGCTGCTGCTGCTACTACTACTGCTAATATCATCGGAAGAACTGCTTGAACCCGATGTGCTTGAACCAGGTACAGTCCCAGATTGTGAAAATAAAAATCCGTTGGATTTTATTGTCGCATTTGAAAATGTTGGTATTTGCCAAAAATTATTGGCTTTTTTCCTCACGCAGTAATATCTTTCTTCGCTACTGCTACTTGATAAACCTTCCGATGAACTGCTAGATTTTGATGAACTACTAGAACTACTAGAGGTCAAACTACTACTACTAGATGCCGATGAACTGCTTGAACCCGATGAACTGCTTGAGTCCGATGTGCTTGAGGAACCCGATGTGCTAGAGGAGCCCGATGAACTGGAGGAGTCCGATGTGCTGGATGAACCCGATGAACTGGAGGAGTCCGATGTGCTGGAGGAACCTGATGTGCTGGAGGAGTCCGATGTGGTAGAACTGGTCGGTACTGACGGCAAAGTTCCAGATTGCGAGAATACGAATCCGTTTGCCTGCAGGACGTTCTTTGAGAACGACGGCAAGGGAGGAAGTTTTCTTGCTTTTTTATTGAATTTTATTCCGCTGAAATTGTATCCGTCAAAGACGCAGTCGCACTTGCACTCGGGGGGCGAACTTGGGCCACATTCAAAGTGTATTTTTATGCTGTCGCAGCAGTTGTCGGGCGGGCATGAGTTGCAGCAGTCAACGAAGCACTGTTGAGCCGGATTTGTGGCCCTTCCCGGCTTTCCCCTTTTGAACGGTCCGCAGCAGTTTGGCATTCAGTTTCCAAAGAAATCGTCTTGATATTCAATTTTTACAACTCCATTCTTGTCGGTCTTTTCGCCGGTTTTAGGATCCTCCACCCACCATCTGACTTGGCTTACTGGTATGCCGAGTTCGTCCATGTGACACGCATCACGAGGACTCACGGGCATGTGGTGTTTCTGGCCTTCCATCAGGATCGCCACATTGCATAGGCCTTCTGATCTGTTGAACAGGAGGCAGTTTCCGCATATTGGTTCTTTGGGCATGCAATAGTTGAGCTTTGGAAGGACAAATAAACCCGTCAGTATGTATTGATAGCGGCCTGTCTTTTTGATATCATCCACACAGGAGAAAATCCATGAAATTCATATGTACCGCAGGGCAGATGAGAAGTGGCAAGAATGTCACTGGAGAGTACTTGTGTGGCAAAAGTGGCTTCATCCCCGCTTCGTTCGCCAAGCCCGTCAAGGATATATATTGCGGGGCTTTCGGCGTTGATATGGATTTCGTGGAGAAATGGAAGGTAATAGACGAAAATCCCCCGGGATTTGACAAGACGGTCAGGCAATCACTCCAGTTCATAGGCGAAGGGTTCCGGAGCATAAATCCGAATGTTTGGGTAGACTACGCCTTCAGCAATAATCCTGAAAAATCCTGCTACATGGACGGAAGGTACCTCAATGAGCTATCTAGGGTGAGGCTTGAGGGCGGAGCAAACATCCTTCTGTGGCGGCCAAGACATGAGAACAACGACTCCAATCAGTCTGAAGCGCAAGTGAGACCTCTTGTGGATTGGTACGCCGAAAGGCGGATAGAGGGAGAGGTTGGAATGCTGGATAGGTCTTCGGCTCCAAAGGGCTGCGAATTCGTAGATTTCTTTCTGATCAACGACGGAGACATTGCGAGCCTCTACAAAAAAATAGACAGTCTCGTGATTCCAAAAATCTAGAGGACAGGCCAGCTTCTGCGGATTAGGAATCCCCCCGGTTGCTTCTCAAGCCACTTTTTGAATCCCATTCTCCCCTCGCTTGTCTGCATGGCTTGCCTCTGCTGGATTCCCATGGTCTTCGGCGACTGTGAACCCATGGGCCCGCTTCTGTCTGATGGGACGAACAGGGGCTTGTTGTAGGTCGTATTGGGAAGCTGTTGTGGCCTTGCGAAGGAGTTTGTGTTTTTTATGTCGGCCAGCGTGGCATCAAAACTTCTGTTGGTTTTGTGGTCGTACACGCTGAATTCTATTTCTTCTTGCGGCTCCTCTATGCCCTCTTGGTCAAGTATTTCTTCTATTCCATTTGAAATCTGCTTTTTCTTGTTGGCGTCGTACCCGAATAATTCTATGTTGTTAGATCTGACGGCGATCCATCCGTCGTGCTTCATGACGTAGAGCCGTGCGTCCCCGCCTCCCCCTAGAATATTGTAGACCTCCATGTTTATGCCGAGTTTCTTTATCACCATGTCTGCAGCCCAATAAACTCCGCGTTCGAGGAGTGCGTAACGGATCGCCTCTAGTAGTTCGGATGTGCTTGTGAAGGGTTCGTCGTGAATTCCCAGATCTTCGGTGTCCACGCCTAGTTCCTGGGCATAGTCCATGATTCTGTCTACATGGTCGGCCGCTATAGAATTCAGCGCGATCATCTCGTGGTTCTGATCTCCCACGTCGCCGTCCGCGAATTCAACTTGGCCCCCTTGAATCCAATATTCCCCTCTAATCTTTGACATCACATGCTCCCCGGCTGGGGCTGGAAGTCCTGGGACATGAGTTTGTCAAGGTCTTCTATTCCAACGAGGAACTTCCTCTCGTCGGGAGTTCCGTCTATTTTGACGAATCCGCCTTCTCCGTCGTCCTTGTACTGTCTGTTGCTCATGGACTTGTCCGTCGTCTGCTTGACGAGGGCGTGGGTGATCCTTCCATTGTGGTCGCGCTTGAACCCCAGGACTTTGTAGGGGGCTATGTTGCTTAGGGTCTTTCCGAAAGAAAAGAAGCTTGCGACCAAGGGCTCGTGCTCCAGGTCAGAAGGTTTTATGCCTAGTTCGTCCCTGATCGAAGACAGGAAGGGGTGCTTGTTCTCCTCCTCGCGGAGGAATTCGGAAAAAGTTTTTTCAGTCATACAAAAGATATATATCTAGGTCGCAATTTTTTAGGAGAAACATGGCGGGTCCGGCATTTTCAGACTTCCGAGAACTCATGGACAAATGGGATGCATCGTCGCATCTTTTTTACGAGAACGACTTGTGCATGTTCTTCAAGAAAGACGGCGTCCTGTATGGAACGACCGAGCCGGGAAGGATCACCTTTGCCAGGATGAAAAGCCCAGAATCCAAGGAGGACAAGGACTGGGCGAAGGAGGCGACCTTCGTGGCCTATGACTTGGATAAGACGGCTTCCGGAGAGAAGTCCATGTCCGTTTTCGGACACAAAGATGCGGGCAAGGCCAAGATCGTGAGCCAGGACGAGGCCGAAAGGGAACTGAAGAAGAAGGGCAGAACTCTCCCCGTCGTCAGCGACGAAAGTGACGAGGACCGCACCATAGGCGAGGAATGAAGAGCACATTCAGCACAATAGAAAGCTGGGCCAGTTCCATAGGCTATGTCGTGGAAAAGACCGATTGCGGATTGGTCTTGTACAAGGAGCATTGCACCCGCTTTTACAGATTCTCATCGGTGGACGAGGTCGTTGATCACATACTCTCCGAAATCAGAGATTCGCTGAAGGAGGGCTGATGACCCTCCCATTCGGCGACTCGTCAGGCAAGCACGTCTGCTTCTGTTGCGGAATCCAATTCTCCGAATACGAGGAGTTCAGGAGCCATATAATCGAAAGCCACGAGGAGGGCCGGGAGTTTGTCCGATGCCCCCTTGAACACTGCAAGGCGCCCGTGAGGGATGTCAAGCTCCACATGAAGGTCAAGCACCCGAACTTTGATCTCCGCAACTTCAAGGGTCAGGCGAGAGCCATAATATGGCACGACTTCTCCGCCAAGGGCAAGAAGACTAGAAAGCCCCGTTTCAAGCAGGGCAAGTACGAGTCCACCAAGACGGGAAAGACACTTGGATACAGATCGGGCCTGGAGGAAAAACTCTACAAAGTACTAGACCAGCACGACGAGGTTATGTCTTTTTATTCGGAGCCTTTCAATATAGACTACATTCACAAGGGTCAGGCCCACAAGTACACGCCCGACCTCATCGTCAACTTCATGGACGGAAGGAGGCAGGTGTGGGAGGTGAAGCCCTCCAACCAGACCGACCTTGAGATGAACAAGAACAAGTGGCGGGCCGCCGAGGAGGCCTGCAAGATCAGGGGCTGGTCATTTGAGGTATTTACCGAACAGCGGATAGACAAGCTTGCCGTCGAGGTCAGAAGACAGAAGCTGGACGACTGAAATGGAAATAGTCACAAAGGGATGGGGCCACGAGAAGGTGATACACAACTCGGGGGGCTACTGCGGCAAAATACTCTGCTTCAGGAAGGGAGCGAAGTGTTCTTATCATTATCACGCAATTAAGGACGAACATTTCTACTGCGTTGGAAAAATTCTCCTGAGATACGGATGGACGGACGACATCGCCTCGACAGAGCGGGTCGTCCTAAGTACGGGGGATGACTTCCACATCCCGGTGGGAATGAGACACCAGATGGAGGCTCTCGAGGACTCCGAACTTTTTGAGTTCTCCACCACGGATTACGCGGATGATTCCATAAGAATAGTCCCCGGCGACTAGATATCGTCATGGAATTTAGGGACTTCATTATCAACGAGTATGAGAGAAAACTCGCCAAGGCGTACGCGGACATCCTCAGGGACGTACCCCAGAGTCCTGAACACCACCCCGAGGGATCCGTTCTCAATCATGTCAGACTCGTAAGGAAGGCGATATCCGCCGCAATAGAGGAACTGAAGAGCCTGAAGTCGGATGCCGTCCTTGGGGATGTACTCGCCAACCTTGATTTCAACATGAACTCCGAGGAGATAAAAATACTCAACACCGCCGCGTGGCTGCACGACATAGGCAAGTTCAGTTCCACCACCATAGATGGAATTCATTTCAACTCCGCTCCCAACAAGAGCGGAAAGATACAGGCCATAGGCCACGAGACTCCATCGCACTACCAACCCCAACTGGACAAACTTTCCGGTCTGGCTCCGAAGGAATTAGTGGACTTCTATGAAACGCACAAGGAAACAATCAATTTCCTCATCGAACGCCACATGGATTTTGCTCACGGAGGCTTCGGCAAGCGAGTCGTCGCCAACTACTTTGACAATGGCAGGATCAAGAACGACAGGAATATGAGGCTCCTTCTTGTTCTAATGTGGGCCGACAAGATGGGTCGGGGAACGGTGGCTGACCTCGCGGACAACATATTGAAGCTAAGGACGGCGTCCGAAAAGAGCAGGCAGAACCACACCAATCTTTCAAAGCAATTCAAGCCGTTCCAGGGCGGAGAGGACGACCTCAGGGCCATGCTCAGACAGAGGGGATTGTCCGAAAAGGACATAGAGGCGGCCGTCACTTCCAAATTTGGATTCCGATAGCTCTTTGAGGTTGATGACCAAGACACCCCTCTACGTATTCCAGTGGATATCCGACCTCGGCGGAGCGGACACGAGGCTCAAGGAGCTTCTGATCCTTCTGAAGGACGACTTCAAAATAACCTGCATTCCGAACGACGAGTTCAGGCTCAAGGAAAAGCACAATACTGACTTCCTTGACTTCCACGGAATCAAATACTGCATGCCCTCCTCTCTTCCCGCTAAGCTGAAGGGTTTCGCCTACGCGAATTGCAACTTCCGCCTCTTTGACGAGGTCGATCGAATAGACTTCATCCACGGATCGGGTCTGAAATTACTATGGTCTAATGACATGATGTGGACCACCGCCAACGAGCTGGCGGGCATATCAAGGAAGCAGGTGGACTGCTGCCTCTTCACCTCGCCCTTCCACATGGAGGCCATCGCCCCTAGCATATTCAAGGCCAGACCCGATCAGAAGGCGGCCATAATGGACAACTACTTTGACAGCTCCACATGGGAGTACGTAGACAGGCCAACAAGAGAGAATGTAGTATGCGGCAAGCACAGCAGGAACGACACCATGAAGTTCTCCGAGAACTTTCCCGTCTTCTACGAGTCGGCGACCAACGGGCTGCCAGTTTCCTACCGTGTGATGGGATGGAGCAATGACCTCGCCAAGAAGTACTCGTGGTTCAGATTCTCGGATAGGTGGGAACTCCTCAACACCAATCAGGAACCGACACAGAAATATTTGTCGTCCATAGACTTGTTTTTATACAACTGCAACCACAGGTTCATAGAAAACCAGAGCAGGTCCGTTATAGAGGCTCAGCTCACCGGATGTCCGATAGTGGCTCCCGGCAAGTGGAATTTCCCCAACATGGTATGGGACAAAAGAACCGGCTTCCTATGGGAGGATCTGGAGGAGTTGAAGGATGTGATGAAGGATCTCATGAACGCCGAGTTTAGAAGGAAGGTCGGCCGTCTCGCGAGTCATATAACGCGGGAGATATGGTGCGACAAGGAGTCTGCCAAGAGGAAGTTGAACGCGGTTCTAAATTATGTCGGAGGTGGCAATTGAAGACTCTCATATGGTCGGTAGCGTGGGGCGACTACAGATATATGCTCCAATCCCTGATGAGTTCAATAAGGAATGTTGGCCTGACGCACGACATTATCACCTTTACAGACCAGCCCCTAACGGGCGTGATATCGTGCAAGGCCGACGAAGGGATAGAGCTGGATTTCAAGCAGTACTGGAAGTTTAACTATTTGAAAAAACTGAAGGAGCTGGACTACGACCTCTTCGTCTTCATAGACAGCGACCATTACTTCGTCAGGAAGCCGGAGAAGGACTTCTCCGAAATCATAGGGGGGGACTTGTGGCACTCGTTTCTTGAGTCGCCGATCAACTCACCGAGAACCAAAAGGGGAGACTGGTGGGGTGTTCCCAACGGAGCCATGGCTCAACTGTACAGGGATTTCGGCGTCAACCAGGGCGAGGTCTACAGCACTAACGGAGGATTCTGGATGTGCAAAAAGGAGTTCATAGACCATGCGGCCGACACGGGATTTCTTTTCCGCGACTTTCAGAAGGGCAAAGGTCTTGATCTGCCAGAGGAGGTGGCGATTTCGGTTCTGTCGCACCTTTTCAGCACGGAATACGAGAACAGGTTCCATTACCGATATATGGACATCTGGGCGAGCGAGTGGACGGGAGTCATGAAGGACAAGGTTCCTGATGGATCGTTCTGGGACTTCCAGGAATACATGACGATGGAGACAAAGAATGTAAACCCCGCGATAGTCCATGCCATGAGAAGCAAGAATGCGCTTGTAGAACTCGGGAAGAAGATATTGGAGGACGCCACCCCGCCAGAATTTGTGCCGTGGGAGAACGCATTCAGAGCCTGAATGTCATTCTGAGTCAAAATTGGAATTGACGCGTGCGCGTACAGATGCGAGCCATAAGGGGTTGTGCGGTTTGCTGCATTTTGCTAGATTACATTAATGAAAGCAGAACTGTTGAATCATTTCGGAGATGACCTCATGGTGGTCAATGCCGCGAGAGTCAGTTATGGGAAGAGCAAGGGGTCGCTTGACGAAAAGGACGCGAGACTGATCAGATTTCTTGTTGATCACGGCCACACCTCTCCCTTCCGCCACCCGCAACTTCAGTTCAGGGTTGAGTGTCCCATATTCGTAGAAAGACAGCTCTTCAAGCACCAGGTTGGCTTGACAGCCAACAGCATAAGCGGCAGGTATGTGGACTTCTCGGACGAGTACTGGCTTCCGGAGCAGCTCAGGATGCAGGCAAAGGACAGCAAACAGGGAAGTGCCGGCGACCTTGACGCAACGGACAACATGCACTTTCTTACAAGAATGAATTGCCTCATATCCCAGTGCAAGGAACTCTACGAGGATATGGTCACGGTGGGGATTGCGAAGGAGCAGTGCCGCATAATCCTCCCCCTTTGCCTTGAGACGCAGTTCATATGGACTGGCTCAATCGCGGCCTTCATGCATCTGTTTAAGCTTCGTCTTAAGCAGGACTCACAGAAGGAGACCAGGGATGTCGCCTTGATGATGCTGGCGGCCATAAAAAACATACCCGAAAGTCCTTTCAGGATGACCATGGAGGCATTCGGGCTTTGAACGAACTTCTGCAACGCATGCATGACTTTAGGCCGCGTGTCGCCGTCTGTGGCGACGCAATGGTCGACGAGTATTATGAAGTCAAGGCGGACAAGGTAAGCCCCGAGTTTCCCATCCCGGTTCTGCGCTCAACCACGGGGGAACCCACCGGGGTCGTCCTCGGCGGCGCCGCAAATGTCTGTGCCCAGTTTGAGCACTTCAACTTTGACGTGAGCCTCTTTGCCCTCACCAACGAAAGGGTCAAGTTGATGGGCGAGCGGAATGGGATCAATATGGACGGCTGCATTTTTTCCAGCTCCGTACCAGTGAAGAAAAGGTACTACAGCGAAGGTTTTCCGCTCTGCAGAATAGACGAGGAGGCGATGGGCTACCGGCTTGATTCCTCCCAACTCCGTAAATTACAAGATAAGATACTGGGCGACCTCTTTTCGGGAGCTCACGACGTCGTCGTTTTCTCCGACTACGACAAGGGCATTTTTTCGGGGCTGTCCGATTTCATTTCCCGAGCGGGTGACGCGATCACCATAGTAGACCCCAAGTGTGGCCCTTTGGATCGTTGGAGGGGATGCACCATATTCAAGCCCAACGCCAAGGAGGCCCGCGACATGACTGGCCTCGAGGATTCTAAAGAACAGTGTGAATTCCTTACGGAGCAGCTCGGATGTCAGGCCGTGGTCATCACTCAAGGAGGCGATGCTGTGGTCGGCAGCGTGCAGGGGGTTCCCTTTGAGTACCGACCCAAGTCATCTGCGATCCCAAGGTCTGTGGTGGGCGCCGGCGACTGCTTTGTGGCATTCCTCGCCATGTGCATGTGCCACTCCATAGATATCAGGAGGGCGGTTACCATAGCGTTTGAGGCCTGCTCCCTATATGTCCAGGAACCCTACAACAGACCGATCCATCCATACCAGATAGAGCCTTCCAAATTCGTCGACCCCAGGAACCTCATCGGACGCGACTTCTCACTGGCGTTCGCGAACGGATTTTGGGACATTCTCCACCCAGGCCATGTGGAACTGCTAAAATTCGCAAGATCAAAGGCCGACCGCCTCGCCGTGGCTCTGAACTCAGACGAGAGCGCCCGCAGGCAGGGCAAGTCCCACCCGCTCATCAACGACCTGACCTACCGCAAATCCATGATCGCCTCGCTGGGATGCGTTGATTTTGTATTGGATTTCAGCGAGGACACTCCCTACGAACTGATAAAAAAGATCAGGCCAGATGTGTTGGTGAAAGGTTCCGACTGGACGAATCCTGTGGGTTCCGACCTCGTTCCAGAAGTCCACTCTTTCGGTCTTGTCGGCGGCCATTCAACGACCAAAATAATAGATAAAATTAGGTCGGACAACTAGATTTGTACATTTCGCGCTGATGCGCGTGTGGTGCCGAAGGTGATGAAGACGATCGGCACCCGCGTTATGTCGCCAGGCTCGGCATCCAGCTTCCCATGCGATCAAGTTTAAAATACTAGAAAACACATACATACTGATGTGCAAAAAATTCAAATAATATAAGGGAAGTTCTTTATGCCAAAATACGAATTGGAATTAAGTCCAACAAATACGCCAACCGAGGGCGGGGAAGGATCACTTGACACATCTTTGCTAAATGGCAGTTCAATTCAGAGAACTGGTTATATTACAATTATAAATGAAGATGGAAGCACCAAAACCCTAAACCTTAAAGATGGAGCCAATTTTGATTCAACAACACAAGGATTTGTTGATATTCCTCAGATAATTATTCTTGTTTCTTCTGATGCTTCGCCCACACCCACGCCCACCTTGACCTTAACATCAACGCCCACACCCACGCCCACCTTGACCTTAACATCAACGCCCACACCCACACCCACGCCAACTCAAACGCCTCCTGCTCCTGCATTCGCAGCAACTGTAGAGATTGCGGCGGAAAATTTTACTTTAACAATGCCATATTGGTCCGAAGGAACTTATTCTGGAACTATCAATTGGGGAGATGGAACCACATCAGATAACGAAATAGGAGCAGATCACACCTATGCTACCGCTGGTACTTACTCCATCACAATTGGCGGAGGGATAACTGGTTGGTTTACCTATGACAACGGAGAGGTTGATGTTAACGGAAATATTCATGAAGTGCTTATTTCAATAGATGCTTTTGGATCGAATTTTGACTTCGGAACTTATGCTGCACAAACCAATGGTAGTCTTTTTGATGGCTGTTTGTTGTTAGAATCAATAGCAACAGACATTCCAACTGAAAATGTTACAACTATGAGTGGTATGTTCTATGAGTGTACTGTATTCAATCAACCGTTATCTTTCGACACTTCAAGTGTTACAGATATGAGTTATATGTTCTATTACTGTGAGAACTTCAATCAACCGTTATCTTTTGACACTTCAAATGTTACAGATATGCAAGGAATGTTTGAAGAGTGTAATACCTTTAATCAACCGTTATCTTCTTTCGACACTTCAAGTGTTACAAATATGAGTGATATGTTCTATGTCGCTTTGAACTTCAATCAAGATTTATCTAATTTCGATACTTCAAATGTTACAGATATGAGTTCAATGTTCGCTATCAGTAGCTTCAATCAAGATTTATCTGCTTTCGACACTTCAAGTGTTACAGATATGAATGGTATGTTCACAAACTGTTCTACATTCAATCAAGATTTATCTACTTTTGACACTTCAAGTGTTACAAATATGAGTGATATGTTCCAAGGATGTTCTTTATTCAATCAAGATTTATCTACTTTTGACACTTCAAGCGTTACAAATATGGAAGAAATGTTTCGTGGATGTTTACTCTTAGCTCAACCGGTATCTTTCGACACTTCAAGTGTTACAAATATGAAGGGTATGTTCTATGACATTCCTTTATTCAATCAACCATTATCTTTTGACACTTCAAGTGTTACAGAGATGACTTCAATGTTTGATAACTGTCCTTCATTCAATCAAGATTTATCTTCTTTTGACACTTCAAATGTTACAGATATGGGATATATGTTCTTTAACTGTTCTACATTCAATCAAGATTTAAGTGGTTGGTGTGTTAATCTTATACAATCAGAGCCAGTAGGGTTTTCAGTCCAAACAAATGCTTGGGTTTTGCCAAAGCCAATTTGGGGTAACTGTCCAGCCGACTACACCTACACGACCAGTAATAGCGAGATCACCATTACCGGATACGCCGGAGCTGGAGGGGCGATCACCATCCCCTCGACTATTGGTGGTCTTCCCGTCGTTGCGATTGGGAACGGTGCGTTCTACGGCCGCACCGGCCTCACCAGCGTGACGATCCCAAGCAGCGTCACCAGTATTGGGAGCAGTGCGTTCTTTGGCTGCACCGGCCTCACCAGCGTGACGATCCCAAGCAGCGTCACCAGTATTGGGAACAATGCGTTCCGCGACTGCACCGGCCTAACCAGCGTGACGATTTCAAACGGCGTCACCAGTATTGGAGACGGTGCGTTCTTCAACTGCAGAGGCCTAACCAGCGTGACGATCCCAAGCAGCGTCACCAGTATTGGGGATAGTACGTTCTACGATTCTGGATTAACAACTGTAACTATAGCAAATAACCAATTATCAGGTATAGCATCGCCCGCTGCAGGCGTTGACTTTTTTGGAGTAACTGTTACCACTCAGCTTCCTTTTTAAATGAGTTCTTACGGCGATGTTTAACTCTTTGGAGAAGGGTGAATTCTGGCGACGAGGATATGAATATGCTGGGAAAAAGTATAGATAGGGCATGGAGAAATTTATGAAAAAAAACCCGCCGGCACTTGAATATTGGAATCCGGAGACTCAAAAATGAAATTTACCGAATGGATGAAACTGAAGGAACAGGTGATCGGCACGGCTGCCGCGGGAGCTTCCGGTCTTGTCAGCAAGATGCCTGGAATGTCGGGATTTGACAAGACCAAGAAGAGAATAGATTCTACGATTAAGGGTCTTTTTCTCAAAGGAGACACCAAGCAGGCAACCAAGAAGGTTGACACGATCATAAACGGCGAGATCAACAACGCGGCCACCGGCCTAGAGGACGCAGCCAAGCTCGCCGGCATGAGAGATTCAATAAAGAAGAATCTTTCTTCGCTATGAGTTTCCGCGAATGGCTTTTGAGCGAGGGCGGCAAGGGTTCCGGGACCAAGTTTACGTCCACCGGTCTAAATGCAGGAGGCCAGGCTCAAAGCGGAATGACATTCAGGATGTCCGTAAAACCTGCAAAGCCTTTTGTTCCCCGCATAAAAACTAAAATAAGGCCGTGGAAGAGCTCTATTTGATATGTGAGCGATTTGTCTAACATAACAATAGTCTGCGAGTGCCTTCCATATCACGACTGGATGTCCTTTGCCTCATGGTACTCGCTGAACAAGAGGCTGCCGGACTCCAAGGTTTCGCTGGAATGCAGGCACTGCCATCTTTTTTCATGGGCGAGGAGGCTCGGGGTTCCCGTCAAGTCCCCGGCTCCAGGCTTCAGGATCGCCCCCACTGTCATTGCCGCGAGGGACTTTGACGGGGACTTTTCCACATCCTCGTCCAAGAGCGATGTCCAGACCTGTTTCGTTGATTATTCGGAGGGATGCGGCAATTTTGTTGTTGGCGACTGGATAAATAACGGCAAGGTTCCGTTCCTCAACGCAGTCAAGAGGTTTGGAACCGGCAGCTTGACCGTCAATGAGATGGCCATCCTGAATGTCTGGGAGCAGTGTCATAATCTTTATTTGCATGCGGGGGGCCAATGAAAAGGTTCTATTTCGGCAACGACGAGGGTGACGACGAGGACGAGGAAGACCTAGAAGACCCCCGGTTCATGATGCCCGACCCATCGGAGTTCATCTCCATGGCCAAGTTTGACAATCCCGATGAACACCTTCTTGAATGTGCCATGAGGATTTGCGAAAAGAGCTTTTTATGGATGTTTTTCGGCGTTGAAAGGAAGACTTCCATGGTCGGCAAGGTGTTTCTTGATCTTAAAAAACTAACGGAAGGAATGGACGATGCCTAGGTATGAAATGCAGTGTTCGAAGTGTGAGGAAGTATATGATGTGTGGTGCAAGATCGCCGAAAAGGACGAATCCGTAGGCAAAGCCAAGTGCCCATCGTGCAAGTCCAAGAAGAAAGAGGAGATATTCGGATGTCCCTCTGTAAAGTTCGCCAATCCTGTTGGAACCGACCGCTGGAACAGCGAATCTAAGGGGCATGACTACAGGTTCAAGTTCAACATGGACAAGCCCGGCGGCACGCGGGATCAGAGATCGGCGGCGGCCAGGGCATCCAAGGTCGGCCCCGACCCCTACAGAAAGATAGACGACATATCGGGAGGTAAGCATTTTGGCGAAGTGAAATGAGCTTGATTTTTGTTTTAAAATATGCCATACTAGTCTAAAAGGGTCACCATGGAAAGGAACCTGACATGAGCGACATGCTCAATAAAATCTCCGCAAAGTTCGACAAAGAAAATTTCAAGAAGCTTAACGAGGGCATGTCCTTCTCGGAGTACATCGACTTCGTGTACAAGAACCCGAGGCTCGCAAGAACTGCGTACCAGTACCTCTATGACATGATCAGGAGCAAGGGAACATCCAAGGTGGAGAGGTATAGAAGGACTTACATCCGCTATAAGTTCTTTGACGACTCCGATACTCCCATCTTCGGCCTTGATGAGACACTCCACCAGTTGGTTCAGTTCTTCAAGGGCGCCGCGGGTGGCTATGGCCCGGAACGCAGATTCCTGCTTCTACACGGCCCGGTGGGAAGTTCAAAGTCTACAATTCTGCGTTGCATAAAAAAGGGACTTGAGAAGTACTCTCTCACCGACGAAGGAGCCTGGTACACATTCAAATGGGTCAACCTTCCGACCGGCAAGGAGGACGGCATCTACACGCAGGCCGAGGATGAGTCTCCGATGCATGAGGATCCCCTCAAACTACTGCCTCCGGACATGCGCGCGGAAGTCGTAAAGGAGCTGAATGAAATCCTCGTGGGCATGACCCCCGAAAAGGACCGCACTTCCCTCTACAGGCTCTCGGTGGACGGCGAGCTTGACCCCCGTTCCAAGAAGTTCATGCAGGAACTTCTGACCAAGTACGACGGCGATTGGGGCAAGGTGGTGGAGAACCACATCAGGGCGGTCAGAAAGGTTCACAGCGAGGCCGACAGGTGCGGCATAGCCACCTTCCAGCCGAAGGACGAGAAGAATCAGGATAGCACAGAGCTCACCGGCGATATTAATTGGGGTAAGTTGCCCCATTTTGGCACAGATTCGGATCCTAGGGCATTCAATTTTGATGGCGAATTTTGCGTGGGAAGCCGCGGCATCGTCGAATTCATTGAAGTTCTTAAACTTGCCAAGGAATTTCTCTACGACCTTCTCGGAGCGTCACAGGAGAAGCAGATCAAGCCCAAGAAGTTCCCTCAAATCGCGGTGGACACCGTCCTCGTAGGTCATACCAACAGCCCGGAGTTCCTGAAGCTCAAAAGCGACCAGACCATGGAGGCTCTCAGGGACAGAACCGTCAAAATTGACGTGCCTTACCTCCTCCGCTGGAGCGACGAACTCAAGGTTCTTGAGAGCCAGTACTCCGGGGACAAGATCAAGCAGCACATCGCTCCACACACACTGGAAATAGCGGCCCTCTGGACGGTTCTCACGAGGCTCCAGGATGACAAGGACGGCAAGATAAGCCTCGTGGAGAAGGCGAAGCTGTATGACGGCAAGAGCCTTCCGGGGTGGACCGAGGACAGCGTCAAGGAGATGAGGGACAAGTATCCGGACGAGGGGATGACCGGCGTCAGCTGCCGCTACACCCAGGACAAGATAAGCAACTGCCTCAGTTCCCACTACGACTACATCAATTTCTTCATGGTTCTCAATGAACTCAAGGCGGGCATAGACCACCAGTCACTCCTCAACAACCAAGAGGACAAGGCAAAGTACGTCGCTTGCATAGACCTCGCCAAGAAGGAACTCGACGAGATTCTCAAGACCGAGGTTCAGAAGGCCCTTGTGGGCGACGAGCATGCCATAGAGAGGCTGTGTGGCAACTACATTGACAATGTAATGGCCTACATCAACGGCACCAAGATCAAGAACCCCTTCACAGAACAGGACCAGGAGCCGGACGAGAGGCTCATGCGCTCCATAGAGGAAAAGATAGAAATCCCCGAGGTCGGGGCGGACGACTTCCGCAGGATGCTCGCGGGCTTCATCGGACACCTCGCCCATAGCGGCAAGCAGTTCAAGTGGGACTCAAACCCCCAGCTGAAGAAAGCCCTTGAGTCCAAGCTCTTCGAGGACACCAAGGATCACATCAAGCTATCCGCCCTCAACATCAAGGGCGCGACCGTGGTTGACAAGGAGATTCAAGAGAAGATCGACGCTGTGAAGAAGAGGCTCATAAGCCAGTATGGCTACAACGAGCAGAGCGCCACCGACGTACTAGAGTACATAAGCTCAATCTTCGCACGCGGCGACGTGTCCGAGGATTAATCTGGAGGAATCGTGCCCCGCAGGATTGACTCTGACCACAAAGACTTCCAAGACGTCTATGGCGGCATACGGCGCAAGGAACTCAAGAAGTACATCAAGAACGGCACGATCTTCCGCAGCAGGGGCAAGAACGGGAAGATCGTCGTCACCATCCCCAAGATAGACATACCCCACATCGTCTACGGCGACAGCGACGACGGCGTGGGAAGGGGCAAGGCAGAGAAGGGGGACGTCATAGGAAAAGACCCCCAGAAGGGCGACGGCAAGGGCAAGGCCGGTCAGGACGCCGGCGACGGCATGGATATAGCGGTTGATCTCGAGGAAGTTCTCAAGTTCATGCAGGAGGAACTGGAACTTCCCGACATGAAGCCCAAGCCCGGCGACACCTACGATCAGGTAATCAAAAAGTACAACAACATATCCCTTGTCGGTCCGGAAAGCCTGCGACACAACGTCAGGACGCTGAAACAAGCCCTGAAAAGGCAGTGTTCGGACGGATCAATACACAAGCTCCATCAGATACCCGGATTTGCAAACCCGGTCAGGCTTATAACCCCCATAAACAGTGACAAGCGATACAGGCAGTTCAGCGAGATAAAACTGCCATCCAGCAACGCGGTCATATTCTTCGCCCGTGACGGCTCCGGGAGCATGGATCAGTACAAGTGCGACATCGTCAGCGACATGAGCTGGTGGATAGACACCTGGATCAGGAAGTTCTACGACAAGGTTGAGCGGGTGTATGTCTGGCACGATACCGTCGCCAAGGAAGTGGACGAGAAGAAATTCTATAAGTACAGGTACGGCGGAGGCACCACCTGCTCCACCGCACTGAAACTCATCTCAAAGATGTTCGAGAACAGGTACAACCCAATCAAGTGGAACATCTACCTCTTCTACTTCACCGACGGCGAGAACTGGGACAACGACAACGAGGTGTTCTGCGACGTGCTTGAGAAGGAGTTCGGCGGCAATGTCGTCAACATGGTCGGCATCACACAGATACTCCCGTGGCAGTCTGAAAACAGCCTGAAACAGTATGTCGATGACAAGTGCGGAAACAAAAACATGAGGACTACGCAGATCGGATCGTCCTCAAGGCAGATGTCCGATGAGGAAAGAGACGCCCAGATAAAGAACTCTATAATAGAACTGCTTGGAAGGGGATCAAAGAAGGAGAACTACTGGGCTAACGCGCTTGGTTGAATATGAACCAGAACAAATTCATGCTGGGTTCGCCCGTACTTATGGGCGACAAGACCATTCCGGGCGTGCCGATGCCCGAGGACCTCAAGAGGCTCCTTCCCGAGATATTCAGGAAGGTGAGCGAGTTCGGCTGCGACTTCCCGCCCACGGTCGTGGAGATGCTCACCTACGACGAGATTAGCGAGATCGCGGCCTACGGGGGCTTTCCGGTCCGCTATCCGCACTGGAAGTGGGGCATGGAGTACGAGGAGCTCCAGCGCGGATATATGCATGGGATGCATCGGATATATGAAATGGTCGTGAACACAAATCCTTGCTACCTGTATTGCCTTGATTCAAATACGCTTCTTGACAACGTGACCGTCGTCGCCCACGCCCTCGGCCACGCGGACTTCTTCAAGAACAACATCTACTTCGCCCAGACAAGCCAGAACATGATGAATGAGCTGGCGAACCACGGCACGAGGATCCGGCGGTACATGAGCCGGTGGGGCAAAGAGAGGGTCACGGAGTTCATAGACCACGTACTTCGGATAGAGACCCTCATAGACCCCTCCAAGGCCTGGGAGCCCAAGAGATACAAGAACAATATCCCGAGGGACGACAGGAAGCACAGGCATCCCGACCGCCTCAAGGTGGATGAGGGACGCGACTACATGGATGGATACCTCAACACCGAAGAGTGGATGCGCGAGCAGCATAAGAAGATAGATAAGATGGAGGCGGCGGAATACCTTGACCTCTTCGTCGGCTCCACGAAGGACATCATGGGGTTCATCAGGGATAACGCCCCTCTGAAGACCTGGGAGAGCGACATCGTCTCAATGATCTACGAGGAGAGCATGTACTTCGCGCCGCAAAGAATGACTAAGGTAGTGAATGAGGGACATGCCAGCTGGGTTGACTACCACATAATCGCAAGACAGGGTCTCGCCGGCCTCGGACAGGAGTCTGACAGTTCAGGGATCATAGAGTACGCGAAGCACAAGATGGGCGTTCTGGGAGGCAAGTACTCAATGAATCCCTACAAGCTCGGATTCAGCTTGTTATGCGACATAGAGGAGCGGTGGGACAAGGGTCAGTTCGGCAGTGAGTGGGAGTACTGCGAAAATATAAAGGAGAAGGAGAACTGGGACAAGAAGCTCGGACTTGGCAAGGAGAAGGTCTTTG
>Ga0208966_1000008_pt1 | contig 91283 bp, 103 predicted proteins | sample GreLakmeHU45MSRF_FD_187701 | JGI IMG/M metagenome (GOLD analysis project Ga0208966, IMG submission 187701) | Freshwater lentic microbial communities from great Laurentian Lakes, MI, USA - Great Lakes metaG HU45MSRF (SPAdes) | ecosystem: Environmental > Aquatic > Freshwater > Lake | place: Great...
GCAGGTGCGGGAGCAGGTGCGGGCGCAGGTGCGGGCGCAGGTGCGGGCGCAGGTGCGGGCGCAGGTGCATTATTGTAAGCATCTCTAGCCATATTAATACCAGCGGCCCCTAGTGCTACCGGTGTGCCTAAACCAGGAACTAACCCACCAACTGCTCCTGTTCCGGCAATAGCAGCACCTACATAGTCACCTTTTTTTAGACGATTATATGCATCATATGCGTCATATGCCGAACTTGCATAAGGGACGGCTCTACCTAACAGTTTTTTACCTAACGTTTTCGCCCCAGTCTCCGCACCAGCTTCGATCCCTGGTTTGACATTGGACGGTACTGAATTTGGTTTTTGTCCCATAGTAGGTTCACCTGCAGTGGCTTTACCTGCAGGATCATTTGCTAATGAATAATTTGGTTTAGCTTGATTTCCAGGTCTTTCTGTACCTACAGTATTATTAATAGGTTTATTTAATGGAACACCTGCTTTCTCTAAATCTAATTGTGCTTTGTATGCGGCAGCTTGCCGGGGATTAGATAAATCCACAGTAGGTTTAGTACCGGGTGCTGGTTTGATAACAGGTTCAGGGACACCCTTTCTTTGATATGCAGGTTTTTCTTGATATGCTCTATCAGCCGGATCTTGTTTGGCAGCTAATGCCGATTTTTCTACCCAAGGTCTGGTATCTTCAGATAGGTTGAATTCATTAAATCTCATATTATATATTTATCAATAAATCTTATATAGGGCTATATGGATTACGGGGTCTATCCGTTCCATCATCCTCAGGGTATACAGGGTAATCGTTTGGGTTCATACTGTTCTTACTTTTAACAATCTTAAAAAACTGAATATATTAATATACATCCAGCCTATATCAAATTCAAACCATCGGCGACTAAGACGAGGATTCGCGGGTTCCAAATGATGATTATTGTGCAGACATTCACCGCCAATAATAATACCCCAAGGACTAATATTTTTACTTTTATCTTTAGTTTCACCATTACGATACCCCCACCAATGTCCGATGCCGTTGATTACTCCGGCAGCCCAGAACGGAATCCATATCATCTGAATACCCCATATTAGTATACCCCAATATCCAAATACTAGCGTGTTGAACAAAAAGAGAATGCCAATGCCAAGTCTGGAGTGAGGAGTGTATATGTTGTGCTCCATCCAATCAGAAGGAGTACCAACACCATATGAATTAACCATATCTTTATCTTTTGATGCGTCATGGTATAATACCGCCCCTTTAAAAAATACTCTCATAATCCCGTATACATGTGGACTATGTGGATCACCTTCTATATCACTATGTCTGTGATGTTTACGATGTATTGCTACCCATTGTTTGGTAACCATGCCTGTTGTCAACCATAACCAGAAACGCATAAAGTGGCTTAGTATAGGATGAAATATTAATCCTTTGTGTGCTTGTCCTCTGTGTAAGAAAAGTGTGACGCAAATTATTGTAATGTGTGTTACTATTAGTGTATATAGAATCATATAAATTTGTATGCTCTCATGTTTGGTAGCCACGTTTCATATCCCCAACGTTGGGGAGAGTTTTTTGCGGAGCTCCGGTCCAAGGCATACGTTGTATTTCTGTATTAGGATTTATTCCCTTTTCCATCTTTGTTGCATCATTGGGACTAATTCTCAATAATCTCTTGTCTCCGTTACCAGCATCTACATATTGATTAACTGGTGTATTTGCTATTTGTTTTTCTATTTGTGTGATACGGGCTTGAACTTCATCAGCACTATGTTCTTTAGGGTCCCACTCCTCGTCAGGATCAATGGTCTCGTCAGGCACGAGGGTGGGTGCTGTGATAGTTTGTTCTGTAACAAACTCATATGCTCTCATTTACTCACGTTCCTTTTTAAGTATGCTACGAATCATCCAGGCTTTTTTGCTATATAAGTCTTGTAGTTCAGCCATGAAATTAGCAATACCTTGTTGACGTTCTTGTGTAGCAACATCAAACATTCCCACTACTAGTTCACACATTTTCATACAATCTTGCAATGATTCAGCAAACATTAAACCAGCACGTGGAATCTTTGTTTGGTCTTCAATGATTGTTAACTCTGCATAGCGAGTTAAACTGCCAGGAGCATAACTATCTAGTACTCTAATATACTCAGCTATCTTATCTACTGTTTCATATGTTTCACTGTATAAGTCTCCAAAGAAACTATGATATTGTGGGAAATCGCTACCTTCAATGTTCCAATGAAAATTGCGTGACTTCAATGAAAATGTTTCGGTTGAAGCTAATAATACTTTTAAGTTGTCTGCTAACATGTTATTTCCCAGGAGGGGTTCCTTTGTTCTTTAGATAGAAGTCTATTACTCCTCTATCCATTTTAGTGTCTCAATAGTAATGTAGATAATACGCTAGGGTCATTTGCACTTAAATCACCTTCTCCTGGTGCAACGATAACGTTATATTTTAACGGTGTCACTTGTGGTACTTTACCATTGTCCTTGTCTATCACGAAACGATTCTTATACATTACTAACTGTTGTTCGTAATCAGGAGACATTCTTAGTTCTTCGATAGATATACCGTTTGTGTTCAGCCATTCTTTCCATTGTTTAGATACAACCTTGTCATTGTATTCGTCATAAGATAAAATGCTATTTGCACTGATTTTATATGCTTGAGCAATACGCTGTTTCATTTGGGCTAATGCTTCTGGGCTTGCGGGTTGCCACTGACCATCAGGTCCTTTAGCTAAATTCCCTTTAGCATCTTTGGCTAACAAGTCATAGAATAGTTTTTCTGGAACAATACGACTGTTCTTAGTTGTAGTTAAGTTAGGATCGTTTTGTTTAACTTGCTTTTCTTGTGTTGTGTTAGCACCTTCACTCCAATTAATAATGAAGTTGTTTGGTTTCTGTGCTAATGCCGCACCTGCCATCTTTGTGTAAGCATAGAACTTAACAGTAGGATGACGATTTGCCATCTTTAATGCTAAATCTAAATATTCTGGACTAAAGAAATCACCAGCATCATGCCAGCGTATAGTAACACTATATCCACCCTTTTGACCTAACGCTTCTTCTTTAGTAATCTCACTACTTAATTGGCTAAAGAACCCGGTTGGATCATTTAACAAGTGTGTTAGTATTCTACCATCACTTAACCAAGCGGCTTTGAATTGTACTTTTCCACCTTTCATTGCAAAACAATCTATTTTGCAACTGCCGGCTCCGGGACATGTATTTACAATTATTAGTTTATCTGTTGATTCGTCAACTGCAACACCAGTTAATGCGGCAAAGCCAACATTAAAGAATTGTTCTAGTTGACCGTTACTATGCTTCATCTTTTCATTTTGCTTTAGCAACTTCTTAGGACGAGTTTTTAATGCATTAATAACTGCATCTTCTTTAAATTTCTTACCTGCTTCATCATAGTATTCAATAACACTGCTACGGTGCATATAAGGCATTTTGTATTTGTCTGTTTTAGTTTTACCAGTAACGTATTTCTCGTTACCTTTCTTATCTAATTTAACTTGACCTGTTTTTTTATCTATATCGTCAGTACCTTTGATACGACCCATGTAGTCTTGAAATTCATCTCCACCTAGTTCACGACTTTGTGCTGGTAGCGTAGTTGCTTCATCAACTTCTTGTTCATCATCTGCCTGACCAGCAAATTGTTGAGGCGTCATTATCTTAATACCAGATACTGCACCAGGTAGTTTTGGCTCTGCGCCTTCGTATAGTTCTGTTATTTTCATTTTTTAACTCCTTCTGGATCTCCACTAGGTGCTTTTACTGTACCTTTTGGATCAGATTGCCATGTACCTTGTACTATACGACCCATGCCATTATCTTTTGGTGCTACTGGTTCTTTATAATTGGGATCAACTTTAATTGCACTACCAGGCTCTATAGTTTTAATTTGTAGTTTTGCACCTTTTGGTGGCGCACTTGCACCATCAATATCTTGCCATTGTCCTTCATTCATATCTTTTTGAGTGTTATGAATTATTCTACGTAAATTTTGCATTTGTGTATGCATATCACGTAACTTAATATCATTTGGCATCATACGGTCTGCATATTGCCATGTATCACCGCCACCAGCTTTATATGCTTGTTCTAAGTCAGCAAGTTGTTTTTCATAGTTTGGAAGATTCTCTCTATGGCGTAGAGTATTCTTTTCTAATTGTGCTAATCTAGTAATCTCATCTCTGGATGCAACTCGTTGCAAACCGCGTGTTCTGCGACCAATCGTATCATCGGCTTTTGGATCATTATGAAATTGTTTATTCATTTGAGCCAATGCTTTATTCATTGTAGCTTTTTTACGATAGCTACCCAAAGTGACTTCGTTCATTTCGTATTTGCGACCTTGCTCATGTTGACTAATCATATAGTCCCAGCATGTGACTAGATAATCACTTGCGACAGCAATCTTTTCTTGTACCCATTCTGGACAGTTTTCACTATCACCGATTGTTTTATGTAAACCCTTAATTGCTCTCAATGAAGTATGTAGATTAGTTTTAATCATACCTGCTTCGTCATCGTATTCTCCATCACTCTCATGTGTTTGTTTAGGTAGAATGTCTTTATCTTGTGGTCTATTTCCTATATCACGACTTTGAGATTTGTTAAAAAATTCTTCTCGTCTTTGTTTAGCACTTATATGTTCTTCGCTGATATCATCTTCGGTTACCGGGGTATTAGCAAATTTCTTGCTTGTTTTAATACCCTGAAACATACTACCTTGACCTCTACGTTGCATACCCATGTTACTTGGGGCACCTCCACCAACGTTACCTGCTACAGTAGTTTCTTCTATTGCAACATCTGAACGACCAAATTTAGGGGCTGGCTGTGATGGACTGGGCATGCCAGCTTCTGAACCTTCTTGTAAATGACTTATTTTCATAGTATATTCCGAATATCTTATATTTATCACAAATCCCAAACTAGGTATACTAATAAAAGACCAGCTATTATACTATGTTAATAGTGTTACCCATACCACTATGGATAGTACATTGATAATATAGTGTGCTAGGAGCATTCATAGGTACAATAAATGTCTGTGTACCTGTTTGACTTCCGGTAATTCCTGCTGTATATGCAGAACCGCTGTTGCTAACTCTAATAGCAAACGGGTGACTGGTGGTTGTTGTGTTGACAAAAGTATAAGTAAATCCTCTGTACAAGTACAGTACCGGATCATTAGTATTTCCTGCAACTATGCCAGGACCACTGAATGTATAATTAGTACTATCACTAGCTGATATAGTCCAAATTAATCCTGCTGAACTAATATTACCTGTAACAGTCAAATTTCCACCAACTGTAACATTGCCAGTTGTGGTCATTGTGTCAAGTGCGTTGAGGGCAAAGATTGCGTTCATTGCTTTGACATAGGCACTACTGTTTACACCCAACGTTGTTATAATACCACCTGCTTGAGTACTAGTTACTCTGATTTTTACCGTTTGATTGGTTGAAGGAGTATAAACCAACTGGCTGATTATCTTTTGGTTTTGCTGTGCATAATTATACTGGTAACTGTATGCTGTGGCAAATGATCCACTATCACCGTCCAATGAGGTGTTGGTAGTGGCATCAACCCAATCATACTGAACATATGGATCATTGGAACTTCCACTAAAACTCCAACTTGGATTAAATGACAACTCGTATGTTGTGCCAGCAGTCAGTGTATAAACACCAGTGCTGGTATTGTATGACACTGAACTACCAGAAGATTTGTCTGTGGTGTTTAGGATTACATCCCCAGCACCTGTAAAAGTTTGACCGCTGCCTGTTCTTGTGGTCGCTATGTAGTTTGTAGCAACCGTGCCAGTAGCAGTGGCTTGAACCGCTATGGTAGGATTTAATTGAACAATACTTGCTCTACTGAATCCAGTGCCTCTATGTTGACCGGTTATATTGGCGCTACCTGAAACTACTCTAAACGCCACAGTTTGATTGGCACTTGGTGTATAGATAAAGTCTAATGTGCCGTTATTGGCTTCAGCAAATCCTGCATTGGTTGAAACAATAGTTGCTTGTTGTGGGCTTCCAATCTGACTATTGTTAGAAGTATCTACCAACTGAACAATCATGTATCCGGTGTAGTTGGTTAAACTTATTTCGGCTTGTATTTGATATGCTAGTCCGGCTGTTAAAGCAAATCCACCTGCTGAATAGGTAATACCGTTGCTTGAAAGTGTGGTATCCCAAGTGAGTGTGGTCCCACCAGCCGAAACATTGGCGATGTTTTGCGGTGTATTGTTGGTTACACTAATATATTTTGGACTGACCACACCATAAGTTGTTGGCTGACCGTTGACTATGACACTAGTAGCAACAACATTTCCAGCGTAGACATTACCAGTACCACTACTACCAGCAATCAAGTTAGCACCGGTTATGTTACCAGTGATATTTAATGGAGTATTTACTGTAGTTGAAGTATTCTCAATTCTACGTTGTCTTAGAGTAAAAGCCCGAGAAGTGTACCCAGTGTCAATTACCGATACTTCGGCACCGGTGAATAAAGTTACATTATCATAATACGTTGAGTAACGATTTACAACTTGTAACTGAACAGTCATGCTATGTATATTATCAACTAATCCCTCGACTGCAAATATAAATCCAGCAGTAGATGTTGTTTTAGTCCATAATACTGGATTTACGTACGGAGATGATATACCGTTTAAATCCTCATCATACCAAATTTCCCATGACAAATTGGGTAAAGTATTAGAACGTAAATTAACTTGAACATCTATAATTTGAGTATTATCAGTTCGCTGAACATAAACTTTACCGTAAATTGAGTAATTTTCAGCGTTACCTGATGGTATAATTACCATTATCTTTTGATATTCTCCGATATTAAGATAACTATTAAAATTGTAAGAAGCAGAAAAATTCTGTGTCCAAGCATTTTGATATCTAATTTGCGGTAAAGTAGCAAAACCAGTTACTGATAAATTTGCTAATGTTCCAACTGATGTAATGTTTGGTTGTGCGGCTGTTGTTAATGTGCCAGCAAAATAATTAGCAGTAACCAAATTACCTAAACTTGCATTACCTGCTGTTAAGTTACCAGTGAATGCAGCCATTGCACTATTTGCTCTAGCGTTAGTATAATATAAGTTAGTACCTTCTGTTAAATTAGTTGTAGTCTTTGCTGCCAATCTATTATCAAAAGCAGTATTGGCACGTGTATCTGTATAATATAAGTTTGTGCCTTCACTAATATTTGTTGTACTTAATGTAACCGCACCAGTCAATGTGTTAACACTTGTAACTCCACCGGTAACGGTAATAACACCTGTAGTGTTATCATAACTACCACTACCAGTAACACTAATTGCAGTTCTTGCTCTAGCATTAGTGAAATACTGATTAGTACCCTCACTTAGTTCTGTAGTATTGATTGGAATATCAACATATATAGAACCATCTCTAGTTTGTTGCCACTTGTCTGTTGTTTCATTCCAACGAATTGATGTGTTTGTGCTAGTACCACGTTTTATTTCAAAAGTAGCATCAAGACTAGGAGTACCAGTTACATCGCTGTTTAAAATTACTTTGTTATCTGATACACTTAGTGTAGCAGTATTAACAGTAGTAGTTGTGCCTTGAACTGTTAAATTACTAGAAACAGTAATGTTATTAGCAGTTATGCTTCCCGTTAATGATAAATCATCATTAGTTGATATTGTTAATTTGTAATCTGATAAATTTGACATTTCCTATTCCCTATTTTATCAATAAACTCTCCAAGTTGTTCCATTATAGAACAACCCAAAACTTTGGTCGTTTGTATTTGTTGTCATGTCACTTGCTGAACTCATAATTGTACCACCGTTTCTGGCAATTATGAAATTATTAGTTGACGTTGTACCACTTGCATCTGCAAAATAAATTGCATCACCTGTTGCTGGGCTTGCTGGTAATGTTGCAGTGACTACTCCTGCTGTTGTATTATAACCATATCTAGAACCTGCTGTTGCATTGAAGTCTGCTGTTTGAACACTGAACGCAGGTTCAGCTAATATAGTTGGTTTATTCTTAATATAATCCAATGCTGTATTAGTTGCTTGTGTCCAATCACTTTGTATTTGTGCAGCCGGTATAGTTGGCTGGTTGCTTAAATCAGTATAGTCACCACTGAACAATACACTAGTACCTGTACTATCTTTAATATCGCCACCTAACGGTAATGTTAAGTTATTAGTTGTGCCAAATATCCAATCAGATGGAGCAGTATTAGTATTAGGGTTAGCATTAGAATTATATTTAGTTATCACAAATGTTGCTGTACCATCACCGGCAGTCATAGTCAATACTTCACCATCTAAATATCCTGTACCTGCAGTAGTTACGCCAACGCTAACAATCTGACCACTAAGACCATAACCATAACCTACTACCATACCTGTACCTGAACCGCCGGTGACAAGGGAAGTACTGTTACCAGCTTCATAACCACTGCCACCAGTTAATACTGTACAGATATTATATTGACCTGTTACTCTTACTGTTAGTCCGGTTAAAGGAGAGATGATCGTAGCATTGCTAGCTAATGTTGTAGTACCGTCTTTACCAAATGTCCATTGATTTGTACCAGTGTATAAAGATATTGCTCCGGGTGATGTTACAGCATTACCACTATGAATTTGAACATCACTACCATGATAAGGTCTTGAGGAATTTCCACCTCTTATAACAAGAGTACCCCCTATCTCTCCCCAACTTGGGTTACCTATATCAGAACCAGCATCACCTGCAGTGATTGTTAGATTACCACCTGCCCCAGCATTAACGCCGGTAGCCGCAATGCCGCCATCACCTGCACCGATTGTTAATGGTGCACCGGCACCACCGACAGCCACTGGACTTGCCCTCGCGGGTGAGCCGTTAGTTGCTTGTACATTACTAGTGATTACACTACTAAATGTAACATTGTTAGTTGTGTTCAAGGCTTGGTCAAATATATTTGTAATGGTTGTTAAATAACCTTCACTTGTCCAAGGCGTGCCTGTTACGAACCCACTAACATCAGGTATATCACTTGTTAATGCAAATCCACTAACATCAGGTATCACCGGTGGAGTATATGTAAACACACCAGTTGTATTAACATAAGATATATTACCACCACCAGTTGGTGTACCATCAGTACCGATACTTAAATCTGTTAATGCTATACCACCTGTGGCTACAGCGCCATAAGTTACTTCTTTGGTTGTGGTGTCGTAATATAACACATTGGCTGTTGCTGTAGCACTTCTAATTGGTGCCACATAGAAACTATCTGTTTGACCTGCAACACCATTGACTGCAACGCCAGTGGCATTTAATATGATTGAGTTGGCGGCCTGTGAGGTTTCGCCTGCCTGTTTGCCAATGGCCACTGCATTGGTGCCTTGTGAGGTCAAACCAGTATCGAGACCAATAGCAACAGAGTTATTACCTTGTCCATTATGACCGGCCCCGGGACCGATGGCCACCGAGTAAGTACCTTGTCCAGTGGAACCAGTATTGAGACCAATGGCCACTGCGCTAGCACCTTGCGAGGTTGTGCCAGCTAAGTAGCCAACGGCCACTGCTGAAGCACCTTGTGTGTTGGTGCCAGCCTGCTGGCCAACGGCCACTGAGTAGTTGCCTTGTGTGGTTTCGCCAGCACTTTCACCAATGGCCACAGCATTGTCACCTTGATTGGTTTCGCCAGCATCGGTGCCAATGGCCACAGCCGAGGTGCCTTGTGTGGTGTGACCAGCATAGTTGCCAACGGCCACTGCTCCACCGCCTTGAGTGGTGTAACCAGCACCTTCACCAACAGCCACTGCGTCGCCACCTTGATCTGTAGCACCAGCATCGGTGCCAATGGCTGTGGCGTCGATACCTTGACCTGTTGCTCCAGCACCGGCGCCAACGGCCACTCCCCCGTAGCCTTGATTATTTGAGCCAGCACCGGCGCCAACGGCCACAGAATTTGCACCTTGTGAGGTTGTTCCGGCACCTTCGCCAAATGCTACCGCATCGCCAGCAGTGTCTTTTATCACTGCTCCGTTTGTCAGTGTCACCGAACCAACTGTTATGCCGTTGGTAGTGGTTGAACCAGTGTCTGTTACTGAATCTAATGTGCCAACTCCACCGCCGCCACCTAATACGCTGTTACCAGTACTGTCTACAATATCACCGCCTGCAGGTAGTGTTAAGTCACCATTATTGCCAAAAAGCCAGCTGTGTACAGTGGTTGCGTTATTACCTACAGTAATCAATATATTACCTTCGCCACCACTTGGGTAATTCATTGCTATTAGTGCAACACCATCAGGTGCACTTAAACTTGCTGCCCAACCCATTAGTACAACGGAGTTAGCACCTTCTCCTACAATTTCTAGACCATCGTCATATTGAAATATCCTTGAACCACTACCAGATCCTGCGCCAATCACTAAATTATTTGGTGTAGTTAAGTTACCATCTGTGTCAAATGTCCATTGTGCTGAGTTTCCATTGGCATTATCGCTACCGATCACAACATTGCCGGTATTAGCCAGTTTTACATACTTGCCGTCATCACCAAAGTATTGGTCAAAATAAGCGTTGTTGCCTGTATCAAGGTGAATGTGTGTGGCAACATCACCTCCACGCACTCTTAAATATTGTACTGCACTATTAGCAATACTAGCATTTCCAGGGGCCAAATACAATCCACCACTGCCATCATTGCTGCCAGTGCCTATTAGGATTTGGTCGCTAAATGTTACATTGCCTGTGCTTGCACCACCGCCTAATCCACTTAGTATACTAGTACCATTAGCATAGTTAATGTTAGAACTATTAGTTGGTAGTGTTAAGTTACCATCTGTGCCAAATGTAAAGATATTGCCATCAGCATCAAGTGTGATGTTACCATCCACTGATGCAATATTGATAATACTATTACCGTTGCTTAGTGGTAGACCACCGCCCGTACTGTCTGTATCATTAATCCAAGCTGTACCGTTATACTTTAATACTTGTCCGCTACTAGCACTGGTAATAGTAACATCACTTAAACTATCTAAATTAGTAACTAATGTAGGTTTGTTCTTAATATAGTCTAATGCTGTATTAGTTGCTTGTGTCCAGTCACTTTGTATTTGTGCAGCCGGTATTACATTTGCCATATTAGCATCAGTTATAATAATATTACCAATCATGCCACCGTGAATAGAACATTTGTATTTGTAAGTACCTGTTATACCGTATGGTACTTTCCAATATAGTGTTCCTGAGACTTTTCCCTGTGCTGAACTAGCAGTTGACACTGTTCCTGTAGTAGCAACGTGTGTCAATCCAATACTATAGTCTGCACCGGCACTTGTTTGAATCAAGAATGGGTGTCCAGTTACATCTAAGTTAAAAGTTAATGTTTGACCACTAGTAACATATATTTCGGGATTGACTGTTGCACCATATTGATCGAATAAGAATCCGGACGACCCGCTAGCAGTGACATTTAGTCCTTGATATGCGCTTGAGCCATCCGCTCCGTCAGCCCCAGGTGATCCGTCAGCGCCCTTCTCTGCTATCTTAGTCCAGAATATTCCTTCAACAGGGGTGTTTCCTACGGTGCCACCGTTAGCATTAAGACGGTACCAAGTTTCGCCGCCATAGGTAGCAACATCGCCTATAGCGTATGCAGTACCGCTACCGTATGCTCCGGTAAAATTCCATAGAGCGTCTGCTCCGGGTGTACCGGGTGCACCATCAAGTACTACAGGTTTATTTTTGATGAAATCTTTTAGTGTATTATCTGTTTGAGTCCAATCACTTTGAATTTGTGCGGCAGGGATTGTTGGCTTGTTACTTAAATCAGTATAGTTACCGCTAAAGTTAGCATCACCTGCGCTATATGACAATGAAGTCCAGGCTGTAGTCCCATCACCGTATTTGATTTTACGTGTGTCTATCTCTATTCCCGGTTCACCTAAAGCCAATATTGGATTAGTACTAGTCCAATTAGCTGCCGTGTCTCGTCTTAATTTAATTTGTGTTGCCATTTTATGCGTTGCCCCCATCTATTGTTGTTGTGTATGATACAGAAGCGTTGCCCCCGTCTATATTTATTAAACCATTAACATAATTTTGCATCTCGGTTAGTGTTACAAAATTACTGTCATTAGTTATATCGCTTGTTTTAGTAGGAATACTTGGTTTATTAGTTAAATCATTATAACTTGTAACCCCTCCACCTGCGCCACCTGATACCGTAGCCCAACTTGCAATAGAGCCATCAGTAGTTAAAAACTTTCCACCATTACCTGTTTGTATAGGGATACCGGTGCTAGTAATAAAGCCGCTATCATTAAGTAATTGACTAGTATTAGCCGGGATAGTTGGTCTACCACTTAGACTAGAATATAATCCTGAGGTAGCAACACTAGCAAAACTAGGAGTGCTTAACAAATCATTATATGAACCAGTTGTAGCTACGGTAGCTAATGTTGGTTTGTTTAATATCACTGATGTACCGGTCACAGCGGTCCAATTTGCACTAGCTTGGTAATCAATTACTGATGCCCACGCAATATTTCCATTACCATCTGTTTTTAGAAACTGACCAGTACTACCGCCTGTTATCTTTAATCCACTAGGTCCACCTAAATTACTAGTGCCGTTAACTTGTAAATTACCAGTTAGTGTTAGTCCACCGGTAGTTAATACATTTGTATTTGCGTTATAATTTAATTCGTTATCGCCGGTAATTACACCATCCTGATTAATTTGTATTTCATTATTAGCACCGCCGGCGTGCATACTGTTATTAACATATACTACAGTAGTTACTCGTTGTAATTGATTTGTAATTATGCCTCGCTGAGATGTTGGTCCTGCAGGTCCTGCGTATAATGCTCCGTCTGCAATTAAGTCCAAATTGGGGTTATCCAGATAGCTTAATCCAGGATCTAAACTTGTATTAACCAACGTTGGTTTCTGTGTTGCCATCTTCTTTTCCTTATTATTATGGTCTTAGTAGCGGTGGAATACCCGCACGACTTATTTTACTTCCTAGTTTTCTTGCATTGTCTTGTATACTATATGGTGTAATATCTACACTCAATCCAGTACTCCACCTAGGATCATTCTTTTGTTTGATGCTAGGAATATATCCACTAGCACCTTCTGGTAAACTTAATTTCTTGTCATGGAAACTTTGTAATCTACTATATAGTTTTTTAATAATTCCCTTATGACGTAATATTTTAAATGCTAAATTCTCCGGGCTAAATTCTCCACCATTATCTAACCCAACTTGTCTATATTTTTTAATTGTACGCAATACATTTCTTATTTTTTCTGGGTCACTAGATTTCATAGCATATTCACCTAATTTATGTAATTTGCTATACTTTAATCTAGTAGCAACTTGGTCAACAGTAGCCCTGCGTTTTCTAGGTAACTTTATCCAGGCATTCTTTACTACGCTATATTCACCCAAACTAATGACTGGATCTCTGCTATCTTGTACGTATAATTCTACTTCATATCCATCAATAAGTATGTTGTGGGTATCATTATAAACTGTCTTTTTAGCATCAAATAATTCTTTGTAAACAGCATCATCACTTAATTTACTCATATCAATTAGTATATGTAAATCAATATCACTGTGACTTGTATATGTGTAGGCTGCGTTGCTACCGGATAAAGTAATATCTGATATATCTAAGTGCAAAATTCCCAAATGCTCGACAAAATCCTGTGCTATTAATAATAATTGGGCACGGACTACTGCTTTTAACTTGTCCCCAGCAAATAATGCTGGATTTAATTTATCATGGAAATTAACCGCATCATTTAAGTTGAAGGTGTCTAATTCATTAAAGTTCATAGTGTATTTATGAAAAAAGGCTGTCATTGACAGCCTTGATTTTGTGTTAATTTAAATTAACTTTATTACTTGCGACTTGCAGCCTTTTTAGCAGTTTTTGCTGGGGCCGCGACCGGAGCTTCTGTCTGTATTGGGGTTGCTGTAGCAGTCTGTTGTTCTTGTTGCTTTTTCTGCAAATCTTGAACATACATAGGACCAATTGTGTCCATCAAGTGTTGTTGATTTTCCATACAGAATACATATGAACCTGAGTGGCGTAGTAATATACGCTTATCAACATATACTTTACCAGCGATATCACGCCAGTTTTCACAGAATGTCCAGTCCTCACTGTAGTAACGATTCTGACGAACTGCGGTGTCAAAGTATGTCTTTAAGTGTTGGTCATACTTAGGATCAAGTCCGATATCATTTTTGTATGGCTTAACTGCTGGGTGAGTTTTAAGTTTCTCAAATACATGACGCTTCATCAATAAGAATCCTGTACCTGCTTTACTTACTTCTTGGAATCCATCAGCGCCTTCTTCAGCACCTTCGAATCCATTAACTACCCACTTGATTGGCATAGTCTTCATTGGATATAGTCCACCGATAACATCTACGTCACGGTTTAATAAAACTAACAAGTGCCATGGTTCCCAACCAATGTCAGCGTCAATAAACATTAAATGTGTTGCGCCTTCTTGTTCTAAGAACTTAGCAGTCAGTGTGTTACGGGCACGACTGATTAACGATTCATTAACCATTGTTTCCAATGTCCAATCAATACCAAGTTGACGGGCTGTGTTAGCCCACTTGATAAATGACATGAAAGTTGATTCAGTTAACATACCACCATAACACGGCATAGCAATATGCACTTTAGTTGTACGTAGAAAATCTACGTTAACTTGCACTTGCCCAGCTTGTGGTGCTTGTTCTTTTTGTGCGTCCTCAGCTAATTCCTCTAACCGTTCAACGGGTACAGTTTTTGCTTCTTTTGGTGCTACCTTTGCGGTAGATTTTGTAGTTGGTTTCTTTGTTGCCATAAGTTCCTCTTAAATGATATAATTATTTACACTCAGAGAAACACCCCGAATTATTTTTCCGGGAGATAATCTTCCAAAACACCCTGTGTTGTATTGTCTTGTGGCTGGCCGCTCATGGGAGATACCACAACATAGTTTCCAATCGTAGTATAATTTTGATGTGCTAATTGTTTTTTTACGTTATCTGGTTGACCTAAATTGTATTTTTTTGCGGCTACCGATAGATTTACTTTGTCTAGTATTTTACCATTTTTATCTTGTATTACTACAACCGGATTAGGAGTGTTTGCTTCTAAACCACCTTCCGCCACACCTTGTTCTACGCTTTCACTTTTGTATGTGGCTCCAGTGCATACCCAAGCAGGGCCTGTATATCCTTGAGGGAATGCCTTCAAATGTTGAATAGTTCTGTGCCAACCTTCAATTAAATCATAACCGTTTGATAATTTAGCAACAATAATAGGTTCCGTACTCACACCCTTTTGCTGAATCATTTGTGATTGCTGTGCGTGTCTTTCAGCATCTTTTGGAACTTGAAAAGGATTAGAACTACCGCCTTCACGACTGGCGAGCATACGCTGAGTCTTTGGTGTAAAGATATCAAATGTTATGGGCAGTTTAGTCAGTGTCCATTTACAATTACCAAAGTCTTGTTTATTTCTTTTTAGAAAATCATCTAACTCAGCCTGGTCACGAATTCCTTTGGCTTGTGCATATAAGAAGTCTTTCAACACATAATCAGGCCAAGTAGGAAACTGTTGCTTCACAAAAGCAAATAAACTATTTCTAGCTTCTGACAAGCCTTCCGCCACACCTTCACCCTGTCTAGTCACTCTTGCAATAGTTGGTCCGGTATTACCGGGTTGTATTGGGGCCGGATTCCGTGGTTGTTGTGTACTAAAGAAGTTACGCATGTCACTTGTTTGACCTTCATCCAATTCTAATTCACTTTGCGGGAAAGCTATATAGCTATCACCATTTACATCACCTGGTCGCACTAAGAATACACCTGCATCGTCATCACCGGATTCATCTTGACCAATTTCCCATCCCATTGCAGCCAATGTGCGTTCAGCCTTAGGATCCGCATCACCTCTCCACCATTGCGATGCCAACTGACGTAGAATTGCTTCTTCATCCGGGCCATTATCATCGCCACCGGGAGGTGCAAATTCTTTAACAGGTTCTTTTGTCTTACCGGTATTAATTTTAGCGTAATATTCTTCGGGACTACTATAAACTTGTTGTTGAGTACCGCCGGTCTTGGCTGCAATTCTACGAATCTCATCGTAATTAATAGGTTTCTTTGCAGCCGATGTATTTGACTTTTTACCAAATAGATTTAATTCATCTAGTTGTGCTGCCTCTTTCATTAATTTAAGAAACTTGTATTTCTGTTCAATACTTGCTTCACGAATTAAAGGACGAATACGTTGAATTTGTTCTTTTAATTTATTTGCTTTTAATTTTTTAATTGCACCTTTAACTGGCTTTTCGATTGGCTCAGCAACAGTTCCAATATATTGGTCTAACATTTGTTTAATTGTACGCTGTTGTTTACTTTCTGGATATAATTGTTTTACAATTAATTGTCTCCCTTTATCATCAGCACTTGCATACATATCACGCACTTGTGTACCGGAATAAACAACCTGTCCATTTAACTTGAATTCTTTTTTATGTGTTACAAATACATACCCGTGATGTCCGAATGATTGGCATTTATTTAAACTAGTAAATGGTTGAAAATATCCAGGTGTACCATCTTTCTTAGTATATCCTACAGGGTCACGTTCACTACGTACAAGAATAAAAATATCTTTTTTAGGACTATATCTATCTAATATCTCTGTAGGATTAATTGGCAATTTGACTTGTACAAAGGGATCACTCACTCCCGCTTGTTGTGCTAGAAATTGTTTGTCGTTAAAAGGTATAGGACGTGTTTTAGTATCATTACTTGCGGCTACATAAAAATCTGCATCAGGAAATGCTTCTTTAGCCTCAATGTAACTACTTAAATGCCCTACGTGAAAGGGTTGAAATCCGCCACCATAAACAACAATAACTGCCATATTAGTAACTAACCTTAATGCTCTGGATTACGCCTCTAGTGAAATTAGTTATTTTAACACGTAGTCGAACAAAGTTCCCATTAATGTTTTGAAATCCTGTAGTAGTTAATTCAATACCGGGAAGAGCAAAAACAGTAAACCAATCATCATTTGTGGGAGTATCAGATAAACTTGCCTGCACAGTAATTAATCCATTAAACACTGTAGTTGTCCAACTTAGTGTTTGTAAATCTTGATTACCTAAATAATATGCGGCAGCAGGTTGTGCAGAGCCAGTTATGGTATTGACTCCGGTGTAAGCTGTTTGAGGTAATAATATTACAGTGGTAGCTTGTGCCATTATGCTCTCTCGACTTCCACTAATATGTCACCAACAACTAGTTGCTGAACTACTTCTTCGATGGTCTTTGGAAGATCATCAAAACCAACAGTTTCAACGTCGGTTGGTTTATCTCTTACTAATTGACTTAGTTTAACTACGAATACGGTTTCGACAATCTTTGCCATGAAAATACTCCACTATAGAGTATTTATCATTGTTCTGGACGTTTCTCTAGTTTAAATCTACTCTTAATCATGTCCCCGAACATAATTCCAATTAAACTATTGGTACTTTCTTCGTTATAATCAATGAAGAAATGACTGGAACAGTATGGACCGTACCAGTAATGTTGTCTAGTTTTACCCGTTAACCAGTTACTTAACGCATTACTAGGTACAATTACGGTACCAGTATCTTTATATCTATCTATAAATCTCCACAAATCATCTTTAAATTTGTCATCGACTTTTTTAGATTTTAAATAAACTCTGTAATTATATTTAGGATCATTAGTAAAATACTTGACACCTGTAGGAATACTATTGTCTATCTCTGTATAGTCTACTAAACCAATATTATCTAATGTTTTTAACAAATGCAAATCATTGCTAAAAATACCCGCAACATCACCCTCAATACGAATTGTTGCTTGTTTATTTTTACCCTTAGTATGAAGTTCCCGCCAGACTAAGTATTTCTCAATACTATTAAAATCTATTCCGTTAGCATCAACTTTATACTTAGATCCAAATAGCTTTTTCTTATAATCTTCTATATTATTAGCAAATGTCGTGCGTCTAATTCCAATTAAATGTAATCTTGCTCGGTAATTATACTTACCGTAATACAATGTACCACGATAATCAATTAAGTCTACAGTTGGTTTATTGTTCAATGATGTTGATAAATCCATTAATATCTACTTCCGCGTTTAATTTCTGTGCTACTTCAAATTTAATCTCGTCACCGTCTAAAACAGCAGTGACATTAGAGTTTTTAATTCTATCAAAAAGAATTCTTTTACTTAGTGGTACACGAATCAATTCATCAATTTTACGACTTAATGGTCTAGCACCCATTTTATTATCATATCCCTTTTCAGCAAGATAATCTACAACAGGTTCACTTAAATTTAAAGCAATGTCATGTGTATCTTTTAGAGATTTCTTCAAGTCATCGGTAAATTTAATAACGATTTTTTTGATTGCTAGCATGTCCAGTTTACCGAATTTACAAACTAAGTCAATGCGATTCCTAAATTCAGGCTTGAAGAATTCTTTTACTGCTTTATCATCTTCTCCGGAACGTTCTTGATTACCGAATCCAATGTTATTGCGTTCACTGTCGCTACTTCCCAAATTGCTAGTTAAGATAACAATACAGTTTTTAGCATTAACTTCTTTACCGTTACTTCCGGTAACCTTACCCTCGTCTAGTAATTGCAAGAAGATATTAAAGATATCCGGGTGAGCCTTTTCAACTTCATCAAATAGCAAAATAGCATGTGGGTTCTTACTTAAATCATTAATCAATCGTCCACCACCTAATGAGCCTTCACCAAACCCAACATAACCAGGGGGAGGGCCAAGTAATGCACTAACTGTAAACTTCTCACTGTATTCGCTCATGTCATATTTGATTAATGGCATTTCAAGGTTCTTGCTGAGTAATCTTGCCAGTTCAGTTTTACCTGTACCAGTTGGGCCCAAGAATAAGAAACTACACATTGGCTTAGTTTGATTACCGATACCTGCAAAACTAACATATACACGGTCTAATACTTTATCAATTGTTTCCTCTTGACCATATAGTTTGTCTTTGATGTTACTTTCCAAGTCCATAACACGCTTTGAAGTATCTTCGCTCAATTTATCTGCTTTGACACCAGTCATACGCTCTACTTGTTCAAAGATAAGTTCTTTGGTAATCAGTGCACCTTTGTTTTCAAGCACACGTTGTTTAGCACAAGCCGCATCTAACAAGTCAATACTCTTGTCTGGATTTTTACGGTCATGCATATAACGTGTAGCATTATCCACACTACTCTTAATTGCTTCACTAGTAATTTCTACATTATGAAATTCATTTAATCTAGTGCTTAATCCTGTTAAGATTTTAATTGTACTGTCATAACTAGGTTCGTCTATTGAGACACGATAGAATCTACGCATTAATGCACGATCCTTTTCAAAACTCTCGTAATACTCTTCCCAAGTTGTACTTGCAATAACTTTCAATGTACCCTTAGTAATAGCAGGTTTAATCATGTTAGCAAAATCAACTGCACCGTTACTTGCACTACCAGAACCCTTCATAGTATGTGCTTCGTCAATAAAGAGAATTGCTTTCTTTTTAACAGTTAACGCTTCCAATACTTCTTTTACTTTTTCTTCAAAGTCACCACGATATTTACTTCCGGCAAGTAGATTACCTACTTCAAGTGAATATAACTCATGGTCTTTTAAGAATTGAGGAATTTCTCCGTCAATAATCTTCTGAGCCAATCCTTCTACAATTGCTGTTTTACCTACGCCCGGGTCACCTACAAGCAATACGTTTGATTTAAATCGTTTTGCTAATACATTAATAATATCGTCTACTTCTTTCGCACGACCAATCATGGGTTCAATCTTACCATCTTTAGCTAATTTAGTTAGATTAGTTGTATATTCATCAAGTACCTCATCAGCTTGATCGTCCGACATTTTATTAGTAGAATCATCACCTTTATAATGTTTCTGCCAGAAATTAATAAATTCAGTTTTGGTGATTCCGTATTTTAATAAGAAATAATGTGCGTGACTATTTGTTTCTGCACTAATGCTCAAATACAAGTCAATGGTGGTTACTGTTTTTCTTCCAGTAAATAACACTTGTGTTACTGAACGATTCATTACACGTTCTAAACTATTAGTTTTTCTAGGTTGAACATCTTCGTCTGTCTCTACTTTAATTGCATGTAGGCTATCTAAATATAGACCAATTTCTTGTGTCATAGTATCAATATCCGCACCATATACATCTAAGCATTTTTTAAATGGAGGATATGTAACTAATGATAGCAATAGATGTTCTACAGTACAATATTGATGTTTTCTTTGTTTAGCAAAATCAATTGCTTGTCCGATAATAATTTCAATTTCCGGTGATGAATGCACTGAGTTTCCTTTATTTTTTACTTGAATTAATGCTATTAATAATACTATCACTGATGATATCAGGAATAAACGGTTTTAGCAATATCATTTGGTCACCATATCCATAATTAGTAGGTAATCCTTCTCCGGGTATACGCAATGTAGTACCCGGTTGTGTTTTGGGTTTAATTTTAACATCTAATGATTTACCACTAATAGTAGTAAATTTAATATCAGTACCAACAATTAAATCCAATACACTAATTGCATGTTCAGATACTAAATCAAATCCATGACGTTGAAATACAGCATGAGGATGTATTCTAAATTCTATAATAAGTATACCGTCTTTAATTAAGTTCTCATAACGTAGTGTAGCACCGTTATCTACACCTTTTGGTATTTGAATTTTAACTACACTATTTTCACCATTGGTATTAAGTTGTAATGTTTGTTCATCACCTTTGTACACTTGTTCTAGTGTTACCCATATAGTAGTTTTAAATGTAGGCCGTTGCTGTTGACGTTGCTGTCCGAACACTTGTCCGAATATGTCACCCATGTCAAATCCATTCATGTGAAACTGAAAGCCTCCCGGGAAACCACCTTGAAATCCTCCACCGGGATGACCAGGATGGCCATGCCCAAATGGATTTGGATTATCGTACTGTTGTTTTTTTCCAGGATCGCTTAGTGTTTCGTAAGCCTGTTGGATTTTTTGAAATGTAGCAGTATCACCGCCCTTATCAGGGTGATGTTGTCCTGCCATTCTTCTATATGCTTTTTTAATATCTTCTGGGGTAGCATTTTTAGCAACCCCTAATGTTGTATAATGGTCCATAGTATTGATTATAACACCTTAATGTGCTAGAGTCAATATTTATTAAGCTACTCCGGCTACCTTTTCTTTTGTTCTGCCGTAAGCCGCAATACCAAGTACAGCACCCATTGCAATATGGTACAGTCCTGCACCTTGTAATGTTAATGGTTGCCATTGACTTGTAACTTGCCCGTGTGATAGTGCTTGTAAAAGACTCCATAATACAGGGAATATAACAAAGTCTGCTGTACATGTTAACATGTAGATCCAGCCCATCATTGGACGCATTTTCTTGTTGATCCAATCGGTAGAACTTTGGTCTAGTGCTACAGTAGATTGTCCGCCTTCACTCATTGCACCGCCACCGCTTTTTAGTGACTCTGCTTGATTTTGTGTTACTGTTACTGTGCTTGTCATATTTCCTCCTGATTCTTTTCCTGGGCTAACTGCTCCGAAGCTTCCGAGTCCACTAGAACTTGATGCCGGGGGAACTGCACCAAAGCCGGGGGCGGTAGTACCGAATCCGTTTGACGATGTTCCTCCAAATGTGCTACCTTGTGGGAATGCTGATATACTAGGATCAGCCGCTAATGCTTCGTGGTGATCGTCTGTCTTTGCTAATGGTACAGAACCATCAGCTTTCTTTGCCATTAATGTTGCCATTTTATAATCCTGCCTTTGCTATAAAGTCTTTTAATAATGAATCTTTTTCATTATATATTTTGTGAGGTTCCATTCCTGCACGTTCACGCATTTCATTTAATCCATCTTCTTTTTGCTGTCTATAATCGTGTGGACTTAGTATCATTACTGATTTTAATTCTTCTACCTTGGGATCATAATCCTCTTCATCGACAGTAATTGTCCATTCTTTTAATGGTAAATCAGTTAGTGTTTCCAAATCTTCTATAAGTTCAATAATTCGATCGGGAGATTTACTTCTACGGTTCATTTCAACAAACACTAGATATTTACCGGGAGTTAATTCTCCATCACTTACCTGTGCATCTAATATCCATTCATATCCACGCTCAAACCAATCAACTAAATCTTCGCTAGCTTGTTTTCCCTTAACTATAAATGCTAATGTAACAATTTCATCATCATCACCCATTTTAGCACTATATTCATCTACAGAAACTTTGGGTTCTATTTGATTTACTAAATCGTGATAGTCAAAACCTTCAACAAGAATTTTACGCATTACATTGCTCCTGGCATTGGTGGAGGAGCTGCTCCGGGTGGTCCTGCCATTCCGCCGGTCATATCTTGACCTTGTTGTTCCTCGTCAGTGTCAGTTCCCTCTTTATCCAAATCTTCTTCGTAAGAATTATCCAACTCATCTAAGTCTAGTGTTTGACCAGCTAAATCGATACTTCCCTCACGGATATCATTCATTAATTCTTTGGGCATTTCTATGCGTACTAACCAAATATCACGTTCTACTAATTTCGGATAATGCGTTCCGGGTTTAAAATCCTCAGAACTTTCAATGTCAACTGGAACTTTTATTATAGTCTTTTTGAATTTAATATTGCATCCAACACTTAATAGACGTTTAGCACCGCGTGGATCAGGCATTAATTTGTATGGGTACATTAATATACAACTTACTGTATATCTCTTTGACTCTGGGCCACTGACAACTTCTCCCAATTCCCAATTTTTATATGCATATAAATCAGCCTCATCTAATACACGTTCAAAATCTAATAATACGCTCATAGTACCATCACTGGTGTATATTCCCTTAATATTATCTATAATACTAGGAAAGTCAATATCATTAAAAAAAGCGTCAGAAGGATTTTTACTCATAATACGTATTTATCATTAACCTAATGATTGTGAGCAATAAGATTTTTCAAGGTTAGCCTAATATTTATCACCTAAAACCCTGTAAAAAGTGTACTATTTGACCAGCAGTCAATCACTGTAAATACATATGAGTTTTATGAGAACTCAGGCTCTACAAAGGAGAATACTTTGAGCAAACGCAAAACTAGCGCATTACGTGAACAAGACACAAGATACGCACACGCAAAAAAAGACACACAGACATTTTACACACATGAATCAAAAACAATCAACTTTGACCAAACTAAGGTAAAACTGAATAATAGACCTATTCAATTAGTACCTAAGTCAGTAAATCAAGAAAAATACATACTAGGATTATTAGACCAAGAGACAGATATTGTTGTGGTCAGTGGTCCAGCGGGTACAGGTAAAACCTATCTGGCAATGCAGGCTGCTATCAAAAGCCTAAAAGCCAGAGAAGTTGACCGTATTATTCTTACTAGACCTGCAATTGGAGTTGATGATGAGAAGCATGGATTTTTACCCGGTGATTTAAATCAGAAAATGGAACCGTGGACGAGACCATTGCTTGACGTTTTAAGAGAGTATTATACGGTACGGGAAATCGCCCACATGCTAGAAGAACAAATAGTTGAAATTGCACCCCTAGCATTCTGTCGAGGTCGAAACTTTAAACATAGCTATATCGTATTAGATGAGGCTCAAAATGCAACACCTGGTCAACTCAAAATGATTATGACTAGAATCGGCGTTGGTAGTAAGATTGTAATTACTGGCGACATTGAACAAGCCGATAGAAAAACAGCCGACAATGGGCTACTAGACCTACAAAATCGATTGGGGAAGGGGGTGATACCAGGATTGCAGTTATGTAAGTTTGAACTAAAAGATGTTCAACGACATAAAATTATTGAGCATGTACTAAACTTGTACAATTAAAGGGTTGTAGAGGTGCTCATAACACCTCTACTTTTATTCGCTGATATTTTGCTTACGCAAATCTTCAATTAAATCAGGATATACTTGATGATAGTATTCTTCGATTTTTTCCCACTCATGCGGAATAGTATTTCCTTCAATGTAGGCTTTCTCTACTTTTTTCTCTTTAAAATCTAAAATAATATTAGCAGTTTGATGGTCACGTACTTTGAGAGTATTAGATAACTCAACTTGTTCATCAATTCTACCATCAGCCTTCTTCAAATACGTAATAAATAAATATCTCATTGTTAATCCTTAACTTGTCAATTCTACCATTGTAGCCGCTAAGTTAATCTCGGGTATACCTACTAAACTTAGATTAGCTAACCCATTACGAATTATAATGATACTAGCATCACGTTTCTCATTTGTCTTACCCCACAAATCTAAATTATTGTACATCCAGCGATAGATATCTTCTACTCTTGCTGGATTCAAACTTAGATATTGCATTAGTTGTTGACGACCTTCAAGTATTTTACCAGACTTGAACAATTGTGTAGCTTCTACTAATAATCCATCTTCGCTATTACTAGCACTTAACGGTGGCAATAATTTGCCTGTACTACTATTTACTTGAAGTTGATTTAAACACTTACGTAAATCAGGATACGTAGCACCTACATATGTATCTAGTATATCTAAATCAAACTCTACATTCTCATTAACTAGTACTGTAGCCGCACGTGCTGTAAATTCTGTCTTATCCGTTTTACTTATGTGAACTTCATGGCATCTGCTCTTAAGTGCTGGTATAATTCTATGACCATAGTTACATGTTAGAATAAAACGTGCAGTCATATGATATGCTTCCATATCATTACGCAATGCTGCCTGACCTGCTGGAGTTAGATAATCTGCCTCGTCCAATAATACAACTTTGAATTTACCAAAAGGCATTGTCTGCACGAAACCAACAATACGGTCACGCACTATATCAACACTATTCTCTCGACTAGCATTGATTTCTAATACGTCATATTCGTTAATACCAAGTTCATGTATCAATACTTTGGCTAGTGTAGTTTTACCAGTACCCGGGTCACCGCTCAATAATAGATGCGGAATAGACTCATCTTTAATCCAACCTACTACTTGTTCACGTTGTCTACTATCAACAAACACATAATCTTCTACTGTGTTTGGGCGATACTTTTCTACCCAAAGATTGTTCTTCATTATTTTCTATCACCAAAAAGTTGTAACAAGTTAATAAACAAGTTAATAAAATCCATATACAAAGTTAATGCACCTCGAACTTCTGCGACCGGAGTAGCATCTACACTTAATTCTTCACGAATCTTTTGTGTATCATACGCTGTCAATCCTAAAAAGATAATGATAGCTATTGCAGAGATTACCATTTGCATTACAGTGCTGCCAATAAAGATGTTAACGATACTAGCAATTACAATTGCAATCAATCCAACGAACATAAACTTGCCTAGACTATCTAAACTACGTTTGGTAAAGTATCCATAAAAACTCATAACACCAAACAATATTGCCGCACCCATAAATGCCGATACAATACTTCCCATAGTGAATATTGCAAAGATAGTAGCAAAACTTAATCCCATCAATGCCGCAAAACCATGTAAACATAATTGTGCTACGCTTTTACTAGGATCATTAGCCAGTACCGCAGAAATACCAAATATTGCAACAAGCGGGGCAAAAATCACAATCCATTTAGTCACACCTGTGAAAAAGAATTGCAACAATTCCGGGGTAGTTCCCACCCAGTAACTAACCAGCATTGACATAACAACTGCTAGGCTCATATGTCCATAGACACGACCCATTGCATTGTTAATTTCTTCCGCTGAACGGTATGTAGTTGTGTATACATTTTCATAAATCATTTTATTTCCTTAACATTTCATAAGTTATAATGTGTGCAATACTTTGACCTAAGTCTTGCTCACTGTTGATAATATGCAATCTACGGTCACTTCTGTCATTCTTTTCATCATACTGACTATATTGCATAACATAGCCACCAACTGCATTCATAATGGTAAAATTCATACCATGATTGTCAATATCTCTATCTATAATTGATACTACACGATTGGATCGCTCTACCGTATCTTCTTCAAAGATCCAACTACGTAATTTACTTTTTAACCATCTCATTACTGAACCTTTGTAGTTTCTGTAGCATTGTCATATCCACGTTGATAATCATCTGCATCCGCTTCTGCATCTTCAATGTCTGCATAGGGGTTAAAAAACTTCTCACCTGCTAAACCCGATGCATAACCCTGCGCATAGGGTGCTTCTGCGTATAGTTCTATTTTTACTTTTTTCTTAGTCATTGTTTTTTCTTCCTTCTTACCTTCTTTTGGTCTATCAAACGGCCACTTAGCAGTTTCTACAGTAGACGCAAGTTCAGGGCCCCAAGGCCACTGTGTGGGTTTTTCTAGCATTGCTCTTGCCTCAGCCTCACTAGAACTATCCACAACTTCATCCGTATCCATATTTTCAATAATCAAATCACAATCGATAATCATTTCACATTCATCCTGACTCCAGCCATGTTCTTCTAGGTCAAGCCAAGAATTTTCTTCAAAGAATTCTTCTAGCCAGGCCTGTGTTTCTTCATCACACTCATCCATGTCCTGTTCTTCCCAACAACCGTCGCTAGTTTCAACTAGTTCGGCTTCGTATCCACAGTCATAGATATCTACTCCGGAGCTGATATCAGGTGGATTTTCATCTTCTGTATAAACAGTAAATTCTCCCCAGCGCCAGCCAGTTTCAACCATTAGTTTGTTATTATCTTTGGTAAAATAATTACGCTCAATAATTGATTTCTTCCATTCGGGTTTAACACTCCATGTTGCCATTTTAAAATCCTTTATCACTCATTGTTAAATCATTGACGGGTTCGTCTGATATAAGAAGTATATCATTAGAATCGACTCTACGCAACGTGTGTTTACCCGTTTCATCTTCGATATCTATACCCCTTGTCCAACGTCCATGACTAATATAAATCCATTTACCCACTTCAATGTCATTATCCGTAAACTCAGGACCTAATGCATATACTTGTGCCCAACGTGGTCTAATGCCTTCACTACGCATATCATCGTTTAGTAATACAATTCCAGCAGACGTAATACGTTCACTAAATTGCATATCTGCTACAATTATATGTTTCCCCAATGGTTTGAATTGGCTTCTATTAAATTTGTGTGGTTCGAATGCTAATTTCACTTTACTACATCCTCATCATCTTTAAATAATTCTTTTTCTTCCTCAGTGAGGCTATCATCTGGGGGTATAGGTACATGTTCTCCGATTGGGATATTTGTGCCCTGATTAATTACAGTCTGATTATATTTTCGTCTAACCCGTTGTGTAGCATCAGTAATTACTTCATTGTTGCTATTTAGAATATCTCCTCGGGCATTAACATTCATATTACCGACGGCTCTTACTTTTTCATTGCGTCTTGCAATTGACGCCATATCTATTGATTTTCCTAGTGCTGATTTATTAACCATATGTACTCCTTATTTTAAAAACTCATCTATGGATAAATCATATTGAATACTATTTATCCTATGTATACCTAATAGGTAAAGAACATAACTACTTACGCTACTTCCCCTACCTACTCCCCAAACGACACTGTGTGTTTTCATAGTATCTACTAGATACTTACAATATCGCAACAATGAAAACATGTTCCGTTCTTGAAACATTATTAATTCTTGCCCAACACGTTGTAATTCATGTTCTGTCACACACAAATCTAATACCCATTTAGCAATATCTAAAGTTTTATATTCATCGGGCATATACCAATTGTCATGCAAATGACAGTCAAATTCTGTAATTGATATATCTAAGGGTTTGTATACTTCTAAAACCGGTTTGTTTGTTAACTCTAAATCATCGCTAAAATCTATAGATGAACTGACAAGCCCATTATATAGTTGCAAGTTTGGATTTTTTAGGTAGGCTACACAAATATCTATTTCTTCTAATACTTGTCTACCATATATGTCAGTGTGCATAACATATTATACTATAGTAATCATTGAATTGTCAAATTTTATTTGTCCGTTTTGTTATCAAAATTGGCAAATACAATTTCACTGCTACTCGTATTCTTTATAAATGGTTCTTTTTCTTTGTATTCCAAATTGACTTCATACCAATCTGTAGTGGGTTTGTGTAGTTTTACAATCTTATTACCTTTACCAGAAACGGTATAATTGTTTATTTTGGTTGAGGAATCATTCCACCAACTTTTTACTGCAAACGGGCCGGTGTTGTCTTCTAAGCTATGTAAGCAACTAACATTATCGCTCATCCTAGAACCAATCGATATGTCAGTGATTACTAGCCTACCCTCTGTGATTGCGTTTAATTTTTCTAAAAGCATAATACCCACAATTTGGTCATATGGTTCTTCAGGTAAAACACATACTCTCATATCAGCATTTAAATATTTTTCAATCGTTTTAGTCTCTACATCATGTACAAGTACACTATGTTCCAAACAGTCGCTTAGATAATATTTTATTCTGTCTAATGCTATATTTTGTTCTTTGATGGATGATGTCTCTACATTAAAATTGAGGTCAATATCATATAGATTCATATAAAATTCACCTGTAAAGTGTACACCCATTTGTAGGTCAAAGCTACGATATATTCTTGCTGTCATTGTTTATCTTTTTGAATTTGAATTTTATTTTGGATGTTTTGCTTTTTGTAAATATCATCCATTCGTTTATTGTATTCCGTTCTATAACTATCCAAAACCATTATAATCTGATGATTCATGGCTTGGTTATTCATCCTAGATGAAAAGGATAGTTTGCTGGTTAGGTCAGTAATTTTATCCTGCAAATCTTCTATAGAAAGATGAGATAAATCATTGATAAACGGATGTTGCATGTAAATATTTAGATGCAAATAGGCACAGCGAAATTTTAAGTGGGTGCGTTTACTAGAGCACCGTCAGCGGTCATTTTCCAAATAGTTGTGGAGCCGTCGTAGTTAGCACTACATACGTATATACGTGTGCCGTCGGTGCATATACTACCTTTGGTATCACCTTGTTTACCCAATCCAGTCGGGGTTCTAATCTCAATCGAACTAGTTTTACGTGGTCTATTTAATGGTTGTACATCAATAGTTGCTCCGCAATCTAGACTAGACAATCTCAATTGAATTTCTTTGGCGCCTGCAGGCACACCGATAGTATTGGTATGAACTATTCCTACTCCACCGGGGGCAACATTAGTATCAACTGTTATTTGAATTGGAGTACCGTTCATTAACCTACTGCTATAATTTTCACATGAACGTATGCTACCAGTACAACCCAAAGTTATATCACCACTACTATTGTAACTAGTGTTTGGGAAATTTAATTTTGCAGTAGGTTGAGCAATAAACAAACGTAATTCAATGCTACTCAGTGTGAGGCTAGGGCTCCACCCAGCTAGAATAAAGTTAGTATCGCCCACAACCACTCCAAAATGCACATCTGCTTTACTAACATCTACAATAATAGTTTCTGGATCAACTGGCATTGATCCTCCCATATTATAACTAGTACTGCGAAAACCCTTAGTTGCCATATTACTAACAATAACGTTAGCCATATCATTGTCGAGCGCAGAACCGTTTAATGCAGATTTTAGAATTACTTTGTTTTGCAGGTCTGAAAGTTCAGATGACGCAGTATCTAAATTTGATTTGATAATAGAAAAATTATCCCTAAAACCCTGAGTACTGTTGTTTATGCCCGGGGTTGGGTAGTTTGCATCTATTGAATTTGTGTTTATGTTGCTCATACTTTAATCTCTTTTTATATTTATTGTTCGTAACTACCCGGCATAATTGTTTTTCTAGGAAAAATAACAGTTATGTCATGTTTATCTAATGGGTTTGGTACAGGGTTTGCGCTTGGTAATTCGTTCCATGCCGGAACAGATAAGTTAGTGTTCCAATTATAACTAGTACTCTTGTCAATCAAATATCTATCAACAATAAATTCTATCTCATTCAATGTATGTCCCCATCTATTAATGATGTTATTTACAACTAGTTCTCCGTAACCTGGAATTACATAGCAAATAACCCAGGCAGGAATATAACCCAATGTCCCGCCGTCTAGTTGTTGACTGGTCATCCACTTTGGTAATAATTCAATATCATTATCCTGCCCAATATTAGTGGTTACTTCATTACGCATGTTGGGGAGGCTAGCTGGATATAATTTATTAGTTTTTCCCGGAGAAAGATTAACATTGTAATTTCTATAACTAATGTGTAAGTCTCTATTATTAATTGTGTATGGGCCTTGTTTAAGACTCACGTACTTTGGCCATCTGATTTCTTTCGGTATGCTTTCCCCATATGAATTAACTAGGTCATCAATAATTTCACTGTATATAACTTCATATATAATATTAGAGTTACTGTCTCTTGCAACAGCAATTTTATAATCTCCCAATAATATCTTACGTTCATAATGACTTTGTTGAATAGCATTTGTATAGTTTTGCACATCTGTTGCTTTCATACCATAAGCATGAATATAATTTACGCTAGTTGCTTTGCCAAAATAAGGGTCATTCGGTCTATATAAAACTGGTGAGGGTATTACAGTTTCATCTGTTAATAACGATTTTATTAATCTTTTTCCGGCTATATTACTTGAAGCCTTTATATAGATGTTTTCTAAAGGTATAGGATATTTTTGATAAACACTCAATAAGAATTCTTTGGTTGATCTAAGCAACGGGTACTGAGAACTATATGCAGTAATTGCAAATTTATAATTAGTTGATGATCCAGCTGATAATAACTTTGTTGTAGGTTGTTCTGCTATTCTACCTACTAATTCACCGGTGTCTAATAATTCTAAATGTAACGGTAGACTACCATATTCTATTTTATATTTTAACGTATAGTTAGATGAGGCTTGCACGTATAACTGACTTATAGCACCGTTATTGATAGATCCTAAGTCACTTGAACTAACCCATTGAATGTCTCTGGCAACTTGATTTATAACAGTGAGTTTAAAAGTGTGTATCCCGCTATTAATAAATTCGTTAGTGGCTTTTTGTACTACTACACTAAATTCATAATTTACTAAACCGGCTGCTGGCAGTGTTGGCGTACCTGTTATCCATCCTGTAGTTACATCTCCGGTTAAACCAGGTGGAAGTTTTAAGTACTTGTACGTTATTTGATTATTATCAAAATCATGCCCTATTACTTTAAATGAAAAGAAATCACCTGTTGTGAAATCTGGTAACATGCCATTGGGTGGTAAATAATAATTATAGTAACTATCTGTTTTTGATATTGGATATACTAACGGGGTTGAATTTAATATTGCCGGATTTCTAGAGTTGGGTGGATTATTTAATCTGTGATTTTTTACCCCAATAGAGTATGTTACATTATCAATTCCCAATGAATTGAATAATTGCAACGTGAATGTATACGTTCTAGTAGTGGGACTGCCATCGAATAATAAAGGTGCTCTAGGGTAACCCAATATTCTACCAGTTGACAATAGCTGTAGGCCCGGGGGCAATGATCCGGCTGCTAATGATATTACTGTTTCAAGTTCAGGAATATCATTATGATATTGTATTTGATAGTCAAAAAATATACTATCTACTACATCTAATATCTTACCGGGTTTAGTAGTAAATTTAGGAGCTCCGGATCCTACTAAAGTAACATAGAAGGTTCTATCGGCTATATTATTAAATTCGTCTATTGCCCTTACTGTGAAGTTGAATATAGTTTCGGTAGCAATAACTTTTGGAGTACCGGTTAAGTAACCACTATATAATTCAATTTGTACTGGTTTGGTGTCAACACCTTCAGGTAGATACCCACTTACAACTTCATAATGAATGCGTGTTGCAGGAGATACAGGAAATGCAGATAATTGTATTTTTAATGGTTGGTTACTAGAATATTTACCTAAATCTCCGGATGGGGTATGCCATGTTGGCTCTGACATATTAATGTCCTTCTAGTAAATCTAACGCTATATGGTAATGATGTTTTCTATCTTCTAAACCAATTGTACCGCCGTTAATGCGTTTAGTTAACAAAACAAAATCATCTTTATCGCAGATGCTATTTAAATTGTTATTATCCCAGAACCAACCTGCACTAGATACTGCACCTGCGGGAGTTTCTAGATATTCGACTGTTTCCTCAATACTGATACCCAGATCTTCTGCAAATTTAGTATAATTAGCACGACCGGTTAGTTGTATTAACCCTCGTCCACAGAAACGATAACCATCACCTGAGGCCTCATCACCGTTACTCATACGATTGGCATATACACGATTAGCAATTTTTTCAGGCTTACGTTCATATTGTTTTGCGAATTCTTCTGTGGGGAAATATTTTTTGAAAGTACCCATCAAACCCTTAGCACTGTAGTTTAAATTTTCTTTAACGAAATTAAAACCACCTGACTCATGTGCAGTTTGTGCAACGAATGCAGCCGCACGATGCATGTTATCATACATATCATAATATTCTGCTACCTCATGCAATGGTATTGCATATAATTCAAGTACTGACTTTTTAGTCTTTGGGCACAATTTTTGTAATAATTCTACTGTTATCATTTTTTACCTTCCAATGTATTTTTTATTTCTTTAACTTCTGCACGTAGTTCTTTGATACCTTCAATTAATAATGGAATTAATCTTTCATAATGTACAGTCCAGTATTTATTGTCAATTGGTGCGGGTACAACTATGTCACAATCAGGAAGTTGTGTTTGAACTTGTTGTGCGGACACACCAACTTGACGATGTTTAGTATACCCTAATGACTCTGCTAATTCATTTTCTTCATAATAGAAACCACTTAGTTCATCAATCTTATCTAGTGCATTTTCAATATTACCAAGTTTAGTTTTTAATCTGTCATCAGAATAATACGCAGTAATATTGTTAGTAGCATGAATTTGTCCGGCTGACACGGGTGCGGTACCAATGCCCAAAGAACTAAATTGAACACTAGCACCGGTGCCAATTGCTTGTGGTGGAGTATACTGTGTTGTTAAATATCCTGGCTCATTCGTAAATGAACTTAAAGAAGTAGGTTTACCTGTCACACCAGTCCACGGTACACTACCCGCACTACCCGCACTACCTGCACTGTCAGCATAACCTACTCTCACCTCAGCATGTATAGTTGTAGTTGATGTAGCATCTACATCACCTTGATATCCACGCAAGAACCAATGTGTACCTGTCCAATAATTTTGTAAATTATAATTGCTATTATCCTCGGAACGATATAATCGTGTTGCGCCTGGGCGAAGTGATGATTTCCACATACCAGATTGTCCGGTAATATTTGCGGCTGCGACACTTTTTGCAACTACGTTAGATAAACTTGCACCATCACCACTAAAGCTAGTAGCAGTAACAGTACTATTACTGCTAAATGCACCACCCAATGTTAAACTACCTAATGTTCCGACACCAGTAATATTAGTATATACACCTGAAGGTAACCCGTTAACTGTTGTTATATTACCTGAACTAGTAGCACTTGCAACACTTAATGTAGAAACAGCAGTTGCTAAGTTAGTTAATTTAAGAGTAGCATCAATACTGCTATTATCAATATTTACCCCCTTCAAATTAGTTATACTTGAACCATTACCAGTAAACAATGTTGCAGTAAATATTTTACCAGCAACATCACCGTTAGCATACAGTGATGTATTCCCGTTAATGTCTACTTTACCTGTAAATGTACCATCTAATGATTTTAATCCACCTTGGAAATTAGCTACCCCGGACGTTACATCCAATCCATTTTGACCAGTGATTTTACCACTAACATTGTGGCTACCGGCAAGAATCATACTGCCACCAACAAGATTACCACTAACTACTAAACCATTACCGCTTGATTCTACCGTGCCCAGTGTTGTAATAGTACCATTTGTTCCTGCCATTGTTACTGTAGTTGTGTTACAAGTTAGTACAGTATATTCTAAATTATATCCGATTGGTACAAAACTCTTTAATACTATTTTTTGTCCAACATAGAAAGGAGCAATACCTTGGTCTGCGAATGTTAATGTTATTATACCTCCGGCTGCAGTAGCTTGTGATACTGAGACTGATACCCCGACTGTAATTTCTTGTGTTACTGAATGTTTTCCGCCCACACGTACTAATCCAGCCGCTACTAGTGCAGTACCGGTTGCATTTCCAGTAAGAGAAATAATACCACCAGTAACACTATTAATAGCAGTAATATTACCAATGCTTGCATTACCTTGCAATGACAATACACCGTTAACTGTTAAACTAGTTCCGGCAGCCCCGGGTGTACTACCAAATGTCGCAGTGTTACCGCTAAATTTATCTGAAATAACATTACCGTTTACAGTATGATCTCCTCTGACTTTCATACTACCAACGTTAGCATCATTTGTAACAAACATACTTGCATCAAAGTTAGCATTATTTGTAACTTGCAAGTTTAATGCCTTATGTTTGCCTTTAGTTTCACTATCATTGTCAATAACAATATAACCAGCTGTGTGTGTACCGGTCATATTAAGATTACCTGCACTCATACTAGTATAAGCAGTAGAATTACCTACATAATGTGTACCAGTGACGTTAGCATTACTAGTAGTATGTCGACCGGTCATTGTTAAATTACCACCAGTCATTACAACGTTACTAGAACTATCACCTACAAAATGTATGCCGGTTACGTTTGCATTGGTAGTAGTATGTCTGCCAGTCATTGTTAAATTACCGCCAGTCATTACAACATTAGCACCTGCAGTCCCTACAGTGTGTGTGCCGGCCACTGATGCATTTAAATTAATACTTAATGTATTTGCGGTATGCGTACCTCTAGTTATAGTAGTAGTTGAGGAGTGAGTTCCCGTAACATTGGCATCATTAGTAGTTAATGTACCTATGACACTTGCATTACCGTGAGTACTATTACCAGTAATTTCAGCATCAGCGTTAATTTTTAAATCACGTGCAGTATGTGTACCTACTGTTTCGCTTGTTGCGGCTTTATGTAATCCGGTTACGTTTGCGTCTACGGTAGTATGTAACCCAAGAACGTTTATATTACCGTGACTACTATTACCGGTGATGGTAGCATTTGTGTTAACCGTTAATGTATTTGCGGTATGAGTACCTCTAGTTACTGTAGTAGTTGCAGAGTGTGTTCCGGTAATATTTGCATTAAGACTGGTTAATAATCCTACTATACTTGCATTACCAAGACTACCGTTACCAGTGATTGTTGCATTAGTATCAATTTGTAATATGCTTGCAGTATGTAATCCGGTAGTAATACTACTACCTGCTTTGTGACTACCAACATTTGATTCACCTGATGTAAAGAAATTACCAGCAGTATGAGTCCCTGTAGTAAATCCTATCAATGCACGATGTGTACCTTGAATATTAGCATTAGTACTAACAACAAGTTCGTTTGTAGTATGTCTACCGGTTGTATTAATATTTCCTGCGGCAATAGTACCAAGCCCAACACTAACATTGGCAGCAGTTAAATTGCCATCGGTAGTAAGATTAGCCGCAGATAAATTACCAGTACTGATTGCCCCTGCTGTAACAGTACCTGTTATATTGGCACCACCGGTAGATACTAATAATCCAACGTTAGCAGTACCGCTAGTTAATAAACTACCAACACTAGCAAATCCACCAGTTGATAAATTACCAGCAGTTATTGTTCCGCCAATACTAGCAAATCCATCAGATGACAAATTACCAGCTGATATATTACCGGTGACAGTTGCATTACCGCTAGATAGTAATCCAACACTAGCTGTTCCGGTGGTTGATATATTGCCTACCGTTGCATTACCTGTAATAGTTGCATTACCACTAGCATTTAATGTAGTGACACCTATTACGTTAGCTGAAACTGTTCCGGTGGTTGATATATTGCCACCACTAATATTACCAATAGCACTTACTGTACCTGCAGGATCTAATACAACATTACTACCACCGGATGATATGATACTGGTCGCTTCAACACGACCTGTTAATAAATTAGCTGATTTAACGTTACCGCCGATGTTTGCATCTTTAGTTAAACTTAATGCACCGGTTGATACTAAGTTTCCACCTGATACATTACCTGAAATACTTAATAGATTACTAGTCTTATCAAAAGTTAATCCGGGAACCGCCGCAGAGTTACCACCATCATTAAATGTAATCTGTCCGGTTGAACCCGGAGCTTGTAATGATGAGCCGGCTGGGATAATAACGTTACCGGTAATAGTAGGAGCACTAAATGCACCAGTGACAGAGACATTACCGTCCACTGTAGTACTACCAGTAATAATCATATTACCAGTAGTCATGTCACCAGTGACAGTTAATCCTTCTAATATACCAACAGTTGTAATACCCGGTTGACTTGATGTAGTTAGTTCTCCTTGAATAAAGCCGGCAGATACATTACCTGCATTTACGTTTCCACTTACAGTAAGACCACTAGGATTTAAAACAGTATTACCAACTTGTAGTGCTGGCATTATAATATTGTAACCATTATTGGTTATGTTTAAATTACCAATAGTAATAGTAGGAGTCACCACGCTAGTTGCAATTACACTTGGTGAAGTTATTGCTGTTATTGCTGTCAATGACGGCACACTTACAACACCACCTGTTGCAGAAATTAATGAACCGCCCAGATCAATTGTGTTTCCACTTAGATACAAATCTTTCCAACGTCTTGTTGGACTACCTAAATTATATGTTACATCTATACTGGGAACTAAACTTGATGTGACACGATTTGTTACGTTTAAATTAGCAACTGTTATATTACCAATTGTTGCATTTGCTGTTGCTATATTACTTGATAAATCTATTACAAACGGTGTAGCCCAACTACTAATAGTAGCAGTATTACCCGATGCTACCCCTACTCCAATACGTAAGTTCGTACTTGTCTGTATCGAAATATTGGGAATGTTTGCAGATATCGTTATAGTACCGGTCTGTCTATTTTGTCCAAGGCCAGGACCTGTAATAACTTGTGTTACACCTGACGAAATAGTAGTTGTATATAAGTCTGTAAAATTTTGTTGTACTTTTTCGAAAGCGGTTCTTATCGCATCCGCCCCCGGATCATTTGGGAAAGAACCAAAATCAATATTTTGTTGTGCCATATCTATATCACCTTATCTAGTATTTATCATTTAACTAAATAGCAATAACCAAAAAATAACCCGGCGAACCGGGTTATTAAAAATGCGGATTTTTATTATTTTATTCCGCTTAATTTCCTAAAATCTACTAATAAATCACTAGATTGTTTCATCAGTTTTGTTTCCATTGTAACTTTTTGAACGTTACCTGTAGCTTGACTATTTTTAGGTCTATGCATATCATTTCCCATACCCAATAGTGCTTTTAATTGCGCTAATTCTTCATGACCAGTCTCATTAGCATATCCTTCTTCTACTTGTTCGTCACCGCATGTGTGACCTTCATACATTGCTGACCCGCATTCGTTGCACGTTTCATGGTCATGACCTTCTTCTATTTCATCTTCTTTAACTGGGTATTTTTTACCATCAACTTCAAAATTGTCTTGGTGGTTTTTTATAGCATCAGCACGATTTCCACTGAATTCATTACCTTCTTCAACTTCATCTTCCGGAAGCGGTGTGCTACCACCTGGATACTCCGCTGTTAATTCGGATATAGGATCTCTATTAGATCCAGCTGGTTTTGGCATCATTCCTCCTAGACGTTTAGCGTCATCTGCACTAGATGCTCCGCTAGGATTTGGTACAGGTACTAGATTTTCATCTACTTCCTCTTCATCACCTTCTTCAGACTCTTCACCTGAATCATGTTCTTCATCACTATCAGCTGGTTGTAGTGCTGTATCTTCGGAACCTTCTTCATCTTCGTAGTCACTACCATGACCGCCATCCATAGAACCTTCTTCACCACCTATGCTAATGCCAGTCATTTTTTTAATCAATGCTAGCATGTCACTATCATCACCAACTACAGTAGGAGACATTTCTGGCTCTGTTCCGTGACCTGATGGATTGTCATGCATAGGTGCACCGTAATTGCTTTGTGGTTTATCACCACCAAATACACCTAGACCAGCTTGTCTAACAATAGACAATAGTTCTTGTGCATCTGCATCAGTAGCATTGATACTTACTGAATCAGGACTACCTTGTTGACCAGTACTGCTTGATACAGTAATGCCTTCATTTAATAAAGAATTTAATTCTTTTTCCCAATTTTCTAATTGAATATCTATCATATTTTTACTTTCTGTCATACTAAATGGACTTAAACTTTTTAAGAAACCACTAGTTTTTTTACCCATTGATTGGGCTACATCAGTAGCCATATTACTGGCAGCACTGATCGGATCAGCCTTCCACGGAGTATGCTGTTTTGGTGCTTGTGCAATTTCAGCATGTTGTCTTACTATACTTGGTTTATTAGCATCTAAATAATGCTGTGTATGCTGACCTTCATCAGTCATTTTCTTTTTAGCATGACCGTGTATGTTTAAAAATGCTTGAAGTTTATCACTGCAATGTCCTGTTGTATTGAAATGCTCAATATCTTGTTGTAATTCAGCCAACATATCTTGCATTTCATCATTGGTTTCACCCATCATTTCATTGAAACTTAAACTTTCTTTAACTTTCTTTTTAGTACGTAGTGCTTTGAAGTCAGCACTAGTTAATTTACCTTTTGGTGGTGCAACATCTAAGTTATCTTGATCACCTGGTAAATCTTTTGCTTCTGATACTTCATTGTCATACTTGTCATACTTGTTACGGATAGTATCTAATTTCTTTTCACTAGCACCATCACGTCCTGCTTTAGCTAATGCTTGCATACCTTCTTTACCGTACTTTTCATGTCCTTTGGCAGCACGACTCATTGTTTTCTTTTCTGCGGCTTCCAACTTTAATGGATTCAATCTATTATCATCGCCTGGTCTTCTACCACCAAGTCCTGTGCCGCCGCCACGACCTGTACTACCACCAGGTGTACTCATTGGAATACGTCCTACTTTTGTATCAGTCACTGCTGGCTCAACTTTTGAAGCAAGACGACGGTCACCTAAGGAAACAGTTTCTTTTCCACTTTGTTTGAAACTAGGATTTTTATCGTAGAAGTCCTGATGTTGTTTATTCATACGAGATGTGTTCAAGTCGGGTTGTCCGTATCGTTGATTCAGATTATCTTTATGTTCTTGATTGCTAAATTTTCCAGGGTTAGACAGACTGATTTCTTCCCCTTCTGTTGCTGATTTTTTCAATGCACTAGCAGTCGGGGCTCCTTTGCTACCCGGCTTACGCATACGTTCACTGCTACCATTTTTAATACGTTCACGTTTGGCATGTATATTAGCCCATAGACCTTTACCTTCTTCCGTCATACCCTGTGAACTATCACCGGAACTTAATGCACTAGCAACACGTAGAGCCGCGCTAGTTGGAATAGGTTGATTTAATGCCGGTCTACCATCTGGACCAATTACTTGTTGTAATTGTGTATTTTGTTGTGGGATAGGCTTTGTAACATACTGACCATCTTCATTTAGTGATTTTTGTTCAGATGCTTCGATCCAATCTTTTAAACTATGCTTAACAGATTTTTTACCAACTTCATTGTTTGGCTTTTTACCTAGCATCGCTTGGATACCAGAGGTGTCATGTTTGATATCTGCGCCAGTAGAATCTTTAGCCGCCTTAGTAGGGCGTCCACGCTTTTTAGGAGCATCATTCTTTTTATCTGCCGCACCTTTATTTATTTTACCAACTTTATGTCCATATTGGTCACGGACATCTTCTTTGCCATGACTGGAACCATAAGTACCTTTATGCTCACGACCTGTAGGAGTTTCTTTTGTTTCACCCTCACTAATGGTGTACATTGTTTGTAGTAGGCTTCTCAAGTTCATTATTTTAATCCTTGTTTTCTATCTAATTTATCTTCCATGCGAGTCAGTTGTTTTTGTAGTTCAGCAAACGTTGTTTTCATATCATCCATTTTTGCACTATTTACTTCAACTTTAGTATCTAACTCTGCAATTTTACTGTCCATCGTTAAATACCCTGTACCGCCCATACTACAAGCGCCAATTAAAATCCATGTTAGTTGGCTAGAATTAAAGTCAATCATTTACGTGCTCCTGTTGCTGGTTTTGGTGGAAGATTAATTTTACTCATGGGGCTTTGTGTTTGCATTCCTTCTTTACTCTTGTTAGGAGCTGTTGGAGTTTTCTTGCCCTCATATGGAATATCAATACTTGGTCTCTTAGGTAATACCTTGTCCAAGTATTGATTTGCATAATCTTTATTAGCTTGCTTACCGTCATCAAGTAATTCTGGATTTGTCAATAACGGTTTGTCGCTTCTATCTTCATTGGAATATCTGTCATTCTCTGCATTAATGCTATCATTATAATCAGTTGTCGTAACTCTGACATTGTTTATATTGCATCCTAATTGTTGTGCAACTTGTTGAATCATTGGTTCAGTTGCAGGATATTTGAATTCAGCTTTAATAATATGAATCATCTGATTCTCTAATTCAGGAAATCCATATGGATCTTTTTGAATCGGAGTCGTCTTTGGATCTTCAATCTTGACGGGATCAAATTTACTTAGATTGTAAGTGAACATGTCAAAGAAGTTTTTATCAACATCGCCGGCGATTTTGATAGTATAATTGTAAGTTCTAACACTTTCTGTTAGGTAATGACGAAGGCTTTTCATTGTATTATTCCTATATAATATTTATCTTTATTACGTTTTTTTGCTTGCCAATATGGATCTTAGTAATTCATTTCTATCTAATAAATTGCCTTCGCCCAATGGGGTATTTTCAATTTCTTCAGTTTTACTAGATATTTTATGGTCTAATTGTGCTTTTTTCATCTGCAAATCAATCATTTTTAATTTCTTATTGATTTTAGCTGTCTTAGCAGTAATAGCATGACCCAACATTGTACCAGCACTATTAAATATTTCACTAGCAAAACGACTATCGACTTGCATTCCCAAATCCATCAAGTCTTTATAGCTGTTCTTAGCTAATTCCGCTAGTTCATCCATTTCAGTATCGCTGGCTTCTAGTCCACGCACTTGTGGTAATGCGTTCTCAATTTTTTCTAAATTACTATAGGCTTCTTGTGTATATGTTTGAATTTCTGCGTTTTCAATGAAATCATCGTTGACCTCACTTTCGTCTTTCGGTAGTTCAAATAATTCTTCTAACTTTTTTGTCATTCTACTATCCTATAATAGTAGTATTTATTACTTGCGTGAACCGTTTCTAAACAAATCTTCTTCTGTGATAACTCTGAATACAAACTTGTTGTGGGCACAATATGCTTTAGCACTTGCCCACTTAGCATGATTTACTGCTACTACGGCCCTGTCACGGGCATTTGCTACCTTACTTTCAATTAAACTTTGTTTTTTAGGTTTAATTTCAACAACCTCAGCCTGTTGCTTTCCAAATTTATTTTCATAAACTATAAAAAAATCAGGGATATAGTTAGCCATTTTACCTGTTAGCGGGTGGCGATAGGGGATAGTTATAGCTTCACTTGCCCACTTTAATACATTTTTATTTTTATCACAAAATTGCATGAAAGTTAATTCCCAACCACTTCGATATTTAGGGCGATGTTTACCTATATATTTTTCGAGATTTGTGGGTATGAATATACCCTGTGCATAGTTAGCCATTAAATTAAAACGTTACGTTGAACGTTATCATTGGGTTGTGGTACTACACTTATACCATACAATGCTGTTTTGCTTTTTATAGCATTTAGATAAAATATCATCGTAGCATTGGCTTCTATTTTAGTCTTTGCATTACCCTTCATATACTCAATTAAGTCTAAGGGATTATCACCGGTAATATTTGATATTCTGAAAATCATTGATGCAAAATTACTAGAAATATTTTCACTTTTGCTAACGTCAAAAAAATAACTCTTTACTATCTCATACTGGTTAGCATCTATGACTATATCAGAATTATAATAACTATCAAATATTTTAACAGTGTTGTCTAATATTGACTTTGGTGCATCTAATGTATTACCCATATTATCTTGGTCCTGTGTAGTCTTTTGGATAGTATCCGGTTGATTTGCCTATACCTTGTGTCAGACTGGTTTGTGCATTATTTATTAATGAGCTAGGTGATGGGAAGCCAAAATTGACATTCCTATTAGGCGTACCTTTTAAATAATCACTAGCCGCACCAAATGCATCACCCTTAATAGCATTAACTATTGCACCGGGTTGTGCGAATGTCTTTGTTAATTGTCCTGTTTGTTTAATAGCACCAATATAATCACCGCTAGCAAGTTTATCCATTACTCCACCGGCACCATCAAGTAATCCACCTTGACCAAGAATACTACCATTACTACCTGCGGCAGCAATAGGACTTACCGTTTTGTCATAATGCCCTAATGAACCAAATTCTTTAACAATCTCTTCTGGTTTCTTACCATCTACTGCACCAGTATAATATTGTACAGTTTCATATTGTAATGTCATTGTATTTTCCATGACACCACTACCTTCAGCATAATTGTAAGTATCATGTGTGAAACTTTCAATTATAGGATTTATCAGTCTGTACAATGTAAAATTGTGATTATTAAAACCATATATGTTTATTGCTCTAAAGAACGGAACTTTGTATTCTTCGCCTTGCGTTAGACTTTGAGGTTCACCGACATAACCCCAATCGTCACTATTAGATATATCTTTTTGATATAAATTGCGTTTGTTTATATCAATATTATTCACGCCGTTTCTATTTGCAGGGGATCTTGCGCCTACGAAACTAGCTTTCTTTTGAGCATTTAATGGGTCAGGCTGAACACCATCTTTATAATAATATGTATAATACGCATGCCATAACTTAGTAATCAATCCACTATTAGTGTCATGCATTGTTATATTAACTGGATCATATTTTATTTTAGTTTGAACAATACGTTTACGATTGTATTGATTCATAGTGTGTACATCAAAACTGTATTTAGGAAGTTGTACTGTTTTTACTGCTAGACCATAGTTATGATCTTCTGGAATGTTTGGAACATTTGCGCTACTGATTCCGTCATTTATATCAAAATATACATGAAATAAAAATTTAAATCTAGGGGAATATGCTTGTGTGTCTGGTAGAAAGGTTTTACTTGCGTGAGTGTAATCACGCAAGTAATCATTACCGAAAAATCCCTTTACGGCGTCGGTTAATAGATTTTCAACGAAGCCGTTTGCCATTTATTATCTTGATGAGCCGATACCAGTTACCGATCCGCCACCAAATGCACGACCAACTTGTACACCAAGACCCGAACTCAATGGGCTTTGTATTGCATTATCAAAACGAATACTTAACTGAATTGTTGCTGGTTCATTGCTCTTATAATCTAAGTTATTGTAGTTTGCAGATTTAATAAAGCAGCCATACAATTCCCATGCTTCTAAAACGTTTGGAACCAATACACCATTACCACCGTCTAATATTTCATAATTAATTTGAAATTTATAATCTTGTCCTGTTGCCGCACTTGCTTGTTCAACAAAGTCAAATTGCTTTTGTAATTGTTGACCAACTAGTTTACTGACGTTTCCTGCCGCATCATCACGCAAGTTAATTTGTGTCTCTTGCCATGCATGTTTACCAGCTAGATATACTTTGCTGTTATAAATGTCTAGTGTAACTTCTTCAAATGACACGTTGGGTCTTTGAATGTCCATTACTTGTTTTGTTAATTCTTGTGTAGAACCACCAACACCGAAATTTAGGAACAATGCTCTGAAACGATATTGTAATTTAGGCATTAACAAACCCTGAGAACTAGGGGTGTTATCTGAACCTACTGTCATATTAAACAGTGAATTTGAGGCTGTTGCCATTTTGTGTTTCTCCTATATTATTATTTATCTATAATAAATCCCCGTTGCCGGGGACTTATTTTTATCCATTTATCTCGCCAGTATTCATAATACGTACCGGAATATAGATGAATTCAGCAGCCTTAACTGGCTCCACTGCAACGTCTACCCATAGTTCGTTTCTATCAATTCTTGCGGGTGTATTGTTACTCTCGTCACAAACAACCAAATAGTCATATAAACCGCGTTTTGCAACTAGGTCAATGAATAATGATTGTACTACACCGGTCAATTGACTACGTGTTAGTGAATCGTTAGGTTCGAATACGAACGGACGAGCCGCAATCTGTAGTCTTTCACGAATGTAGCATACTAAACGTGATACGTTTGTTCTGTCTAACGCACTTTGTGAATCAAATGTATTCTTATTACCATAATTCAACAAGCCTACGCCTGTGAAGAATGCTAATGGATTGATTTGATTAGTGTACAATACATCACGAATACTCATACGATTCTTAACAGTTTTGAATTCACCAGTAATTGAATCTAAGTATCCAATATTTGTAGCATTGTCAATTGTACCTCTACGTACACCGGCTGCCGCTAGCCAAGGATAAGCAACAGTATCATTACGTAAGAATGTGCGTAACATCATGTGACTTGCCGGAACTACAACAGAAGCACCTGTTAAGTCTGTTGTAATACCGCTTGGATAGAATACACCAAGATATGTATCACGTGTTACCATAGCATCTTCACCTGAACTTGTTGCACCTATAGTGTTATTAGCCCATGCTAAAATATCAGTTGCTTGGTCTGCTAAACGCAACGGTGTATCACCGACGATGTATGCAGTATTATTACGGTCATTGTTTAATGTAACCATATCAGGCATTAGTTCTGGATATCCCGGGGTAGCCATTAGATTCATAAATGAATCTTCTTCACGGATACTCATATTAGTACCGATTGCTGCCTTCAATGATTGTACAACCATGTTACGTTGTGCCTTACGACCCATATATGCCGCGCCGTCTTCCTTCAATCCACTTACTGATACCCATGTATAAGGATGAGTTGGTAAGCTAGCACCTGGATAGTTAGCTTGTGTAAAGTAACTTCTTCTAAACTCTTTTACATTATATCCTGAACGGCGTGTATTGAATAATATCATACCTTGTGGATACAATGCTGGGTTAGGACAATCTAAATCAACATAATTGCTCAGTGATAGACTGCTAATACTTGGGATAGGATCATTTACCGGGTCAGTATAATTATTAGTTGCCCAACGTGCGTCAGCAAATAATATACCATTATTACTTGTTTGGTCAGTGTTGTCAATAGCTAGCCATTGATCCACACCGTCAATTTCTTCCCAGCGACTTAATGCAGGGTAATTTTCTAAATCACTAGCATCTAACCACAAATCACCATAAACTAATGGAGTACCGTCTGTCTGTTGTGAAGGTTTTGTAGTTTGTAAAATTATACCAGTTGGATCAGTAGCGTTTGTACCCACGTTAGTAGGATTTCCTAAACTATCATAGTTTGTAGTTTTGTATCCTACCCATGTTGTACCCTTTTTGACCATAATATCAATTTCTGTACCAGTACTATAGAACCACTTAGCGCCAGTTAACGGCAATGCACTTGGTGCACCTTCGTTAGCAGTATACTCTAAATCTACCCAATTTGATAATGTTGTAAAATAAAGTGTATATGCAGTTCCTGACTTGAATGCTACTGATGTAATACCACCTGAAGTAACTTGAACTACAGTAAGTTTTAAGTTATTAGCTGGAGTTGTTCCGCCTAACTTACTACCAATAATTGTAATTTCATCACCTGCTACGTAGCCTGTTCCACCGTTAGCGCCATCAATATAGTAATGACCTCTAGAATTTCTGATACTGAATATAGCACCAGTACCACTTCCACTAGTAGCATCTTGATTTAATGATGAATTTGCATATGTGTCTAAACTACCTCTTCTAGCACCAACTGTAATAGTATGCGTAAATCCTAATTGATTAATCAAACCATTACTTTGACCGGCAGCGTTTAAATCATTCATTACAAGTTCACCACCCAATGTATGAGTTAGCTGAATTGCTCCGTCAGATGTAACCATTGCAGTTGTATAAGGGATTTGAGCAGCCGCCCAATCTAATACAAAACTAGATGCGGTAGTACCGGTCATTGAAATAATATATGCGTTACTAGATGCATTTGTTCCCGGTAAAGAAACACCAACTTTTAAAGTAGAATTTTGTGTTATTGTTGGATTTGTTAATGAACTAGTTACAACTGTAGGTCCAGTTGTCAATCTTCTATAGAACATTACTGCTGACTCAGGAGTACCTGTGCCTACTAAAGCAATCACCGTATCAGTAGGAATAGATTTTCCACCAGAGGAATCTAAATCGTATGTAGCATGTAATTCATTAGAATATTTCCCTACGTTTACTGTATTGAATGATGCTGTTCTTGCTGAATACTTAGACAAAGCAAAATCCATACCATTACCAGCCGCGCTCGTTTTGATCCAAAGTGATCCGGTTGGACGAGGATTATCTTGACTAGTTGTCCATAATGGCATTTGGGCGCTTGTACCAAATACTACTTCTGGGCTAAAATATCTACCTGCATCAATACCTAATGCATCTAAGACAGTACCAGCACCAATGTTCAATGTAATTGATTTTTCAATTCCATATTCACCATAATAAATCTTCAAAATATTACCAGATGAAGTAGCATACAAATCTGATGCACCCTTGCTATTAATCAAATTAGCAATACCTGTAACTGTGTTATTTGGAGAAGAAGGAACAACAATACTAATTAGATAGTCTCCGTCTGCGTTAATGGTAAATGAGTCTCCCACATTTAATTGTTGTGGTGTTAGAGTAGCAGTTACTGTAGGGTTTGATATTTTCCATTCTCTAGATCCAACCGGAACCCACTGATTATCTTTTGTTTTATAAAAGAAAGTGCTATTGTACAATTGACCATAAATTGTTTGTCCTGGAATTACTGCGTAATCACCGATGTTGCCAATTCTGTCTCTTGGCATGTCGTCAAGAATATTAACACTATCAACTATTACCATTGGTTCTTTATTGACAAATTTATTTAAGGTACTATTAAATTCATAGATACCCCATAATGAATTTATTGTATCTAACCAATATGTACCATCATCCGGTGGACCAAGTGGGCGTGATAACTGACCTACTAAACTTCCTAAATCAATATCAGCACGTAAAACGTAAGCACGATTGGTAGTACCCAATAATGAATACGCAGCCAATAATCCATATTCGTTTAATTCGTAACCATGAATACTTGTTCCATTCGTTGTTTTATAGAAGAATGGACTACCGTATAAATTAATCAAATCACGCTGACTTGTTACCTGATATAATTTATTAGCATTTGATGCTATTGTTGCAATAGCAGTACCAGTACCAGCGGCATCAGCTTTATTATTTGCTGTTGCTATTAATATTAGGGGGACTGAATTTGAGGCAGCTGGTAAATATTGACTTTGGTCAATGATTGTTACTTCTACGCCTGGTGAACTTAGTGCCATGTTGTTTTCCTTTAAGTTATAATTATAAGGCTTTAAGACCTATCATAGTTATATTTAGCGAATATACTAAAAAAGGCACGAATAACCGTGCCTTCGAAGGTTTCTGTACTAAATAAACACATGAGACCTGTGTGTAAAATTTGTAATAAGAATTATTGTGCGATAAACTACAAACGCAATGATACTACACATTATCGCGGTAGTTGTGATGAATGCGGTAGAAAGAAAAAGAAGTTAAAACCAAGAACAGCTACTTGGCAAAAAAGTTCATATAAGAAAAAAACCACATGTGACTTATGTGGTTTTAAAAGTCTGTATCCTAGTCAGACCACTGTCTATCATATAGATGGTAGCTTAGAAAATGTTAATTTTTCTAATTTAAGAACCATATGCTTAAATTGTGTTGAAGTTGTGAAAAAGACTCAGGTAAATTGGAAAAGAGGAGATTTACAAGTTGATTAAATCTTCTATTTGTTTATGTAATTTGTCAATGGTATCATTATTATCTATATAGAAATCATAGTCTAGACCCACGCTACTATATTCACTTGCATGTACTTTCAGTCTGTCTAATTTTGATTTACTTATTGACCACAATGCATTACTATTTGGTCCTTTATTATAATTAACCGCGGAATCATACCACTTGGGTCTTTCTCCTCGCTCAACTCTCATCGTGATACCACCTGCATTTTTAATAGCATTTACTTCATTATCAAAACGACAATCTGTAATTACAATATTATCCTTAGCTTTTCGTAGTTGATTTTCAACGCTTGCTACCCAGATGTCATTATGAAAACCTTCACGACATACCTCTGTGCCCCACTGTTGTAACACCCATCTAGGAGTAAGTTCAGGTATACCCAATCGTTCACTCCACCATGGATCTACTTGCTCACGCCATTCTCTACTAGATTTTGTAGTACCTTCTAGCAGATCGCGGTCCCATCCAAACACAGAAGCACAAGCATCCTTAAGAGTGCCTGCAAAACTAATTCGTTTATATCCGTGAAATGTAGTTAGATAGTCAGCAATAGTGTCTTTGCCGCTACCAATAAACCCTGTAATACCTATAATCATAAAACAAAACTCCTATAGCATATTATACTACAGGAGTGTGACAAAAGTAAAGTATTAGGTTACCTTTGTTTTGGATTAGTTAATATAAATCTTAATCCCAAATCCGGACTATATTCTTGTTCCAAATCCCAATTGGGTATTAAACGATTAACCATTTTTGTGTATAATGCTATGCGACTGGTTTCTTTTGCATCAAATATAATTTTTTGCACATTATCACCGTAGTCTTGTAAAAATTCACGAAATATGTCTACTACAATTGACATTACTTCTGCTGAGTTACCTGTACCTGTTGTGCCAAATAGTGATAATTTTTCAGGATCGAATAAGTCTCTAATTAAACGAAATTGTATTTCCCATGTTTCTGGCTTATCATCTCGGTGATGACTGTAGGCTGACCATACATACTTTCTTTCGCCCACAGTAAAATTTGCAACTGCCTCTTCCTCGGATTGTCGATTCCACTTCCAGTTTTGATTACCGGGGCGAAATAGTTCCGTAATAAACTCAGTTGCTCTCATATAATGTTATTAACCTTGTACCCAAGTTAGTGGCTGACTATAATCCACATAACGTTTTAAATCTTCTATTAATTGGTCTTGCATTGCTTTGGCTTCAGCTTTTAATGCTGTACCATTTAATGAAGTTCCGCCTCCCGGGCCAGCAATAGTAGCAAATTTTTCACGTGCTTCACCCAATATTCCTTTTAATTGACTGAATGTCCAATCTCCAATCCAAATTCCGGCGCCTGGATCTTGCAACAATTCTTGTTCGGGTCTTTGTGTATCGGCCCAGATTAATATTTGTTCTCCTGATCCTTTTATGTTTCGAACTAGTCGTATTTCTTTTGTTACTGGATTAAATGTGTATACAATATATCCACCAAACATACGTGCGGCTAATTCAATATAGCCTGCATAAAAGTCATATGTTGCTAGTCCGCCGGCAGAATTATAATTAAGCAAATATGTATTAAGAATAGCACTACTAAATGGATCAAAGCTAGAGGAACTTGGTCCGGTTTCTAATCCAATTGTTCTGCGAAATACTTGGCGAACATTAATAAATTCACTAGGTAGTGTATATGTATCAACATGAGCCTCTAAGGACAATAATGTATAAGATTCTACGGTAGCATTTTGAGCACGTTGTCTATAGACCTTAACAGCATAGTTATATGCAGATTCAAAATGAGGAGGATCTAATTCTAAATCGATTATACCCTCGCCCAAGCGATATCGCAAACTTTGAAATAATTCTTCTTTTAATTCGTTTAAGCTAAGACCAGCCATAATATTCTCCAGATATCTTATTTATCTAGAGAACCGAACATAATCAGATATCGTTGGATTTGCGGTTTTCGCTGTTGAACACGTTAAACTCACCACCGGGATATCGTGCTTTTAGTTTTTCTACGTTCTCAGCAATAACATCATTCGGATCTAGGCGAAGTGCCCTGCAAGCATTAATCCAGTACCACATTATATCACCGAGTTCACGTTTCATGTGAAACACATTATCATCAGTAAGTGCTTTACCTTGAAAGAAAATCTTCTTTGGAATTTCAATAAACTCACCTGACTCTGCGGCTAATCCTAGACATGCGGTAAGCAATAAAGGTACATTGATATCAGGTCCATGACTTTGTGTTGCATCGTCAAAGTTACCGTCTAGTTCATCTAGTCGGTCCATGAAAGTTGTCAAGTCGTTGCTTGGTTGGCTTGTAACAGCCTGTACAAAATCACTATATTTGTTCAAATCCACATTCATTTTAATAAATCCTTAAACATTTGTTTTCTGCCTGCTACACCAATTTGATTGTCAAATATTTCTCTTACACGATGCATCATTGCACATGCTAACATCAGCATATCTTCATCATCATCGGTCAATTGAATACATTTATCAATTGGTTCCATCATTTCTTTCATTCGCTTTTCTACATCCATTAGAACGCCTTTAATATAATCATGTTTTCATTAAAGCGACCGTTCGGGACTGTAGATACTGCTTTAATTTCTTTAAAGTATTTACGTGCAACTGGCTTACTACCCATTATTTCTTTTATTTGTTCACCGGGTTTACGCAATGTTTTGACCTCACTTGATGCGTTGTCGAATCCTAGCAATGTATTACCCTTTACCGTAAAACTCTTGCTGTACTCGTCTGCGATATAGTGATGCAATTTGCGGCGATTAGTATCATAGACCCATGCCTCACTTGCACCGTGTAACTTAGTAGGATGCACACTAATCAGTTCAAGTTTGTTAACAGGATCTTTGTGTTCTTTCAAATACTTAAGTTTAGAAACAATCTTTTCAACAGGAACTGCCTTACGTTTGCGAGGTGCTTTACTTGCTTTCTTAACAGAAATATAACTATTTAGGTCAGTTAATACCATTTCAATAAATTTGATAATATTCTTTGTTTGAGTCTTAGATAGAAAAATATAACCCTGTACTAAATGACTATCTTTACCATCAAGCACAGCCTCAAACTCGGTTAGTTTCTTTTTCCAAACTTCAACTAGAATGCTGATATGCTGTGGCATTACATTCTTCTTAGCTACTTCATCAATAGGACGCAATGTGTGTTTTGTAGGTGCACCTGATGTAATATACTCATCAAATAATCCTTCAAGTTCTCCTGCGGCGTCACGTGCCTTTTCTTTCATCAGGTCTTGAATATTGGGGCGATTACTTGGTTCTTTTTCTACTACTTCTGGTTTATTGACTAATTTATATAATCGGCTTATTTCATTTTCTAGGGTAAGTGATTCATACTCACTAAGTTCTAAACCCCTCATTGTCATTCTAGCCAACCAGCACAATGTCATCAAAAATTCAGATTCATGTACTTTACGCACATGTTTGGCTTCGGCTGTGCGATTATGATGTTCCAAATACTGACACAATAATTCTTTTGCGTCTTTTTTACCGTAAAACCTATTATACCACGTAAAACTGTTTGTTAGTGCTAACTTTCTACCATTGTCATCGGGTTGCAATGGAAAAAACGGTTCATCACCCATGTATTTTTGGTCAGCATCCCTAGGATTAAGTGCTTTGATAAAGTGGTCGTCAGTCTGTTTGTGTTTACGAATCGCCATTGAGTTTACTCCTGTTAAACAATACTTAGTATTATATAGCCTTATCCATTATTTGTCAACCTCTGAGAGGTAAGACTTTTGCATTACAGCCGCGATAAATACTATATTATGCCAAAGTTATCATTATACCGCTCGGAAAAGGGAAACGACTATAGATTTTTTGATAGAACAATATCAGAAATGCTTAGTGTCGGAGCCACAGATTTATATGTACATAAGTATTTAGGTGTCCCTGATTCAGGACCTACTGCTAGTCTGTCACAACCCCGATATAATTCATTAGATCCAACTAACATTCAGGATCTATTATTCCTAGAAAATCGTGATAGAAAATATGATGATAGTATCTATAGATTACGTGGTCATTATAATGTACAGAATTTAGATTTTGACTTAAGTCAGTTTGGATTATTTCTAAATAACGATGTTATATTTGTAACTATACATTATAACGACATGATTAATATTGTAGGTCGTAAATTAATAGTGGGTGATGTAATTGAGATGCCTCATCTGACAGACTATCATCCATTAAACGAGGATATACCTACAAGTTTGCGTAGATATTATCAAATAACAGACGGTAACTTTGCAAGCGAAGGATTTAGTAATACCTGGTATCCTCATTTGTGGAGAATCAAATGTGAGCCACTAGTTGATAGTCAAGAATTTAGTAATATATTGAAAGAACCAGTGAGTAAAGATAATTATTTAGGAGATTGGAGTTTGACTGCTACATACTTACCGGGGTATGTAGTTAGTTTTGGTAATAAAAATTATACCCCTAAACAAAACGTTCCAGTTGGAATCGCCCCTCCTAATAGCACATATTGGCAATTAGATACAGCAGACAGCTTAAGAGATATATTAGGTAGATATAATCAAAACATTGCAATAAATGATGCTATGGTTGCTGAGGCTGCACGTATTGTGCCTAAATTAGGATACGATAGAAGTCAATTATATCTTGTACCAACTGCAAGTAGTGCTCCTGCACTACCGGTTAATGTTGTTGTACCAAAAACTAATCCTGTACCAACAAGGGGAAGTATATCATTGTTATACTCAATGCCAGTACTAAGAATTGGTGCGGCAGCTATGAAAGATATATGGGATATGCCTATAGGTAGTCGTGAATTATTAAAAGCATTAACGCAAGTAAACTTAGAAGTAGCAAGTATAGCTCCTGAAAGAACTGATACAGGTTCAGGCCCAGTAGAACCTAATTTAGTATTAGCCGCTACTGCAACAGCTTTAATTGACAGACCGTATGGTACATCTGACAACATATATACAGGAGCTGATGAGGACATAACATTACCTGATTGGCCAATGAACGGTGGTCCATTACTTGATACAAACGAAATGGATTATCGTGCTGATGCGGATCCTAGATTTAGATGGATAGTTCGTTATAGTCCAGAGAGTTTTGGATACACTGATGGTAATATGACAGGTGATGGTACTGCACCAAATGGATTACCATTCAGAGCAGGTATAACTTTCCCGTCAAATCCTAATTTAGGAGATTACTTCTTACGCACTGATTATTTACCTAACATTATGTATAGATATGATGGTAATTTATGGGTGAAGATAAGTGTCAATAATAGACCAGCTGGAGGATTTGATAGCGAAGGTGGTTCACAGCTAAATACATTCATTAATAACACTAATGTTACTACATTGTCCGACGGAACCACGATACCTGAAATTCAATCATTGTCAACATTGTTTAAAATACAAACAGATTAAGGTAATCAATGGCACAATATTTTTATGACAATCAGATACGTAGATTCTTAATTCAATTTGCAAGAATTTTTAGTGATTGGCAAGTTACAAAAGGTAAAGACCCTGCCGGTAATGATATTGTTATACGTGTGCCTATACAGTATGGTGATAGTAGTAGAATGGTTTCTGCTATACAAGGAAATAATAGTCCTAATAGTTTACCGAGTGCCCCGCTAATTACATATCACATTAGTGGTTTAGAATACGACCAAAAACGAACCCAAGATCCATACTTCTTAGACAAAGTAAGTGTTAGACAACGCTCATTTAATCAGGAAACAGGACAATACGAACAAACACAGGGACAAGCATTTACAGTTGAACGTATTATGCCAGTACCATATACATTAAGAATTAGTGTAGACTTTTGGACAACTAATTATAATCAGAAATTAGAGTTAGTTGAACAATTAGGTGTATTGTTTAATCCTGCAATGGAGATTCAAAGTACAGATAACTTTATTGACTGGACAAGTTTAAGTGTTGTATATCAGGATGGATTAACATTTAGTAGTAAGACAATACCGCAGGGTACAGGAAATCCTATAGATGTATTGACATGGAAGTTCTATATGCCTATATGGATCAGCACACCGAGTAAAGTTAAAAAACTTGGTGTCATTCATAAAATTATTGCTAGTATCTTTAGAGGCACTGCTCTCACTGATATGCAAGACGATGATTTGTTATTGGGTACAAGACAAAAGATTACTCCATATGGATATAAATTATTGTTGATAGGTAATACATTACAAATACTTCCTGCTAATCAAGTTTTTGAACCGCGTAATACAGAAATAGACTTACCGGAAAATCCAAATGTACCATTGTATTGGCAAAGTGTATTAAATGTTTACGGAACTGTAAAGCCGGGTATTAGTCAAATATGGTTGCAAAATACATATATGGATACTGACATTGTAGGTACTATTGCATTTAATCCAACAGATGATAGGCTATTATCATATAATATAGATCCTGATACATTGCCGCAAAATACGTTACAGGCAGTTGATAGTATTATTAATCCTAGAACTAAAGGTCCCGATAACGGATTACCTAGTGTAAGTAATGGACAACGATATTTAATAGTAGAATCTATAGGCGATCCTAGTATTACTCCAGCAAACTATAGTGTTTGGGGTGATTTAGTAGCTAATGCAAATGATATCATACAGTATACTGCATCAACTAGTAAATGGACTGTTAATTTTGATAGCCAATCTTCAACTACAACAGAATATGTAACTAACATAACCTCCGGTGTTCAATATAGGTATGCAGAAGGTGCTTGGATGAAGAGTTATGAAGGTTGGTATGACCAAGGTGATTACAACATCGTAATTTAATGGGTAAGTAATACTGTGATAAATCATAGTATGAAGAACAATAGTGCAGGTGTATTCTTTTATGCAAGTAATACACAAAGATTTTTATTTTTACTAAGAAGCGATTCTAAAAATCCCGGCAACTGGGGAATACCCGGGGGCAAAATTGAAAATAACGAAACACTATTAGAAGGTGTTAAACGTGAGTGTGTCGAGGAAATAGACTTTTTCCCCAATGATGCTAAACTTGTACCTATTCAAAAGTTTGTAAACAATACATTTACATATCATACATTCTTTTGCAAAATAGACAATGAATTTATTCCTAAATTAAATGAAGAACATTGTGGATATTGTTGGATAGACGGGGAACACTATCCTAAACCATTACATCCGGGATTGTTTAATACAATTAACTTTGATGTAGTGCAAGACAAACTAAAGAAACTAATAAAAAAAGCCGCGTAATGCGGCTTTTTTGTTGATGCTTAAAAATATTAAGCGTTATCAAGTTGAACAGAAGTATTTAATACTGCCGCACCAAAAGTCCATGGAACGCTTGAATCTGTTGCAAATTGTGTACCGGTACTTTGTGTTACAGTGCAACGACGGTTACTAATTTTTGTAACAAAATATGTACCGCCGGCGCTGTCAGTGGCCTGAATAGCCATGTCACCTTCTGCTGACACAGCACTACCTTTTAACGTACAAATTGCTGTACCGTCTGCTGTTCTAACTTTGAAACGGCGAGCACCAACTTGACGAATAATATCGCATAGTTGACTTGTGCCACCTGATGTGGTCTTAGCTCTTGCGTATATACTTTCTTCTTGTGTATTGGTTAATACTGCGGTAAATGTTAATGTACCTTGAACTCCGCCAACGTTTTCTGTAACTGTGGGAGCTGCCGTATATCCAGAACCTTTTTCAGTAACTTCAATTGCAAGAATCTTATTACTAGCACCAAGTTGTGATACTATAGCAGTAGCTTGTACTCCACCCGGTAGAGTAGGAGCACTAATGACTAGTGGATCATTTAATGCATAACCTGAACTGTTGTTTACACCACCTAGCGTAATGCTTGCTACACCTTCGCCACCAATTTTATCGTCACTGGTGCCTGTTGTACCAGCGTTACGATTACCAAAATATTTTTTATTTAAACTGCGTGCCATTTGTTTTTCCTTTTGTAATGACCGTTCTAGGGACTACGCTGTGGACATACAGCATAAGTTATTGAACTAAGTATTTATCTCTTTCGCTCAACTATCCACGTATCTTCTTCTACCTTTAATAGATGAACTATTTCACCCGGTTTAACTTCTACCGGATCGTCCGGTGATGCAATAGCTTCATATCCTGATAAAAATAACGATACAATAGCACTATCAGAAACTTTTACATATGAAGATGTTTCACTATATGGACTATTGATAACATCAATCTTAGTTCCTATAGTAAAAGCCACACTAAAATTTACAGGTATAACTACATTTGCGCTATATACATTGGTTTCTGACTTGATGTAAATATGTTTCCCAGCGTCAGTTAATAACAGTGTTCTATTAACGTTAGTTTGATTGTATAATAATACTTGAGGTAATACACCCGTTAAAGGTTTATTAGCAATAAATGACTTTAGAGTATTATCAGTTACATTCCAATCACTTTGTATCTGTGCGGCTGGAATTGTTGGCTTATTAGCAATAAATGACTTTAGATTATTATCAGTTACATTCCAATCACTTTGTATCTGTGCCGCTGGTATAGTTGGCTTATTCTTAATAAAGTCTAAAGACCCTGTACCTGCTTGACTCCAATCACTTTGTATTTGTGCCGCAGGGATCGTTGGCTTATTCTTAATAAAATCTTTTAATGTGTTATCAACTTGAGCCCAATCACTTTGTATCTGTGCCGCCGGTATAGTTGGCTTATTAACAATAAAAGATTTTAATGCATTATCAGTTATATTCCAATCACTTTGTATCTGTGCATCTGGAATGGTTGGCTTGCTAGATAAATCAGTGTAACTTCCACTAGTAGCTACAGTAGAAAAAGTAGGTTTGCCCGCTACGTTGCTCCAAGATACACTGTTAGCAGTTGTAGCATAAGTTGCTTGTGCTACGGTACCACTGACGTTAGCACCAGCTACTGAATTAGCAACTGCCGCTAAACTTACGGTTCCTTCTACGTTAGCACCCGTTAAATTAGTAAGTAAAGAACCATTTGCAGTAATCTTATCTACGGTAAATATCTTAGTTGTTTTGTTAAACACTAAATTTGCAGAACCTGCAAAAGTTCCAGTATCATTAAATTGAATTTGAGTATCACTTCCTGATACACCTGTATACCCTGCACCAATTGGCCACGGCACACCATTTGCATACAATATGTTATCACTCTTAACATTAGCAATACTTGCATTGGCTAGGGTGCTAATTCCGGTTACAATCAATGTACCTACGTTAGCAGTACCCAATGTTTTAACATTTCCACCTGTTATGTTGCCTGTTGCAGTTAGTGTAGTGGTTGCGGTAATGCTAGTAAATGCTCCTGAGTTAGGACTATAGTATCCAACTCGACCATCAAAGTTACCATTTATGTTAGCTGTTACAGTAGTAGCAGTAACATTTCCACCCACTGTCAGTAAATTAGTGACTTTATTAAATGTTAAATTAGTACTACCATCAAACCCACCCGAAGTATTAAATTGTAATTGAGTTGCAGAGCCACCGGGAGCACTTGTTCCTGCTGGAGGAACAAAGCCCAATGCATATCCTGTACCACTTACATAAGGTGTAGTGTCATCCCAACCTCTACCGTCTACTGGATTTGTTATAGCATTACTATCTGTATACAATGCAAAAGTAGTGTCAGTTAATCGTTTAACATAAAATCTATTAGAAGAAACATAAGTACCTCCACCGATATCCAATGTGATACCAGATGTATCAATTGCAGTTTGAATAGAACTACCACTTACACCCATAATAGTTACAGTAGCACCAGTCGGTAACAAGTGCGCTGTTTTAGTAGTAACTACTACTGCATGTGATGGACTTCCTGTACCGGTAGTAAAATTTATATTCTGTATTTCGTACCTAATAATACCATTAGTAGTCCAAGCTAAATTACCAGCACCGTCTGTTGTTAATACATACCCGTTGACTCCACCGGATACTTTTACGTTTGCTACGTTACCTAGATTAATTAATCCGCCTGCCGTACCGCCACCATTAGTCCAAGTAGAATTATTAACAACTAGTACCTGTCCATTTTCTACATTACCTGAAATATTCAATGTAGTAGTAGCAGAACCTGCTAATTGGTCAAACCTTATTACTGATGAATCAGTTAAAATTTCAGTTTGTGTTGTTTGGTCAGGACTTCCCGGTGGATGAATGATTGAATCATTTCCTATATAAAGTCGCTTAGTATCTGATGCAAAGCCTATTTCACCCGTGTCTAATTGAGGCAAATCAATATTTGCGCCAGTTCTGTGAATTATTTTACTTATTTGTACAATGGCCATAGTTTAATCTTTAGTTGATTAAACTATTTATCACGATTTAAAGGAACTGCATATAGTACTGTTCTACTCGCTTAAACCACATATCAGTATATTTGTCAAATTCAGTACCCTCAATGATGAATTCCTGATACATAGCATTAGGATCACACATAAAAATAACACCCTTACGTATCTTTGTCCCGTGTAACTCATTATGTGCATTAGCATAAGCGGCTAATTGAACAAAATAGTCATCAATCCACTCACGTTTTTTAGGCTTGTTTGTTTGTTTATGATCCATGATAGCCTCACTACCATCATGTACTCCGCACAAATCAGTAGTACCAGCATAGACTTTGGGGAAATATAATGGCACTTCTGTACCCCAATATTCATTACACTTAATAAGACCTTGGGAAATAATACTATGAGCCATAGTATGACTTTGAATGCTATATGGGTTTGACCCAGGCTCTCCTGTCTCACCTGTCTTAATATAGTTTTCAAGCCATTTGTGCATACGTGTGCCTCGACCAGCAGCCTCAGTAGTAATTGCTTGCGCTTGTACGGTACCTACACGTTTGCGCCAATTATTCAGTGCTTGTTTGCTTTCTTCTGATTTAGTAGCATCTAGTATCGTGGTGACACTAGGAAGTTTCTCACCGTCAGGTGTGGCGTATCTACGTTTACCATCAATCTCCATACGCGGTAGAGGTTGATAGTTAAATTTATTGGGATTGTACATATGGCAATTGTACTACAAATTTCTCTGTAGTACAATGTATTTGGTTAGTTATAGTGGATTATAGTGGATTATAGTTTACTAGCTTGTTTGCTAGCCATTGACTGTAGTGTTTTTTGATTTTCATCAGGTCCGTCTTCTTCACCTTCGGCACCTGATTGTCCTTTAAATATTACGTTTCCACCTTCAATACTATCTATAATATTTACCAATGGTTCCTTTTTGATGATATCATAGATATCTTCCTCATCAACTGCGATATCACTTTTTCTAAGTATATCTAAAAAGAAATCTAATGGTAACGGTTGATTTTGATTTTTAAAACGTGATTCCAATTGGCTGGCTACTGCTGTCAGTTTGACACGCAAAGGGTCATCCTGTGCAAATTCGAATAAACGCATGTTAACGAGTGGATCTGCCTAATCCAGATGTTGGTTCTTCTTCTGGTGGCTCTTCGGGTAATTCACCACCTACATCCATCTCATCGTCCATTGGTTCTTCTGGTGGCATACTCATATCAGCACCCATATCACCGGCTGCTGCCATATCACCGAATCCACCGCCTTGACCTGTAATTACACCCAATGCTGATTGTAATCCGATTTTACTCTGTGACAATGCGGCTTGTAAGCTAGTCAATGCTTCTGATGTTTGACTATTGAATTGTTCACCTTCATTTGTACCAATTTCTGCATTGACACCGTCAACAACTGCTGGTAATTCTTTAACTAGCATATCGCTAACATTTTCAATCATCTTTTGTAGTTCGTCAATCATTTCTTTGGCTGCTAGTACAACTTGTGATTTTTCAACTTCTTCGTTCTCTACAACAATACGTTGATTATATATTGGAAGTGCTTTCAATTCACCGTAATGATGAACCAATGCTTGTTCCATAAACATTAATTTCATGTATGAAGGATTTTTTTCGCTAGCAAAAGACTTTTCGCTAGATTTCATTTCGTTCATTAATCCTTTAATTTTTCGTAACATACGATTGGTATCGTATAGGCTTAATGAGTCAAAATTGACCGTAGTGTTGAAATGTTCTTTCAGTGCTTTTTTAGCGACTGTAGATGGTTTCATGTTAAATTCGTTTAGTTTCATAGAGTTTTCCTAGAATGCTGATATTATATTTATCATTATTTAAATTATTTTGTCACTTGGTTGAACATTTGTTCCTGCCACCTTTTGCTGTTTAAAGCATACGTAGTGAGTTCCTGTTCTATCCTTGTTTTTCTATTTCTACCTTCATTAAACTTAGCACTATATATAGTTTTTTTCTCTAAGTCTTTGGTTTTATTCATTAAACTACGGTAAATCTGAATAGACGATTCTGTTCCTTCTTGTAAGGTATCTAACTCTACCATTCTCTTTGCGTCCATAATCATATTTCTTTTATCAAAAGATGTATAAATTACCGCATTGCGTAAGTTAAAAAATGGTATTACAGTAAACGTTCCCCTTTTAGTTAATACGTATTTATCCATATTTTTCTTTATCGAATAATCCCCATAAAGATGGTATGTTCCGTCCGGATCTTCAAATACAATATTCTCTGATAAATTTGCTATTTCTTTTTTATCTAGGATTTTAGTTAAAATCCTGAACATTTGCTGTTCATTCAACTTTTTCATTTATTACCTCAAAATAGATATTACGTAATTCCGGGCTAGTGTCTAAAAAACTGGGCAATTTATCCCATTCAGTTCCTACTTTTATCATAGGAACACTATCACAGTCACTATATAAATATCCTAATTTATTCAATCCGTCATCAAAAACACTACGATGTATAATATCAAAATCAAAAGCCCACGTTATTTGTCCTTCTTCATTATCATACATAAATCCAAACAAATCAGAATCATTGAATAAAACTACTTCTTGCTGTGGTTCAGTGATATTCTCTGGTTGACTACGTAGTGAAACTACTTGTAATATTGTATCAAAATTACATTGAGTATTTCTAGTTTTTTCCCATGTTGACAGTTGTTCGTTAGTTCCATTGGCAGGAGGTTTGCGGTTTATGATACCTGTCTTAGTAATATCAAACAACGTATAGCAACGAATTCTGTAACTCATACAGTATTTATAGAGGTAAAAAAGCCCGAGAAATTCCCGGGCTCTTTGTATAATCTAAGTATTAGATTAAGATGCGGTGGTTTGTGTAGAAGCTAAACGGAAACCAACGTTTGTAACCGCTGCACCGCTTAGGTCAAAACTACCTACTGTACCTAATGCACGAACTGCGGCTTGTAATGAAGTTGCTGTCCATGCGGCTGTTGGATAAACAGCGATAGACATGTTTGTAACGTTACCTGTACCTTCTACTTGGTAGAAATGTGTAGTTGCCAATTGTGTTACGCACTGAATGACAGCGTGAACAGCTTCGTCATAATCAAACTCGTTAGCTGGTGTTGCACCTAGGTCTAAACCAAAGAAGTCTAGTTTTGGACCAGATAACATTACTGGTGTAGCTACTGTTGCAACTCCAGAACCTGCTAATGAGTCAATTGCGAATACTGGTTTTGTGTCGCCGTGTAATCTTGTTGTATATGCCATGATAATTTTCCTTTAAAAGTTTGAATTCATATAGAACTCATACTATTATTTATGCCATATAGAAAAAAATGTTGGTTTTGGTTAGCCTCTGGCGGCTAAATTTTGACGGCTAAAGCCCATTCTGTTGACAAATTTGACCCCATTTGCAACAAATCCTTCTTGGGTTTGTGTCCCGTCTAATAGATAACCCTTGACTGGACTAGCTTCTGCGGCCTTATCTAACTGATTCACAATCTTCATTTTAGCATTATATATTGCCATCCAAATTACGAATGCACTTTTTATACCAGCTTCATTTTGCTTAAAATGTTCTGTTAATTTCATACGTATCCCGTCTGACATTGGACGAGTCTCAAAGAATTTATAAAAATCACCAACTAAATTAGTTAAATTGCCTGATACAATTTTCTTATTGATGTAGACTTTACACATTGCCGGGAACGCTGACTTAGTTCCTGCCGGTGCTTGAAGCAACCATGTATCGGCTGCATCTCCTGCCTGAGAGATAACCTGCTGAATTTTTGCTACATCTGCTGGTGAAAATTTCAACTTAGGTGTAGTCGGCATTTTAGCTGGAATAACAGCAACGTTACTGTTGTTTGTTAACTGCCCAATAGAACCGTTTAATAATTGTGCTTGTTGTACGTTAGTGGCTTGAGGTGGCAAATACTGGTGAACTGCTATACCCCCAACTTTACCTGTTATTAATTTTCCAATTTCACTGTCTACTTCAACAGTGTACGTTATACCATTTGGATTAGCTTTAAACTTATAAAGCCCATTTTCATCTTGTAATTGTTGACTAAACAACAAATCACCCCAATAAAATCCACTACCCGAATATGATTTTTGTAGACCTGGCCAAATAGTAGCAATAATTTGATGCAATTGGCTGCGGTCAATTCCTCTAGCAATATCATATTGTTGAAATGCTTTTGGACTAGTCACATGTCCGCTACCGTCACTTTTATTAAACATGTGTTTATCTGCTATGATAAACTTACCATCCATACCAGTACCAAATACTAACGCAGGATATCCGTCCCACTTAATAGTTACTACATTGGGATTTTTAACAGTGTTAACTATTGCTTGCAATCCTTGAGTTGCTCCTCTAGAACCAATATCAAATATCAAATCTTCAGGATGTTCAACGTGAGCCTTAGTTAACTCTACTTCTTCTGTAACGACGGTATTGATATCTTCTAGTTTGTCAACTAGGTCACGTAATGAATTCATTATTCAACCTTAATCCAAGACTGTACTGTATTCTTGCTTTCCGGAACAGGTTGTGCTGCCTGCGCCGCTGCCTGCGCCGAGGCATATGAGGGATGTCCCGGTGATATTGGATTGCCACCAATTGAAACGGGAATATTTTGTGGTGCTTGCGGTGTTTGTGCTACATTTTGTTTAGCAATTCTACTGAGACTTCTATTGGCAGCATTAGCAATTGTTTGCAAACCAGTAGTATTACCCTGTGATGCAAGTTTTCGTATCATCTTAATAATAGCTGTTGTGTCGTTATCGGGTGGGGCAGGAGCAGGATTGGGGGCAGGACTAGATGCGCTACTAGAACCTCCACCTAATGTAACATTAGGCTGTGTTTCGCTTTCAGATGATATAATTTGATAAATCAAATTTGCCATTTGATTTATTGCTTTAGAATTGTTACTAGCAACTCCAGGAGCTAATCTATCTATTTGTTCTTCCCAATAATATGTAGTGGGTGACCCTGTTGACTCGGGTACCGGTGTAGTAGGTGTTGGTGTAGTAGTTTGTTGTTGTACCGGTTGTACCGGAATTGATATACCGTTTTTCTTTAAATACCCAACCACTAGATTTTTAACATACGACGGGTCTGGTGTGTTACCGGCTACATTAGCACTTTTGATGTTCATTGATAAAAGTTGTTCAACTTTTGTAATATACTTCTGTTTAGTTTGTAATTCTAATCCCTGTCTACCCCAATCAGATTGTTGTCCGACTAGGTTAAATGCCTGTCTTTTAGCAAAATCTGTAAAGGCATTTTCAGTAATGACCTCATTGAGTTTCATCGTTTTTCCTTATACTCTTAGAAAATCTACCCTGATCTCTGGCTTTGATTGCGCTTAGTAGTTTGCGTTCTAGTATTTGTGCTTTTTCCGGATCATACTGTTTATTAATCATTTCTAATAGATTAATAGCACTAGTAATAATATTATGGGCTCGGCTCTCAATGATATGTTTAGTATCACGGTTATTGCCTATGGCTTCTAATTCCTCTAGCAAACTGCGAGTTTTCTTTTGCATGATATAGTTTCCTAGTAGTATTTATCATCTTTTCAGATTGTTTATCAATGATTTCAATTTTGAACCCTGAACATCAGCAACAACCCGTGTATTTATTGGCTCAATTTCTCCTGTAATAGAATCAATTACAGTAGATTGGGGCTTTAATCGATTCATAATGTCATTGGGACTAGAACTGGGTCTATATTTTGCTTGTTGGTCTGCATACCCGTCAGGATCCTCGTCAGTAATACGCATAGTCTCAATGTTGTATTCCAAGTCAATTTTCTGTCCCACACCCGTCGAACTACGACTTTTCATACATTGAATTTGATATTTTCCACGCTCACGCATACTGCGACTTGTAAAAATACCAAACACATTATCTGCTGTATTAATCTTACTGATACCACCTGCAATATGACTATGGTCAAATTCTTGTTCATCAACTGCACTACGATTCAACTGACTTGCTGTTACCATTAATACACCTAATTCTTTAGACAAATTACGTAATTCTTCACTAACATACTTGTCTTTAATAAACTGGTCATTGGGATTAACTTTAACACTAACCGGCATAACTAGATCCAAATAATCAATCATAACAAAGTCAATTTTAATTCCAGTTTGAATTTGTACTTCTTTTAAATATGACCTAATGTCATTAACATTACTTTGTGCTGGCAAGCCCTTAACACGATAATCACCGGATTTTTTACCTGCAATTTTAACTTTAAGTTCTGTACTGTCAATATCCTTACGAATGTCTCTGGTACTCATCATAGTCAACATAGCATCTGTTCTAAGTGAGGTTAATTCTTCACTCAATTCTAAACTAATATATACCCCACTAAGTCCCTGTTGCAACCAATTCAATGCAATGTTCATCATCACTAATGACTTACCTGAACCTGAACCACCTGCAAAAATATTCAATTCACCGCGACTAAATCCACCGTACAATAGTTTATCAAGTTGAGGCCAACCTGTGCTTTGTTGTCCACCTGCGTTAAAGTATTTGTGTAATCGTGCTTTAGGATCAGCAAAGTAATCTGTACCCATATCTCGTTGTAAACTAATCTGCACCGCGTCTTTGATTAGTTTCTCAACTGGTCCGAATTCACCCTTCTCAAGTAAATCGGCACTCTTAAGAATAGCACGTTCTAGTTCTTGTCGTTTAGTAAATGATTCAAATTCTTCTAAGAACCACTCAGTGTGTCTATCACCAAAATCTTCAATGAGTACAAGTTCTATTCCTGTTGTTGCTTTTATTTGTGTTATATCCGGTAGTATACTATATTTCTCACTGTACTCTTTCATAAATTCTGATACAGGTCTTAATGCCCGATCAAAGTTCTGCGGATTCATAATATTCATAACTCTAATATACAATTCTGCATTAGTTAGCATCATTTGTAAAAAGAGCCGTTGAACGTCTGTGTTATATTCCTTTAGCAATCTGTTTTTTCCTTAATTCTATTTTTATCTTACTACTTGTTGCGTGTTGTATGATACTTAGTAATGTAGGTAGCTTACCATATCTTATTACTGCATCATTAACATCCTTGATTGATTTATCCCAGGGAGGTAAACTTACACTATACCCCAATTCCAATGCTCTGTCAATTATATCTAGCCCTGTCTTATCTCTATCAGGTACAACAATAATCTGTTTGTTTAATTGTGAAAGTAAATGAGCCTGGTCATCACTTATTGTATTATGAGTTAAAGCACAACCGTTAATGCTCAATGCATCAAAGATTCCTTCAACTAGAATACACATACTGTATTCAGGTTTTTGTAAATCATATCCGAATACATAACCTGCATCTTGCTCATTAATATACTTAGGTATTTTATTATCTAAGTACCTACTAGTGTGTCCCACTGATTTCCCCATATACGTATACGGAATGATAATCCTATTACTATTTCTTCCTCTGTCATTGGGAGTTACTATAAAAGGATAGCTATCATAATGAATGCATCGTTTTTCTAAATATTCAATATAATGATAATGATTGGGATTGTTTATATCTAACGTCTCACCAATTGGTAACTCACGTGATTTAAATTTTACTTTACTTCGTGGTTTACGATTACCACTAAAGTCTAATAAATCTTTGTGTTGTAAACTTTCTAAATTCCATCTTTGAATTTGGTCACTATCAATACCACACCATAATAGAAATTGTCTTGTCTTGGGACTTATATTTTTGCCTAATGTAAAGCTACAGCTATAACTGCAATTGAAACAATGCATTACCCAATTATTTACACCATCGAATTTTATACCGCCCCTACTTCTTTTATCCTCTCTATGTCCGCGTTGGTTACAACAAATAGCGTTGAAGCTAGTCCAACCGCTACCTGTTTGTTTCTTTCTACCCGGAATTAATGAAAGGATGTCAAACATATTACTATGTTAACATAAGTTGTAACAAAAAGCAAGAAGGTTGGTATATTATCTGGCTAATATTTTATCCACAGTACCGTGAGTACTGACAAACTTTAAGCGGATATAAGGATGATAACCTATTATGGTCCAGCCTTCAGTACCCGTACTTAAATCATAGTCATAATAATCTATGTCATACCATTCACCGACGCCAGTAGTAGATCCTTGTGGAATTATATCACCGGTATAATCGGTATATTTAATTTGAATCGTTATGATTGGATTATCCGATGTACTATGTATACTAGTGTAATATGTTATGGGTATAGGTAGTTGACCAATTAACGGTGCAACTATCGGAGGATGCGACGGAATATCAAATTCATAGGCTGCTTTAAAACTAGGCAATGTGCTATTAACTATATCTATAACACCTCTACCACTACCATCATTATCTATAAATATCGGTAAATTGTCAAAACCACCATCTGGTATTTCTAAAGTATAATAACATTTTTGAGCATCAATGTGTTCTAATTCTGGAGTAGTTACTTGTAATTCTGCCAACCCCTTTAAGGGTAATGTTAACATTAATGATTTTTTAAGTAATATGTGACTTCCCTCGAAACTAATGATTCTTAATGTTATTTCTTTGTTTGTAATGTTGACTGGTTTTTGGTCTTGATTTAAAACCTGAAACTGTAATTTGTTGTCAACACCTTTATGTAATTTTAATGTTTTAGCATACACGTTTTGGTATCTCCTGGTTGAATTGCCAAAGTTTACTACAACTATTTGTCTTGGGGTATAATGATAAACGTTGGTTGAATACACAGATTGGCTCCTATACTATATTTATTAAAATAATATTATATCGGGTAACCATATCGTATAAATAACACTGAAATATGATAAACAATGATTCATAACGAATTTTTCAAAAAATTAACAGAAAATCACCCCTTTATTACAGTGTGTTCCTACGCAGGCCAAGACTATGTAGGAATAGTTCAAAATAGGGATGATATAGTCACCACTATATACGACTATGGATCTATTATACATCCGGATCTTAGGGAACAATTTCTAATATTAGGTGACCAATGGTGGTGGGAAAGTAATAGATTAATACCCATAAATATGTTTCTTAAAAACGACTGGGAACCCTTCAAACCGTACATTCGTACATTCAACAATAAAAGTCTAACAATAGTGCATGGCCCAATATGCAGTATGTTAGAACTAGCAAAACGTAAAAGTAAACGTAAATCAATTACTCTAGTCAAACGAATGTCCTGAGTCTAATAGATTTATATGCACAACGACTAATTGTGCATAGGCAATACTATGACTTTTCTTAAAGTGATACCCTGTCTTATCATCATCCCATACTGTTTTTGCCACTTCACGCCAAGATTTTCCAATTAAATGTTTCTTTGATGGTCTGATAACTGCTAGAAACATTGCCAGTCTAGGTATACTATCAATAGGTTCTGGCATCTTCTGCATACTGTTATAATGATTGCTTAAGTGAATCAGCTTTTCAACAAACACTCTATCATTAAGTTTTTCCCAATTTGGTTCACGCATTAACTCAATTAAATGTTGTTCGTCACGTACTTTGTCATAGACATGCACATTTAAGAAATCTAATTTTATATATCCACGCTTTTCAGCTTCACTGTAATCTAAGTTAGACATATGATTAATCGCATCATATGGTATATCAGTAACATAGATACCAGTAGCATGTTTACGTATAGGATCAACTTTACGCATTGCCGCAGGGATGTGTTTGATATGTTCTAATATCTTGTCTCTGTTACCAAAGTCAATATCAATGTCTGAGTTAAATTTCATTTTAAAAGTTCAGGTGAATGTTGCGGGATACTAACTGTTTCATCTTTCATGTTTTCTAATTTTGCAACTCTACCACGTAGTTCGCTACTGCTATAGTTATGTTGTCTCTTATGATAGTGCAATTCAATGTCATTGTCAATACAATATTGTTTTCCAGTGAAATCTCTATTAACATATTCTTCACTTAGAAACCGAATATGAATAGTTTGGGTCATTAACATTTGTAGTAAATCGTATTCGGTTGAGTATACCAAAATTTCATCCACATATTTACATGCCTGCAATTGTACATAGCGTTCATATACACTTTGACATGGTTTGTTTTTAACACCCGGTCTATCAATCGTGGGGTCAACTTGTAATGCAACTATTAAATAGTCGCACAATTCTTTTTCCATCTTTAACATTGTTACATGTCCGGCATGAAACAAATCAAAACTACTACAATTAAATCCGATTTTCATTTGTGTTCAACTAATCCTGCTTTTATTAATTTCATATATGCTTGCTGTACAACAATAGCCTGACGTTCAGCATCTTCTACCGCTTTGTGGCTGGTAACGTGTCCACCGTCTTTGAGTTTGACTCCTGTAATGTCGTATAGAGTTCTGGTATCCCTGACTGACCAAAATGGCCAGGGTATAGGATTTGGTTTGTCACTTGTTTGTCTCCAAGCATGTTCCATAACAACGCAATCAAAACTAGCACCGTTACTCCAAACACAACGCCTATTCCAGCAAAACTTATAGAGTGTCTCCATGCAGTCTTTAAATGATGTTCTCCCATTCTCTCCCATTGCCTCTTCAAGTGCTTCAGGACTCTGTGTACTCCACCAACGTAATGTATCTTCATTTATACTCCTATTATATATTTCTGTTTGATCCTCAACAGTAGGTCGTAGTTCTAACTTTTCAACAACGCCAGTACCTTTGGGATCGAATCTAACTGCGCCGATAGTAAGTATTACACAATCAGGTGTAGTGTTCAAACTTTCAATATCTATCATTACATCATTTGCCATTTTGTGTTTCTCTTAAATATTTTGCTGCCTTTTCTAATAATTCAGGGTTGTCTTTAAAATTACCACATCCTAAATTGCATTTTCTACACAACCAACCGCGAAATGTTTTTTCAGTATGATTATGATCCATCACCCATGGTCTACCTTTTTTGCGTAGTGTTGGATTAATATTTTCATTTAATTGTTCTTCTGTTTGTTCGCACACAGGGCAAATATGGTTGTAAGGAATCGGTGGTGCAGTTTTTCTTATTTCAATACGTTCTTTAGCCAGTGTACTATCACATACTCTGCAATCAGACCGTAATTTTTTACCACCACTATCGTTACCAAATTGATTCAATGGTTTAATACATTTGCATCGGTTACAAATCTTTGATATCAATTTTTCCATAGTTCATACATAGTTTTAAATTTGTCATCCCACAGTATGATTGTAACATTTCCTGAGGTAAAAAGAAAGTCCCAACCCACCCCTCTTTCACCGAAATTACGTCTGCACCATGAGACAATTACAGTTGGATCTTCTTTTTTCTTTATACACTCATATACATATGAAGTTCTGTTTCTGCTACCCATATAATTACGGTCCTGTATCACATAATCAATTTCATCATGTCTGATTGGTAGTGGTACAAATGTACCTGTAGGTTTCATTATTGCCATTTTAATCCATAATATGTTGCTAATGATTCTTTGTAAAAGTGAAATTGTACATAACTAGGTTTAGCCGGACCATTAAATCTATCCTGTATACTAGGGTAAAATGTAAAATCAAAATCTACGCCCTGAACATAACCGGCTTCTCGTAATTCGTTTGCTCTCTCTATTGCCTTTGTCGCAGATATTTCTAGTTTGAGTTTAATCACGATGAAAACTTTATTGCAAAAAAGGTAGCAAGTTTTTCATCTTCTAGTGTTAGATACCATCTCTTAGTTACCATACCAGGCTCCCATTGCTGTTTAGCTACCCAGCCTTGTCCACCAATGCTATTATGTAAATAGAACATTCTAGGTCCTACATTTTTCATAAGCCATTGTTCTTGTTTTGGCTTTAGTCCATAATCATTGAGAGGTATAGTTACTGCCATCTCAACTTAAACCACAATCGTTGTTTTTCATCTTTGACACGCCAAACATCAGTTCCCATCATAGTACCTTGATATTCTATTTCAATATTATGTTCACTACACCAATCGTAGATTTCTTGTCTTTTAGTATAACTTATATCAACATCCATAGTGTCAATAACTCTAACATAATTGCTACCTGCCCATTTCCATTCATGTAAATTAATCATTGAAACCTCAACAGAAACCATTCGCAATCTGGCTTGTCTCTAAACCAAAACTTAGCATTGTTAGCATACCATCTATCGCCGGGCGTCCATACACCGGGAGCACCAGGTGTGCCACTAGGTCCAAATGTGTTAACACACCAAGCAATCATTTTATTCCATTCATTCGGTGATATTATAGGATCAATCTGATGATAGGGCATGTCATACGCATATCCTATGCCCGCATAGTTGACACTACGTTTTGCCGCCCAACCACCGTTAGATCCATATAACTTATTAGTCATTTGTCTTTTCTTAATCATTGCCACCTCAAACTAAACCATTCAGCCTCTTTTTTAGACTTGAACACAAAAATTCTCCCCCTAAATATAACATTTTTTTTGCATTTTTCTGTTACCCAATCTTTGATATCAATTGCCTGTTTTCTACTTCCTAAAGTAGGTAACTCAATAACATACCAACCTGACTCAACTAAAAGGTCTTTTGTAATCTCAAAGTCCATATTCCCAAAGTATTCTTTAGCAATAGATTCAGCAATTTCATCTTCTAGTGTCATTATCTTCTCATTAATTGATTAGTAAATTCTAACAACAACTTATGATGCCAACCTCCATGGTATTTTCCCTTTAGATATGAATACCCATCATACCAAAATTGTTGACTTTCTGGGTGGCAGCCGATTAATCCTATACGATTCTGATAGATAGCCATACTATCATTATTTGCTTCGTAAGTAGCTACTGTTTCAAATTTAGTTTTATCACCCACTAATGCACAACCATCATACCAAAACATTTTAGTTGACATTCCGTCCCAATTGATAGATATATTCTTTGCATGTGGTCTACGTGTGTCAGTCCCGGGTCTTTTCAAATATTGAACTGCATCAACATCATGCAACACATTAAGATAATGCTTGCCTGCCCAATATGCACCCATACATATACCAAGATATCTTCCATCATTGTGAATAAATTCACGTACTCTATCTCCGTTATTTTTAAACAATGTTTCAAATGAAGCCGCATCTCCCAATCCGCCGGGCATTGCTATCATATCAACATTATCAAAAAAATTGTATTCTAATTTATTCTTCGAAAACAATTTAAAATTATAGTAGCGATCCAACGAACTAATCATACCATTGGCACTCTGTACTGAACACTTAGGGTCAGAAACAAATAGTGCTATTGTAGGTTTCATTTTTCTACTTTCTTTTCAATAGGCGGTGGAAAATGAGGCTCAATTACATAATGTTGTGCAGTCCACCAGCCAAATGCTGTTATAAAACCGTATAAAAAAATTTCAACTATCATACTACCCCCATCTTAATTCAAAATGTATTGCGTCACGTTCATTATAGAAATAGAATTCCATATCATCTTCTGTAGGATGCCATTCAAATCTATTTCCCGGCAGTCCAAACTGTTCAATCGCCCATATGCATATTTCATCCCATACAGGAATACTGTCACGCCCTTTAGTCCATACCAATACTACCTTAATAGCCGGCTTGTCTAAGGGTGTCTTTAATTTGTCTTGCGAGGTCTGGTTCACGGTTAAACTTTAATGCCCATTGTTCTGGATTTATATAATCAATCACTATTCTAACATGATCCTGACTCAGTGTATCTAAGAAATGGACACCGCTATCGCTTTGATATAACATCCAAGGGCTTATTTTACCCGTTGTTATACCATAACAAATTTTATTTGCATTGCCATACCGAAACAAGTCATTGGGTAATAGATTATCTGCTTCACCTAAATTTGCACAACATTCTACACTTCGTGCTAATGCATCAAATGGGTTTTCATTTTTTAAATACTCAATCAAAAATTTAGTATATGTAACATCACTATTCCAATTATCAATTTTTGTATTTTCTCTTAGTAACCAATCTACATAACGACTTACGTTGATAACATTTACATCATTACAGTAATTGCCAAACTTAATAAATGCAGTGTAGTATGGGTTTTTAATAAATTCTTCATACGTTTTATTCTTGGTTTTACTCATGCTATTCTTAGCATAAAATTGTAACCAGCATTGAAATGCCAATCTATTACCTTTTTGGTCTTTAGCTAACCATCGGTTTTTCTGTTCACATAAATGACTAATTAAAGTACGCTCACGTATGAATTCACGTTTGCAAAACTCACAGCCAAACTTTATATCATCAATCGTTGCCGTTGTCTTTTTCATATTGGTTAATATCTTCATCTGTTACTACTAACGCTAATGTCTCAATATCATCTTTCTTCAGAGAAGGGAATCTTTTTGCCAAATAAACTTTCTTCTTCTGTTCTTCTACAAATTGTAGACTAACCTTATCCAATGTTTCATCATCTGTTTTAGGATAAATCTTTTTGTAATACTCTTTAACATCCTTCTTATTGGGAGTTTCTTTTAGTTCACGTGTGCCTTTTGATAATTGAGGTATCCATTGATGATAATGTTTTCCTGCACCCAAGCCGCTAGCACATAACATAAGCCATTGTAACTTAGGATGTTTCATCACGTGTTCATTGAATAAGTGTTTATTGACTGCGGCTTCTACACTTAATAAGTAATAACCTTGTATGTCACTAGCACCCTTGACAGCACTCATCCAATGCGTCATCATATAAGGAACAAATTTCTTTTGTTGTTCTTCTGTTAATCGATCCAAATATCCATAGTCTTTTTTATCTAATGCAGAAAGTGCATCAAACAAATCAAAATCTATGTTTTGAAATTTCTCATCTGCTGGTGCTTTGGTTGCCATTAGAATGCCTGATTGTAATCTATAATTTCACAATTTCTACTAATTTCTTTTACAAAATAAACACATCTTGGTTTAAGTCCATCATCGATAGGAATACACAAAAATTGTCCGTTCTTCAACCGAGGTGCATACCAAGTTACATCATGGTATATATCTAATATTTCAATGTCAAGAAAGCTAGGTCTGAATGCACTTAGTGGATTAAACTCAAATGCTTTAAATCCTCTATCATTGATACTTGTTAACGGTAATGTTTCTAAGTCGCCCATCTCAGGTTCACCGATTAATATCTGCCAGTCTACCGGCATCTTCAATGTCCTATCACCAATATGTAATACAAGTGCAGGACTATTGAAACTTTCCAAAAAGATTAATGGTATATAATGATAGTCTACATTTTGAGGATTACTATTGTCTAGTATCGCAAAACGTAAATCGTCTACCTCATCGGGTAGTGTTTCTAAATTGTAAAATTCGTTATCTAGTGTTAAAATTCGCATAATAAGATTATATCAGGTAATCACTTGTAAGTCAATTTTTCTGAGTCAAATGGGTAATTTGCTTCTTTGAAGAAAGTTTTTCGCTGGGAGAGATGTCGTTTTGCAAATCTACAATTACTGGTGAGGTCCCATATTTGGACAAAATCTTTATCATCCGCTTTTCTAATACCTCTACCAATGCTCTGGATGACTCTAACAAAACTCTTGCCAGGTTCAATAAGAACAAGGTTGAATATTCGTGGTATGTTAATACCAACCGCCGCCACCCCGTAGGTTGCGACAATGATTTTATTTGTGCTTGTGGCAATTTCATCGTATTCCTCTTTTCTTTCTGTTAACTTTGTATCACCTGATACAAAAACACTATCAGGTAATCTACTAACTATTTCTTTACCTGCATTTACTCTATCAACTAGTACAAGTGTATTTCCACTTTCCTTAATATTTAATATTAATTCTGCTATTGAATCTAGCCTTGTTTTATCTTCAAGTAAATATTTTAATTCACTTTGATAATTGGTGAACTCTACATTGTCTTGTAATTGAACGATATTCACATGACATTGTGCTAGTACACCTCTATCTTGCAATTCACTTGCGGCTAATTTATTAATTAGTGGACCTAAACTAACATACAACGCTTGTGCTTCATATAATGCTTTGGGTATAGTTCCTGTCAATCCCCACCTAATTGGTATAGTACTCATTACACCAGTGAGTAGTGTTTTTAATGCATCTGCTTTAGCCTGATGCACCTCATCTACCATTACACATACTACACCTTCTAAAAACTCTCCAATCGGAACTTCTGCCTCATCTACTTTTGTTTTCTTAAGCATATTATTAAGACTTTGCCATGTGCAGATTGTATGTGTCTTACCAAACTCTTTTCTATCACCAAAGTATACGCCTACATCTAATCCAAGATTTATATAATCAGCCTCAGTTTGACCTACTAAACTTTTATTGGGTACAATAACAATACTACGACCATACGACTCTACACTATAACTTAGTGCGGCAGTCATAATAGTTTTACCAGCCCCCGTTGCTACTTCCTGCAATGATTGTGGATTTTCTAAAAAATTGTTTATAATTTCAATTTGATAATCACGCAATACAACCGGTTCTCCTTCTTTGGGATGACCCTTCGGCCAATTCTTATGACTAAACGTAGACTCGGACACTTGATTGAATTCGAATGTTGTTGAGTAATCACGTGTATCATCCAGTTCTACATCATATCCGGCAGCATCGATGACTGGTAGAATTTCAGGTAGCAAGTTAATATAACTACTACCACCTAAACTAAAATAACTTACTTTACCATTCCATCTACCTAGTCGAACACTAGGTAAATATCTTGCCCCAGGTACATCATACTCAAACATCTTCATCAACTTTTTTCGTTCAGATAATTCTAATCCTTCTACCTTGATGTTCACTTCATCTCTGACTATTATTTTACATTTTTTCATTTAACGTCCACTGGGTTACTATTTACTAAATTAATATTTTTGCCTAAGAACATAACTCTGTTTTCACTTCTCCATATGCCTAAGTTAATTTTAACAGGCATTTCATATGGTTTTAAATCAATGTTCAATGCATTTGCTCTTTTACTCTTAACTAATTTATGTTCAATCTTGTTAGCTTTTAAATTATTGGCCAATTCTAAAATAAACTCTTTATTTGGACCAAACCATTCGGCAAGTACTACCATGTCGGTTTTAATCATCACTAAATAGTCAATGATAGTTTCAATGTTAAATTGTTCAATAGAAGGTGATGTGTCAATTGCAACTCTTAACATATCGCTAGTGATTATATCATCATCAATTTTTATACCCATTCTAACCAATCGTGCAAGATTATGAGGCTCGTCATTCAAGGGGATGTGTTCAATCGCTTTCATTAATGATTGGTTAGTGGCTACAACATAAAAATTACTATTTGTTTTGATAAGAGTAGGTTCCCAGTATTTTTCGTTAGCAAATACTGACATTGTAGTTAATATATTTTCTATTTCAGGACAATAATTAACTGAGTCATAATGTTTTTCAGTTGTTGAAATCAAAGACCTAATTGTTTTTTCTGTCGCAGGTGCTAGCCAAACTCTCTCATCCCTGTTCCACTTTGCGTAATTTAATTCTTGTAATTCTTTAACATAATTTTTTTTGAACGGACTATGAATTACTACTGATGGACCTGAATCATCGGCAATGGCAATATGTGCCTGAGTATATTGAGGTAAACTTTGAATAGGAGGTAGTGTCCATGGTAATGTAATTATCTGGTTACTATCAATTTCTTGTTTAGCTAATTGTCTATGATACCTAGCAATAATCTTATCTAAAAGGTCTGCTTGATTTGACGTTACTGGTTTATTTTTAGCAATATGAATAAGCAACAAATTACTACAGAATTTTTTATCGTAGGTTCCTAAGCTAAGGTGTTTTAGCATATAATCCACTAATTGTTCTTTTGTATTTGGTTTTACCTTCATTGTCATATTATACTACTTATGATTAAGTAACGCAAGCATAGTGGAAAAAAGAGGGACATATAAGTCCCTCTTCACTGCTTAACGAAAGGGTAAATTAAGCAGATTTCATACAAGTACTAACAGTCAAAGACTTCCAATTGCTCGGACTGATCTTTACTAAGTCTGCTATTTTCAGACACATACGCATACTCAATTCACGCAACCGATTTTGATTTTCAACCATGAATTCGATAATCATTTCACCTTCACCGTTTTCAAAGTCATAGTCTTTGAACAAACCACCATCAGCATCGCGGTGAACTTGCTTGATACGCAACATTTTGTCACGTTCATTGTCAATAGTCAAATCCAAGAAGTGACAACGACTTTGCAATGCTTCCAAGTGATCCTGCAACTTCTTGCTTTTCACATTTTCAAACTTTAAGTTTGTAATGAAAATTGCAGTACCGTTAAAGTCAAAACTATCAGGGATACCTTCACGGCGTAACAAACTAGAATCACTGTTCCAGCAAATACGTCTACGCTTACCTGAATCCAATGCAGCCTTCAAAATGTTCAATGACAAGTCATCGGCAAACACGCTATCACAATCATCAAACACTAACACATTCTTACGATCCGAAAGTTTGTACAATTGTGCGTACAAGCCGAGAGCGGTCATAGCACCTTTAACAACTTCATAACGAATACGCTTACCTGCAATCTTATCAAACAGACTTGCTTTTTCTAATTGTGTTTCAACACCAAAACTCTTACCAACTCCAGGAGGACCTGACACAATCATTGCACGGATATCACCATTGATAGCCGCTTTTGACATTTCATCAAGCACCTGAAAGCGGGTAGCAATACGATTCATTGCTTCCTCATCAGATTCCTTAGGTGAAACTACTTTAGTTTCTTTTGATTTAAATTGTATCGCATCTACCATTGCAGTCTCTCCGTTTAAAAATTCAATGTTTTCAATACCACTTACCTTAACCTTAACATTTTCAATGTTAACAGCGGGAAAGTGCCCTTCATTCTTAACTGTTACATAACCACCTTTTGCACCTGTTTGGAAACCCTTGACAAGTGTAAAAGTTTTGTTCACTACAGGAATATTACGATATTCACCGTATTTAACACGAATTGTTGATGACATAGAAACCCCTTTCAATCATTCAATACAAGTATTGTAGCAGAGAATCGATTTATTGTCAATTGTTAAACTGTTGTTTTTCAGTAACAGTTGAAAACTTACTATCTCTAACTCAATACATGTATTATATACCCGAACGGCTTTATTGTCAACCTTGGATCAACTTCCAATTCTTAATACTAAAGTATTCAAATTCATATTTGCTATCATTAGTATAATACAACCCAGTAATTGATAGTAGTTCTTTTGTTTCAAATAAGTAATCCCATATATGTGCTAATGGATTCTTAGGTTCTAATGTCAATAATGCACTTGCATTAGTATCATCATCTTTGAACCAGTACTGTATACTAGTACCCTTTTTGTTTTTCTTTACTATGCGTTTTAAAGGTTTTAATTTTTTAGTAGTATTTTCCTTATAAGGCCCTATACGGGGGTCTACTTGCAATCTAACATCATCTAAATTTATATCATGTTCATAGAAGTCCGGCAAATAATATGCCAAACCAAAACTACTCTCACGAAATTTTTTACCATCACTATGAACAAATGAGTTTAGGTCTTCTCGGTACGTTGTTAACTTTGTACCCTTTAACTTCCACATCATAATTTTTTTACTATAGTAATCCCTAATTACATCAGCAGTATGCTGATCCTCTGGAGTTATTTCTTTAAATAAACTAGTATCTAATAGATTACGAAATCCAGGATATTCTTTGCTTCCATCACGGCATCTTTTCCATGCTACACTTAGAGTAAGCAAATCTTCTGGGCTTTCGTAAATTTCATATTTCTTTACATCTGGATGATGTGAACCAACGATATAATCCAGTCCGCTAATAGAAATTGTATTAAGGTGTCCAAAATTATTTGAGGTCAATGCAGTCAATTGTTGATTAGATAAACCTGAATATTGTTGTGGGCCGCCGACACCGCCACCTCCTATTACCACATGGGATGTATTTGCCATAGTACTATGTGCCATAGTACTATTTGCCATAGATCCTGTTTGGGAACGTGTATGATTTTTATAAGTATAATTAGCCAATTGTGATATCTTCCATTCCAGCTGTTCTGAGTTTAACAATATGACCCATCTGCCACTGCTTTGCTTCAAGGCCCTTCATAATACCTAACCACTTATTACGTAGTAAGGCCACTTCATTGATTAGTGTTTCATAATCAATCACTTCATCTTCTCCGTCGACATACTTTTCAGCATCCCGACTAGTCAATGCTCTATTATACGCTTCTAAATACTTTTGAAAATGTTTTCGGCGAATTTTCCGAAGTTGAATGTTTAGGTAGTTCAACACAGCCTCAATCTCTTGTAGCTGGTTGAACCTCTGTTCTGTTACACCGGGCAACGCGGCAATATTCTTTTCAACATTGCCATATATCTTTACTTCTTTTTTTGCTGAGTCTAATTCAGTTAGGTAATACGATATAAAATCCGGTATCACTGACAAATCATAAGTGATTCGGGTATACCAATTGTGTGACATTTAGTTCCAATCTTCTGGATCTTGGTCTTCATCATATTCTTCGTATTCTTCTTCTTGGAAGTGCTGTTCAGCATAACCCTTTAAGGCTTGTGTAATATCTTTATCTTTAAATGCATCTTTGATTTCATCAACTTCATAATTGTTATCCATCAAATAGTTAACTAAAGAATCTGCCGCATCACTTCTGTCATTCAAGTCAACATGGTCACGTAAGATTTCCCAAACCTCTACGATACTATCTAAACTCATGGTGTTACCTCCTCTATAGATTCAGTACTTAGCTTTTTCCCATGATTTTTGCTAAACTCTTCCATGACTTTATCTAAGCAACCACCTTCATTTGATTCCCAACCTTTACGGAACATCTTTAAGATTTCTCCGTCATCAGTTGTATATGATAGGCGATTACCTTCTTTAGTAAGTAGTTCGTTCTTCTCAAACAAATCAAGTAGACCACTGTACGGATTCATACCTGTTTCATATGGAATCTTAATCTGTAGTGTTTCAAAAGGTTTAGAATATCGTGTTTTCATAATCTTACATGCGGCACGAATACCTTTTACTTCTGAGACTTTGTTACCATCTTCATCTTCTTTGAGTTTGAGTTTCTTCATAGCAACAAGAATACTACTTGCATACACAAAGCCTTGACCACCTGATACTTTGTCATCTGGATCAAACATATCCTGACTTGCATATGTATGATTAGTTGCAACCATACCAATATTCAAACTACCGAACATGTTAACAGAGTTACGAACAAGAGCAGCCAATGCTTTAGGCTTACGACCCATGTCACCCTTCATATCACCTGCTTCAAACTGATTAACGTCTGTAGGTGTTAGTAACATTCCCAAGCTATCAATAACAAACAATACTTTAGGTCTGTCTTCTAGTGGAAGTGTTTTATAATCAATAACAAATTTACTGATTGTCTTGGCTACATCGTCAATCATAGCCATGTTTAGTTTTAACAATTTATCTTCTGTAGTTTGCACACCTAAGGCATGCAACCACTTCTCATCTAAAGCATTTTCTGAATCGATGAGTACAACAAAGATACCTTGTTGTTGAGCATGGCGAACCAAGTTTCCGGAACAAATAAAACTCTTCCCTGAACCAGATTCGCCAGCAAATACAGTGACTTTGCCAAGAGGAACCCCTTTGTTAAAATCACCACTAATAAGATAGTTAAGTGCATAATTTCCTGTGTTGATCCAATCAGTTGGATCGTTAAACCCTATACTAAGACCTTCAATAGACTTAGTGATTTCTTTTCTAAATTTACTTACGTCAAATGGCTTACCCAATTTTATCTCCAATTTGTTTCATACCCGTATAATAATACGGATGTGCGTTTTTGTCAAGTATATCCGGACATTGTTCTGCCATTTTGTCAATTTCGTAATCCATTGGATAATGACGTAATGCACCTCTTGCCCGGTCACGTATTATGCTAGGTACCCTAGGTGTTTTGCCAGGGTCACATAGTTCTTCTAGTAGTTTTTTACCTTGCTTAATAGCACGATATCTTTCATCTGGTAATGTCATGGTGTTATCCTATATAGGAGAGAACGGTTTCCCGTTCTCTTTTTACATTACGCAGTTTTTGATTGTCTAGCACGAATCATTGCTAGAATGTCTTGTGCTTTATCACTACTAGGGGTAGCTTTAGGTAGAACAATCGGTGTTGATGCTGTTGCTACTTCATCATCCATAGATGCAGACTTGGACTCTGCTACGGGGGCGGTTGCGGATGCGCTAGTTTCAGTAGACGCTTGTGGTTTAGCCGCGGTTGCTCCTGCAGGTGCCTCAAGTCCGTATGGACGGAAATAGTTGCCCCAACGTTCATTGTCATATGGTTGACCATCAACTGATGCATCAAACATTTCTTTCATAATACGTAGTTCTGCTTCTGTAGGTTTCTTAGGCAAGAAATCTGCTAGATTGAATAAACTATGACTGTCAATTGCCGCAGCCTCTGCTTCGGTCAATGCACTTTCTTTACGTGCCCAGTTACTAGTTGAATAATCAGCATAACCACCTTTACTTGTTTTCTTAATGTTGAAGTCAAGACCACGCATATAGTCAGTTGGCAATTCTTCCATTTCAGGATCCATCAAACTTGATTTGATGATAGTAAAGATTTGCGGGCTAATAACAAATCTACGAATTGGATTCGCAGGTTGCTTGTCATCACCCAATGAGTTTTGACGAACAAAACCTTGAAATAGATAACTACGTTTCTTCCAATACTTATTGGCCAATTCTTTTAATGTTTCATCCTTGTACCAAGGACGCACTTCAGTTAGAATCGGACATGTATATTCACTTCCGTACATTTCAATACAAGGAACTTGTACTATTACTTGTTTCATGTTTGAATCACCTTTAACACCATTGAATGGTAGTTTGATGACTTGACGTTCTACCCAGAAGAATGGGTTTTTGCTATCTGCATCTGGCAATAAACGCAAAGTAGCTGTAGTACCTTCGTCCATGTTCCAGTGGGGATAGATTGAGTTGTCAGATTGCTGGGTAGAACCAGAGTTTGACTTGTTTTCTTGTGCCGCGATACGGGCACGAATTTCTGCTAAAGATGCCATAATATATTTCCTTAAGTTGGTCTTTGTTTTATATTCGCCGCTTCCCTGTGAAGCGACTAACACATGTGTAAGTATAACATACTTTTCACTTGTGTCAATAGTATTTATGCCAGATGTGGTAAACCGCACAAAAAAGTGCGGTTTAATTTACCCTTATTTGATTAAGCGTAACATGTGTACTAATGGGTCAACACTTTCAGTTGCACCACCTACTAGTTTACCACGTAATCCTTGTTGGCTCTTTGATGGCTCACCTAAAATCTTTCCACCAACTGTAACTTTACTAGTTGCATTTAATTGACCAGCAGCCTGTTGTGGTCCACCGATACTTTCATCAGTTTTCTGTTCTGGTTTTGGTTGTGCTTGTTTAGCTTTCTTCTCTGCTTCTTGTTTGTGTGCAAGTTGCTTTAGACGATTTAGCATTCGGTCCCACTCATCTTGTGTATAGCGTCCACCAATTAATTCATCATCCTTATCTTTCCTACCTTCATCAACATCATTTTCATTAGTAGGTTTTTTAATTGCCTGCTTCGGTAACATCTTAGCCCTAGCTTGTGCGGAAAATGCGTCCATCTCTTGTTCAGTATCACTTTTAGGACGATCTCGTTCAGCTTTATTGGCAGCATCCCATTCAGCACCTGAAAGTCGTTGTCCGTTAATTTCATATGTTGTTCCTAGTTTATCACCACTAGATGGCCTACTAAAGACATCACCCAAATCATCTTCCTTAACTCTTGCTAATTTAGGAGTAGGAACACCTCTAGATAATGAGTAATCACTTACGTCAACATCACCTGCATTAACATGGGATTGGTTTGCTGGAAAACTGTTTGTAAAATCGCCATATGTTGTATTAAGTTTTTGTTGTCTAGTCAATGGTAAAGGTTTAACAGCCATCGAATAATCACTTACTTTAGCATTACCTGCATTAACGTCAGATTGTCTTGTTGGTCTGGTAGTTTGGAAATCACCATACATGTTGTTTAATTGGTCACCACGTTGATGATATTGGGTTTGACCTCTTGTATCAGCAGGACCAATACCATTCCATTCATCCCTGGCAGGGGTAGTAATATCAGCTTCCTTTATTCCTTTTTGGTCATCCCATGCTTTGTCAGTTTTTACGTTATGTTCTTTACCACCAGCACCGATATCAGCAACTCTAGTACCAATCTCTTTATTAGTTTTCACTACTGCTGTATTGTGCTTGTCAATTTTCTTTTTAAACTTTGATGCAAAATCAACTTTAGCTTCTATTACATCACCTTCAGTTACACTATCTGCCCATTCTTCTAATTCTTTAACTTCAGAAAGTTCTGCTGTTTCGGTAATGTTCTTGCTTAACTTGCTTAATATAGGCATCACATTTTCAATACGCGGATCTAAACTTGAACTCATAAACATTTCACTTAAGTCTACTTGTTCTTCATCTTCCATTAACGGAGCACTCCAATTTTCAAAGTACTCATTGTATCCACGTTTGCCGGCCATCTTATGTAACGACTCACGTAGTTTTTGATAATGATTTATACCTTCATTAACTAATCTTTGTGCTGATTCATTGAATTGTCCATTACGTGTAGCACGGACAAAACCAGCCATATGTTGATATTCTTCTACAATCTTACCAATATATTGTCCACGGTCATCATAAGGTGTGCCGCCTTCTGCGATATGTCTGGCAAACACGCGGGCTAAACCAGGCTTGTTTGTAGGTAATAAAAATCTTTCACCTTCACTGTTTTCAACAAAGATTCTAGCAATATTACGGAAGCGTTGTTCACCTTCTTGTATTTCACGTGTATGTTGTATACGCATTTTTACAGTAGGAGTATTATCACTTATGCTAGCTTTTTTACCAGCTGAATAATAACCCTCATCTAGTTTCTTAGTATGTTCTCTTTTAGCCATATCATATTCCAGTTTATCAATGTTGCGAGTTTCAAAACTCAATTGGTGTTTTTGTGCGAATCTTCTAATTTGTCTTAACAAATGATACCATGATTCGCTGTCAGCAGTATCTAACTTGGGGCTACTTGCAATCTTATCGCCAAAATATACAACCAATTTATGTAAACCGTCAATACTTACTGTGGCGGTTCCATAATCTTCCCCGTCTTTTTCAAAGTGAAATTGAAATACATCCGCTTCTTCCGGGACTGGGATTTCTTTGCCGGCTGTGTTTAACATTACCGGACTATACCCCCTACTTTGTAATAGGTTAAATAACTCGTTGTTTAATGAATCTTGGTTTTTTGGCATTTTTTGATCTCAATAGTATATTTATGCAAAAACTGCAAAGAAGGGTAATGGCATTATAATCTCACTATGGTCACGCATATGCCCGTCTAAATCGCTGTTATATTCACCTAGTATTTGCATTACTCTGACTGCCAATAGTGAAGCCATTATCAAATCATCAGTTTCTCCCAATTTAGCTTCATAACTACTACCCTTTGCAACAAAGGTTTTGAGTTCTGATATTAGACTTTTGCTATGTACTATCAATTTCTTGCTTTCCAACAATGATTTAAACTTGGCACATGCGGCCAGTTTACTCTTATTTGTTGTAGTAAAACCCTTACGCTTTTTGCCCGGTTCGCTAATAAAATTACCCAATATATTCTGTTCGCCGTATTCATTTAACGACACTAATGCCGCTTCCCCTATACTATTATTTTCAATACTGTAATAGAGATTTCTTGGTTCTGTAGTGCAATCAACGATGTACTTGTTAATCTGCGCTATCAATTTAATCTGATTAGGAATATCAGTTTTATTATGTTTCCACTCACCTATTTGCGTAGTAGTATTTGCTTCAAATATTTGTATACCTGCAGGGTCACCACCTGTACCAATACTAGGGTCCAACGTTACTACATATATATTGCCCTTTTTAGGTGTCTTGTACCAGCGTATTTGTCCTTGACGCAATGTAGGCTCAGTGCCTTCTAAATCAATTAGTGTGCTAGGATTGATTAGTGTTTCATCAGCGATAATGAATTCACAATTCATTTCTCGGCGGAATCTATCATCACCTAGTTGTGACCGCATTTCATCAGCCCACTTTTCATCACGTTCAGGATGTACCTGCCATGTTGCCTTGTATGCTTTGAAACCATTAATTCCTACATCAGTTGTATTACCGAATTCATCTTCACATTTGTTAGCACCCTTCCAAATCAATGCAAATTGGTCTTCATCACTACTTGGAGTACTTGTAATAATTGCTTTACCACCAGTACTTAATGTCGGTGTAATAGATGTCCAGAATTCTTGTGCTATAGTTGGTCTTACAAATGCAAACTCATCTAAGTACAATAACGAAATAGATAGACCACGACCTGTATTTTCTGTCGTAGTAGCACTAACAATACGACTACCATTATCAAATGTTAAACTACCCTTGTTATAGTCAACTGCACCTGCTTTAATATGATCGGGGCAATTCTCATATGCATACCGAACACGTTGCATAATTTCTTGTGCACCTGCATACTTGTGTGCGGCAATTAATACAGTACTGTCTGGTACAAACATTGCATACCATAGTAAGTAACCTGCGGCACTAGTTGACTTACCTGTTTGTCGTGCCATTAAGTTGATGCTAAAACGATACTTGTGATAAGTTTCAATCAATTCTTTTTGAAAGTCCCATGGATGATAGTGCATACTACCACGTGTTGGGTGTTGAATCATAAAGAAGTTATCCATGAAGTATAGATAACCTGTGATTGGATCACAACACTTAATATAGTCGTCTAAATCCTTATCAGTTTTGAATTTAGTTTTCTTATAAGGTGTTTTTACTAAAGTAGTTGTTCCGCTCATACTATTATTTAGATGCTATGTTTATGGTGTACTATTTCTTTTACCCAAGAACATGTGACTTGTTCTTATACTTGCCCAAGTGTTAGTGTAAGCTGTGTCGCCACAGTAGTTTGTTAATGCGTCACGCATGGCTTGACTGCAACTTGTAGCATCATAGGTACCCATAACTATAATATCACCAGTTGCGGCATTTTTAATATCGTTAGCTATACCTGCTGTGGGCGAAGCGGCAAGCCCAGCACCACCATAGGTATCATAACATTTTGGAAACCCACTCCGACTTGTGCCTGTGACAGGATTTATTATAGTTATAGTATGTCCTCTGGTCATGCGGAACGGAGCAAGTCTAGTGTCTGTACCGTCCGGTGCAAGTCCAATTTTATCTCCTGCAATAAGTGCCCCGTTAACTTTAATATAGCTGCCGTTTATTGGATTACCGTTAAAGTTAGTAACAACAGATTGAACACGATATGTACTAATAGTTTGGTCAAATGTCATATACGTACCGCCGACTAATTGTTGTTCAAAATATGTGAACACACTAGTGTCTGTTACAGTAACATCCGGAGTACTTGTAGCGACTAGAGTATTGCGGCTTGAATCAGTATATAATCCAATACGTAATTTTTGTACACCATTTTGGTCTGCACTATCAGCAGATACAGTTATTGTTAATGAAGCAGTGTTATTATTGATTGTTAACGATCCTGTATACCCGGGTGATAATCTGTTGTTGGATGAATTAGTTAAGTTATCGCTAAGACTACCCCAGTATAGTGTAGTACCATCACTAACTAATGAAGTTGATATAGTAAATGTAGCAGCCTCACCTTCATTCATTACACTTCTAGTAGCCGCAACTGCATATGTCGGTACAGGTGGCACTTCAACCCAAGGTCTTCCATCAACTAATCCTGAGGGATGTGATTGTGTAGTCAACGTAGCACCTGTGTATACCGTAGGTAATAGAGTTTTATCTAAAATATTTGCCTGTCGGTAATATGATCTAGTGCTATCAACAAACCCACTAATAGTTCCATCTCCTGCAACTGTCTTTCCCTTACGTTTAGCCTCTGCTATTGTTAGTTTAGTATTTTGCCTAGCCTCTTTGTCTGCTAGCCCATCACCGGCCGGTGCTATGGTCCATTCTGTTGTGGTTGTTTTAGCAACTCTCCACCAAAAACCGGCGGCGTAGATAATCCAGTCTTGTTCGTCATAAGCAGGGTCACTACCAGTGGTCAAGCTGGTTCCAGCAACCGTTACATCGTAAGCATCCCCGTCAGTGCCAATGCCATGAGTCAGTGTGGGGGTATTGCTAAAAGCGTTCCATGTGCCTTTGTATACCACGGCATTCATTACTGCTCCAACATAGGGGTTAGTTACTGAACTACAAACTGCCGCGGCTTTGGCCATATAATTGTCTATTGTAGTATTGCCCTTGATAATGGCAATACTGGTTCCATATTCATCATACAAGAAGTTGCCTGCTGTTACTGCATAATCACCTGTCTGATGACTGGTTAATGTGAAGGCAGAGCCTATTCCCAATGATGTTACATACAGTTTGTATGAGACATTGTTTGTTGCTCCTAAAGCGCCCGCGTAATTTATACTCCAAATAGCCGAGAAAGGAGCAACAATCTCAGTATTAGAATGCGGTGGATTAGCATTTTTTGTGAGAGTGGTTCCACTCGCTATCATTAGGGTCGATATTCCGTTTAGTGCCATGTTATTTTCCCACTGGCTTTTCGCCGGTCAAGTATGGTCTACTAAACCATAACTGGAACCATTCTTTAGTTCCAGGTTGTATATTATGTTTCTTCATTAGTATACCCTTTTCATTTCCAGTAATACTTATATTACTTTCTTCACCGATTATTTGAGTAGTAATTCCACTGAGTTTTTTAAGGTCTTCTAGGGTAGTGTCAACGTTTTCTTCACGTGAAGGAACAGATTTGAGTTTATCAAATCCATTCATTATTTTAGCTTGTTTCCATACATCAAAGGACATGATGTATTTAGTAGATTATTTGATATCTAACGGACGTGTCTTGGTAGCTACTACGCAATACATTTTTTCTTGTAGAATTAGGTCTTCGTCTGAGTCATTACCGGGAACGTTTGCGGGAATAGTAATATCGTATGTTATATCGTTGAAATCTTTAACGCTAAACCCAGTACGCTCTAACAATGCGGCAATTTGATGATGACCCAAAACACTGTAATGATTCGTGTTGTACTCATGTCTCCTAGCTTGGTCAGGAGCCGGCATTTCAATATAAATTTTTCCGCCTTGTTTCAGTACACGATTATATTCAATCAAAGTAAAGATAGGATAAGGACTGTGTTCTAGTGCCTGTCTACAGAATATGAAATCAATTGTTTCATCGTTGAATCCGTCTTTTTGTGGGAGAAAACTCATATCATAACCTTTTACGTTATGACCTTTGTCTCTGGCTAAGTTGATATCTGTGTCGCTGAGTGTAATACCCATCATATTGGTGTATCCACGTTCTTTCATTATATCTAAGAAATAACCTGGACCACATCCCATATCTAAGATGGCGGCAGTTTTGGGTATACTTAGTGGGTCAATGTACATTTCGACCACTCTATTTGTCAATGTTTTGTGATATTCGGAAATTCCCTCATCATATAGATGGGATGTATAAATCCACTCGTTATAAAATTTAAACTTTATTAAATCAAGTGTTTTGTTTATGTCGATCATGTTTATCCTACGTGTGATAATATTACTTATACACGTAACACATGCTTAAATTATTTTAATAGCCCTTAAATCCAAGCATTGGGCTGGTTTTGTATGTACTATCTAATTCCATACTACGCATATCACCTTTATTGACATCTTTTATTTTTGTTCCAATTGCTTTGGCAGCTTGCTTCATCATATCTTGTTCTAATTTAGTATACGGTAATGCAGAATTGTCTTTTCCTATCCAACTTTCTGAATCCATAACTATTGGAGATCCTTTACCATCAGCACATGCTACAGCCATCATCATTCGGTTTAACTCATACGTTCTGTCATATCCGTCTGGATCACGGAACAAATTAACACCAACAGTAGATTGATCTTGGCGTTTGGATATTTTTCCCCTAGTCTTACCCTCAGTAATAAATTCACTTGCTCTCATTAAGATTCCAATTCCATATAAATTTTATGACCTATCGTTGAATTAGGAATAGGACTAACCCGTACTCGTACAAGACCAAATGCAACATCAACATTATATCTTGTTATAGGTGTTCCAACAAATTGTGTACTATATGCAACAAAATTAACGCTTGCACCGCCCGGTCTTTTGGTTACGTTAATAGTTACTGACTGCTGATTAAACGAATTAGTTTCTATAGAGTTAATTTTAAAGGTAGCCGCATTTAATTGTTCTATGGGGGTTGTAAAAATGTCTTGATTAGGTGCATTAGTTGTCGTTATATATGACGCAGTTAGTTTTGACAACTGTGCAGATGTTAGGCTCGGCACACCTATTGATAATGTTTGATTTAACGAAATATTACCAACTAAAGTTATATCCTGTATCCCTGCTAAACTACTAAAAACACTAGGATCAACTCTTGTAGGAAAAAATATAATATTTCCATTTTCACCTATATTAATATTACCTAAATTAAATCCACCTTGACCAACAAAAAGTTGATTGATTCTAGCATTTGCTTCTCCTAAGTTTAAAAATCCCGATACTTGTGGGATTATTGTTCCGTTTAATTTTAGAAAGTTTAATGCACTATCAAATACTAAATTTGCAGAACCAGCATAAATATTACCTGATTTGAATTGTACAGAACCGCCTACACCTCCTGAATTTAATGATGAAATTGTTGAAAAATTATTATTGATTTTTTCAAAGGCAACACGTAACGGATCACCAGTGCCGTCGTTGGCTAAATCACCGATGTCAATATTTAATAATGTTAAACTCATGCTTTTGTCCTGATTATCTTATATTTATCGCCTATCGCTCCGAAGTAATATTGCGATTATCATAAATATACATATATTTAGGAGACAAATATGCGTGTATTATTGGCTTTGGTGCTGACATTAGTATCCACTAGCAGTTTTTCTTGGGACCAACGTCCTCCCTTACCAGTTCAAGCCTGTCAAGTTCACAGTCCTTATGGATTTGCACAGACTGCACGTACAGTACAACCTATTTGTAGAGAAGCATATTTGGTAGCATATGATGCACCAGTTAAAATTCCTGCGTATGTTGCGTACACACTATTACCAAAGAATGCAATAGGATGCTGGCCACGCACTAACGCATTTGTTGCTGACAAAAGCATTGTCGGTGGTGCTGTACCAGATGACTATGCAGGTACAGGATATGACAAAGGTCATGCAGTCCCTGACGGTGACTTAAGCTGGAGTGAAATAGTGGAGTACGAAAGTTTTTTAATGACAAACATGTATCCCCAGCACGGCAGTTTAAACCGTGGAATCTGGAAATTACTAGAAACAAGTGTCAGGGGATGGGCTGTGCAATTGAACCAGCCACTTACAGTATACGTTGGAGCTATGTATGGCGCTGGTGATTTGACTATTGGTAAGGGTGTTATTGTACCCCATGCTTACTATAAAATTGTAATCAATCAAACTACCGGTCAAGTTGCTGGATGGGTATTCCCACACACTAAACCTTATGTTAACTTGGGGAATGATTTGACTAAGTTCCGTTTACCAATTACACAGATTATGAAACAAGCAGGGGTAACTTATGCTTTCCCTAAAAATATAAATGAGTTGCAACCTGGTGCAGAATGGAAAGTTGACTACGGTGCATTGACTAACGCTAAACGTGCTAAATGCAAAAATAACGCTGATTAATTACTTACCAGCTTTATCAAAAATATCTTTTTGAATCTTATACCACTCTACGAATGCATCGTGCTTAACAGCACATTCATAGTAAGTGGTATAGTTTATTGTAACGGTCTTACTTATGTCAGATAACTTTGGCTCATTTCCTAATTTTTCTAATTGAGGGCACTTTGCCAATAACCTGTCCGGTACTTCTGGAAATTTAACAGTAACCGGTACTACTGTGCTACATCCTGTTGCTAAGAATGCAAGTATAATAAAAATTGTTAGTGCAAATAATTTAAGCAAATTCATTTTGGTACCTCGGCTGCATCATTGTGTGCTTTGATAAATTCTTTTGGAATTTCACAAATTCCACCGGGAGCAAACTTTACGTCATACTTAACTATCTCACGGTCAACGTATCTTACAATATCTTGTCCTCTAGTTCTGACAATCTGAGTTTTTGTAATTACTTTTGTAACAATTTTTGTATTCTCTTTGGCACTTTGTAATTCTGCTTGCGCTAACTTAGCTTCAACTTCCTTTACTTTAGCTTCCCAGACTTGATAATCTGCTAATCCACCCTCTAAATATAATCCAATAGATAGTAAAAGAATACTAAGAACACGAATAGGAATAATGTATGTTTTGATTACTGGGATCATTCCCAACACAAAGCCAGCGACTGTACCGAGTACACCCATAAATGTTATTGCATGAAAGACCCAATCGGGTAAAAATGATATTATCCACATACTCTTATTTATTAAAGTATGAAGATCCCTTTAACCAATCATAGTATATTTTGAATCCCTCAGCTACATCAACTTTAGGATCAAATTGAAAATCACGTCTGGCCGCATCAATATTCAATGCTCCCCTACTAGGAAAATCAAGGTCTCTATCCCCTACAATGATATT
>Ga0208966_1000009_pt1 | contig 89249 bp, 103 predicted proteins | sample GreLakmeHU45MSRF_FD_187701 | JGI IMG/M metagenome (GOLD analysis project Ga0208966, IMG submission 187701) | Freshwater lentic microbial communities from great Laurentian Lakes, MI, USA - Great Lakes metaG HU45MSRF (SPAdes) | ecosystem: Environmental > Aquatic > Freshwater > Lake | place: Great...
TCGTCTGCAAAGAACATTTTCCCCACAGACGGCGGTTTCCCTTCCAGTCTTGGACTCTACACTTCACTGTGTATTTGTTTTTCTATTGCTTATGATCTATTTGCTCACATCAACATCGACACAACCCGCTAAGGCACTCTGCGAGCACCAAAGGCGCTCTGCTCAAATCGATCCACCGTGGCCTTGAGCTCATGAAAGCCTTCGACCAGCAGGGCCAGCACGCCGTCGTAGTGGACTGCAAGGCGTCCATCGGCCAATGCGGACACGGCGGCCGGAAACCCTGCGAGGACCTCTTGGGCAAGGAGACCGCCTTGCACTGTCTCGGGCTGAGAATTGAGACGGTATGTGTAGCCGTGTATGAGCTCAAGGGACTCAATGGCCGATCGGATGCGCACGATGTCCGACTTGACGCGGCTGTCCGAGACGATGGTGGGCTGCGTTTCAAAGATGGCCGCTCCGTCGACGTGGATGCCGCTGTCCTTGAAGCGAACAATGGCACCTTCTGCATCAAGGGGCCGCCCACCAAACTGGATCTCCGGGACGATGATGCGCTCGCTGCACAGAAAGGGCGAGTGGACCTGGACGGAGGGCTCGGTCGTGCCATCCGTGCCTGTGATCAGGGTCCCCATGGTGATGATGGAGTTGGCGCCCTGGCGGCATTGCAGTCGCTCGATCTCGATCTCTTTTACGAAGAGCCGCTCGTCGATGCGCAAGTCGCCGCCGGTCAAGTGCAAGGCAGTACCGGCCTCGTTGTTGAAGGTGCCAATGCCGACCTGGCCAGCCGCAGTCACATTGAACATGGGCGACGTGCCGGCCGGGCCGCCGTAGATCCGAAGGGCATCGTTGCCGGCGACCTTGGCGATCTCGATGGCGGGCGCGGCCACGTTGGCGTCGACGATGTGCAGCCGTGCCGTCGGGGCCGTGGTGGCAATGCCGATGCGTTCGCTGACGGCAACGGCGCCCTGAACATGCAGCTTCTGTTGGGGATGGCGTGTACCGATGCCGACGTTGCGAAGGCCACGTATGTAGGGTGCCCGATAGGTCGCCGGCAAGAAGGACTCGTCGATCTGGTTCAGGCCATTGAGGTAGGCGACGTTGCTCGGCAAGAAGGTCGCGGACACACGGTCGTCGGCGGCACTGAGGACCGCGACGCCGCTCAGCAGCGAGGCGTCCATGGTGCCGTGGACTCGAAGGTCGCCAAAGACCTCGAGGTTCGAGCTGAGGCGCGCGCCCCCCACCACATCGAGGGCCACGCCGTCGCGAACAAGGGCGGTCCCGATGCCGACGCTGGTGAGTGCATTCTTTCGTTGAATACGCAAGAGCTCGGTGCTGTGGGTGCTGTCGAAGCCTGAGTAGAAGGCGTGCACGGCGTTCTCTGTGGGCACTTGGTAGTTGAGAATGGCATCGGTGTAGCCGACGCCCGCAAACTGGTGACTGTAGCGAGTGTTGAGGTCCGAAAGGACCACGAGCTTCCGACTGTTCTGGCTGGTCGTGAGCTGAGCGGCCGAGAGTGAGCCGGCGCCGAGATCGAACCGCACGAGGTTGGGCGCTCCGGCATACGTGCCTGAGGAGGTGGTGGTCCCGTTGATGCCGTTCGTGGCCGTGGGGCCGCCGTCCATGAAGAGGGTGGCGAGGCGCTCCTCATTGCTGGTCCACTGTTTTCGACTGAAGGCAAAGGCTTGGTTGCTGGCCGAGAAGATGAGCAAGGGCGAGGCCGTATTGGGTGCGACCTCGCTGCTGGCAAACACGATGCGCGTCTCGTTACAACTGCTGTCGAGCACAAGCACGTTGCATGTTTGGTGGCCATAGATGTAGGTGCGAGTCTGGAGCTGCCTCTCTATGTCATTGGGAGGCGACTGACTGGGCAAGAGACCCACCATCTAAGCACCTAGCACACAATCAAAGCAAAACGCTACCCAAGGGACCGGTTTATTTGCCACCCTACTTTACTCGAGGCGTGGGTAAATCGCAAGCAAACCAATGGACTGTGCAGAAGCTAGCACCCACCTCTGTTACATCCTTCATAACCCGCGTGACCAGACCTACAACGGCTACACGTGCAATCCGCAAAGGCGTATCCGGCAGCACAACTCGGTCATCAAAGGCGGCGCACGCTTTACGTCGGGCAAAGGGCCATGGACGTACTTGGCCATCATCACGTGCACAGACGAGGCCTTTACGTACAAGCGGGCACTGTCCCTCGAATGGCACATCAAGTACCCGACCAATAAGCGACCGAGGCCGCGGATCTACAACGGCGCCGCCGGGCGTCTTGCGTCCTTGGAGCTGGCCTTGGGCAATTCGAAGTTTGCGGACTTGACCTTCATCGTGTACGTCCAAGACGAGTACCTTGCGCTCGTGCCCGAGTCTGTTCATGCTCGACCTATGATCAAGTTCACGTTTCCGAGCTAGTGATTGAAAAATAAGGGGGTAGCATACGCTAAACATTCGCTAAGCATACAAGAGGTCCGCTCGGATGACGTAGTGCCCATAGGCATAGATGGCCACGAAGGAAGCCATGAAGACCGCCGTCGTTGTGAAGCAATGCGAATCGCTGCGTGCCTCACTCTCAACGCTGCCATTGCTGTAGTCTGCCTTATCGGCTGTGTCCTCGGTAGCGCTCTCGTTTGCATCATTCTCAATCTCAATCTCAGTCTCGGTGTCCGCATCAACGTCCGTGTCCACACCCGCAATCGAGTGTGAAGCAACGATCGGACGCAACGATCCCTTCAAGGGTATATGGTACTTGGGCGGCAATAGGCTCGCTTGTAAGTTGCCCACCGTATCACCGTAATGCTTCGCCACATCCTCGATGGAGCTATGCATGATCTGCTGCAACAGGATCTTAGAAAAGGCACCGTTGACAGCCGCCTGCGTGCGCTTTAGGGCCGCACTAATCACATCGATCGGCTGCCCCGCGCACGCCAGCCGGTGTAGCTTCTTGAGCTCTTTGACGGACCAGGCGACCGACTTCGAGGGGGTGCGTGGATTCACTGAGGCTGCCGACTCGTTCAAGCACTCGTCCTTCGGCTCCTTCGGCAACTCGTCCTTCGGCAACTCTTCTTCCTCCGGCAACTCCTTCGGCTCACTCGGCGCGCCTACGTCCATGTGATTCTTTACGCCTTGCGCTCCTTGCTCCTCACCTCCTTACATCGTAATATGAACTACTTCTTTAAGCCCGTTTGCCTTTGGACCCCTTAGCCTTCTTGGCCCCCTTACCCCCGACAAACCCGACGCCCTCCATGCGCGGCGTGACTTGGTCGTTGAGGTTCTGAGGCAGCGCATTGACGCTTAGGTTGGGGTTGTCCTGAATGGAGAAAGGCATCGCGCCGCTCTTGCCTAGAGCAAGGCTGTCGAGGTTGCGGGCGCTCAGCGGATGGTTGTCGGTGTTGGTGGCGCTCGGGTTGGCAATGACGCCCTGGACGTCCAGCTGACCCGGGATGACGTCACTGCCACCCCGCATCGGCTTCTGGATCTTGGCCAGTGCCTTCTCGAGGGGCTTCAGCGTCGCCATCATCGACCGGCGGTGCTTGGCCGACACAGTGGTATCGGTGCACAGCTTCTCAATGCGCTGGTGTGCGTCCTTGATCAGGTCTGCGGCAGTCTTCATTCTGATCTATATCTTCTCTACCTGCGACTCCGAAAAAAAGGCTAGGCAACGCTAAGCAACGCTCGGTCACGCTAGGCCAACCTAAGGCATGGTGGACGGATTGCTCATACGGTTCGCCGGTACGACAAAGGCATCATAGGCCCACGGCTGCTTGAGCTCGAGACGCACGAAGTTACGAAGGACCGAGGTCATGGTGTCGGTGGCCTTGAACAAGCGCTCGATCGCCTCTTGGAGCCGCTCGAAGGGCTGTACGCCGTAGACGTGCTTGAGCTTGCGAGGCGTCACGAGGTAGAACGAGTACATGAGCTCGAGTGCGCGATCGCGCTGATCGAAGAAGGAGGGCACGCCCACGGTGTGCGGCAGGCGGCGGCCCAGGACATACATGTACGTCTTTTGCATCTGGTCGAGCGTGAGCATCAGCTCTTGGTAGCGGGCGCGATCAAACATGCGTACCACACGTACGCTGTGCACAATGGCCTCGAGCTCTTTGTTCATGCGAAGGTGACCGAAGCCTTTCTTAGGGTACTTGTGCACGTCGTACACGGGGCCCACCTCGACCTTGGGCGCGAGCGGCTCTTTGGCCTCACGTTCTATCAATGCCTTGGCATCCGTTTCGCTCTCTTTAGGCACCTTCGGTACATACACATAGTAGAAGTAATAGAATACCGCAAAGGCTATTAACATGAACGCAATAATGACGGTCAGCGTGTGGGGTGCCGACTGTCGTAGCAGCCCGAAGAGGGTGAGCCCTCCGACGCCTAGCACAGCATAAATGGACATTGGCTGCCTTGCTGCGCTATTACCGTCCCTTACCTTATGGTAACATAAGTGTACAGTTTCTGCACGGTTTCTAAGCCGCAGAATCCATGAAGTACAAGAACAACGCGATGAGCAGGATCCATATACCGACGTAGAGCCGGCGCTCGGGGGCCGTAAATGCGTACACAAGCTTGCGCCTGAAGCTCGAGCCGCTCATGTAGTGCCGGTCGGTAAGGGCCCGACTCACGTCGTTGAGCACGTCCACCGACGTCTGGAGCGTACGTCGCCCGACCTCTTTCAGGGGCAGCTCGTGCAAAGGGGCGTTCGGCTGCTGTGACCACGGCCTATGCTTCGGCACCTCATTCATGTAGGTCTCGATAGACTCTACGACCTTCTTTTGCAAGGCGGGGTCGTCACCAATGACGGCGCGGCCTGTAGACGACTCGAGCGTCTTATAGAGCTCTTCAACGGCTTTGGGATTGACAGTCATGGCTGTGTTCGGTCTACGCTTCGACAGTCACAACACTACTTTACAAAAATGAAAAAGTCGGGTCTATGTTTGGCTTTAGAATCAGGTCTTTCAGATAGTGTCCGTCATATCCACCTGCCCAATCATATGGCGGCGGCAGCAGTACCGAGTCAGCCCCAACTTGTCAAGAAGGACCCCTGTGTGCACCGGGTCAAAGTGTGACGCTCTCGTAATGGCCTCATTGGCGTCCCCATTCGCATTGGGCGCAACCGTCGCCGCCTTAAGCTTGGCCGACTCCGCAATGTACCAATCATACTTGTTCGCCAACACCTTTGCGCATGAGAAACAGCGGACCGGGATGATCATGGTTATTAGTCTGGTCTTTACCTAGTACTTTGGGCAGCCTCTCTACCTTATATCGCCCATTCTTTAAGTCCTTTTTTGGGGTTACATCCTAAAGGCTGTCCTCGTCGCCATCCTCGTTCTCGCCCCGCCACGGCGCTACGTCCGGTGCATCCTCGGGCCTATCAGCATTAGCGTCCACGTCGGCATTCGCGTCACCGTATGCATCCGTGGACCCTTCAATGCCGCTAGCGTCAACCTCGGGCCCTGCATCCTCGCCCAAGCCGCGGCCCCGAATGTTGATGATGCCGAGGCGGTTCATAGACGTCATGAGCTGGCGCATGTTGTCATCGGTATTGTTCAAGCGGTTCAGCAGGTTTGCCTTTTGACGTTCACGCAACTCAGATATCTTGTTTTGCAGGGACAATGCCGTTTGGGCCGGTGTCGATGCCGCGTTCAGTATGACAGTCGCCGCGTCCGCCGAGTCCCGGTTGCGCACGTCGATCCACGACAGCATGAGGGCGCGAGCGAGGTCGAGGACCCGTTGCTCGTCTGCGTCCTCCAACGTGACAGTACGCAGTTGTCGAAGGGCGGCAAGAGGCTCATGTGCCCCTGTTGCCAAAGCATGAGCCATGGTCACGATGCCTTCGAAGCGGCGCGATTGTAGGGCAGAGAACCACGTGGACGCCGTGGCCGTAGGCTGCCGTGTTGCGGCCGCTAGTGCTTCGAGTCGGGACAGAATGTAACGGGACGCATTGGCTTGAGCGGTCACTAGTTCTATCGGCAGCCAAGGCCGCAGCTTTGCGAGGACATCGGCAAAGGTCGTCGTTGCTTTAGCTGCAACGTCTTGGTCAAGGGCCGCTTTCCGAGTCGCCTCCGATGCTATTGTTGGTTTGCATAGGGCTGCAGGCTTACTGGTATTTACATTTGCCTTACTGGTCGCTGTAGCCACAGCCACGGTAGCCACGGTGGCCAAAGTAGCATTCGCCAAAGTCAACAACCCCGTACCAGCCCGACGTATGTGAAGGTCGCTGTGGTCCCACGCATGCATTTGTTTTTGAAGGGTCTTCAAGAGGCGGTTGCCGCTCCAGTCCGCATAGGCCCTGTAGCCCTCGTCGAGCGTCTGTTCGCAGCAGCCCGTACGTTGACGGCGGCGCGCAAACGTCTCGGAGGAGCGCGCCATGATCTGCGGCAGCTGGAGCAGCCCGGCCAGGTAGCGGCCAACGGTGCCATTGCCTTCCAAAAAGCCCTTAAGGTGAGCCTGCTCCTTTTTGAGTGCCTCACGTTGCGCCATGAAAACAGGCTTGAGCGCCTCGAAGCCCTGCTGCAAGGCAGCCACGCGCTCGGGGTAGACAAGCTCGGCCATGGCACCGATCGCAACCACCGCGTTCTCGATGCCGCGCTCCAAGAAGGACGTCGACGTCTCTGGCGGGGCCGTTTGTTGAAACACACACAATAGGAACATGGCAACGCCGCGGCCCTTGGTTTGCGACATGGGCGGGCCGTGGTAGCCCCATAGGTGACCGCAGGCGGCCAGGGCCGATGGCACGCTGTAATCGAGGAGCCGTCGGTCGATGAAGGTCTCTTGCAGCACGACGGTCCACGTGGAAAAGGCGCGCACCAGGGCGTCGTTGAGCGCGGCCGCAAACCGGGTTCGGACGTCGGCAAGCGCCCGCTTGGTCAGCGCTTGCGTGTCTTTTGAGAGGTACTGATCGACAACGCTCGGGTCACGTATGAGCGCGCTTAGTTGAGAGGTCGATAGGTCACGTAGACCCTCCGGCATGAGCTCGGACAGAATGGCCACGGCCGACGTCCATTCCACGTTGGCAATGCTGCGCTCTATGGCCTCCATGGGCAAGGGGAGCTGTGTGGCATCGGCCATAGCTTGTAGCATTGGACGTAGCAGGGTGGAGAGCATGCTAGTGCTGCTAGTGCCGGCATTCCCTGTTGTCTCAGGTGCCCCAGGCCTTTCTTCTAGGAGCTGCAAGCCGGACCAATCCATAGCCTCTTCGCCCTCTTCAGTCGCTTCAGCAACAGCGTCGCGACTCAGCACCCCGGCAACGAGCGACCCCGTATACCCTTGAATGTCCGCCCCTGCCTCGGCTTCCTTCAGGTCCGTAAAGGGCGGAAAGTTGGCTTCGGCGTGCACGACCGTATGGAGCGCAGATGCGTGCGTTAACGCAAACTTGGTGCGGGCTACATGGATCTTAGAACTGTCCTTGGACTCCTCTTTCTCTTCTTGTTCTTCCTTCGACTCTTCGGCATCAGCAGGCAGCAAATCGATCGCCGCTTCCAGAAAGGTCCGAGCATCCTGACGTTCCTGTTGAATGCGCAAGTCCCGAAGGTCCGCAATCAGCTTGGCCATCGCATCAACGTCCGACGCCGCATCGGCAAAAAGGGCCGCCAAGTCGTGGGTCTTGAACAACCCAAAGTCGATGGCCCTCACTTCTGACGCGGCATTCAGGGCTTCCAGTTTCTTGACCAGAGCACTGGCTTTCACGTTCTTTAGTTCAAAGGCTTCGAAGGCGGCGTAGGGGTCGGTCGTCAAGGCCACGGCGCTCGAAGGCAACGGCTTTACAGGGGCCACGCCAGCTCGGGCACGCCGCCTCACGTCGGTGATGTTGGCATCTGCGTGCTGCGCAAGATGGGCGCCAATGTCCCCTATTTCGAGAACGGTGAGGTCGTCCCACGCTAAGTCGCTGGCGGCCAGCCGGTGCTTCCAATCGTCGATGGTAAAGGCAGCGTTGGCAGCCGCGGCCGTTGTGGCCGCCAAGATCACGTCGGCAACAACGCCCTGGCGCCGCCGGAACTCATAGGCACGTGTGTGTGCACGCCACGACTGGGACTCGGCCAATGTAAAGCGCCTTGGGGCCCTGTTTGGTGCCTTGACGCCCAACATGGGAATACGCATGTAGGAATGCATGCGGACGTCGGCGGCCGTAAGGCGCAGGCGGTCCTGTAGTATGCTGAAGACCTCGCGGTGTCCGAGCTCCGCAATGGTGGGACCAAAGTGATCGGAATACGTAGCAGCATACGGCAACGACAAGCGCTCGAGCTCCTGAATGCGTTGTTGCACGGTCGGCAAGGCATTGGCAAGGACCGCCGCTGTGACCCAAGCAGGAGGCATGGTCGTTGATATTAGGCGCTCGAGGTCCAGTATGGGCGTGAGTGCCGGGGCAATCGAGGGCGGCACCCGACGGTCCACGACGTGCCGCCACAGCTTGGCGATTCCATGGGCCTTGCTGATCGACGGAAAGAGATCGTGTGCATAGTTCAACACTTGGTTGTCGTCGAGCCCTATGAACGATGGATCACGGTCGGCCATTTCGTCGATGGTCAGTAGCTCCCGGAGCGAGATTGGGGATAGGAGCTCGTCGGCTTCTGCGGCTTCAGCGTCTTCTGCATTTTCTGCATCTTCAGTGGCTTCAGCGGCTTCAGCGGCTTCAGCGTCTTCGACCTCTTCGACCTCTTCAACGTCCTCAATGGGAGCGTCTTCGTCTTCAGCCTCGTCTTCCTCTTCGTCTTCCTCTTCTGCAGCGTCCTCCTCTGCCTCGTCCGCGTCCTCGTCTTCTGCTGCGTCCTCTTCTGCCGCGTCCTCGTCTGCTGCGTCCTCGTCTCCAACGTTTTCAACGTCTTCTGCAACGTCCTCGTCTTCTACGTCATCAACGTCTTCTTCGTCTCTTGGCATTGGGTTGGGCAACTGTACCTCTACAACCGCAGGCACCACTACCACAAAGTAACAAAAAGGAAGAGGCAAAGCTTAAGTACTTACTTACTCGAGGGGCGCAAAGTCGTTCCACTCGGCCTGCAGCGTCTCGAGCAGGGCCAGGATCTTTTGCATCTGGGCCTTGAGGATCTCGATCACACGGCCCTCGGCATCGCCACCCTCGCCTACGGCTTCCATGTTCTTCACACACAGACGTAGGACCATGCTGGGGTCGAGAGGGTGCGGGCAGTAGTAACCCACGTAGGTCACGTCGCTTTCCTTGCGAATGGTCTCGTTGAAGATGATCGACTGCAGCAGGTTGCCCAGGGTATCGTCTTCGTTCGCAAATACGAACTCGTAGCCGAGGTTGGTTGCATTGTCCGAGGCACCCGGAGCACCCGCCACCGCCGGCGTCGCCATGAGCGTGGCCGCAACGGGGCGTATGACCACACGCGGCGGCGTCAGCGTCAGGTTGTTACGCACTTTGGCGATCAGGATCTCGAAGGCCTTGTTCACTAGATAGCGCGGCGTCAGCGCACACTCGCTCTCGATGGCAAAGTGGATGTGCGTGGGGTCGCCGCGGCTGTCCTTGTAATAGGCGCGCTCCTTCTCCAGGATGCCGCTGACCTCGGAGGCGATGCGCGGGTCCTGGATGAAGTGGAAGCTGCACAGCGAGACGGGCGAGAAGCCGGCGTGGTCCCGACCGGTGCGCTTGACGGGCGTCGCGGTAAAGGCGAGGCGCTCATTCTCACGTAGGCGCGTGATCAGGATCGGGTCGCCGGTCACCACGTCCACCGGAAAGAGCCGACGTGCGTGGCTGGCCGTGACGTCGTCGGCGCCCTTGAAGACGCGAACGTCGTGGCTCGTGACGTTGCGCTTTTGGCTCGGGCCCGTGGCGACGTCGAGCTCGAACCGCCATGCATCGGCGTTTGCATTCTCTTCCTCTTGAAACGCATCCACCTCGGCCGCACTAAAGTGAATGGGGACCATGCCGATGCGCTGCTTCATGATCTCGTTGTGCAGAGGGCCGTTGTTCTCGTGAATGTCGATTGTCACGCCACTTGCGTCACCGTCTTCGCCCTCGCCCATGAAGCCCGGAATCGGAATGTCCGTCAGCATGGTGCGACGCAACGCATTCACGATGCCGAGGTCCATGTCCAGAATGTCCCACTCATGGCGCCGCGCCGGGTCGCTCGAGTCGTACGTGTAGTTCTGAAAGTGTGGCGTGGCCATGGCTCTTTTTGTGCTAGTAGCCTTGTTAGCTGCCTTTTCCTTAAGCTCGAGGCACTCTAAACAACGTCCTTTTTTTGTGCAGCGCGCGCGGCCAATCAAAAGGTTAAGTAATGTCGGGTGGAAGCAGTGAGGGGAGGCAAGGCAAGGCGCGACAGATAAGAAAGGCTATGGCCGCAATGATCCTTTTCTTCAGCGAGCACTGCCCCCACTGTCGGATGCTGCTGGAGAGCGTGAAAAGGTACGATAGTAAGGGCATGGTGCGGCTCTATAACCTGGACGTGCATCCGCGGCCGGCCCAAATAACGAGTGTCCCGTCGATGTTGCTGATGCCCAGCAAGCAACTGCTGCTAGGAAAGGCCGTTTTCGACTACCTGCTGTTGCCGTCACGTGGGGTGCTGGTCAGTGGGACTGCGGGTGCTCAGGCACCGAGTCAGGCTCAAGTAGCATCACAGCAGCCGATCGAGCCCATCGGCTTTCAGCTGGACGCCGCCATGACGACACAAGCGTTCTCTTTCGTGCCGACGCGAGAGCAGCCACACGAAGACGCCGTGGTGAATGATCGGGCATTGGGGTGGGGCGCGTTTGACGGCGGCGCCTTTGACGGCAGCAGTAGTGGTGGAGGCGGCGGAGGCGGAGGCTTCGAGCAGTACAGCAACACACCCGTACGCAACGAGGCCACACGCCCGGCCGGTGCCACACCCTTGCCGTTCTCGGTCAACGCCGATACGCGGGAACAAAAGAGCCTGCCCGACATGGATTCCATTCGGATGGCGCGCGAAAAGGATTTAAGGGATATGGGTATAAACTAGATCTAATAAGTAGGGAAGTGTAGCAATGGGCGACTCCAATCTCGACCGGTTTAATACCACATTTAAGGAGTTTCTCAAAGAGCTGGCGGCAGCACAAGTCGGTGGTGGCGATGCCGAGTTCAACATGATCAACATGGCGACCAGTGCCGTCATCATGGCGTCGCCCAAGCTGCTGCACGAGGGCTTCAAAGAGCGCGTGGCTGTGCCCTTTGGGGACCGCATCGTGGCCAAGGACGAGGCGTTCTTCCTAGAGGCCAACTACGCCGACGTGGCAGGGGATATGCAGGACGCTGAGCGCGTGATCAACAAGGTCAAGGGCATCTACCGCGGCCTGAGCGAGGACGATCGCGCCGTGGTCTGGAAGTACATGCGGGTGCTCGTGTTGCTGAGCCGCAAGATGGGCTAAGGGCGCCGGGCCCCATTCCGTTCTTTTTCATGGGTTTTCCCCTGTAGCTCTCTCTTCCACCATTTAAAGACATGGTAGAGGGAGCCTATGTAGACCCCCAAAAAGCCTTGATGTCAGAAGTGCACACTACGCACCCAAACGTGTACATCTTCAACCAGTACTACGTCGAGCTCCTGAAGCTTTGCAAGGCGGAGGCCAAGAAGGTCAAGGATGACTCCAAGCCGGCGCGCGACCTGCTGCGTGCCATCAAGAAGCATTATGCGTCGTTCGACAAGCTCGATGCCGGGCACCTGACGTTCTTTCGCGAGTCGGCTGGTGAGGCGATTGCGCAGTACATGGCGAGCACGGCGGTGGTTATTTACGATGCGGCTCTTCCGCATGAGGCTTACCTGGACCCAAGCATGATATGGTACAAGGGCGACGTGACGTTTGGCACCATTGCGACCCTCATCAAGATGCGTGCTCTGCAGCACCAGTACTGTCTGCTCTTTGGTCTGCTGGTTCAGGAGGACGTAGATGGTGCCGAGGTCGTTAAGATGCTACAGGGCGAAGAGGTGATGATGGACAGTTGGAGCTCCGAGAACGTGACTGCCATGAGGCGCCTTATGCAAGTGAGCGCCGAGGTGAGCAAGGCTGGTGCTGGCGCTAACGCTAGCGCAAGCCCCTTTCCCGGCCTCGAGGACCTTGAGTCCACGTCGCTCGGTCGTCTGGCCAAGGAGATCATGGAGGATCCGGAGGTCAAGAACCTACAAGATGCAATGCGCAACATGGGCACCGGTGACGGTACGGGCCCTGCCGACATTTTCAGCATGCTGGGCGGCGGCGGCAACTCGGAGGCCAGCGGCGGCATTGCCAAGCTGATGGGCACTGTGTCGCAGAAGATGGTGCAGAAGCTGATGTCGGGCGAGATCAAGCAAGAGACGCTACTGCAGGACGCCATGACGTTTGCAGGCAAGATGCAGGGCATGATTCCGGGCGGCATGATGGGTGATTTGTCCAAGCTTGGGGGCATGCTGGGCGGTCTTGGTGGCCTTGGCGCGGCCATGGGCGGGGATGCGGGCGGTGGCGCGGGTGGCGGCTTCGATATGAGTCAGCTCATGAGCATGATGGGCGGTGCTATGGGTGGCGGTGGCGCAAGCAGCTCGCAGAAGAAGGCTGGCGCGGCCCGCATGGCCCAAAAGTCACGCCATACCAGTGCGGCCGATCGGGCCAAGCGCAAGCTGGCTGCACGCCGTCTGGATGCTGCTGATGCTGCTGAGGCTGAGGCAAAGCCCTAGGGTCAGGGAAAAATATAAACGACCATGTAGAGGGGTGCAGAGTCAGCAGAGCCTGCACATTTAGAACAATGAGCGCTCAAGAGCACATCTGGTACGACGATCTCGCAGGGTGGTTCACGGCGGCCAATTACTACAAGGTCATGCCGAGCGAGAGCATGTCGCTCGCGGAGCGCCTGAACGCAGTGACGCGGCTCTTCCTGTACATCGGGATTGTGCTCACGGTCGTGACCTTTGACTACCGCTACCTCGTCATCGGCATTGCCGCGTGCCTCCTATCGATCGCCATGTACGAGTTCGATCGGCGTAAGAAGGTGGCGGCCGAGCGCTTCCTCGACGAGAACGACCTCACCATCATGGACCGCAAGGTGTGTGCGCGTTCCACGGTGGACAACCCTTTCATGAATGCCAACCTGGTGACGGATGCCCGTGATCGTCCGTCGGCGTGCGACGTGAGCCATCCGGCGATTGCGGCGCAGATCGAGGGCAATTTTGGCAAGCGTGTCTTCACGAATGCCACGGACATCTACGGCCGCGAGTCGTCGTCGCGCCAGTTCTACACCATGCCGTCGTCGGGCATCATGAGCGACCAAGAGGGCTATGCCAACTGGCTCTACGGGTCGGCGCCGACGTGCAAGGAGAACAGCACCGCGTGCTTCGATCGCAATGGCATGGGTCGGGCTTGGGAGGTTGTTAGCGGAGCGTAAGGGAGCGTAACAAGGCCACCGTGTTCTTTTTGTTTTGTTGTGTGTAGAGACTACACGGGAAAAGACCACAGGAAAAGACCAGACAGACCATGAAGGCAGCCGCACCCGCCACGTTCTTGGACAGCCGCCACTACAACACGGATGCTTGCGCCAAGGAGTGCAAGGACGTGCAGAACGACGGCATTTTCTCGTGGCAGACGTACAATAACAAGCCGGTCAAGTGTGCTGTGCCGCAGGGCAGCGTGATCGACTTCCAGTACGACCACGTTAACCTACGTGGCCGCCCCGGTGTTGGTCTGGCCGAGGACTGCGTGATCGACCAGTACTCGGCGCTCCGCAACGACCCGGCGCAGCTGACGCGCGATCGGTGCCACATCCAGCTGTTCACCCGCATCTTCCAGGGCGCGCCCAACCTGCGCCCCGGCAACCCGGACCCCGACGTCGAGGGGCCGCTCGTGCAAGGCGTGGCCAACAACCAGTTCGAGGGCCGCAGTCTGCCGTGCAAGAAGACGATCATGGAGCAGACCACGTCGCCCTTTGCGCCGCTCATTCCTTGCATGCAGAACCTACAGGACCCCAAGAACACCGTCGAGGCATGGACCCGCGGCGGCGACGACACCCGCTCGTGGGTGCGCAACCAAGAGATGCTCAAGATGTGCTCGCCGGAGCACCTACGCAAGCAACGGTTCTAGGTTGCTTTGCTGCTAACTATTTTTTAACAATGCAATCAAGTAGTAGAAGACGAGTCGTAAACAGCCAGAGCCATGTCGTTCAACCGCCTTGCCGACGATGATTGCCAGTACAAGCGCGAGCTTCGTGAGAACGTGAGCATCCTAAGCTACATTGTGGACCCGCACCGCTATGAGCACAAGAGCAAGTGCCGCCACGAGCTGGGCTTGATCGCCGGCTCGGCCGTGTCCCACGTGAACGCCAACCTCATCGACGTCGACAGCGAGCTGCGCGGCCAGACCCGTTACCTCAGCAAGTGTGGCGGCAACATGTACAAGCCGCCGGCGCCGGGGCAGCCCATTCGCAACGACAAGACGGCGCCGATCTCGACCGAGCCCAAGCACCTCAAGTCGTGCCAGATGATCGGCTACAAGAGCGTGCCGCTGCCGCCGCCGATGGAGGTGCCGCGGTGCGCCTTTCAATGGCCCACGCTCTGAATCCGGGGCTAAAATGTTGGTGTACGTTAGAGAAGCAAAGGCACCAACAAAGGCACCAACAATGGCATCCGCATCGCTTCGGTCCGACGGTTGCAGCTACAAGGAGAAGCTGCGTCAAACGACGGGCCCCGGCATCTACCAGCTGAATCGCCCGGCCAACGATTGCGGCCCTTGCGGCCAGGACATTCCGAACGACCCGTACCTGCGTTGGCAAGCGTGGGGCCCGGGCTTCTGTGCGCCCGGCTCGACCGTCGACGACAGCAGCGAGCTCCTCGGCCTGCCCTACAAGACGACCAAGTGCGCCGATCAGCTGTACTCGCCCTTTAAGCCGGCGGGGTCCGGTCGTGGTGTGTGCGCGGCGCCCTCGGGTGATGGCCGTGCTAACAATGCTGCTTGCCACCGCCCGACCGAGCCGACGCGTCTGTCCAACCCGCCGTGCACCCTACGTGGCACCGGCTGGAACCGTTGGGAGTGGCTGTGCTACGATCCCCAGGATCGCGCCCTCATTCCCTTTGAGCACAACGTCAACTACCGCATGGTGGTGAAGGACAACCACGTGCCATGCATTCCGGCGCCGGTCGATGCCAGCAATGCGGTGCCCGGTGCGGCCCCCGTCAGCAACAAGCCGTCGGCCTCGGTGTCGGAGGGCTTCCAGAACTGGTCGGCGCCCGAGTCGGCCTCTTACCAGCCGTGGGCCATGTCGCCGGTGTGGAACTCTTGCGTGCGTTCCAAGGAGCTGGGCGCTTGAAAGGCCAGCAGCAGGTAGCTCGGGGCTTAAGGCCCTAGAGCAAGGAGCTGGGCGCTTAGAGGCCAACAGCAAGGAGCTGGGCGCTTAGTGCGAAAGAACTTGTTTTTTATACACCCTCATGTAGAGTGGTTAGGGAAAGAGAAGCAAAGAAGTGCATGGAAACCTATGCCGGAGCTGCGCTCACATCCATGGGCTACATGTTGATGCAGGAGAACCAAGAGCGTAGCACGGCTCGGGGCACCGCACGCCCCTCGGCTACAAACATTTACGATACTGCATACCTTGGCCAAGTGCATGGTCAGGAGCAGCAACAAGCCAACAACCTATGGCAAGCATCGCAGAACCCTCAGGCCACGGGCATCGTGCCGGCCCCAGCGTACTCGAGCATGTTTGGGCAGTCGCTCACGGGCGAGGCGATCGCCCCCGAGACCTTTGTGCACAACAACATGCAGCCCTTTTACCGCGGCAGCGTCAAGCAGAACGTCGATCCCTTCCGCGGCAACGAGATCCTCGAGCGCCATACGGGGCAGACGACCTTCATTCCGAAAAAGCGCGAGGCCGAGTGCTTCTTCGAGCCGACGGCCAACGTGAGCCAAGTGTGCGGCATGGCCAACAACGACGCCTTTTACAAGAGCCGCATCGTCATGCCAACGGCGCGCCGCAACGACTTCCCGCTGGCCCAGGAGCACGTCGGGCCCGGCCTGGGCATGGGCTACACGACGACGCCGTCGGGCGGCTTTCACCAGGCCAACACGCTCGACTACGTGCGGCCGAAGAACGTCGACGAGCTGCGTGCGGCCAACGACCCGAAGATCACGTACGAGCTGCCGGTGCAGGGGCCGAAGAAGGGCACGGCGCAACGTGGTGCCCAGGGCGTCTTTTCGAAGAACCGCCCCGATACGTACTTCGAGAACACGCCGGACAAGTGGCTCAAGACGACGGGCGCCGTCACGGCCGCCGCGCAGCGCCCCGACGTCGTGCTCGTGAAGCCGACGTCCCGTGTGCAGACGGCCGTCGAGTACGAGGGTCAGCCCTTTGCCGCCGCAGGCCAGCCAGGACGCGGTGCCAACGACGACTACGGCAAGAGCGCCATCACGGTCTTCGACACGGAGCGCTCGCTCACGTCGACCAAAACGGTCGTGACCAACGTCAAGAGCATGGTGTCGGCGATGATGGCGCCGCTGCTCGACTCGCTGCGCCGCACGCCCAAGGAGTACCTCGTGGACGCCGCGCGCATCTATGGCAACATGAGCCCGCAGATTCCCGAGAAGGCGACAATCTACGACCCCGTGACGTATGCGCCGCGGACGACCAACAAGGAGACTCTCATTCACGACGTGGACGTCAGCAACTTGCACGGCCCGACGGCCGGTCCGGTCACCGGCGACGACGATGCCCGCAAGACCGGACGCGAGACGTTGCCCGTCGTGGACAGCGTGCGCAACGTGGCCAAGACGACGTACAAGGTGCAGGTCTATAACGTCGACGAGGTCGCCAAGCGGACGCACCGTGAGACGACCGGCGACGCCAAGAACCCGTCGGGCAACATCGGGGGCCAAGCGAGCCGCACGGGCGCCTACACCACGACGGTCGTCTCGGCGCCCATGACGCAGAAGGCGTTTGTGTCGGCCGGATCGGAGCACTACGGCAGTGCGGCCGGCACGCAGACGTCGTTCTTTGGTCAGAGTCTGGAGGCATGGAACAACGCGGAGATCGACGGCAGTCGCGAGATGATGCAGGCCAAGGCGGGCTACACACCGAACGCCAAGGGTGCCAGTGCCGGCATGGACGCAGGGGCCGTACGTCTCGACAGCCAGCGTCCCCTGGCCGACGACCTCGCGGCCCGCAGCACCCACAACCCGACCCGCGTGCTGCAGACGTCCGGCAAGGCCGTGGAGCAGTGCGAGGTCACGCGCCAGGCGGTGCAGTTGCCGTCGGCCACGGAGAACCGGTTGGACCCGAACGTGCTGTCGTCGCTCAAGACGAACCCTTATGCCATGAGCATCAATCCTATTGTGGCTTGCTAGTGGTAGGAAGAGGAGTAAGAAGAGTAAGAGGAGTGAGCAGTAAGCCAGCATGATCGGCTCCGTACTGCCCTATGTATTTGCGGCCCTTCCGGTCGCCCTTGGCATGACCGTAGGCTGGGTCTCTGGCACCAAAAGCCGCACCCAGTACAATGCCATGAAGAAGCCGGCATGGAACCCGCCGCCCGTCGTGTTTGCGCCGGTATGGACGGTATTGTACGTGCTCATGGGCGTCGCGAGCATTCCGGTATTCAAGCTGTGGCAACAAGGTGTGCCGGGTGCGGGCACGGCGCTCCTAGTGTACGTTGCGTCGCTGGCCGTGAACCTGTCGTGGACGCCCGCGTTCTTCATGTACAACCGCGTGGATGTGGCCCTGGCCATTATATTGGTGCTGTTGGCATTGATTGTCGTGGTTGCCGTTCTGTTTTCACGTCTGACACGTGCATGGTTGCTGCTTGTGCCCTACGTGATCTGGGTTGCTTATGCGACGACATTGAATGCGGCGATCTTGCATATGAACAAGTAAGCTGGAAAAATGAGTGGTGCTTGCTATTTTTGTTTTTACTTAGATGGTCGTGGCTGCTACGGCCTCGGTCACCTCTGCTACGGCCTCGACAGGGTCAACAGCCTCAACAGGCGCATCCAGGATCATGCCCGCATCGGCATCCACCACCACGGTGCCCTCAGGCACAGCCTCCGCCTCTGTCTCAACCTCTGCCTTGGGAGCAAGCTCCTCCCGCTTACGTGCAAGCCATGCATCCTTGTCGATGGCTGCGCCCTTGAGCTTGTCGTTTTTGCGAGTCTCGAACATCTCGTCCCGCTTCTCGGAGTTCTTGTTGTACTGGCCCATGAGCTCGTTGAGCTGCTGATCGGCAAAGCGCTGGTCGGCAATCAGGTCGGGACGCGGCGCCCACGGCACCCAGCAGCCCACCTGCGCCACGTAGATGTTGTGGATGTCGCCCTTGCGCTTCAGCACCTGAGCGCGGACCTCTGCCTCGTGCTGCGTGTCGAAGGTGCCGCGGATCTTGAAGCCACGTACGGACGTGCGGAAGTTGTTCAGCTTGTAGAACTCGTCCTCGATCTCGGCCTCGTTCTTGGTCTTGAAGAACTGGTACTGCGACTGCAGCTCGTCGTTCTTCAGGAAGTGCGCGTGGTTCTCGCGAATGCCGCCGATCAGGTCCGCGTTCTCAGGGTACTTGATCGTCAGGTTCTGAAACAGAAAGTCCAGCTGGTTCGCCAGGTCCGCCGTGAACTTGTGGAAGTAGAAGACCTCCTTGTTGTCCAGGACGTCCTCGGGCGACAGGAAGGACACACAGGCAAAGTTCTGGCCACGTAGGGGCGGGTCCTCGTCTAGGTGGTCGACCACGACTGGCACATCCGGAACGGGAACAGAGGGGGCGTCCATGGTGTAACGAACTGTTGGGTGGTCACTGCATACCCTTGAGTCCATGTCTCTAAATGCTTTTTTCTGAGGCATGGTGTAGAACGAAGAAGCAGCAAGATGGATTACTCGCTCGACATTCAAGAGATGGTGACCCGTGTCATTAAGTACCTGCTAGAGGGCCTGGTCGTCGGCATCGTCGCCTTTGTCCTGCCCTCCAAGGGCCTGACCATCAACGAGGCCATCCTGATCGCCCTGGTCGCCGCGGCCATGTTCGCCCTGCTCGACCTCATGTCGCCCAGCATCGGCGCCAGCTTCCGCCAAGGTGCCGGCATGGGCCTAGGCTTCGGCCTGGTGCGCTTCCCCATGTAACCCCAAAAAAGGATGTTGTGTCCCATATGCCGCGCCCACCTCGCTCATTTTTCCGTCATTTGCATACGTTAAGTCCGCACATGTCCAAGTCCTTTCCCAAGGACGTTGAGAGAATCATTGCGGAAAAGAAGACAGCAATGGAGATGATTGGCGTCATGATCTCGTTGGAGTGTGCCGACATGTTGATCGAACGCAACATGAGGGACGCCGCCTATCACTTTAGTGTGAAGTGTAGGAACGTGTCGAGACGCGTCATCGATGATGTCACGATATACGAAGGGAAGTTTAGGTCCCCTATGATAGCACGTGGCAAACCAGCCACAGTTGCTTTGATCAAGGCCTTCCTCGCAAACCACGTCTACAATACTGAAGATGAGGAAGATGAGGAAGACGACTACTCAGATACCGACATCAATGTTTATACCTTTCAATCGGCTTCAACAATTCAAGAGGCGTGTAAGATGGAAAATCGCAAGGATGACAACTTAGCGATGGTATCGAGCATGCATTGTCGCGAGTTCGTCTTTTCGCACATGTACACGGCTCACATGAGGAGGGTGTGGCAGACGCTCGATCACGTCATCGACTTCATTGGCATCAACGAGCTGGTAGACGTGACCGACACCACCAAAGAGCCGGCCGATTCTAAAGAGAGCTTGGCCGGTGTGTAACCATTGCCCCCAGTACGAATGCCAAAAATGGATTGTTTTGCGATGCACATAACCCTCAAACAAACACACTGCTCGCACACGTCTCAAACATGCCACCCGCCGCCAACGTACACCGCGTGGACTGGAAGACCAAGAAGGCGCTGATGATGGCTATCATCGGTTGCGATGGGTACATCTTTGGTGGCGCCGTCCGGGACTGGCATATGCACGAAGACGGTGCGGCTTCTTTTTACGCGGCTCACGAAGGCTCGCCCAACTCGGTGGCCGACATGGACGCGTTGTACAACGACGCCGAATACATGCCCGAGTGCGCCCATCGCATGGTCATTCCGGTGGACATCGATGCGTGCATACATGCGAGTGACCTTGCGCGTCTCTTGAAGGTCTTTCGGAAGAAGCGGTTCTATTTCACGCGTCTGTTCACACACGATCCTGTTGCGTACATCCCGGGCATCCAGTTGAAGAAGGACGAGGTGCGTCACATGCGGTACAAGGTGGACGTCGTGCCGAGGATCGGGGCACTGTTTGCCGACGCGCTCTTTACGGAGATCGATCCGATGATTACGTCCTTCACGACGATGCTCAAGGAGACGACGCGTGGACTGGCGCCCTTCATGCTGGATCTCATGGTGGTCAACGTGCCGAAGACCGAGATGCAGCCCGAGGCGCCATTTGGCTGTCTCGACTTTGAGTGCAATGGGCTGCTGGCGAGCAAGCGGGGCATTCAGTTGTCGAAGTACCTTTGCGACAGCAGCACTGTGAATCCGATCATCTACGATCGGCACTACCGTCGCATCATGAACGACATCTTGAAAAAGAAGGCGGTGCTGGCCATTGGCGAGAATCGGCACCAAATCGTGCGCATCGGCAAGATGGTGGACAAGGGCTGGACCATTACCGGCTTTCGATCTGTGGAGTATGTGGAGACGCAAGGAGACGATGAGCGCGAGGGCGTTTGCATCATCTGCCATGGCGAGCTTGGTGCGCGTCATTATAAGATGAAGTGTTGCAATGGGCGCTACCACACGAAGTGCCTGGTGCAAGGCATGACGGTGGGCGTGAGCGCCATGAAGCACACGTCCAAGTGCCTGATGTGCAAGCGCGATATTTGGGAGCCGGATCACGACGTGTGTGCGTTGGAGGCGATTGTGGCGGCGAATGCGGAGCGGGAGGGAGGTGATGCGGCTTAGGAGGAGGCTATGTATTCTTTTTGTGATGAACAATTGCGCGGCAAAGGTCGTAAGCATTACTTCCAATAGTTATGTTACATTTAACCACACCATTCCTAGTACAACCAACCTAGTAAAACTCATGTACATAGTACGAACGGTCGACAAATTTCTTACGTGCAATGTAGTACCTTGAGGTATTCATAGTTCACTACGCAACACCTTTCGCCTAAATACTCTCAATAAACTGCCAGCCCAATTCCTCGCAAATCTTCTTCCAGACCTGATCTTGCTGGTGCAGCTTTTCGCGGCTCTTGAGGAGGTGGAAGTACTTAAGGTACTCGTCTTTCTCGAGGAGCTGGCAAAGCTTATACAGGACGTATGCGTACGAGAGGAAGTTTTTGCGGTGGAGCGGGCAGTGCTTGAGGAACGGCGCCTGGATCTCTTTGAACATGGAGCGCAGTTTCTCCTCGAGCTCTTGGCTGAACTTGGGGGCCGGGATGCCATTGATGCGGTAGACGATGTAAACGATATGCTCGTAGTAACGGGTCAGCTGTAGCTTCTTGAGGATCTCGCGCATCTTGCTGAACTTGAGACGTGTCATGTCGAGCTTCTCCTTCTTGACCTCGGCCAGAATGCGCTCGAAGATCTCGTCGCTGATCTCGGTGCTCTCTTGGCCTTGGCATTGCGAGAGCCATTCGTTGAAGTGGTTGATGCGCTTATACGAATAGTGGCTCGTCTCCTTCGTCGGCTGACGGTGAATGGGCTTGTTTTGTTCGACCAACATGAGCTCTTGGTGGCCGCACTCTGAGCAGACCATGATGCCTTCTTGTAAAAGTGTGACCATGGGCAGCTTGCATTTGTCGCAGTCACCGATGGTCGATGCAGACGGATCGGGCGGCCGCACAAACATGGGGTCCACAAAGGCCAGGTAGCGCTCCACCAGGGCGCGTTTGTCCCTGGGGGGCGGGGCGGCCGAGGTGGAGGCAGCGGTGGAAGCTGTAGACACTGAGGCAGAGGCCGAGGCGGACGGTGCAATGCCGAGCCATCCTCCTGTAGCGGTCCCACCGGTCACCTTCGGGTTTGATTCAGACGCGTCGGTTTCGGGGGCTTGTGGGGCGGCTGACAGAGCGGCCAAGTCCGAAGGGGCCGCTGGAGCGCTAGGGGGCGCTGAAGCGACTGGGGCACAGGAAGGCGCCGAGGCACCGGCAAGAATCTCGAGGATGCTGCGCGTTGGGATGGGCATGCCGTGCTTCTTGCGGCCACGCAAGGGCCGCTGGGGCGGGGGCGGCGGTGGGAGGGTGAGTGCGTCTGCTGAGAGCTTGTCTTGATCGGACAGCAGGTTGTAGTACTCGAACAAGATGTCCCCTGTGTTTTCGTAGTAATCGATCTCCTCTTGCATGACCTCCACGCTGGTGATGGAGCGGTCGATGCTCATGTAGTTGTCTTGCCAATAGAGGTTGCTCGTCCATGCAAGGGCAATTGCACTGGTACCGTCCCCGCCCCCCTCTGAGGGCTCGTTCTGCAGGGCGAGCACTTGGGCCTTCCATGATTGGGCCTGCTGGAGGGCATGATCGCGGCAGCGGCGCTGTTCGTCCAGGGCGGTGGCCTTGCTCGAGATGCGTTCCACGAAGAGCTGGTGGCGGGCATCGAGTGTAATCTCTTTGGAGGTGTCGGTGGAGGGCAGGCGTTTCTTACCTGACTTCTCTTTGAGCATAGGGACTGCCTTGGGTCCCTCGGTCCCTGAATCCATTCATTGGTCGTTGTAGGCCTTAAGCCAAGGGAGGCCGAACGCCCCGGCCGGCCCGGCGGCGCCCCGTTTTTTTTTCTTTGCATAGAGTACAACCAAATCTTTGTGTTCCTTGTCCTAAAATGGGCGGCGGTCTTCTACAGCTAGTTGCTTACGGCGCTCAGGACGCCTACCTAACGGGTAACCCCCAGATCACCTTCTGGAAGGTCGTCTACCGCCGCCACACCAACTTCTCGATGGAGTCCATCGAGCAGTCGATCAACGGCAACGCCGGCTACCAGAAGCGCATCACGGCCCAGATCTCCCGCAACGGTGACCTGATCCACAAGATGTACCTCGAGATGACCTTCTCGGCGGTCGTCGGTGCGTCCGGCGCCGCCACCGATGGCTTCGTCGACTACCGTGGCCTAGCCGCCATCAAGTACATTGAGCTTGAGATCGGTGGCCAGAAGATCGACAAGCAGTACGGCGACTGGATGCTGATCTGGAACGAGCTCTCCCTGCCCACCGGCAAGGAGGCCGGCTGGACCAAGATGGTGGGTGGCACCGACAATGCCGCCGCCGCCGTGTGCTACGTGCCCCTAGAGTTCTGGTTCTGCCGCAACCCGGGGCTAGCGCTGCCGCTGATTGCCCTGCAGTACCACGACGTCAAGGTCAACATTGAGTTCGAGTCGAAGACCGAGGTTGTCACTGGCACCTACACCAGCGGCGGTGACCTCACCGACGTAAAAATTTGGGTCGATTATGTGTTTCTAGATACTGACGAGCGCCGGCGCTTCAGCCAGATGAGCCACGAATATCTAATCACCCAGCTACAGTTCACCGGTGATGAGTCCCTGACTGCCAACGGCACGGTTAAGCTCAACTTTAACCACCCCGTAACCGAATTGGTGTGGGTGGTTAAGGCCGCGGGTGCCAACAAGGTCACCTTCGCCAACGACGTGATCACCACCGCCAAGCTACAGCTGAACGGCCACGATCGGTTTGTCGAGCGCCCGGCGGACTACTTCAAGCTAGTCCAGCCGTACCAGCACCACGAGAACATCCCCGTGGGCTCCGGCATCCACGTCTACTCGTTCGCCATGAACCCGGAGGAGCACCAGCCGTCCGGCACCCTGAACATGTCGCGCATCGACACTGCTCAGCTGAAGTTCACCAACGCGACCACGGGCACTATCAAGGTATTCGCACCTTGCTACAATGTCCTACGTGTTATGTCTGGGATGGGTGGCCTTAACGCGAGCTCCTGAGGTGCAAATACCTCAGGAGCTCATCAGGGCCGAAAAGCAGTTGTCCACGATAAAACGAGCCCTTATCGTGGGAAAAACATAGCGCTCTCGTCAAAAGAAGCCTACTGCTAGTGTCTGAATAGCTATATACATGCAAAGCTAATCAGATGCAACATACCTTGTTGATCGGGAAACCCCTTAGAGCCTTTCCTACCAAGGTTGCACTCGAAAGATGCAACTGGCCGAGAATTAGAACTCGGGTATGGTAATAATGGAAAGGATTGGGCAATCCGCATGGTCACTACCTAAAAGCGCTAAAGTCAAGCTCATGGTAGGCCGTCAGAGACTGAACGGGTGTGGGTGGACAATGAAGGTTTAGACAACCTGAGTCCGCTTAAGATACAGTCCACTCCCCTAGGGAAACTTAGGGGTATTAAGGTGCTTACTCGAACTGATCTCAGTTCCAAGCGTTACATCTTAAAAAACAAACAAAGTTTCAGGCCTCATCGGCTTGTAAAAGCCAACAATCATTTTTTCTTCGATTTAGTTGATGCAACTAAAGACCATTATGGTGCGACAATGCGAATATGTGGACGTGCCTTTAAGCCCACGTCCTTCACTTAAAGGAATGAGTGATACTTAGGAACAGTGAGAAAGACAGGCACGTTCCGCACGAGAACAGTGCTAACAAGATGGATGTCATCATTGCAAATGCGATGTCTGAGGGCGGCGACCTGTTTAAGTTGTTGCGTGATAACATGAATACTGAAGAGCAAGAGCTTTTCATGGACAGTTTTAAAATGTACCTTCAGCATGGTAACGATGATGATGCATTTGTTGTAAACTTGGACGATGTGTGGGAGTGGATGGGGTTTGTTAAAAAGTTCAACGCTTTACGGCTGCTTCAAAAGCTTTTTACGGAAGAAAAAGACTTCATTACTCAAAATAACTCGCTCCTCCGGGAGGAGCGAGTTCAGCATGGCGGCCAAAACAAAGAGACTATCTTGATGTCCGTGCAAACATTCAAAATGCTATGTTTTCAAGCGAATACGGAGAAAGCTAAAAGAGTACGTGGGTACTACATAAAAATGGAGAAGGTGATGCAAAAGTACATCGAAAAGCTTATGATCGACGCGAAAGCAAAGCTAGAGGATGATCTCAAGAAAAAACAACTAAAAATGGACGAAATCGAAGAAAATGCAGCTTGGGAGCGTCACAACGCTTTAATACATGCCTACCGCAACAAACCACTCGTGTACATATTATTTATTGAAAATGTTGAAGATGGAATGGTTATAAAACTTGGATCATCAGATCAAATTCAAGGGAGAGTCACCAAGATATGTAATGATTTTCAGATACATAATCAGATAAAGGTGTTACACGTGTTTCCATCTGATCATTTTAGAAGGTTCGAGGAAAGCCTCAAGAAGGACAACAGGTTGTCCAGATATCAATATACCAAACGCATTAATAACCATGCATACTCAACTGAAACGTACCTTATGAAGAACAAAAGGACACTTAAGTCTCTTGTTAATTTTATTCAGTCTCAGGCACTTCACTTTAAAGCAATGACCATCGAAGAACGACTACTGATTTTCAACACAGAATGTCTTTATGAGAGACGTAACATTCATGAAACATATAGGAATGATCCTGTAAAACTTTATAAAATGTACCATCTTATGGATTCAATGCAATCTCGCGCATTTAAGTCAAAGTTCAATACCGAAATAGTCACAGAACCAGTCATTGACAAAATCGACGTATCAGATGCTGTGCCAAACGTCGCACCTAACATGTTTCCTAATGATGATTATGACCCCGATGATGGAGAAATTGATCAAGGAAACACAGAACCACCATCGCGTGATTCTCGGGAAAGAAAGTCATGTGGCCCAAAAGTCCAACTGTATAACCCATCTGATTTGTCTAAGGTTGATCGAGTAATATGTGGCATTTTTCAAGTCCTTATTGATATGCCCGGAACGAGTCTTACACAAATAAAAACGGCAACAAAAAACAAAACGGTATATAAAGGCTACAGATGGTATCTTATTCCACAAGACGACCCCGATCCAAATAGACCTCGCGAAATTGGTGGAACAAATGAGCTGCAAGAGCGCAAGGTTGGCTTGGTTGCGATGCTCAACCTAGATAAGACTATTGTTGAACGGGTTTTTAGGACACAAGAAGAAGCTGCTAGTGAGTTTACCTTCCATAAATCTTTGATGTCGAATGCAGTAAAATATGATGCACCCTATCAAGGAAAGTGTTGGGTATTTTGGGAAACATTGGATCAGAGAATACAAAATGAGTTTCTTAAAACAAACAAACTTCCAATCCAAAGAAACCCAAGAGCTAAGCGGGTACAACGGCTTCATCCAGACACTTTAGAGGTATTGCAAGAATATGACTCCATATCCCATGTATACACAAGTGATCGCATCACAGCTAAATCCATCAAAGGTGCTATTGACGAAAACCAGCCTTTTGGCGGATTCCGATGGAATATTATGAACGTTGGCGAGTGACTTAAGTAATTACACAAAAAAACATTACAATCTCTCAGCCCCGCATCGTGCTGTAGTCACGCGCCGCAATCGCATCAATCATCTCGGTGTAGCGCTCGAACGTCACGTCACCCACCGGAAACTCATTTTCGACAAGGCGCGTCTTACCCTTGAGCAGACACTTCGCAATATCAACAGTCACCGTGGTAACGCCAAAGCGCTCAGGGGCCTCCTTCTTGAGACGTGCGTAGCCCATCGGGTTGTCGAAGACGTACGTAAGGATTTCGATCACCTTCTCGGGACTCAGCTTCCGACGCTTCTGTGATGCCGACAGATCAGCATCCATTTCGCCGTTCAGGCGCTTCTTTTTGTCCTCAAGGAACTTCTCCGCGATCGTTGTGTTCGCAAGCTCGGACAACTTGATGACCACGCCGTTCTTGATGCTCGACACTTGCTTGCGCGTGAGCTTGAGGGCTTTCTCGACGTCAACGTTCTTGTCACCACGTGCCAGCCTACGACGCACGTCATCGATGATGTCGTCAGTTAGGCCCGACGTCTCCCGCTTTTGCATCGTTATAGTCGCCGACATGGCCACCTTGTGACTCATGCTTTTCTCAACACCTTGGGCGCTAGGGCGCTCGTACACAATGGGGTCCATCTTGGTAGTGAGTGATAGTGTCTCACTATCGCGCGCAGCTTGTATTGAGTTTGAGAACACAACGTTACGTCCTTTTTTGGGGTCAATGTGTCAATGTGTCCTACGTTACGTCAACACGTCCTACGTCAACACATCCTAACAGACCAATATGCATGCCGAGTTGCGAAACATCAATGCAACTCTTGAAAAAATAGCCAACAGCCGGCGCGGGTGGTTTTAGCCCCTAGCACCCCTTCTTCTGCACACGTATCACCGCGTCGTTTTTCCGCTTCCCCACCAGCGGATTGAAGTCCTCCTCCTCGTCCTCGTCCTCCTCGACCTGGTGCGACTTCCGCTCCTCCTCCATGGCCTGGATCTGCCACAGTTCGTTCAGGCACATACGGAAGTCGCGCGGGTCCGCCTTGTACCAGAACACGTTCTCGGCAATGCTGCCGCCTTGCGACCGATTGTCCACCACGAGACACTCATAGTTCTGCGTCGACTGGGTCATCACCTGCGCAAAGACGTCAAAGGTCGGAAAGATGCCACAGTACTGCTCGTAGATCTTCTTCCGATTGGCCGTGATGTTCTCCTTCAGAATGAACACGTTGTCCAAGTTCGTACGCAGCGACGGCGGAATGCCCAGCACCGACTGCGACGTCAGGGCCACTGTGCAGTTGTGATGCCGCCCGTTCAGGAAGAGGTACTTGATGTTCTTGTCGTTCACCCAGTCCTTGCCGGCGTACAGCATGTCGTCGAGGATGATGGCCGCCCGCGGGTCAATGTCGGACCGCCCATACTTCTTTTTCTCGTCGTTGTACTTCTTGGTAATGCGAATCTGGCGCTTCACGAACTTCTCGACAATGTCGGGCGTGTACTCCTCGTAGATCAGAATGCCAGGCACGAACTTCTGGAAGAACTCGTTGGCACCCTCGGTCGGCGAGATCACGACGACCCACGGCAGGTCCCGCATGTGGAACAGCATGTCGCGCAACAAGAAAGACTTGCCTCGGTTGCGCGGTGCCAAAAACAGCGACGTTCGCCCTTCCCGATCCCCCGGCTGGAACTGCATGCACTTCATGTTGAACTTTTTCAGCTCGAGCTTCATAACTACTTTTCCCTACCTACTGTTACTCTAGTTACACTCGAACAAAACATTTCACAGTTGTACACCGCGCATTTATCTCTACCACGAAGATAGAGTGTCGGGTAGGAAAAGCGCATAAAATGCAAACAACGCCAAGCTACTGGCTCGCGGCATGCATTGGGGCCCTGCTCGTCCTGATCGTCTTGTGGATGCAGAGCCCGGACCGCAGCGACCGTGACTCTGCAGCACAGCAGCCAAACACCAGCGCATTCGGCAGCAGCCCCTTCGGCAGCAGCTTCGGCAGCCCCTTCGGTACCATCGAGACCTTTGCCGGCGAAACCCAAGTGGACTCCAAGTCTATCGACTACACAGAGACACTCAGCACCGCCGACGGCTTCCTACCGACGACACCATCGAACCTTCGCCTCTACATCAGTGCCTTCAGTGACCTCGTTGCCTATCAGATCGAGGGCGCCCCGGACCGCATGCCCACGTGGGATGCTAACCAGAATGTGTGGCGCGACCTGACCCGCCCCGACGTCGGCTTCCGCATGTACCCCATCGCCCAAACGGCCTCGTTGCCCAGCAAGCTCAAGGTGCGCAATGATCAAACGCAGCTGCCCACCGACATTGGTGCCTACATCAAGAATATCAAGCTGATCGGCCCCTCGTCCGACGACGTAGGCCACACCGAATCAAGCCAAACGGCCGTCACCCTCAAATCCTTCACCATCGTCTTCTACGGCGTGATCGAGACGGTCGAGTTCGCCGAGGGCGAAGGCCGCAAAGTGCTGTACCGCTTGACGGCCGAGAACCCCAACATCGTCGAGATCGCCATTCGCCGCCGCGACAACCGCAACGTGCTGCTGGAGGTCATTCTCGGCGACGCATCCAAGGCCTACCAATGGGTCGTCGACAAGTACATGCTCATGTCGAACCGCACGCCGACGATGTACACTCTTGTCTACGACGAGGGCCAGCGCGCCTCGCCCAGTCGCGATCCCGCCATCCGTTTCTACATCGGCAAGACCAAGCTCGAGAAGCTCTTCACGACCGACGCGCCGGCCCCGATCCGCCTCGGCAACTCCGAGATCGTCATCAACCCGGAGGGCGGCTTCGACATGAAGCTCATTGCCTTTGCCCATTTCAAGTCGCCGCTTGATGAGACGGCCATCGAGACCCTGGGCAAGTACTTCGAGAAGCAGCAGTCGGGCATCGACGTGATACTGACGGCTCAGCAGCAGGAGTTCGACGCGATCACGGTTGCGCTCTTCAAGAAGATCGACAACGCCAGCAAGACCCTCGAGGATGTAGAAAGCGAGCTGCAAAAGTGCAAGGACACGGCCGGTACCCTCGTGCCCGCCCTGCCGGTGCGCCATTGGCAGATCGACACCAATGCGATTGGTGTAACCAAGGCCACGGCCAAGCTCAACGACGCAGACATCAAGCAATGCTCGCCTCTGGAGCTCATCAACAAGATTGCGGTCCTGGTCAAGGCCAAGGCCATCGCCGAAGGCAAGCTCGTGGACCCGACCGTGGCGGCCGCCGCAGATGCCGCAAAGGCGTCGAAGGTCCCGTTTGCCAAGGTGTCCGCGGACGTGCCGGCTGCCACGGCCACCGCAACAACCAAAACAATCAAGCCGCCGCCCGCCAGCCTAAGCGACCCGAGCGCCAGCATCCTCAAGCGCATTGCCGATCTCCAGGGTGTTGAAGAGCCCGAGTAAGCATCCACTTAAAGCGCAGGCACACCCATTCTTTTTAAGACCAACCATACCAAGTCCAACAATATGGCTTCGAGTAATGTTACGATTCCAGCCACAATCGCAGCCGCACCCACCGCCGCCATCTTCATACTCACGCAGAACACACCGACGCGTAAGGTCCACCTAAAGAACTGCCTCTACTTCCTGTTCCGCAACTACAATGCCGTCTACCGGTACCCGGTGCTCATCTTCCACGAGGGCGACTACCAAGCCAAAGACCAGCGCGAGGTCATCATGTCGATCCGCGCCTCGTGCCGCTCGCTCGTCAGCTTCCAAACGCTCGACCCCGCCGACTTCACGTTGCCACCGCACATTGATGCCGTCAAGGCCCAACGGTGCGTGGACCTCAAGGTCGTGCCCTACTGGCGCAACATGAAGTACCGCATGATGTGCCGCTGGTGGTCGCTGCTCGTCTGGAAGTACGCCGCCGCCTACGACTACATCATGCGCCTCGACGACGACAGTATCATCGAAGAGCCGATCACGTACGACCTCTTTGCCTGGATGGCCCAGAACGATCTGATCTACTCGTCCAACATCCTCAGCGTCGACTGCGCCCTGTGCAACTACGGCTTCAAGGAGTTGCTCGAGAACATGATGGCGGCCAACCCGGCCAAGCGCGCCGCCGTGGCCCAGATGTTCACCAAGCAAGAGATCCCGCTACGTGCCGTGCAGTTCCACCCGTTCCGGAGCCTGCTGAGCATCACGGAGGACCCGCTGCCGGTGCTGGGCGAGAAACTGCCCGTCTGGGGCATGGTCTACTTCTTCAACAACTACTTCATTACCAAGACGGCCTTTTGGGCCCGACCGGACGTGCAGGCCGCGCTCAAGCAGATCGACGAGAGCGGCCTCACGTTCTACCGCCGCCTCGGCGACGCCCCGATTCACACGGCCATCGTCAGCCTCTTTGCTGAGCCGGCCCAGATTCGCCGCTCGGTCTTCAAGTACAGCAAGCGCCTACAGCGCGAGGCCTTTCAGGGCGACGACGGCGAGTTCCACACGTACATGCCTGAGAGCTATGCTTCCAATGGTTGCATCACAGAGGCAAACACGCCACAAAAATGAGAATGGCCTTTCTAAAAACCCGAAAGAAGAGGGTGCGGCCTAAGACGAATGCCTAGACCTAGACGACACCATGCTGACGGGGCTTTAGAAAGGCCACGCTACATGTTGTCGTGCTATTGTAATGTGGTCCTTCTCTTTAAATGCCAAGCCGCAGCAGCATGAGTCGCGCCGCTTCTTTTTCAGCCGAGCGCTTGTTGGGCCCTTCGGCCTCGCAAGGGCTCTCATTCGACCCCTGCACCGATACGCGCACTCTAAAATGCGCCTTATGATCGGGTCCGGTACGCTCCAGCTCTTCGTAGAGCGGCAACGTCTTAAATTGGCTCTGGCTCCACTCCTGTAAGGCCATCTTGGGATCCATGGGCGGGCGCTCAGACGCCGACAGAAAGGGTTCCCAAAGGCCGATGATCCATGCACGGCATATATGTAGATCGCCCCCACAGTCAAACCAAATGGCGGCAATCAGAGCCTCAAGTGCATCAGCCAGAATGCAGGTGTTTGCGAGGACGACGCCATTGCCGATGCGCACAAGCGCATCCAGTCCGAGTCGGCGCGCAATGACATCACAGACGTCTTTCGATACAAGCGCCGCCTTGCGCTTCGACAGTGCGCCCTCTTGCTCATCGGGATGCCGCTTCATGAGGGCTTCCCGAATGACCAGCTCGAGAATGGCATCGCCGAGGAACTCGAAACGCTGAAAGTTTGGCTCCCCCTTTGCAAAACTGGGATGCGTTAGTGCTTGCTTGTACAAGTCCGGATGCGTAAAATGGTGCCCACAGTCCACAAGGTTCATTACGAACACCACAATATTTTGAGCAATCGAATCGATGTAATCTAATGCTATTTACAGGACTTTGGTTCTTTAAATGGTGGAATGCGAAGGGTCACGAGGTTGACATTCTGCGCGCCGCCCATTCGATATCGCGATCTTTGCAGCTTGACGGGGATTGTCGGGCATGACAAATAAGCAAAAATGATCGTTACATGTGTCACGGTTAGCCTAAGCGTGCACAACAGCCATTCCGCACACGTGCTCCATGCACGACTCGAACGGCCCGTCAAACTCTGTGTAGGTGCCGTTCTTAAAGATGCTCATACACACATTGTCTTCGGCCCGCACTGCCTGCACGAGCGCATGGACGTTGGTGGTCGCGTCACTCACAAGATCCCGTAGGGCATCTAGGTGAATGGCATAGATGGTGTCGCCTGACAAGTCCCACAACGTCCAATCGGTCACCATCGCGCCCGTCTCGTCGTCGTAGCTTTCGTTGTCGAGGCGCAAGCTCAGGCCCCGATCTACAATGTCGACTGTCACGTAAAACATCGGCACCGTCTCCATATGTGCCCAAGCATCGATGGTGTCCACCCAGTACAGAAGGTATGCATGGTCTGCGGATTCTGTGGCTTCCGTGGCGTCCACAGGGTCCGTGACGTCCGTAGCGTCCGTAGCGTCCGTGTATTCAATAAGGTCCGCCATTCTTAACTTCAAATGAATGCGTGCCCAGGCGGGTCGCCTCCATTTTTTGCGTGGCACCCAAATATTAGGGCCTACTTACGCCGTACCTTTTTGCCACCGCGGCTCCTTTGGGGTGTCTCGGGTAAGATACGGTCCTTAGGCGCGTCATAGTCCTTGGGCACGTCATAGTCCTTAGGCACGTCATAGTCAGACATGACCTCTTGCGTAGCCTTAAACGGCTCAGGGTCCGCCTCAATAGCTTGTTCCAAAGGCTGTTCAACCTCATCTATAGCACGTTCGGGCGACCGCTCGGGTCCAACCATTCCTTTCATGCTTCGAACATACTGGACGTCGCTGTACCGAAAGGCGTAGTAAAGGATCAAGTACAGAATACCACCGAAGAACGCGCAGATCGCAAAGATCACCTTTTGGCCCGTCGGCATGTCAAACAACGTGTTGGTCTTCCACGATAGGTAGGCCGAGTAGATGCCCACAAGGCTCGAGATGCCCCAAATGATGAGCACAAGGATCCATATCCAGCGCTTGGACTCTTTCTTCTTTGGAATGGGAGTAGCAGTAGCAAAGGCCTCCTTTTGACCGCACTTACCCATGCTCTGGAACCCCTCCGCAGTCAGATCACGAAAGGTCTTGCTAAGCAATGTAGATAGCAGTGCGATCTCCATGCTTAGTGTCAATGCGTAGCGCAGCGCTTTACATTGATTGTCGAAAAAGAACATACGAAGGGCGCACAAAGGGCGCAACACTAACCGGTGCCGTGCATGACCTTGACGCGCTCGAGCATCTGCATGATCTCGAACTGTCCACGCACTCCGATGGCATCGGCCTTCCTGGTGTAGAAGTCGGGACCGGTGCGCTCCTTACGATGTGTCAGTGTCCGCAACGGAAACCGATCGGGCAGCTCGAACCGCACAAACACGGGGACCGCCGCGCCCGTCTTGCGCAGAGTCAGAAAGATCGACGGCGGCACACGCTCAATGCCGTCGTGCGAGTAGTACGCATTGGGCATCCACATCTTGGCGCTGAAGGCACCGCTTTGGGGCACGACCATCTGGTTCGGCGTGTTCTCAAAGGCGATTTGCGGGCACGGGAAGGGCAGCGCCGACCCTGCGTAGCTGACGCCCCGCGTCGGCGGACTGGCCGCCAGGAGCGTCACACTCTCGTAGGCCTCGGGTGCATGCACTTGGCCGACGATCTCGACGACGCCATCGTCCGAGATGTCGATCGACGCATCCGCATGGGCAGACGTATAGACACGCTTCATTTTTGCGTACGTACCACCACCACTACCACTACCAAGAGCCAATGTTTTAGCAATCGCCTAGTATTGGCGACCATCGCCGAGGCCCATGGGGTTGACCTCGGTGCGCGAGCACGAAACGCCATCGCAACGCACAACGTAACGCTCCGGAAGCATGGTCGCAGGGTCACCCGTTGGCCGGGAGCAAGGGGCGCACGGCGCCATGCGGGCCAGGGCCGCGGCACGATCGTTCTCCATCCACGACTCGGCGTTACGCTGGATGTACATGCGGCTCTCGTACGCACTAGACGGTGCGCCCACCGCTGCCACCTTGTCCATCAGCTCGGCAAAGACGGCGCAACGAGGGCGGTAATCGGTGAAGGCACGGCCGTCCGCCATGCGCGAAGGGCACGGGCTGTCACCCACTTGAGAGCACGACTGGCAAGACGACATTAAGGGCTACTACTTACTATACTAATCCACATGCAGAAAAGTTTTGGGCATCAAGCAGAGTCGAAAATCCGATCGACCAGTACGTTCTTCGTGCCCTCGCTGGCCAGTCCGCGAATCAGGCACATCTCTTTCAGCACGTCCACCGGCATCTTGCGCAGCCGCGTCTTGCTCATGCCGCCGCTGGCCACCATGCTCTCAGTGTCGGCTTCGACGTCGGCATCCACTACGGCCTCAACGGCATGAGCGGCCTCGGTGGCAGTTACGAGGTCGGGCTCAGCCATTGTCGTAGCGGGCACCAAAGGCTTGGCAGGCAGCACAGGCTTCTCCTCCACCTCGACAACGTGTGCCTTCGGAGCCAGAGGCCCATCAAGCTGGACGTCAAAAACAGCCGACATGATGTCCTCAGGGGACGCCCAAGCCTGCTGCCCAGCTGATGCAGCCCAAGCTTCGCCATCATCCATGTCACCCGTGCCCTCAACAGCGCCCTCGCCCGTCCAACCGCACCCGGCATGCATGGGCTGCATCAGTGCATCGACGCGCTCCTCGAGTTTGGCGATGCGGCGCCATAGGATAAACAGGCCCACGACCACAACGATGCCCACGATGGCAATCTGCATGCTGATCATGATGTGGCTGTCCATGCTGCTGCCTTTCTAAACTACTACCTCACCGCGACCTATTTTTTCCTTCATTTTGAGCGCATCCTCGATGAACGCATCGGGAAAGGTGCCGCGAATGCGCATGAGCTCGAGCGCGATGCTCTGGAAGGACGGGCCGTGACGCAATCGATAGGGGAAGTGGATCGAAGCTCCGTCTGCAACCAAGTGGGCCTCCATAGACACGTTCACGAACGCAGCAGGGTCCGTACGTGCCAGGGTTACCATGTGGGCATAGTGCGTCGTGACCACGGCCCGGACGTGGGGCAACGTTCGTGCCAGCCCGGTCAAGAAGGCCATCGCGGCAGCGGCGCCCTCGGTCGGCGGCGTGGCGTGCATGGGCTCGTCAAGCACCATGAAGACGGGGCCGAGTGCAGCACAGGCCGCCCGCCACATCGACGTGCACCGCGCAACCTCGGCTTCGAACAGCGATTGCGTCCCTGTCTCGTCCGTGATGCGCATGAAGCTGTGGATCTGGTGGTAAGGACACACGTGCGCCCGAGCGGCACGTGCCACGCCCAATGTCTGACTCAGCACCACGTTGGCCAAGATCGACCGCACGTACGTCGTCTTTCCGCCAGCATTGGGGCCTGTCACGATCATCGTGCGCCGCAGGCACGCAGGGTTGTCCACACACTCGTCGAGGCAGGGATGCCGCATGGCCCAGAAGCGCGACCCTGCTTCGGCCTCGGCTTCGGCCTCAACGTAATCCACCATACACCAACCCTGCTGAGTGCTATGACGCACCGCAATCGCCATGACGTCCGCTGCGGCGACCTGACGCAATGCCCATTGAATGTCTGCAACCACGCAAGGGCTGTGCCACCATTGCCATACGCCCTTGAAGCGACGCGACATGATGTGAGTAGGACTTGATAGTCCCGATGACGCTCCCCACCAAGTGTCCTCCAGTGCCCCCGTCATATCGCTCAGCTCGCACGCCACCTCGATGAGACGGTGCACTTTACGCAGACGCTCGCTCAAGATACGTCGGGCACCATAGACGCGCTTGGCAATGTCGATGGCCTGCATGGCCGTGTAGGCATACATGGCAACGTAGACGCCCACGGTGAACATCATGTGACCGCTGCCGCCACCGCCACCACCGTTCATCGATTGCAGTCCCTTCCACAAAAAGCCAAAGTAAGCCTGCAACGTGATCGGCCACTTGAGCTTGGTGCGCAAGTACCACCAGGGACCGATCAGCATCATAAGGGGATAGAGCACCGTGGCGCCGGGGCTCAAGAGCAGCCGATAGAGGTGATATGCCTCGTGGAAGCCACTGATCTTGTTGAGGGACCGCACACCCCAGAGCGACGGGAACAGCAAGGGCAGCGGCCACGTGTTCTTGAGGTCAGGCCGCGCCACGACCCAGAGACCATCGCGCTCGAGGGTACGTGCCTCATGAAGCAGCTCTTCGAGCCTAGCCCTGTGGCGGCCCTCGGCGTTCGTGCCGATGGCGCGGACCATGGCTTGACGTGCACTCAGGGCAGTCACGTCGCTCAAGGGCCGCCGCAGCGTTTCATGCAACAGAGCCAAACCAGTCACCGTCATGACCCCACTTTTATGTTCGGCCCACTTGCCCAGGTCGGCGTCGACGAGCACGTGGTCGGCAATGGTCTCTGAACGCAACTCTCGCAACGTACCAAAGATACGCTCGACGGCCGCGTCAACACGTACAGGATCGTCACACATCAACGCAGCCTGGCCGGCCGCCATTGCATTCTCGGCCTCCTCGCCGTAAAGGCAACGTTTCAGTTGCATTGTTCGGGCCTAGCAGAGCCTGTTGCATAGCGGCCTGCACAAAAAAGGACTTAAACACAACGCGCTTTGACATAGCAATCATGAACGCAAACGCGTCAAGCCCCGGCCTCTACACCTTCCGCCAAGCCGGACGGCTCTACCGGATTCGTAAGGCCCCCATGGAGACGGACGACGTCGCGGCCAAACGCGGCCGCAAGATCGCCAAGGACCTTTGCCAGCCCAATGCGCCGAGCGTCCCAGCGGCCGTGTCGGGATCTTTTATGACCGAGGATTAGCGGGACTGGCGCAAGGCATAATGGCCAACATCAGTCCAAAGATCTGGGGGCCGAGCGCATGGAAGCTGATACACTTGACGGCCGCCAAGACACGTACGTACGCCGACTTGGCCATCATGCGCTCTTTCGTCGAGGGCCTCGAGTACCTTTTGCCATGCACCAAGTGCCGGGCATCGTTTGCCACGCACCTGTCACAGCTCCCCTTTCCGTCGAGGCCACGCGACCTTCCGCAATGGGCGTACAACATGCACAATCGCGTCAACTTGAGCTCGGCGGGGTCGGCGGGGTCCGAGCCCAGTGCCTTTTCGGGTCCGGCCCCCGACCCCGCCGAGGTCTTTGAGGCTTATCGGAAGATGGCAAAGGCGCGCCAATCCAATCCCTTTGCTGCCTTCCTCGCTGCGCTCGCCGATGCTCATCCGGGTGGCCGTGGGCGCAAAGCGTATGTAACCGCCCTTGGTGCCCTGTGCGCCCTTCTCGAGCACTTCTACAAAGTGACGCCCCCGACCACACCCATACGGTCACCTCGGGCCTTTCGGGCATGGCTGGGTTTGGAAGGTGCTCCAAGAACACCCTCCAAATGCAAGGACACGTGCGTTGTTTAAGGCCTGTCTTGGCTTAAAGGAAAAACAAATAGACTACTATGGGATGATCAAACAATCCCAAGCGCTCCGGTAGTGTAACGGTGAGCACAAGAGTCTTATGAGCTTTTAGAGCGGGTCCGACTCCCGCCCGGAGTATACTTTTTAAAGCAAGTTGCGCCCTTAAAAGACGCCGCCAACAATCGCGCTCATATCGCCACCGTACTGGGTACGCTTCTTCGTGGGCTTCTTGGCCGCAGTGCGCTTCTTCTTAGCGCCGCCAAAGTGGCCGCACTGGCCTTGGAACGCCTCGGTGGTGGGAGGAGCAGCAACAGCCGGAGGCGCAGCGACTGCCACAGGGGCAGCGACTGCCGGGGGCGCAGCGGCAGCCGAAGCGCCCGCACCTGCCAGCACATTCTGGTGCGCCTTGAACATGTCCTGCACACCAGACGCAATCTTATCGCCTAGGCTCGTACTGAAGAGCTCCATGGCCGTCACCGGGTTGCCACCGTGCACCTTACGGGGACGACCGGGCTTCCGCTTGGCACCACCCGTTACCTGCGGCTTTAGCTCAACGGCAGGGGCCACAATCGGCTCCCAGGCCGCTAGCTCACCGCCACCCTTTACCTTGCGCTTAGGCTTCTTGGCGCCTCCCGCAGACGGAACAGACGGAACAGACGGAACAGACGGAACAGACGGAGCAATGGCCGGAATGGGTGCAGGGGCCTGAGCCATAGGTGCAGTCACCGTCGACATGGCACCCGGCGGCATCGTGTACTCCTCATAGCCGCCACGCACCACCTTGCGCGGACGCCCACGTCCCTTCTTGGCACCGCCCGACGGTAGCACCATGTCGAGTGTCTCCTCCAACGCATCGTTGCCGCCACGGGTCTTCTTTTGCGCCGCCATGTACCGGCGCGTGATCTCCTCGGCCAGAAGAAGCAGGCCTGCTGCCGCGGGGCCCGCTAGGTTGCCACCCTTCTTGGATGCGCTCTTTACCTTAGGGGCCATTGACTGATTGCTAGAACTACCCTAACCCCATATTTTTTTGCCTTGATCCCCATACGACCAGAGTCATGGCCGCTAGCGTCGCAAAGAAGTTAAGACCGATGAAGAGCAGGACGTACGGCAACATGTTCCATAGGAACCATTTTAGGAGGGGCTTAAAGAGCTCCCGTTGCACCTGCATGCTGGAGCAGTGATCTTGGATGAGCCCCTTCATGAACTCCATCCACGTAAGGCTCTCCTCGGTCTCTTTGCCCTCGGTTTCCTTGGTTTCCCTCGGCGCGGTGAAAGGCGGTCGCTCGGCAATGGGGGCATCTGCTGGGACGGCGCCGATCCAAGGGCATACGGGCGCTGTTACAGGTTCGCTTGCTGCAGGTTCCATACAGGCAGACAGACCCTTGCGTTACTTTGAACGTAACAATTCCCTTCGTTCCCGGTAACCGCGCTAGCGAAGCCAGCAAAGCCAGCGAAGCAGGCAATCCATGAACGCCCTCACCACGATCGAGTTTGGCCGCCCACAGCGCACCGCCAACGCCGTGTTTGTGCCGATCACGAAAGGGACGCGCGTCACCATCAGCGACATCTCGTACATCAACATCCGTGCCGGAGCGGCATTCACCATTACCATACGTGTGCCGTGGGACAACTGGGCCGCCGAGCAGCTCGAGATCCTCGACACAGAGGCCCTGGCCGCCACGCACGTCAACAACGGCACGTGGTTCACCAATGCCCTTTCGGAAGACCAGATCAACGAGCTGTTCGAGCCGACCGTGGACCGCGTCGATGCGTCGCGGGGCGTTCAGATACAGATGCAAACGTCCATAAAGAACCCGCCGAAGCTCACTTTGGGCGAGTCGCTGTCCAAAGGTGAGTCGCTGTCCAAAGGTGAGTCGCTGTCCAAAGGCGAGTCCGAGTCGCTGTCCATGGACGCCTTCCATCGGCTCTGGACGCACGCCCCGAAGCGCTCGCTCACGGCCACGGCCGTCGTGGACGTCGCCGGCATTTTCTTCGAGAAGCGGCGCTTTCGGCTGCGCCTGGTCCTCCGGTCCCTAGAGGCCACGTCGGCCGTCGACGCCGATCTCATGCCGGACAAGGCCGGCGTCAAGGCCGACGTCGAGGACAACTGGGACGCCCAAATCGCCAGCCACCTCGAGCCGGCGCTGCAAGCGGCCCGAGTGCGTTTGGCCGACCTCGAAAGCACGCATGCGGCCCTGAAGGCCAACTTGGAGGCCGCCCGCGCCCTGTCGACCATGGGATCTTCTTGGCGGGAGCGCTTAGCGATCATTGAGCGAACTCTCCAGGACAGTCGTGCAAATATCTAACATAGAATATAGACCTGCCACCCCGGTACCCGACTAACCTCAACCATGAAGTCGAACCCCACTTATGTCATTGTAACCATTCTTCTGCTGCTGGTCCTTGTTGGCTTTATCTTCCTGAGCTACAACAACCGCTCGAAGATGATGGCCGCCGAGCGCTTCTTCAACGGCGACGCCTCGGCCTACCGCCAATCGCCGGCGGACGTGGCCAACGCCCAGTACAGCCCGGATGCGGCGGCTGCGGGCGTCGGCTCCTACGCGCCCTCGGACCCCACTGGCAACGAGACCAATGCCCTGGCGTCGGGCGGCGGCGGTGCCCTTGGCCGCCCTGGCCCGATGGAGGGCCCGACCCCGGCCTGCTTCCCCCGTGACCGCCTGTCGGCCGCGGAGCTGCTGCCCAAGGATGCGTCCAACAGCAAGTGGGCACAAATGAACCCTGCCGGCCAGGGCGACCTACAGGACCAGAACTTCCTGACGGCGGGCTACCACATCGGCATCGACACCGTCGGCTCGAGCCTAAAGAACCCGAACCTACAGCTACGCAGCGAGCCCCCGGTCTCCATGCGCCCGGTCTCGCCGTGGAACCAGTCCTCGATCACCTACAGCGACATCAACCGTCGCCCCCTGGAGATCGGCGAGAGCTCTTCGTACTAAGCGTAGCTGTTAACCGTCGCAGCTCTTCATTTTTCACACACCGCTCATACCAGAACCATGGGCATGCCCACCAGAACCAAGAGTGCCCCGATCCATTGACGCGCTCCCCACGCCTTGGTCTCGCCAAGAAAGACAACGCTTATCAGGATCGTCACAAGCATTGTGGCGGGCCACGTCATGACCATCCAAGCGAGCTCCTTGCGCTTCAAGAGCCACAAGTAGATAAAGGCCCCACACACGGCAAAGAGCGAATAGGCGATGACGACGGGTGATGATAGAGCGCCATAAAGGGCCCATTTAGCTCCGTTGTCCTTGCGGTCCTTCTGGCGCCACACCACAACGCTCACGGCAAATGCGCACCCCAGCGCCACGAGAATCCAGATGGAGCGGGCCAGCTGGAAGGGGAGCGCATCGATGCTCTTGGAGCCAATCTTCTCAAAGACCGATGCACCGGAGAGGAATGCGACCTTTGCCAGAAGGGCGACCCATTCGATGAGCATTGCTTGCTTGCTTACTTATCAAGACCTTTACAAAAACAAATACTCCTCATCCCGACTCAATCGAACGTCATCAACATCTTCACGGGCGCTTTGGCAACCGGCGCACGGCGCGCTTTTGCCAAAGGCTTGGCCACGGGCGCCTCGACGGCCTCCACCTCAGCATTTGCATTTCGGTTGTTGCGGCGCTCTTGCTGGAAGGCACTCATAGAGTCCTCGATGGCCGTCAGGTGCTTGAGCACATACTCGATGACGCGGCTCTGAATGGCCCATCGGAAAAAGTTCATTTGGCCCACCGTCGTATCAATGGTACGCAATGGACTGGACGCCACCACGAACGAGATGCGGTTGTGGCGTCGGAACGGATCAAAGGCATGCTTGGAAAAGGCCCGCAACTGAGACCGGTACTCGAGGTAGACGTTGATCTTACGGGGAGCGCCGCCCACTGCCGTTGGTACACACTGACCGAAGGTCTCAGACAGCTCATGCCCAGGACCGACCAGCCAGTACGTCACGTTGTGCTCTTTGGAATAGTGCGTCACGAACCAATCGAGCAGCCGCAACGAAATGGCCGTGTTCCCATCCACTAGCTCGGCCAGTTGGGCACGTTGATCGGCATGCTTCATAAAGTGCTGCGTCAGAGACGACAGCATGAGCGAGTGTGCATCGGGCGGCGGGGATGTGTTTGCCATTGGGCCTTCCTTCGGTCCAAGCTTCTTCCGTTACCATGGGATCAACGCTTGTCTTTAAGTAGTGCGTTGTAGTGCGTTCGGGGATTGTCAGGCTTGACGTTCACGTCGAGCTCCATGAAAAAAGATTGTCCCTGCCCCTGCCTGCCCCCACACCAAATCACATATACCCCGCGGCCCAATCCCGCACACGCTCTTCAAATACTCCCAAGTGCCCCTCATTTTTGATCAAATAATCCCCCTGCAATGTGTCGATGATATCCTCTACCTCGTGCGTCACCCCTGCCCCCGTGCGTTCTATCTTAACCACTACCCCGCCCCGCTCCCGTACCCACTCGATGTCGTGCTCATACCTGATGTCTGGAACTATGATGTAAGGCCCTATTAATCCCCGGTCCCACGCCCCCCATAAACGACGTGAGAAAAAGTCGTGGCCCGCAAATGCCATCGTCTGTTGCGTGAGCCAGATCATGGCGTCACGTGGACGTATGCCATGGCCCGCGTCCACCCGCTCCTTCTCGGGGCCCTCGACCTGCGCATGAGTGAACCCAAACAACGATATGCACGCGCCTTTAAGTGGTGACGAGAGCCGGTGGACCTGGTAGAGCCCGTCGCTCTCGGCAACCACGACGTTGGCAAAGGTGTCCTTGCCGACGCGTGAGCGCCCTAGCACGCCAATGATGCGGGGCAGGCCAGACATGCCATGCATTTGGTTTTGTGTCACTTATGCCTTTAAGTAGGGGGAAGGGGAGGGGAGGCAAGAGGCACGTTGTAAATGTTTATGTTTGGAGGGTAGGAGGTCTTGATGCCTACTCTTTCCCCGTCTTCTAGTGCTTTCGCTTTCAAACGTATGAATGGACCCAATGTTCCCCGATCCAAAGTCATATCTCCGGCAATGGCAGGGGCCAAATCTATGAAGGGTAAAAGCAAGCAGTCTCGCCGCCGTGACTCCATCCTCGGTGACAGCGACGACGACCACTCTGTTTACGGCAACTCTTACACCTCAAGTGGCATGGCGTACGCTTCGAACGGCATGGGCTCCAGCTACCAAGATGCCCCGCTGTCCGCCAGCTTCGCCAAGGGCCCCCACCTCGCTCCCCGCAACGAGCTGCAACGTCAATACATAGCACACCTAGAAAACCCGAATCCCACCATCGTCGTTGCCACCGGTGCCGCAGGCACGGGCAAGACCATGATCGCCAGTACGATGGCCGTGAAGAAGCTTGTCGAGGGCAGCATCGAAAAGCTCGTGATCACGCGGCCCATGGTCAACGTGGATGACGGCCCAGGTATCGGCTTTTTGCCGGGGACGCTTGAGGAGAAGTGCAGCCCGTGGCTGATGCCGCTGACTGACGTGTTCTACAAGTACATGACGCCGGCGCGCTTCCAGGGCCTCATTGCCAAGCAGGTCATCGAGATCTGCCCGCTCGAGATGATGCGCGGCCGCTCTTTCGAGAACGCCTTCATCATTGTGGACGAGGCCCAGAACTGCACCCCGACGCAAATGCTCATGCTTCTCACGCGCATCGGCGAGGGCAGCAAGCTCGTGATCACCGGCGACCCCATGCAACACGATCGGCGGCACCGGTCGGCCGGCAACAGCAACGGCCTCGAGGACCTAATCACTCGCATACAGACGTCTGCAGCCAATTTCCCCGAGCGCGTCGACGACATCGCCATGGTCCACTTTACCGAGGAATGCATCGTGCGCCACCCGATCATTCGGAGCATCCTTAAGATGTACGACGTCAAGTACCCACCGACGGCATAAAACACAAAAACAACAACATTCCCTTGTACCAATCAATGTATGTATACTATTAAGCAATAGGCCCATCTAGCGACACCTCAGGCTCAATAGCCTCCTCCTCAGTAACAGAAGTAACCACGACAGCTTCATTCATTTTTGTCGTATGTGCCTTGAAGGGCGACTCCTTGAGCTCGACCTTGAAGGGCAGCGCATCCATGATGGAGCTGAGCCAGCCATTTGATGCATCTTTCCGCCACGTTATCTTGACCGGCACCAGCTCCTCGATCACACGCTTAGTAAAGTCAACCTCACGCTTCATGATCTTATCAAGGTCGCCATTGACATGCTTTAGATTCGCTTGACGCACCTGCTCTAGCAGCCGCCGACGCTCACCAATGCTCTTTTCGGCCCGCTTCCATATAGGTGTCTCGTTGCCTTGGTTTCGCTCAGATTGAGCGCGAATGACGGGCATAACGTGTGAGCGACGTAGCATCATAGCCATTGTTTACTTCTTACTGATTGTCAGATTATTTTAGGCATCGACCTTCGGAGCCTCCGCCTTCTTATCCGCTACCTTCGGAGCAGTTGCCTCATTTACAGCAGAGCTGACTAGCATTCCGGTCACGCTGATGCCAACCAGTATGACGATGAGAAATCCACTCATGATGACACCAAGGACGGTGCGGATCCAAGCCCACGTGGAGCAGTTGCCAACGACCAGGCAATCGATTTCAAAGGTGTTTAGAAGGGCCGAGACAAGGAACATGGCCAGTGCTATGCTCGTGAATTTGGGGGCTCCTTTGAACATCTTGGTCACCACCAACATGATGACCAACGCAATAAAGATGAGCAGTGATACACCTGCAGTGATTTTGCCGGGCGTGGATGCGATCATTTGATTGAGGTGCTTCTACTAATAACCTACTCTTTTTGTAACCTTGGTCCGAAGCAGTGTCCATGCATGGTGGCCTACCAAACATTAAAGCTAGCGTAAAAGGGTCCATTTCGAGTTCCATTCCCATTCCTAGAGTCCTAAAGGTATGGCGATTTGCCTTCGACTTTCAGATTAACATGGCGCGGCGGCGCGGGGTACCAGCGTCTCTTATGCAAACGCCTGCTCAAACGCCCGTCGAAGTTGCGGCCGCAGCGGCCGCAATCAAGCTCAACGAAGAGCGCCTCGAAAAGGACCGCAAGTTCGGCAAGTGGCTCAAGGACGAGATGGTGTCGCTCGGCCCCGCCTTCATGAAGATGGGTCAATTCATGAGCACGCGCACCGACGTCTTTGGTAGCGCCGTGACGGCCGAGCTTTCCAAGCTCCAGGACAACAGCAACGAAGTGCCCTTCGACGCCATCAAGGCCGTCCTGGCCTCCGAGTATGCGCCCTACAACAAGACCATCGAGGACATCTTCGAGTCGATCGACCCGGTACCGCTTGCAAGCGCCAGCATCGGACAGGTCCACCGGGGACGCCTCAGGCTCAAAGGCGGCGGGCTCGCCGAGGTCGTGATCAAGATCCAAAAGCCGAATGTGCGCCAACAGATCCTGTCGGACCTCGAGTCCCTCACGAACATTGCGTCCTTCATGAGCCAGATGGGCGCCGCTCGTGGCCGCGAGTTCCAGTCGCTCTTGCGCCAGTACGCCACCTTCTTGCAGGCCGAGCTCGACTTCAAGCGCGAGGTCCGCAACATGCAGATGTTTCGAGAGGCAGCCATCAGTGGCGTCGTCGTACCGCGCCCCTTCCCTTCGCTCTCGACCACCAACGTCCTCGTCATGGAGTACGTACCCAGCATCAAAGTGACCGACGAAGCTGCCCTTGCGGCCGCCGGCATCCCGCTGCCCGCTGTGGCCGCCAAGGTGGTCGATGCCTTTCTGAAACAGATCACTGGCGCCGGCATTGTACATTGCGACCCGCACCCGGGCAATATAGGGGTCTTGGCCGGCGCCGACGCTACCAGTCCCACCATTGTACTATACGACTTCGGGAACGTCGTGGAGCTCAGCCCTGCCTTCCGATCTCAGATCACCAACCTTGTAGTTTCTGTATATCAACAGGACGTCGACGAGTTCTTAGACCTCCTTGTAACATTAGGCATTTTGCGCGTGAGCGACCCGCTCGAGCTGCTGGATATGCGCTCCTTCTTCGTGTACTTCTTTGAATACCTCAAAAGCGTCGACTTTGACCGCTTGAGCACGTCCATCATGGACAACGAACAGCTTCAAGACAGCAACGTCACCTTCAAGATCGACAACGATTTCCTGGCGCTGGTGCGTGTCTTCTCTCTCCTGGACGGCACGTGCACACGATTGGACCCCAAGTTCAATTACATCGATGCCCTCGCCCCGATCTCACAAGAGGCCTTTCAGGACTTTGGGTTCCTTGACTACCGCGCACGTAAGGACATATCCAAGCTGAATCTTATGGGCGCCACCAGCTCGCTCAAGAACACCGAGACGACGCTGGTCGCCCTCAACTCCAAAATGCGCGACATCGGCGACCGCACCAACCTCTTTCGAGGGCTTTTTGCGGCCCTGGCCCTCATGGACTGCCTCGAGGACCCTGTGCGCTTGGTCATCGTGGCCCCCGTCATCGCATGGATGGTGCTGGCCGAGAAAAAGTAGTTTAGAGCATTGGGTCTTACATGTGTTAAGAGACAACGTCGATCACGTCATGAAGCGCACCATCGTCGACACCGAAGGGCCCTACCCGGATGGAGCCGCCCCGTCGGCCGCCGGCTCGGACGCAAAGCGACCCAAACCGGCCCCTGACGACGCCAAAAAGGGCTAACGCTTCCGAGGCCGCTCGCTGCTTGCCGGCGTCGACAGCTTACGCTTCACTTGCTTTAGCTTGCCCTGGTGCTTCATGAGCTCGCGCATCATCGACTCCGTTTGCGCCAACATTGCATTTACAGTCTCCAGCTTCGTTTTTGTATCGGCCAACTCGTTCTCGCAATCCCGAGGAGCAATGCCAAACCTTTCATAGCACTCATGCTTGATGATGGCGTGGACGCCATTGAGCGCATCAGGCCGCATGGCCCGACCGCTCACAGGGTTGACGTTCGGCTTCTTCTGAAAGTCTTCGCATTGCTCCTTGGTCACGGAGGCGGCGCTCTTACGTGACGTTCCGTGGCTCGCCCCTCCTGTACGTAGGCTGCAACTCATGACAGGCAAAAGATTGCTACACATGAGACGCGTTTTATTAGAGAATCGCGTGGAACAGAGGGTTGCCCTTGGCCCGCAGAGCGAGCTGCAGATCCTTCGGTGTCACGCCCGTACGGCCACCGTGTAAGGCCATGAGCTGCGCCACGTTCAACAGGTCGATCAAGCCGTCCTCGGTCGCCGTCTGCAGCGCCAGTATGGCACCCTTGGTGAAGCGAAGGTCGGTCTTGTAGTTTTCCGAGATCTGACGTACGAGGCGGTTGAAGGCAGAGAACGGGATCAGATAGTCCGTGGTGGCCTGTAGCTTGCGAATGTCGGCAATGGCCTTTGCATTGGTGACCTTGGCACCACTATCGGCTTCGTTGGCATCGTTCGCATCTTCCACGTCCGTGTCGGTAATATCGGTGATCTCGTCATTCTCCTCGTAGCGAATGCCGTCAGACTCGCTGTCTTCCCAACCATCGGTCTCGATGGCACTGGCGTCTTCGCTGTCCTCGGTGGCTTCGCTGTCATCATCGCTGTCCTCTTCCTCGTCAATGGCTTCGGCATCCATAGCGTCCTTTATCGGATCCTCTGCTTTCGCGTCTTCGTCGTCCGTGTCGGCAAGGTCGTCCGGATGCCGAGCCGCATCGTCGCTGGCCAGGTCAAGCTGGCGCCTTACGTTGGTCAGCTGAAGCACGTCGGGCACTTTCGGCACGTCCGTCATTTTTGCTGCTTATGCAACACGTGCAAACACGTGCAACGCAATATCTTACGCACGCACGCACACACTTAGCCCCACTTAGAGGGCACCGCACATTGGTTTAAAACGTTGGATTCGTCCTTTCACGTCCTTTTTTCGTCAGGCCAAAAATCGAGCCTTAACGCAAAAACAACCATAACGCAACAAACCCAACCATGAGCCGCCTACAGTCCCTACATAACAAGACGCAGGTCGTCGCCGAGGGCGAGCTGCCTTATAACCCGAGCAACGTGCTGCTACAGGCGTCGGACCTGCAAGCCTTCTTCGCCGCTCATGGCCTCGCCGGGCTGCCGTATCGCAACCTTGACCTCTATCGCAATGCCTTTGTGCATCGGTCGTACTGCACGATGAAGAACGCCAATGTGGAGTCCGGGAACGAGCGCTGCCCGCCCGATTGTCTGCCGCTGCAGGACGTGTCCTACGAGCGCCTCGAGTACCTCGGCGACAGCGTCCTTGGCATGGTCGTGGCCCGCTACATGTACGAGCGCTTCCCGGATCGCCCCGAGGGCTTCCTATCCAACATGCGCACCAAGATCGTCAATGGCCGCATGCTCGGCAGCCTCGGCGAGCGCATGGGCTTCCCAAAGTTCGCGATCATCAGCCGTCAGATCGAAGAATCGCAAGGCCGCAGCAATTACAAGATCATGGAGGACATCTTCGAGGCCTTTATTGGCGCCCTGATCCAGGACTTCCAGACGGACGCCGACGCTGTGACGTTGCCACCCTCCATAGCCAAGTGCATGCCCTACGGCCCTCCCAGCGGCGCCGGCTTCTTCGTGGCCGAGCAGTGGATCATTGCGATCATGGAGAAGTACGTCGACTTTGCCGAGATCATCTGTGCTCGCACCAACTACAAGGACATGTTGGTACGTCACATGCAGCACGCGCACCAAGACTCCCCTCGCTTCCTAGAGGTCAACGTGCGCATCGTCGACGGAAAGACGCACCAGAAGGAGTTCACCTATTGCGTCCGCGACCGCAACGGCGCCAACCTTGGCACGGCCAACGGGGCCAGCAAGAAGGAAGCCGAGAACGCTGCGGCCCTGAAAGCCCTTCACCATTACGGAGTCACGGTTGCTTAATCCGGCTTAATATGTGCTGTATGGGCTAGAGCACGTTTGCGTTGAGAGCCACCTGATGGCCACCGTCGTTCCAGACATCCCCTTTTCGACTCCGTGTGACGGAGGCGCCACGGGCGTTAAAGCCGTAGGTGCAGGCGCCACTTGCCCGGTTGATGTAACTGGTAGCACTCCGGTTGATGTTACCGCCATCGTTGGCCCTGTTGGCCCTGCCGTCATCCCCGAGCCTGTTGTTGCTGTTGCGGATCAATCCGTTCCGGTCAAGATGTCTGCGAGCCACATGATCCAGCTCCAAAAGGCATTTTTGCTACTTCAAGAGGCCATTGTAAACGGTACCGTTATGGCGAGTCCCATGACGCTGTTGCAAGAGGCCTATAAGATTGCGTCGAGCTTTCCGGCTCTCAGCATGGCTGATAAAAAGGAGATGGCCATGTTCTCGCTCGACCGACTGGCCTGCGGTGCCGATGGCATTGCGGGCACAGCGGACGACCTTATCCCGGCCGACGTCATGGACAAGATCCGCATCCTCTTCGACTCTCAGATCATTGATGGCATGATCGACTTTATTGCCGACATGAAGGTGCCGGACTGCCTGCCGCGGCTCTTTCCCTGCTTCTCTAAGCCCAAGGCTGCCTAGAAAGGCGCATTGCCTACAAAGCAATCCTCAGCAATCGTTTTTATCATGGCATCCTCATAAGCATCGATGCGCCCGCTGCTACCGCCGCCGCCCCGAATGGTCACTGACCCCGACCCGACCCCCATGTAATGCAACCCGATCAGCGACATCAGAAAGACAACAAATAGCACAGCAATGTTGCTCTTGGTGCGAGACTGCGCCTTCTGCGGGTCAGTTCGTGACTCTGCATGCTGAAGGGCAATAAACGCCACGAACGTCACTGCCGCACTGATGGACACGATGAGCAGCATTCTTAGTCCCTCTTACTCCTGCCCCCGAAAAGCGCTCCCATCAAAAGAACGCATCTTGGATTGGACGTGATTTGCGTTCACTGCGTTCCGTGCGTTCCTTCCGACGCTCCCGACGTTCAGCCGACGGCCTGGACATAACATCATCGTCGATTAGGATTTGCTTTACATTCTCGAGAACAGGTACGTTTTCAAGCTCCATGGGCTGCGCAATTGGCTTTACAGGCTGAAGCTGCACATCAGGCTCGACGGGCTGAAGCTGCACCACAGGCTCGACGTGCACAATAGGCTCGACGTGCGCCACAGGCTTGACGTGCGCCACAGGCTCGATGTGCACAATAGGCTCGACGGGCTGAAGCTGCACAATAGGCTCGACGTGCGCCACGGGCTCGACGGGCTGAAGCTGCACGACAGGCTCGAAAGGCTCGACGTGCACGACAGGCTCGATGTGCACGAAAGGCTCGACGTGCACCACAGGCTCGACGTGCACCACAGGCTCGACGGGCACCACACGCTCGACGTGCACCACAGGCTCGACGGGCACCACACGCTCGACGGGCACAGGCTCTACGTCATCAGAAAGGTCAGACTCATAACCAACGTCAATATCATCCTCATCATCTTCAGCTTCATCGGCCTCGTTTGTCTCATCTGTCTCGTCATCAGCCTCATCAGCCTCATCTTCGTCCGCCTCGTCGGCTTCAGGGTCAATGACGTCCTCGTCCGACTCGAAAGAGTTGGTGTACGACTTAGCATCGACTGCATGAACAGCATCCTCACCCTCTTCGGACCCCTCACCCTCCTCCGTCTCCGTCGACTCGGCATCGTCGTCGCTCGTAGGATCCTTTGACGCAGCACCACCGGCCGCCGCCGACGCCGCAATTGCCAGCTCGTTCATAGGCAAGCTGCTACGTACCACAGTGGCAATGGCCTTGCGCACAAGGCGCTCACACTGCACCAGGTTCTTCTGGCGCTCCAGGCTTCGCACGCCGTGGTAATACAGGTACGGCCGCTTCCAGATGGCCCGTGCGTACTCGACCAGGCACCGATGCACGAAGACCTCCAGGGTCGGGACGCGCACCTTGATGTTGGCCACCTTGCTGTCGATCTGCTTCATGTGGATCTGCATGCCAACCGTGAAGATGGCCTTGACGAGGTCGCCCATGTAGTCACATCCGCTCTCGGCCAATACGGCCTCGAGCAGCCGGGCCACGACGTCCACGTTCCACTTGGGCAGCTCCTCAAGCGCCTTCTGAAAGACCTTCAGGACATTGGGCGCCTTCTTGACCGTAGTGTAAACGGTGTCCAGTTGCTTCCATAGCGGCGTCGACAGAATGTCACACAGATGCTCGATGTACTCGCGCTTGTTCTCGAGGAGCACGTCCATCAGGTCTAAGCACAGTAAACAACACTTCACGCTCTTGTCTTTAAGTGATGGTCTAATATAGGGGTCGCCAAACGCAGCACCAAGCGCATCCAATCCATGGTCATCGAAGGCTTCGACGTCAGCCGCTACTTCCACATCTTCAACACGCTCACGATAGTCGTGATCCTTGCCGGCCTCGTCTACGTCGCTGTGCTCGCCGCGTTCGTTCGTGACTTTACCTTCATCACGGCCCACCCGATCGCCTTCATCATGGAGTGCATTGCGATGTTCGCCCTGCCCGGGCTGCCGATCCTGCTCTTCATCATCACCCAGGGCGTCAAGTCTAGCATTGCCTTCAAGTGGTTCTACGCCCTCGGCATCAAGTTCGTCATCTTCCACATTCTGCTGCACGTATCGGGCTTGTACAAGGTCTGGTTTGAGCTCGATAGCGGGCTCGGCATTTAGTGTTGGACACTAGTAAGGAGCCATGCAAACGCAACTACCCATCTTACTGTTGTTTTCGGCCATTGCCTTTGCCCTTGCGTACTTGTGGATCGAGGGCAGGACAGAACGGTTTGAAGGGGCGCTGGCGAATAGTCCATGGGACAAGCCGCCCATCGAAAGCGTTCCGATCGACCTGAAGCTCAAGAGCCCCGAGCACCAACGGGCCTTTTATGCCGTCGAAGACAACGCGGCCTTTGAGCAATCGCTGCAGACCCTGTTCGGGTTGCCTGTGTGCGTAGAAGCGACGCTCGGCGGCTCGGGGCCTCTGGCATGGACGGCCGACGCCGTGCCGTCCTCCACGACCCCGACGTGGATCGTCGATGCATTCGGCGCCGCTGTGGCAAGCGTCACGCAACAGTTCACGGCGGGCTCAGCCACGTTGCCCGACATGCAGGTACTGGACGAGCGGTGGATCGCCTACAGGGTGCAGGGCCTAGCGATGCCCAAGCCGAGTGAAGAAGCTCCGCTCCTCCTTCGCATCGAGATGGTGCTCTATCGCGAAGCTAACTACCACGCCAAGCACGTCGAGCTATGGGTTCTGTCCCGAAAAGGCACCAGTCAGGTCCTCATGGCACGCGTCCTCGGCATCCTCTTTGAGGACACCTTTGCCCTGTTTCCGCGGCTCGCCGCCACGGCCTCAGAAAAACAAAGTGCACCGGCGCCTGTTCCGGCAACCGTTCCGTGATTATAATCGACTGCCATGTTAACCAATAGCGAAGCCAGCATCCACACCATGAAAGCCATTGCCGTATTGCTCATGTTTGTCGGGGTCATCCTCGTCATTCAGGGCTATTACACACAGACGCAGACGTGCCCCAAGCCAGAGACGCGCGTCCTCATGGTGCCGCGTTCGGTCTTTGAGGAACAGACCAACCCCGAGGCGACGTTGGCGGCCCAGTTCAAGAGCATGTTCAATGACGTTAATGAATGGCCGAAGCGAGGTTGAAGGGATAGGATAATCTACACATCATTGTAAGTGAGTCGCACGCACAATGTCCGCATCGCTCTTGATGCAACTCGCCCGCGGGGCCATTGATTCCGCAATCGCCCCGCGGGACATGGGCAATGCCCTGGTTCAGCGTCAGGGTCAGCAATGGCAGACAGCCGCACGCGTCGAAAAAGAACGCGAGGCCGCCCTCGAGGAGACGTACCAGACCAAGATCGCACAGAATCGCATGCGCTTGACAGGACAGGTGGCGGCACACGTGGCCCGCATCACCGCACTGAAGCAAGATGCCGAAGAGGCCGGACCTGCGCATTTGGAAGCAGCGACCAAGGAGTGGATCAAGGCCATTGCGAAATGGCAAGCCAAGCAGGCGCAGGTCCCGCTCGTTCCAAACATTTACACACGCCATTTTAGAGACTAGGGCGGATGACTACCTTCACGTTTCGGTGGTTGGCGTTCTTTGTGGCTTTTGCCGTGGGCATGCTCATAGTGTATACCATTGAGCCACCGGTCACCATCGTGACGAAGTACCCGAACCCCGACAATGCGGACACACAGGTCTATCGCGACATTGCAGGGGGTCACTACAAGTATGAGGTCAAGGACGTCGAGTGCACAAAGGACGCCGTGGAGCAGCCTGTGGCCCGTTAGGTTGGCGCTTATTTTTTCTTAATCTTCAAACCATGTAGAGGTAGAGAAGACAAACGCAAAGCCAATGCGTGTTCCATCGCTCAAGCTTCCGATACCGACATTTGATGGGGTCGCCGAACGTCTCTTGCGTACCGAGCAAGGCCAGATGTTTGTAAGTGTGTTGCTTGGGCTCGGGCTGGCCAGTGCGTTTCGACGCGTGTGCAAGGGTAGCAAGTGTCGGATCGTAAAGCCAGTGTCGCCAGACGAAATTGAGGCCAATACTTACCGCATTGGCGAGCGGTGCGTTCGTTATAGGGCTGTAGCGACGACTGTTGCCAAGGCTTAAAGGCTAGATGCATATACACATATACTAAAGACACATGCCGCGGATTCGTCCGTCTTTGCAAACAGGATCGCAATGCAATGGCTCTTGTGGCAATGGCGTCACAGGGAGCGCTACCGTGAAAAACAAAAGAACTAAATGCAGCGGCACTGACGAAACTCCTTGCATAAAGCACCCAGTGTTCAATGTCCCTGGAAAGTTGGTCGGTATCTTCTGCGCAGAACACAAGGCCGACGGTATGGTTGACGTAAAAGCCCGCCGCTGCACTGGGAAGAACGCTGACGGGTCTTCGTGTACAACGCGGCCAACGTTCAACATGCCCGACAAGTCACGCGGTATCTTCTGTGCGGAGCACAAGGCCGACGGTATGGTTGACGTGAAACACCCGCGCTGCACCGGGAAGAACGCTGACGGTTCTTCGTGCAAAAAGCAGCCAGTGTACAATGCTCCCGACGAGTCGCGCGGCATCTTCTGCGTGGAACACAAGGCCGACGGTATGGTAGACGTGAAAAACCCGCGCTGCACCGGGAAGAACGCTGACGGTTCGTTGTGCAAAAAGCAGCCAAAGTTCAACATGCCCGGCAAATCGCGAGGCATCTTATGCAAGGAACACAAGGCCGACGGTATGGTTGATGTGTTAAACCCACGTTGCATCACCCCGCACTGTGATACGAGGGCAAACAAAGCCTACAAAGGTCACTGCTACCGTTGCTTCATCAATACCTACCCTGACAACCAGATTGTTCGCAACCACAAAACAAAGGAACGCGCCGTCGCCGACTTTGTTCGCGCCACTTACCCCGACTACACCATCGCTTTTGACCAGCGCGTTGCCGACGGGCGCTCGCGTCGCCGCCCTGACATTTTTGTGGACATGGGCGACTATGTCGTTATCGTGGAAACCGACGAAAACGCGCATCAAGCTTACGACTGCTCGTGCGAAAATAAGCGGCTCATGGAGCTCTTCGTGGACGCCGGAAGTCGGCCTCTCGTCATGGTTCGATTTAACCCGGACCAATACTACACCCGGCTAGAAAAGTCGATACCATCATGTTGGGGCTACACAAAAGATAAGGGCCTCTGTGTCGTCAAACCCAACAAGACCGTCGAGTGGACCACGCGTCTTGCAACCCTCAAAACCACACTGGATATGGTGTTTTCCCAAGGCCCTAGCAAAGAGGTTGACGTCATCCACTTGTACTACGATGGTTTCTAGAGTGCCACACAACTGCGCGTTCGCCAAGTCTTTTTTCTTTCCAAGGCATCCTGCAGTAGCGTGCACTGGCAGCCTAGTCTAAGAAGCCATGAACATGAGCACGCCCATCGCCAACCTGCCAAGCCCAGATGCGGCGCGTCCCATCGAGGACCCTATGGTGCAGGACGTCCTCAAAGAGATGGATGCCGAGGTTGCGGCCCAACGTGGACCACAGCAGCAAATGGCACAGCCGCCTCTGGCCCCGATGCAGGCTTATCCGCCTCAGATGCAGGCGTATTCGCAGGCTTACCCATCGGGCCCGATGCACCCACCGATGCAGCCGTCGTCCACAAGCCGTACATGGTGGAACGTTGAGTGGGCAAAGCAAGCGGCCTTTGCCGTAGTAATCGCCATCGCACTGTTTCATCCTGCGACTGCTGCCCTACTCGTGAGCCGCATTCCGAAGCTCAGCGCCAGCGACACATACATGACGGCCATGCGTGGCCTGTTGCTGTTTACAATCCTTTACGGCCTGATGTGGAAAACTCAATAAGCACTCGAGAAGTACCGTGGTGCCTCTTGCTTGTACAGAGTTGAAGTAAAAACGCGACCAGCATATATCGGTATCGTCGCATCATCACCCTCTTGCAGCTCTCGGCACCCGTGGTCGTCTTCGCAATTACGGTCGTCGACCTTGATGGGCACGCGCCACATGTTGCCCGACGTATCGCCGGCCGAGAAGTACTGATAGCGATCCGTGCGTCCCTCGGCGAGCCGGCCGTAAAGCGGCAGAATCAGCGGATTGCCGCCCTCGACCGTCGGCGCGGACGTAAGGAGACCGACTTGCTGCACGGTGGTGGCCTTCTGTTCGTACCTGGGCAGACGTGTGGGCTCGATGCGACTCGAGGGTGCTTGCATTGTTGTTGGAGATGCCGTCGGCACACTCACCACACGCACCTCTACTTTTTGCGAAGACCGTAGGAGCCAAAGCATCCCTGCGACGATGAGAGCAATAACGCCAATGATTCCAATCACAACAATGCTCACCTTCAACGCCGATCGCACCCCGCCCCCAGACCAAGTCGGTGTGGAGGGTGGGACAGAGCACCCACAGCTACTGCCACCACGCATGAGCCGTTTTCTTACCATAGCCTTGCTGCTCAGTCGCTGCTCAATCACTGCTCTGCCGTCAGAAATATTCCTGGACCACGATTAGTAGAACAGAAGGCAAAGCAAAGCAAATGCAAAAAGAAACCTTTGTCGACGAGGCCGAGTCCAAGAATGTCGTGATCGGCGTCATGTCGGCCATCGGCATTGCTGTACTGGGCACCGTCGTAGCCCTGGTCCTAGCATGGGCCTACGCCAAGGACCGCGCCCTCTTCATCGCCATCTTTGCCGGCCTCATGTTCGCGTTCTGCCTCAACCTGGTCATCTACTTCGCCATTGTACGCGAGGCCATGTCCAAGATCGCCTTCCGGTACTACATGGGCGTTACGTGCTTTGCAGCCGTCATGAACTTGATGACCTTCATCTTCTTCCTAGTGAAGGCGACGCAACATGTGGGCTAGGCTAGGCCTCTGCCACCAAAACACGTATGACATCAAACAAGAGCTTGAATTGATTGTTAATTACGCTATTTAGATCTTCTGCATCATTGTATTGTGGATCTATGCATCCATGATGGGAATCCTTGTAGTATTTACGAACAGCGATCTCGCGAGCGTCTTCTGTTGGGGTGGTGTCTTTGCACCCACGTATTTCGGCGAACTCGGGTGGCGTTGCGTCACCTTGGCCGTAAATATACAACAAATTGTAGCTTAGTCCTGGCAGGTTGGTTTCGAGGGTCGTCTTTACAATATGCTTCATTGTTTTCTCGTTTCTAACCAGAATTGGTTTGATCCACTTGGCCGGAAAGCCGGGTGCACTTTCCCCTAAACCCACTTCACACATGTGCTTGACCGTTTCGATTGTGGGCACCGTAAAGTTCATGAACCACTCGGGATCATTCATGTTCCGAGTAATGAAAAAGAGAGCCCCAGCTTTGTTGTAGACTGCAAGGCTGATAGTGTCCGTTGTGATCTTTTTGTTAAGAATGATCGCGGCAAGGTCGTCCGTCAGCTTATCCATTTCGTCTGTCCTTAGGGGGCTTAAACAACTTTACTTCTTTTTGGCCTTAAATACCTTTTTGTTGCCACCTGCTGACGGCGCAGTTGTAGGCGTAATCACAGGCTCTACAGGCACCGCAGCAGCAGCAGCTGCCTGCCTTTTAGCAGCCAGTGCAGTCCGGAATGCGCTGAACAAGGCCGACTTGGCCACCTTGGGGCTGGTGGGCGTTTTGGTCTTCGGCGTTTGGGCCTTCGGCGACTTGGCCGCAGACGTCACAACCGAGCGCGTCTTGACTGGCGTCCGTTGCGGGATGATCCACTTGCATCGGATGCGCGACATGAATATGTAGCTCGTGTTAAAGACGTGGGTCATGTTACGCATGTCGCCGCTGCACATGGCCAGCATGGCCCGAAGGATCGGCACGTCGCTCTTGAAGAACATGGGGCTGTTGGGGTGAAAGGCCGGGCGCAGATCGTTGTCCGACGTGCTCACGGCCAGGAACTCGGCGCCCGACGTGAAGATGTTCTTCGAGGCCCCCGCCACATTGTTGGCATTGCGCGGCTGGTAGAACACGTGGCACCCGCGGTCCAGAATGGCCAAGATGACCGGCACGACGTCCGTTGGGACCACGCGGACATCCTCTCCCGATAGGACCGTCTCTGCGTCTTCGGCCGCTTCGTACACCATCACCGTCTTCTTTTTCCGAGGATCCACTTTGAGCGCACCGGCAAGGGCTGCGCAACGGCTCTCATTGGCGGCCACAGCAGCATTGTACGGACCGTAGTTCAGTTGCTTCGTGTCCTTGATGTAGTAGGGCTCGACGTACATTGCGGGAATGTCCTCACCTTCATCATTGTAAAGCACCGCACGTGACAGGAAGCGCAAATAAGGCTGGTACGTCTGGACCATGGCCTTGCTCGGGAAGAAGATGGACTCGTAGAAGATGCCGCCGTGTGTCTTGCACTCGACCTGATCTTCGACCAGCTCGGAGTAGAGGTTCGGGTTGCGGTTGTTAGCGGCGCCCTGTTCCGTGGCCTTCTCTTCGCCCGTGAGACACTCGGGGTGCGAGATGACAATGGCGCTGCGGCTCCAATCGCGGGGACGCATGTAGGTGCCGTCGTTGATCTCGTAGGCCTGTGTGAGCCACAGGTACTCGATCGGCAGCTGCACAATGTTGGTAAGCAGGGCCAGCGACCGCTTCAGGGTCACGAGAATACTCAGAATACGGTCGTCGGCCTTACCTTGCATGGTCGGCTTCGTGCTCATCTTGGCCCATTCGGTCAGCAACGTTTTGGCCGGCTTCGAGTTGGCGAAGTACATGGTGCCGCCTGAGGTCTCGAAGATGTAGGGGTCAAAGCACATGTTGTCGAGGTACGTCGACGTCGAGCGCGGGTCAACGTTCCAGCCGCGGGCCATGTAGTCGACGTTGTCCATGTCGAAGATGGCCGGGTACTTGTTGACGATCATGTCGCCGTCGATGTACACAACCGCACGTTGGCCTGTGGCCTCTAGTGCCTTTTGAATGAAGAGTGGCTTGGCATTGATGGCCATCTGGTACTTGCCGGGCTTCGCAAACTGGGGGTACTCTGCCACCATGTAGTTGCACTTGGCCGCCACACACGACGCAATCCACTTGTCGATCATCTGGTCGTAGCGGATCGCATTGCGCGTAATGGGCAGGTTGTGCGCCTTGACGTCGTCCGGACAATGGTATTGCGTGTTGTAGTTGGTGTTGCCGCGGCCCCACCAGTACGTGATCATCACAAACTTGCTGGCCGGGTTGATGATTTGCGGCTCGAGCGGCGTGGTGTCGATGATCTCGCGGAGCTCCTGGATGGCTGCCGTCTCGACCGGTCGTTTAGGCGAGGTTAGTAAACTAGCGTATGTCTTGGGTGGCATGTTGTTTTTGTTACGTACACCACGTACAGTGCTTTACCTTATTACCAGAGCATAAAATAGATATTGCGAGGGTGCTTTATGGTGGTAAAGGACGTGAAGGAAGGTTCCAAGGGGTCCAATGGCTCTAAGTCATCCAAAGGCTCAAAGGGCTCTTCAAGCTCGGGCACCGCAGGCACCATCGCGTCCACCAACTCATGCGAAAAGCTCAACATCATTCTCGACATTGACGAGACGTTGGTCTACTTCATCCATAAGCGGTACTTCGCACATTCGTGGGACTTGCTCACGGCAGCCGAGAAGGCCAAGTACCAGGTCAAAGCCAATGGGAGCGGCGTCTTCATTGTGCGTCCGCACTTGGACACGTTCCTTCGATATTTATTCAAACACTTCAACGTGAGCCTATGGACACTTTCCGACAAAGAGTACGCCGATGGCATCGCAAAGATGTTTGTGGTCAAGAACACGAAGCGCAAGCTGGTACACGTTCTCAATGCGGACGAACACGGCGACCTGGCGTCGGACCTGCACGGCAACAACAAGGACCTGAATATGCTATGGTACCACGCTGGCGTCACGTGCTTCTCAGAGTGCAATACGATCCTGGTCGACGACCTGTCACACAACACGCTCAATCCGTCGAATAGGAAGAATGCCATCACCATCAACCCATTTGCGCTCTTTGGCGAGGTCAAGGCACGTACGGACCCTTACCACGACGTGAGCCAGGACGACACGTTGTTGCAGTTGATCGACGTGCTGACCAAGGTCAACGTGGCCATGCACGGCTGCTTTCGATCGGGGCGGCGGTGGGACAACGTGTTCAGCAAGGCCAACATCAAGGAGATGGGGCTCGAGGATCGTGTACAATCGTTGCGGTTCAAAAATAACACTGTGAAGGCTGTGTGCGTGGGCCTTGGTGCCCCTCGTGTTAAGATGCCGACGACGCCCACCAAGGCACCCTCAAAGACGTAACTTAAAGAGGCGCAGGCACAGACGCCCGACCGTCCGCCGCGGCAAAGAAGGCCCCTTGGGCATCGTAGACGGACTCGCCGTAGACGCCCTCGATGCCGATCATGGGTTGGCGGCCGTTGCGCTCGTCGAAGACGTTGGACTGAGCACGCTCTAGGTGCGCCGGCGTGATGTAGTCCTCTGTGGTCAACAGGAAGCCGCCGTCCTTGGTGTGCGACGTCCAGGCATCGGCAGGGCCACCAAACAGGGACCGGTGCGTGCGGAAGTAGAGCGTGAGCAGGGCGATGCCGAGGAACAGGCCGCTGTAGACGTCAAGGAAGACCAAGAAGGCCACGACAAAAACGGCGAGCACCAGCTGGACGTCGTCACGTCGGAGCCAGGCCATCTTGGACATGTCCACGAAGAAGGCGAGCACCAGGATGGTGGCCGAGAGGATGCGGAGCAGAGCTATGGCGGCGAGGTCAGGATTCATTAGAGGCAGGACGGTAACACTACCACACGTGCAGAAAAAACACGAAGTTGCGGCTCCGTGCCCCGCCGGGGTTACACCCCATCTTTGTTCGCTTCGCGCCACCCGCCAGGCATGAGCATTTTTATGGATTGTCGGGCTTGACTTGGATGGTTTTGCATGACGTGGATGGTCTTGCATGACGTGATGGCTTCGCATGGTTTGTCATGCCGGACGTGGTATGTCGGGCTTGACGTGGATTGTCGGGCTTGACGTGGATGGTCCACCCTGAAAAACGACTTAAGAGAAAGACAAACATTGTTATGTGATAACAATGTCACCCCTGCCAAAGCTACCTGGTAAGCCAACAAAGACGTACCTTTCGAGACGTGGCTATGCCATCGACAAACAAGGCTATGAGCATGCCAATGAGACAATATCCATATTAAAGCAACTCACAACGGTCAAGCCAAAGACTAGCCCTGATGCACCGGGGGGTGGTCAGGCCACTGAGTTTCCCGTGTTTCAAGAAAGCTCCAAGAAGTTATACATTCCACGTGCTCTCGGGTTTCAACTTTTCGGTGCACCGACCGACGATACCTTACATGACGGTGACGATGCCACCGGACTTGTATTTAATGGCACTCTAAGACCCGAACAAAAGGTTCCAACAGATGCCTTTCTAATTGCGGCAAAGGATCCATCAAGAGGTGGGGGGCTGCTGTCCGTTCCGTGCGGGGCCGGGAAGACCGCTATGGGCTTATACATTTCAACTTGTCTCAAGAAAAAAACGCTCATCATCTGCCACAAAGAGTTCCTCTTGAACCAGTGGCGTGAACGCATCAGCCAATTCATACCAACAGCCCGCGTCGGCCTCATCAAGGCCAAGAAGGTCGATGTGGACGGGTGCGACATTGTGTTGGCCAGCCTGCAGTCGCTCAGCATGAAGGACTACGAGCCTGCTGTGTTGGGCTCCTTCGGCCTCGTGATCGCCGACGAATGCCATCACCTGAGTGCCCAAGTGTTCTGTCAAGCGCTGCCCAAGGTGACGTCACGCGTCTTTCTCGGGCTCTCGGCCACTTTGGACCGCAAGGACGGGCTGCGCAAGGTCTTCGAATGGTACCTGGGGCCGCCGGTGTACGAGAGCAAGGCGCGCACCGAATCTCAGATGATCGTGAGAATGGTGCCGTATTGCGACGACGATCCGCTCATGAACTACGGGGTCGAGAAGTACATGTGGAACGGCAAGCGCAACGTGGCCGCCATGCTCTCGGCGCTGTGTGCGTATGCGCCGCGTACCGTCATGATCGTCGACCTGCTCGAAGAGGTCCTCAAGAAGGAACCGGAGCGAAAGACCCTTATCTTGAGTGATCGCCGTGGTCACCTCAAGGAGCTCGAGCGCCTCCTACGTGAGCGGGGCTACACGAGCATCGGCTACTACGTGGGCGGCATGAAGGAGGCGGACCTCAAGGCCAGCGAGTCCAAGGACATCTTGCTTGCAACACTGGCGATGAGTGCCGAAGGAATGGACATTCCTGTGTTGAATACTTTGGTCCTCGCGACGCCTGTCTCGGCCATCGAACAGCCTATCGGCCGCATCCAACGTCAGAAGCCGAGCGAGCGCACGCATACGCCAATGACCATCGATGTGTGGGACCAGTACAGCTTGTACTATAACCAGGGGCGGCGCCGGCGTGACTTCTACTTCAAGAGCGGCTATGTGGTCGAGCGCATTGCGACGGCAACGGAGGAAGAAGACGACGGGGCGAGCACGTCCGATGCAACAAAAACAAAGAAGCCTGTTCGCAAGAGCAAAGCCAAGGCGCCTGTCCGAATGCGCGAGGAATCGAATGTGGTGCCGACCATGGAGAACGATGAGGAAGACACGTAAACGGCGCCCTTTTTTGGACCTAAGGCATCTAATAAATATCATAAATGATGCTCATGGGCAATGTTGGTGCACTAGAGGCCCTGAAGTCCTCATTGCACAAAGGACACCGTTGCGACCGTGCATACCACGACTCGAAACATGGCGCACAGAAGGCATGGCCACATCGCGTCTTACGAGCTCCCACTTCTGCTAGGTCCTTAAGGTCCTCGAGGCAGATCGGGCACATCGCGTCCATTACCTTACCCGATACTTTCGGGGCAACATCGTCAATTGGCAGCTTTGCAAGCTTGGGAGCCATGTCTTTGCGTTCGGGCCCTTGCATGCGTCGATGGACTAAATGGCCGCATGCCGTGATGAAGTCTACAACACAAATGGCGGTTGCCGTCAGGGCCATGAGCTCGATGACGCCGCCGCCGATCATGGCACTGCAAGCTCTTTAACACACAACTACACTTTCGGTGCCATCATTTTTATGCAAAGATGAGCTCGTCCTTCAGCTTCCACTTAGAAAGGCCCTCGAACGACGACGGGTAGATCTCCGTCATGTGCTGTCCCATGAATACTGCAAAGCTGTCAAAGGCCATGATCTCCCGCTCGAGCCATGCACCGTCGTAGAGCAGCTTCTTGATCTGGCCGGTTTCCGTGTCGTAAACGAGGCGCGCGGTCAGGTCATGCCCATAGGATGCGTGGCCGAAGCATACCACGTGGGTCAGCAGGTAATTGGTATCGATGCCTGGCTCTTTTACCAGCGTGACGTTGTAAATGGCATCGAGGCTGGAGGCTAGCCAGTCGTGTAGGTCGTGAGGCAAGGGGCTCGCAGGCTTCATGGCTACCATACCAACTAAGCAATAGCTCCTACATCTTTAAGTCATTTTTGCACCCACATGTGTAGAAGAGGTGGCAACCGCACATGAACGAAACACGATGGCACTCGTCGCGTTTGTAGTAGCTTTCGTGAAAAGGCTACGCACAATGCTTCGGCACCAAAAGATGATGATGACGTGTGCGGTCTATCGCCTGGTCTACTGCACGCAAACCATCCATGCACTTCCTATTTGGCAAAAAGTGCTCGAAACGACGTCCATGACCTACGTCTTGAGCCTCGACGAATGTGCAATGCTGCAGATCGCCGAGGCCAAAGACGTACCGTATGAGGTTTGGAACGAACTCATCAAGCATAAGCCCGAAGTTTTTCAAGGGCTCTCCGAACGTGTCGGCACACGTAAACACGACGCAACCAAATGTGCGCGCATGGCCCTCGAGTTCTTCATTGATCGGTATTGTGATAGCCATTGTTGTGGACTGCTCATGGCAACAAAGCATGCACAAGCCATCATTGAGGACGCAGGCTTGCGCATGCCCCCATTGTTTGTTGGTATAGATGACTTACTAAAGCATTAGTCCAGCGGCCTCAACAGACTCCAATGCACCTTCGACCCACCCACGGTTCTTAGCCGACACAACCTCGCCGACGACAATGACGTTGGGAAGCGGATGTTGGGCGTGGTTGAATAAGGATGCTGCACCCACAGGGCTGGCAAAGCCAGGTTTCACGTCGGCAAAGCCTGGCTTCGCATAATGTGTGCCAACATCCCAATACTTGCCCATGCATGCCTCGATCTCCAGGGCGCCCTTCTCGAGTCCGAGCGCCGCCTCGACCCGACGGGCCCAGAACCGCCGATTGGGCGCCGTGTTCTGCAAGTGCGGACGCAAGGCATCGGCCGACGCATTGTCGCTGTACGCCACCATGTAGATGCCGGCAGCAGGGTTGATTGGGATTATTTTTTGCAAGGGGGCCTTGACCACCGTATAGCCAGGTGCAGCCGCGGCCAAGATCGGACGTGAGGCCGGGCTCACCTTGGCGTAGGCACGTAGGAACGTGTTGACGCCGATCTGTTTGTAGGCCGGCTCCTTGGGCAAGAGGGCACGCAAGGTCGGTTGGGTTATGGCAAGGATCAGCTTCGTTGTGGCTGTGTAAGTGGCGCCATTGGCCCTTATGACCTTGGTACCACGAGGGCCCGTCTGGATCCGCGTGACCGTGGCGTTGTAGATCACGGATTGCTTACCGATCTTGGCAATGAGCGCTTGGACGAGGTCGGACCATGAGAGGTACATGCCTATGGCCTTGGTCGGGCCGGGACCATCATAGTTATCATCGAGCCCATAGTGCTGCAACACCTCGCCCGCGTCCTCTTGCAGCATGTCGGTGTAGCTCAAGCTCTCGAAGAAGGCCGCCGCCTTGGCTTCGCCGTACTGGGCCTTGGCGAATCCTTCGAATGTGGATGTAGCCCGTGATGCTTTTGAGTTTGACGTGTACACTTTTTGGAGGGCTAGCACGTCCTTGGCCACGTTCGGGGCATTCGTGACACCAGGACCGTAGTGATGCGTAATAGGAAACGTACCAAAGGGCACCTTGAGCTCCTTGAGCAAGCTTGTGAGAAGGACGTCCTTGTGGGCCCGTCCGATGCCGGCACCGAGCACGACGTTGGTCTTGCCGAAGCGGGCCATGGCTGCGCGGCCGCCGGGGTGCGTGTCTGCCTCGAGTACCAGGATAGAGGCCGTGGGAGCCGCCGTACGAAGCTTATAGGCCGCGTAGAGTCCTGCAAGGCCGGCGCCGACAATGACGTAGTCAGCTTCGACTGCTGCGTTTGCCATGTGCAACTCTGAATGTGCCAAAGATATAGAAGCGTGACGTGTAAAGGCAATGACCGTGATCGACATTCCCGACGACCACATCTTCGCATCGGCCCTCGGGAGCACAAGCGAGCTGGTCGTGGTAGACTACTATGCGACGTGGTGCGGCCCGTGCAAGATGATGAAGCCGGTGCTTGAGCAGCTGTCGATCGCGTACCCGAAGTCGCGCTTTCTGGCCGTCAACATCGACGAGGTCGGGTCGCTGGCGAAGAAGGCCAACGTGACCAGTCTGCCCACCATGGTCGCCTACAAGCGAGGGGTCGAGGTCGACCGCCTGGTCGGCGCAGACAAGAACGGGCTGATCAAGATGGTCGAGCAATGGTCATAGGTAGCTCAAGCAACATCTTATCAGAATGTTTTGTTCAGAGTATGCAGAGGGCTTCAAGCAAAGCAAGGCACACACAGACACAACATGAACGTTGCTCTTGCCGTTGGCCTTGCGATCACCATCGCCTTGCTGATTGTGTATGCCACTCGGCCGATGGCTCTGATGCCGGCTGCTGCGGCCGCTACGGCAACGGAGGCCCCGAGTCGGCTGCCCATGACGCCCGAGCACGACCAGGCCATGCTTGGGTGGGCTTCGCCGCCGGCGGCGGGCTCGAGTGGCTTCGGCTCGCTCGTATACCCGGTCAGCACCCTGACGCGCCGCACCGATCAGTCCAAGCAAGGCACGCCCGAGCTCGATGGCTACTTCGAGGGTGCACGTGCTGACGTGCCTGTCGAGCTGCCGGTCTACAGCGACGGTTGCCCGCCCATGCGTCCCATGTCGTCGTCGCTGCCCATGGCCAATATGCCCATGTGCATGTTTAGCCCGCCCGATGCGACCAACGTTGTGTAGCTAACGCCCCCATTTAGAGGTTTGGACGCCATGCCTAAAAAAGGAGCGTGGTGCGTCCCTTGCAGTGCACACTAAGACAGCAACCATGCACACGGGCGTGATTTCTTTTTGCGACCGCATCCACTTCAACGTCAAATGCAGCGCATTCAAGGAGCTGATGTTGAACCGAATGGAGGGCGCCTATGGAGTACGCATTTTACAGCGGCATTGGCACCGCTTTGAAGTGGAGGGCGGGGGTGGCGGAAGCCAAGGCCAAGGTCGCGAAGGTGGCGGCGGACGTGAAGGCGGCGGCGGACGTGAAGGTGGCCGTGGTGGCCAAGGTCGTGGAGGCTACAGTAACCAAAGCATCAGCCCAGGCCTTCGTCCTCACGAAGGCAGCCATTGGATGTGCCTACGGTCCAACGGCAATCCCTACTTCCTCGTGCTCACGACCCTCGACGACGTACCCACGATGGTCTACGTGGACAAGAAGGTGCAGCCGGGCTATGAGTATCCGCGTATGATCCTGGGCCGCGGCCAGTTCCCGGTCAAGGCCTTCAAGGGCGCCGGCACGGTGCTCGACGGCGAGATGGTCCGGGACGTCAACGGCGGCTGGGCGTACCTGGTGAACGACGTCATCGCGTATGCCGGCGAGGTGCTGTACGGCGTGAACTGCCGTCGACGTCTGACCCTTCTGCAGCGCCTGGAGCGTGCTCGCGAGCTGATCGGGGCCAAGCGCCAGGACCCGCACATGGACAGCTGCGTGTACCAGGTCAAGCGCTACTTTGCGCCGACGCAAGAGGGCTTCACGGCGCTGATCGAGAGCGTGGCGGACTACCCATACACGCAGCGTGGTCTCTACTTCTGGCCCGACGGTGGCAACAACCCTCGGGCGCCGCCGATCAAGCCCAAGCTCTACAATTTCGACGAGACCATTATCAAGCCGGTTGTGCGCAAGGTGAAGGATGCGCCTGAGTTCTTTGCGGCGTTGCCTTCTGCGACTGTTGAGGAAGCGTCTGATACCATCATTGCTTTACATGGACCGATCGAGGACGTCATGGTTACTACAACCATAGATGTGCCACGTGCAAGTGCAATCATCGAGCAAGCGCCACGTGCAACCCCAGACGGCGCCCGTAAGCTTTGGCTGCGCAAGACAGAGAACCCCGACATCTACGACGTGTCGGTCGGGGAGTCGGCGACATCGGCCAAGATCGGCATTGCGGGCGTGCCGACGCTGAGCATCAGCAAGATGCTGCGGGCCATCTTCCGGTCGCGCACCGTGGCCCAGCCTGCATGCTTTGATTGCAGGTGGCACGAGGATTTCCAGAAGTACGTGCCGCGGCAGCCGTGCACTTGAAGACAAAAATGAGTGTGTTACATTCGGGCTACACCTTGACCCCGCACTTCTCAAGGGTCTCGCCCAGGATGGCGCGGATCTTGCTCATGTCGGCATTGTCTGCGTGTGTGTAACGTAGACGTGCGACTGTGAAAGGCACAGCCCCTTCTTTTTGCTCTGCAACGCGATCGATGATCCAAGCGATGCGGTGGTGGATCTGGTGGGTCGTACGTTCGACGTGAGTGACCATGTCAACGTCGTCGGTGCACGGGAACTGGTGGCAAGGCAGCACGTCCTCGAGGAGGGCACGTACGTAGAAGGGGCCGTTGATGGCGTCACGTACGGTGACCTCGGTGACGTTGCGCTGTGCGTCGTTGGCCATGTCATACGAATAGGTCATGTGAGCGTTGTGATACTCCACCAGTCGCTGGGTAGTGCCGGGACGGAGAGCTTTGCCTCGGCCGCTGAGCGCAGCCATGACGTGATGAGGGGGCATGCTGCACTCCAGCCAATCGGCACCCTCAGTCTGCCATGCGTGCAATTGGGGACGTGCAAGATGGCCGATCCACGTGTACTCGAGGACGTTAGCGGAGCTCTCCAGGAATGCATTATCTAACGTAAGGGACGCGAGTGTATCCATGGCTTCACGTGGGATGGTAGACAACGTCGGGCCTGATGGACTCCTTTTTTGACCCCAAAAATGGAGTGCCTTGGCTTAAACAAATGAATAGGAGAACAGCTCTAAGTGAGGACGCGTCACACTGCAGAGGCTGCACTACGTAGTAACATGGCCGAAGCCGAGTCTGCCGCGCACCCCGCAAATGCGAACCCGATCCGGACGAGCATACGGGAGCTCTTCGAGCATTGCGGGCTCAGCGCGCTTGAAGCTCAGGATCTGGAAGTGGGTGTGTTTAACCACACGATTGATCTCGCTCGTACGTTCCCATTTGCAGCGAGCTGGGTGAACCCGACCTTTCAAGAGGCGTACATGGCCAAGGCGAGGTCCATGGTGGTCAACTTGAACCCGGACAGCTATGTGGGCAACCGGCGCTTGCTGCTTCGACTGAAGGAGGGGGAGTTTCGGCCTCACGAGCTGGTGGATATGGCGCCGGACCGGCTGTTGCCGGAGGCTTGGGAGGGGATCGTGGCTGGTGAGGAGTCTAGGAAGAAGGGAGCGTATGAGGGATCGGTGGCGGCCATGACGGATGTTTACACTTGTGGAAAGTGCAAGAAAAACAAAACAAGCTATTACGAGCTTCAGTGTAGAAGTTCTGACGAACCCCTTACGACGTTCGTAAGGTGTTTGAACTGCGGAAACAGATGGAAGCATTGAGCTAAAAACTTATTTTTGTAACTTTCGAACGAAACCCATTTAAAGGTTCGGGCCTTAACGTATTGTAGAAGAGGTGTCCAAGATGGAAGTTACCGATGAAGATAGCCATGATCCCGTTGTTGAAGTACCCGTCAGGAGCAGGTCAATTCACACGTTCACTAAATGCCTGGCGAGTGACATGGAATTGATCAAAAGCTACAACTGGCATCTTTCGCTTGGATACGCAAAGACCTCTATTAACGGAGGCTCCGTTGGCATGCATCGTATCATCATGGGTGTTACAGACCCACTTTTGGTCGTGGATCACATTAACCAAGACAAGCAGGGCCCTTGAGCGCTTCGGCGTCGGATATGGGTTGTAAAACACTTACAAGACAAGCTCGACAATCGCCGAACGAACTTGCGTATTGTAACTCGCGGTGTCAGTAATCAAAACAGGGCGAAGAAGCTTGGAACGGTTGAAAGATCCAGCACGTACAAAGGTGTATCAAAGCGCACCTTTAAGAAGTCATGTGTCTTTGTTGCAACTTGTGGCAAGTTTTACACACAGTCGTTCAAAAACGAAGAGGATGCCGCACGTGCCTATGACAAAGCTGCCTTGCACTATTATGGGATCGGGGCTCAAACCAACTTCGAGTACACCGAAGAAGAACAAGCGGCTATTCTTGCAGAGCCTGCACCAACCAAACCTATTGTCGTAAAGAAGGTGTCGGCCCCCCTTTCGAAGGAGACATAAAAAGAACACATCAGTTTTAATCCTTACACATAAGTATACACTCGCACCCATGACCTTCGCCTTCCTATCCACCCCTCTGACCCTCCGCTTCGGCTCCAAGACCTTCACCCTGGTCCCCCAAGCCAAGATCGTCTTCATCGCCTTCATCCTGATGGCCATCTCGATGCTCGGCCACGTCATGGTCGGCCTGCGCCCTCTTGCCCTGCCGATCGCAGCTTGGCTCATCATCGGCGTCCTCTACGTCATCTTCTACGGCATCATGCTGGCGCTGACGACCTACGTTGTCAACTGCACGGTCGTCGGCAACTGCACCGTGTATGCATGGATCGTCGCTGGCTACCTCTCGGTTGCTGCCGTCTTCTCGATTCTATTCACCCTTATGTCGCTTCTGAGCCCGAAGAAGTAAGGGTTACGTACTCGGCATGTTCCTCAACGTCCATGCACCAAGCCACCATTCGATGCGGATGCCATGTAACAGCCATCAACTCTTCTTTTATTAACGCCGTGCGCTTATGCGCTCGCCGACATGGATCCAAAGTGGCACGACGCTTCCACCTAGCACCAAATAGCACAGCATTAGCGAATGGTCGGTTTCGTGGAAGATTCAACATATCGAAGATCCATTCAAAGTTTGTCCACTGCCGCATCTGAACAACGAGGCGCTCATTTGGTAAGATGCCAGCCCCGTTATTATAACCAAGATTGTATAGTTTCCTACTTCCAACTAAGCTTGCTCCATACATATGATATGTTTGGGTGTTTTCTTCAAATACACATTTTGCCCTACGTCCAACCATAACACCAAACAGTTGACGAACCAAGGAAGGGACATCTGGCTCCACAAAGACCATTTCGGAAAACGGTCCAATATCTTCGGGGAGCATCGTATCGCTAAACACTCTCCAAAACCGTTGTTTTGTTGACACGTCTTGAAAGATCGCAATATCAACTGTTTCTTTACGATATGTGCGCGCCGTAGCGACGGTAACGATGTCGTACATGATTGAAACTGTGTGGGATGTGGTGTGTAATGTAAGCAGTCAAGGTCCTTTTTTAAGGTTCTATTTCCACAATGGGGGAGGGAGCACCCTAGAGTCACGACACCCTAGCGCCCTCATTTTTACAACACCATAAGTAGGGTACACGCATATAGGTACACATGGATCACCAATCACGCTCGCTCTCACCAAATGCATCGAGTAGCTCCTCGCCCAATGGGCGTACCAACCTCGTGACAGCACGCGTCTTCTCCGACGTATTCCGCACCAACCAAGCACGCGCCTTGAGCCAGATGCGTGAGTACATACGTCAACGTGTGTCGATCGACATCCTCAAGCGCTACTTCAAGCAGATGCAGCCGAGCCAAATGCATCTGATATACAACTTGCTTGAGGCAGGGTATGCATCCGATTCCAATGGCACCAACTTCAGCAACACACTCGAGGAGCTCTTCGGCCCCATTGCCAACTGGAAGGCCATCGAGGTGAAGCAAGGATTCGAGTCCATGTTCGACTTCCTAACGGACACAGAGCCCGAGGATCGCGCACGCATCATGGCCATCATCAAGGCATGTGCCCAACGCGTGCCTGCCGCCAACGTCCCGCGCTTCTCCTCACATTACCGTCCGGCCATCAAGGACTTCCCGGAGTTTCAGGCCGCTCAAGATAAGCTGGCCGTGCAAATCCGTGGCAATCGCGACCGCATCGTCGCACGCTGGCGCACGTCCCGAAAGCAAGTGGACACCATGAACGAGCAATGCCGCAACAGCACGGCCCTCTTGGGAGACGCGTGGGGCAAGATCCCCCGGCATCGCCGTTATGGACCCATGAGCGACGGCTACTGCTACGACGCAGCCGACCTCGTAAAAATCATGATGGAGGACTTCACCAAGGGCGAGCTGCCGTCGTCGCCCTTCACGCGCACGGTCTTCACGTATGGCGTCATGGACGACATCATCACCCACCTCCAGAACAACGCCATTCCGCATCCGCACATCCTGCCGATCATCGTCTACGGCTTCACGCACGGCTACATTCGCGGCTCCGTCTCGCAAGGCGACGTAGAGCGCCGCTTCGACCTGAAGACGCGTATCAACCGCTACATGGAGGGGGCCATGCGTGATTGGAAGAAAGGATTGAGTGAAGCGCACTAAGGTTCAAACATTTACTTGTCGGCCGAAATGGCGTACTCGTGGTGCACGTGCACCTTGACGCCGCCACGCTCGATGGTCTTCGCCTTGGCTAGCTTGTGCTTCGTGATGACGTACTTGAACTCCTTCTTGGCGGAGCCGCGGGTGGTCTCACGAACGACAAAGTGGATCGTGCGAATGGTCTTCTTGGCCTCGTTGAACAGCTGGCGGCCGGCCTTCTTGGCGGCGGCCATGGGCGTGGCGCTCATGTAGCGGCCACCGTTCTTGCCGTGGTTGGCCGCGACGACGGTGAAGGAGCGCTTGCCGGCGCCACCCATAATCGGCTCGAACTCCTCCTCGCCCTCGATCCGCTCGAACTCGGCATCAGCCTTAGGCTCGGCTTGGCCAGGGAAAGCCGGAGGCGAGGCGGGAGGGAAGGACGTGGGGGGGAAGGGCGCGTCGGGGCCGGGGTCCATTGTTGCAAAAGGGAATACGATTCGTTCTACACCAAGCATTGATTTTTCTTTACATCCACGCCAGATCCGGATGCCGCTTAAAGATGAGCTCTTCGTTGGCTTCGATCGGCCGCAACGTCCGGAACCCCACGCGCATCCAACTTCCCTCCGCATCCTCTGCGTCCGGGAAGCTCACAAACTCGAGGTTCGCCGGCTTGACCGTGTAAAAGTGCTCGCGTGTATAGGCCATGACGTCCCGGGGCGTCTGCGTCATGTCGATGGCCAGCTCGTCGTCCACGTAGACGACGTAGTGCCGATTGGTATGGGCCAGCTCGCACGTGTAGACGCGTCGCCCATGCAGATCGCCCATAAAGGTGCCGGCCGGGATGTACGTCAACGCGTGCACCGTCCAGCCAAAGCCGGGGTCCTCAAGGCACGGCACCAACGTCACGGGCCACGTACCATAGACGCGCGCGTCGGGCGGCGGCTGGATGTTGAGGGCGCGCATGGATTCTATGGTCTGGGTAATGGCGTTTGTTGGGTCTGCTGTCGTGTGTCCCATTGTGTCTGTCGGGTCTCATTGCATACACTCAAGATCCATTTTTGGGTTAAGGGCTTAAGGACATCACGTATAGACGTCAAGACCATGAGCTTCCAACTCCTGTCAGACCTTCACATCGAGCGGGCGCCCTTCACGCTCACCAAGCACAGAGGTGCAGACTACCTGATTCTTGCCGGGGACATCGGGGACCCTGCGACGCCCGCATACGTCGAGCTCCTCGAGGCTGCGTCGCCCCTTTACGTCCACGTGTTTGTCATCAAGGGCAACCACGAATGTTGGGGCCGCTCGCTCCAAGAGACCTATGACCTCATCGGGTCCATTGCGGCTAAGTTGCCGAACGTCACGTACATCAACAAGAGCGGTTATGACTTGCCCGAAGGACGCGTTCGCGTCATAGGCGCCACGCTCTGGTCCTACGTCACCGATGCACAACGTTCCGACGTCCAATGCTTCATTGCGGATTATCGCTACATCAAAGACTGGACTATCGACAAAAACAACGTAGAGTACTGCAAGTCGGTGGCCTACCTCAAGGAAGAGATCGGTAACGCAAAAGCCAACGGCCAGCGCCTCGTCGTCGTCACACACCACGCCCCTGCCATCGAGGGCACGTCGCCGCCACTCCACGATAAGAGCCGTTTAAAGAGCGCCTATGCGAGCGACCTCACGGCCCTCTTCTCGCCGACCATCGCTGTATGGTGCCATGGGCACACGCACCACAGCCATATCCAGCACGTCAAAGGCATGACCTTGGTCAGCAACCAACGTGGCCTGCCGGGCGAGGAGACCAAGTTTGCCGCGACGTTCATGTTTAAGGTCTAACCTATTTGGGAGACTACTCTACTTGTGTTTCTCTACGACTCGACCGTGGTTGCGAGGCCCGTGCATCTAGACGCATGATTGGCAATCTAAGCGTGGTGCGTGGACGTGAAGCAGATGCTGTCGGGCTCGACTGCAGAGTCGGGGGTCGCACGGTCGGACTACGCACACGCACAGGTGACACCGTGCCCTTCTTGAAGATGTCTTGAAAGTACTTGCTCTGGTGAACGTCTGATAGCAGCTGCGCCGTCTTGTTGGCGGGCGCAACGCGCTGCTTGGGGTCGTAGGCCGAGTACTTCTTTAGGGTCTTCAGGGCCTTGATCGCGTCGTCAATGGACCAACGATCTGCCGGGTGCGGCACCATGCAGCCTTGAATGAGGCCATGGAAGAGGCGCACGGCTCTAGGATCGTCGCTCACCAGCGGCATCGCAAACCGCTCGAGCATCAGCAACGTCACGCCCAGCGAATAGACGTCCGACTTGTCCGCCACGTTCATGGCCTTGAATGCCTTGATGCGATTGATCCGGTTCTTGCCCGCGAGCTCGTTGTTCAATTTGGCCAACGAGTCGGCGTAGGCTTGAGAGAAGATGCCGGCGTCGTCGATCACGTGTGCCGGCACGGCCTTTTCAAGCAACTCACGCTCGATCTTGACGTCCGTCTCCGGCGTCAGACGCAACACCTTGCCCATGACGCGGTACTCGGGCGGGCTCAAGAAGTAGGTCCTGCCCATGAACAGATTCTGGTTGAAGTCGGCATACTTGTCAAAATGGACCAACGTACCGAAGTCAATGAGCCGCGACTCAAACATGCGCTTCGGATTGCTGCCCGCCATGATCACCATGTTGGCCGGCTTGATGTCTTGGTGGACGTACTTGACCTTGATCAGTTGCTTGACGGCATAGAAGGCGTGCTCGATGATGTGGGCGATGGACGCACGCGTGGCGTCTTTGTACATGAAGTAAAAGAACTGTGCTGCCGTCACGCCGCCATTATCCATGAGCAGCTGCGTCAACGTGTCGCGCGGGTCCTCCTTAGCAAAGACGCACATGTCGCCATGCGGCTCGGCGGCCATGGTGCCGCGCTGCACGTTGCACGTCTCATTCGGGTACACGAACAGCTTCTGCAGGGGGTCGATACGTCGAAGCAGCTCGACCGACGCAAACTCCTTGACGGCAGACGTCTGCGAGGCGAACACTTTGCCGAGCTTCTTCCCGAGCGGCCGCCCATCAAGGCATGGCACCGCCGGGCTAAAGGAGCAGCCGTACGTGCCTTGGCCTACGAACTCGCCGCCTCGTGACATTGGCTGCCTACCTGCACTCTGTTTGAATGCAATGTTACAAAAAATAACCCCTGTCCCGCTCATGCCATCATCGCATCAAGTGCCGCACCGCCGACATATCCAGCTCCGCCAACTTCCGATACTCCGTCTTGCCGTTGGGCATGACGCGCTTCACCAGGTAAGGCAGACGCCCCTCAAGAATCTCACGCAGCGCGACCGCCCGCAACTCCATGTTGCCACGGATCTTGAAGTCCTTCGGGATCTCGATCAGCGGTGGAGCGCCCTTGGACAGATGCAACGTACGCAACGAGAGCACCTGGTTGAACTCGTACTTGGTGATGATGTTGCGCACAAAGCTGCCCGGGACCGACGCGCTTTCGCTGTCAGCGGCGAGGGCCTCCCGCACATTGGCGATGTCGTCGACCACGGCCATAGCTGTGTTCTTTCCTCCGTCCTTACTGCGACTCTACTTACTATGCTACAACTCTTTAAGCCCAACCGATCCTTTTTTAGGCCGCGTCAAAACCTCGGTGAGCTTTCTACTCGCCACGCCAGAAGTGTCCGCAGTAGTCGCAGCAGTAGAGGTACTTCATGTGCACCGGGTGGTATTTGACGTAGAGCACTTGTGGCTTGTCGCGCGGCCCGGTGCATGCCGCGTTGGGGCACGGCGTTTTGGGGTCGCATACACGCGGCAACGTCGGGTCGTGACGTAGGAACGGGTTCTGGTGCTGCAAGTACAGCAGGTCCTCCTCGGCGTACACGGTCCGAGAGACGCGAAAGGCCCCGCCCTCGTGCTTCTTCTCGAGACCACACGCCTTGCAGTACTTGAATAGCGCGTGCTGCGTTGTCCCATCCGCCGAGGCCTCCTCGGTCCTCAAGTACAGCATGTTGCGGCAGCCATCGCAGAACTCCATAGTGCCGGTAGATGCCTACTTAAGACTTTGACTTGCACTTACTCTTAAGTGGGGTTCGTTTTTTGCGGCAGACTTCCTTCGATTCGCTCGTTTTGTTCACGTATGAGTCACCTTACCCTCTATGTCATCCATACGGAGTCGCTGCGTGCTCGGCAGCAGAACATGCAGCAGGCCGTCACGACCATTCAGGCAGTGGGTCAAGAGGCCGGTTGGCGCGTCGACGTCCAGTACGTCTTGACCCCAAATCCAGGCGACTTGAACATCAAGGACCTCGAGGCCCGCATCAAGTATGAGCCCACGGGCGAGGCGGAGATTGATGCTCATTTGCACACGCTCAACGTCCAGGAGCTGTCCAACCTCGAGAAGCATCGGAGCGTGTGGCGCACGTGTGCCGAAAAGGCAGGTTGCAGCGTGCTGCTTAACAGCCTGAACATGGTGATCGAGGACGACGTTACGTTCGTACCTGAGACAGGCGTTGCATCAGGCGCTGCATCCAAGGGCCTGGCGGACCTGTTTGCGCTGTGGGCCAAGACGCCTCCGAGTGCCACGTACCACCTGATCCCTTTGTGCCTTGCAAATCAAAAGTGTAAGCTATTGCACAGCAAAGAGGCCTACGTCGTAACGCCTGTCGGTGCACGTAACCTCTTCGCCGCAACGCAACATATACGCTTCAATGCACGTGGTCACTTGTCGCTTTGGGCAGCGACCAACGCAGCGAACGTGCACATTCCTAAGGAACGCATCACCGTAGACGGCAGCAAACTCGGCATCTTCCCGTCGAGCATTCACACACACAATCATCTTGTCTTCAATCGCGATTACATGGAAATGCTTGAACTGGCGAATGGAAAGGAGGCGCTCGACGTAGGCACGCTCAACAAGTATTGGACAGTCGCCGCGTCCATGCGCTCCCCCGACCTTTGCCATCTACTCGGCGTCATGTACCACAGGGCCGGCAAGCACGAAAAGGCGCAACAGCTGTTCCTCACGGCACTGCAAGAGATGGCGGCACGTGGCGGCCTTTTGACCACGGGCTCCGAGATCATGACCAACGCCATCAACATCCACAAGTTTCTACAGGCCGACCTGGCGATGGCGTATGCTTCTAAAGAGCCGCTCAAGTACTCGGATAAGACGGCGCTGCTTTGATTTGGGTGTCTTTCACGGTATCTTTCAGGTATTGCCGCAGCTCAACCTTGAACGAGTCCACCGTCGCCCGAATCTCGGCGATGTTCCCAGCACGCATCTCGTCGGCCTTGGCCGTCATCATGGCCTCGTGGTCGTCCTTCATTTTTGTCAGGACCGCATCGATGCGCTCGATGCTGGCCAACGCGTGCGTCATGTTGGACTCGAGCGTGTCGATGCGTGCACGCACACGGGATACCTCTACAGCGTTCATACTGGTGTGTTCTTTACTTTGTACTTGTGTAAAGAAAAGCCTCATAAAAAAGAATCAGGGGCGACGCGTTTAAAGCTCCGCAACGTCGGCCTGGATCTTGGCAACATCGGCCTTGATGGCGGCAACGTCAGCAGCGTCCGCCTTGCCAGATGCCACGTCGGCGATCGAAGCCGCGACGGCAACGAGCTCCTCCTTCAGCGCCGCGAAGAGGGCCTTGATCTCAGCGATGGCCGCCTTTAGCGGCTCAATAGCGGCCTTCAGCTCGTCAACGTCCGCCTTGATCGGCGCGACCGCCGCGTCCACGATGGGCACGACCGGCATGGGCTCCACAGAGGCCTGAAGGCTCGGCACGCCCATCCGGGACATGGCATCGGCCATCTGCTCGACCTTCTCTTGGAGACGCATGACATCTACGGCACGCATGATTACTCTTTGTTTGCGAGGTTCTAATTGGATAGGTAGATAAAAAGGGGGGTGGTGGGGTCGCACTGACGCGCAAAAATGGAAGCATGCCTGTGCCCGCAGACATTGCATAGCATAGCAACCATGGACACCTCCAAAGTGCACCCGTCGTGGGCGCCACTCTTCGAGGCTCAGAAGGTCCGCCTCGGGAAGATCGGTCGGAAGCTCAAGGCCATACGTGACGAGGGCATCGAAGGCACCGAAGGCACCGAAGGCACCACGATCTACCCCAAGGAAGCCGACATCTTTCGCGTCTTCGAAATGGACGCGACCAAGGTGAAGGTGCTGATTCTCGGCCAGGACCCGTACATCTCGCCGAACCAAGCCATGGGCCTGTCCTTCTCGGTGCCTGCGACCATGTCGACCATCCCGCCCTCGCTCCAGAACATCTTCAAGGAGCTCAAGGACGAGTACCCCAACGCGTACACCTTCAAGCACGGCGACCTCACCAGGTGGTTCGAGGCCGAGCACATATGCCTGCTCAACGCGTCGCTTACGGTGACGGCCGGCAAGTCGGGGAGCCACATGGCCCTGTGGCAAAGGTTCACCGACAATGCAATTCGATTTATTGCGAATGTGCGGCCGGACACGGTCTTCCTGCTCATGGGCAGCTACGCCAAGTCGAAGATCGACGTGCTTCCACAAGAGTGCCGGGCGAACGTGGTGGCTTGCGTGCATCCGTCGCCGCTCAGCGCATACCATGGCTTCTTCAAGTCCGATGTGTTCCGCAAGGTGAACCAGAAGCTGGAGGTGCGGGGGACGTCCCCGGTGTGCTGGCAAAACTGAGGCGGGGAGTGTGGTATTTTTTGTGTCTATTGTAATCTGTATATGACTATAGAAGTGCATAGTGACTAGCGACAGCGCAGGCGTGAGCTCTTGGATGTCGAAGCTCTATGTGCATCCTGTCACGGGAAATGTCGGCATTGGTACCGATAAGCCGGAGGGTATCTTGGACATCAAGTCGGTCATTACGAACGCTGCGTTCCCGCCGCCGGGCATGAGCAATGTTGTGGCCGTTCCGGACTATACGAATATGGTGGATAGCATTGATGTTGGGAATATGCCGACGCTGGTGGAGTATCCGCCACCGCTACAGGTGTCAACACATGCAGTTACTGGGAATAGCATTGCAGTTTCAGCATCAACGTACGGTACAGGAACATATACGGCTTCAGCAAGTTCGGAATACGATGCTACAAACTACAGGGCGGCAAAGGCCTTCAATAAGTCGACCCTTGCAACAAATGGCTATGATGGTTGGTATTCTGCAAATGCAACTCGCTACAATGGTGCGAGCAATACTTATACTGGCGCAGTTACCACAACTGCATCGTCGCTTATCCTTCCTGGCGAATGGATTCAACTGCAGATGCCATCTGCAACAAGTATTGCAATCAAAACATATACACTTTCAACACACAATCACAACGAGGGCATCACCAATGCTCCAAGCAGTTTCTGGTTGGTCGCATCAAATAATGCGTCTACATGGACTCTTATTGATACACAGCAAAATATCGCATGGACACGGGTTATGGAATCTAAAACATTTATTATATCGAATGATACTTCTTATAGTTATTATCGCCTAATTGTTTATCAACTTCTGGGAAAGACAACATTTGTCTCTTTGGGAGAGCTTCAACTTTCAGCAGATGCACCATATTCGACTATTCGAGAGTTTCCACCAGGACCAATGATGGATGACCAGGTTGATATAGGGGCAATGTATGGAGGTGGGAGGTATGTGGCGAGTGCAAGTTCACAATATGACCTTGCAAATTATACACCAAGTAAAGCGTTTAATAAAACATTAGCGGGAGCTGAAGTTAATGCTTGGTTATCCGTAAATGGGTTTTACAATGCATCAGGAGTATATACCGGCACAGTATCAACTATATCAATTGCAAATGTAAGTTACCTTGGTGACTGGCTACAACTGCAGTTACCAAATCCTATTATTCTTCAATCATATCAAGTAGGAATAATTCATCTTCCTGCATATGCTCCAAAACAATTTACTGTATTTGGATCTTTCGATGGAATTGTGTGGATTCTCATCGATAGTCAAACTAACCAGACAGGGTGGTCTACAAACGCATATCGTAGCTTCACAATAGCATCACCAACAGGCTTTTACAGATTCTATCGTTTTGTTGTTGCATCAACTAACAATACCGTTACATCTTATGCAACTGTTCCTGAATGGAAGCTCTTCGGCTCCCTTCACCAAAAGTACCCAAAGCTAACCCTCCCCCTCCTCGGCAGCCAATCCACCTACGGCACAGGATCCTACAAAGCCTATGCCAACACACTCTACAACCCGGGTACTCCGATCGCTGGCAATCCGACCAACGCCATCGACGCCAATGCTGCCACGTTTTGGCGCAGCGGCTCTAACTTGTACACAAGTGCGATTGACGCCAGCCCGATACCCACCGTCTACTTCGAGTTCCCGGACGGCATCAAAGCAACATCCTACGCACTCACGGCCCGCCAAAATGCGGTCACTGCCTTTGACGAGGCCCCGGGCAAGTGGAACTTGTATGGCTCTAACATGGCCGCGGTCGGATCATGGGCACTGCTGGATGCCCGTGCAAACATCAGCACGTGGGCCGCCGAGAATCCAAAGGCGTTTACATTGACCGGCAACACCACCTTTTACAATGCGTATAAGCTCGAAGTCTTGCGGAACAACTCGGCAAGCGGCAACTTCATTACCATTCGGGACGTGCAATGGATCGGCGACAAGCAGACCCCTGATACAAAACTAATGATTACGACGGGCGGCCGCATTGGAATGAATGCACTGGCGTCGTCGGAGTACATGCTGAATGTGGATGGGAACATTCGGGCGACGGGAGATTTGATTGCAAATGGGTATGTGATGGGATTGCCTAAGATGGCGATTATACAGGATCGGAAGCCTTATAATGTAGCAGGTGGTGATAGTGTAGTCGGGATAAATATTCGCCAGTTGAACATAATAACATTAGATACAATCGGCATTACCTTGAACAATAATAAGTTTACAATACCATCTGGAACGTATAGTATTGTTGCAAGTGCACCTGGCTATGCAGTCCGTGAACATCAGTTAAGATTGAGAAATATCACAACTAACACAACGACCGTTATTGGCGCATCATCATGGTCAATAAGTGAATATTTTGGAGGATCTCATAGCTTTATTGATGATACATTCACAGTAGAAAATACTTCTTCATTTGAGTTGCAGCATTATTGTAACACGGCAAAAAGTTCTAACGGTTTGGGAGTACAAAATAATGGTGCCTACTTTGATAACGTGTATGCTTCAATAAAAATTGTTAAACTTCGATAAGATTAGATGATATGTTCGGCCAAGCAACATCCTTTCTCGGATCCTCAACTCCATCCGTAATCACGCGCAGCTTAGTCCGGTACGCCGCCCAAGCCTCCTTTTCTAATGCCGTCAAGGGACTATCATTCCCTTGCGTCCAATCACTCTTCTCAAGCAATTGGTTCCGCTTTGTCCGAAGCGACTCCCACGCCCTCTCAATCTCGATGGCCTCACGCTCTTGAAAGATCGTATCATTCACAACAACCGCAATGGCGCCAACATCTGTAAGCTTGGCTTCAAGGGCACCTTCCCATGTTGTCGCAATGCTGGTGTCCAAAGCCACATGCTCAAAGATCGCTGGATTCCCAAGATCGCATGCATAGGCCGATTGCATGTTGCGCACATCCGAATAGCACCCATGAATGTTCAGGGTAGTGAGGTTGACAATTGCAAACTTTGGCAAGGGTGCAGCCGGCTCGATGGCTACAACAGGCTCATCAACAGCAGCAATAGGCTCCTCAACAGCAGCAACAGGCTCCTCAACCTCAACAGGGTCCTCAACAGGGTCCTCAACAGGGTCCTCAACAGGGTCCTCAACCGTAACAGGGTCCTCAACAGCAACAGCAACAACGGGCTCCTCAACAATAGGCTCCTCAACAGCAGGCTCATCGACAACAGATGGCTCCTCAACAGCAACAACAGGCTCCTCGACAGGAACAGGCTCCTCAACAACAGGCTCCTCAACAACAGGCTCCTCAACAACAGGCTCCTCAACAACAGGCTCCTCGACCGGAACAGGCTCCTCAACAACAGGCTCCTCGACCGGAACAGGCTCCTCGACCGGAACAGGCTCCTCAACAGCAGCAGGCTCCTCTACTGCAGGCTCCTCAATGGCAGCGGGCTCCTCAATGGCAGCGGGCTCCTCAATGGCAGCAGCAGGCTCCTCAATGGCAGCAGCAGGCTCCTCAACGGCAACAACAGGCTCCTCAATGGCAACAACAGGCTCCTCAACGGCAACAACAGGCTCCTCAACGGCAACAACAGGCTCCTCAACGGCAACAACAGGCTCCTCAACGGCAACAGGCTCCTCTTCAGCAACAGGCTCCTCTACTGCAACAGGCTCTTCTACTGCAACAGGCTCCTCAACAGCAATAGGCTCCTCGACAACAGCAACAGGCTCCTCGACTGCAACATGTTCCTCAACAGCAACAGGCTCCTCGACTACAACAGGCTCCTCGACTACAACAGGCTCCTCGACTGCAACAATGGGCTCCTCTACTGCAAGAGGTTCCTCAACAGCAACAGGCTCCTCGACAACAGCAACAGGCTCCTCGACAACAGCAACTGGCTCCTTAACAGCAGCAACAGGCTCCTCAACAGCAGCAACAACAGGCTCCTCAACAGCAACAACAGGCTCCTCAACACCCGCACCACCTACAACCGAATCCACAGAATCCACGACTGGCTCCGTTTGCTCTTCCATTCCTCACCTACGTCTACCTTCATGACTCCAATAAAATATCATCAGCAGTTGCGCGCAAGTCGATGAAGCCACCATCGCCCTTGAATGCATACACCGGATTGCGAACTGACTCGCACCCCGAGCGGTCCCAAGGGTCCTTCGCGTTGTAGCAGAACGGTTGGTACGGCGGGTCCTTCATGGCCGTGCGGAACGACTTCCGCTGTACGCCCACAGGCAACTCACAGGTACCGTCGTTGCATCCGCCACGGCTTCCCGATACATAGGGACAGTCCTCCTTCGATTCGCAGGGACGGTCCCATACGGTCGGTAGGTCTTTTAACAGGCCCGCAGGGTCGTACGGGCTGTTGCAAGCCGCGCGCGTCGTTGCCTTCTTCTCGCCATAGCATTGGTACCGTTCGTCGTCTTGGGTCTCGGGCCATTCTAGGCGCGACACGAAAGGCTCTACCCCCCGTGTCTCCACACCCATAGCCACAATACGTCCACCCACGCTATCCGCCCCTTCCAAGATCTGGGCCTTAGCCACATCGACTTGTCCATCGATCATCACGCCCGTCAGCGCCAACGTCGGGACGCGTGACGTCCGTTCGCGTCCCATGACCTGAGCCACGCCCGCACCGAACACCACGCCCATGTTGACGCTCTCGAGCTTGACGTGCGGCGACGTCAGGCCGATACGTGCTGCCTCGATGCCTTGAAAGCCCATGACGCTGACGTTCTGCATCAGGATCAACTTGTGCATAGGCGAGCCAGGTACCACATACGTCACGATCAGTCCGATGGTCTCGGTCAACACCGCCTCCAGCTTGTCCCAATAGACCTTGGGGACACGAACGATACGTACCGACTCGCGGGCAATGCGGTGGCCGTGTAGGACCGAGAGGACAAAGAGCAGCGACGTCCGGTCGGTGTACCCAATGGTGCGACCCACCCAATCGTGGCCGCACGTCATGCCGAGCGCGGCCGTCAGGTTGGCGAGGCCGACGATGTAGCCGGTCGGCATTTGGAACGTCGGTCGACCGGACCAGTGCCCCGCGTCCAATGGGTCGACGGCAAGGACCGTGGCTGCGGCGGCTCCGTCGGCATCCTTGAGGTTGGACGGCAGGCCGGGTGCTGCAAGGAAGATGTTGGGCCACGTCTTGACGTCGAAGGACCCCAACGTTGCCTTCTCGAGTCGGTAGATGTCCGGCTTAAACTCAATGTTCATGGGATTGTCACCCACCCAGTGTACCTTAGGGGTTGATGAGTCAATAACAAGCCCTGCAAAGCCTTCCGTTGTCGGTTGCCAGCCCGCCGCCAAGGCCAAAAGCAACATGACCAATGAGAACGCCACGATCATGACTACAGTTGATGCCCTCCACGGCTTTACCAATTGCAGCATTGGCTTTACCAATTGGCCTCCGGAAACAATTGGCACCATTACCGATATGGCCTATTTTATTCTGCGATCAAAGCAAAGCAAGCAAAGCAAAGCTAAGCTAAGCAAACCATAGTCAAATGCGTGTCATACTCGCCATCCTCCTTTACATTGCCAGCATCGCCCTCATCGCCTGGCTTCGCCCCGCGTTCATGTTTGACGACGCAGGTCGCCTCAAGTCGCCAGGGCTCGCCCAAGACGGCACGCAGTCCATCCTCGCAGGGGCCATCTTCTTCCCCGTCCTAGCCGCCCTCATCTACTACGTTCTCGTGGTCGTCGAGTTTGTGCTTAAGAAGCGGTCAACGAAGTAAGTGGAACGCAGAGCTAGGCAGAGCCGACCATGGACCTCGCAAACGCGCACACACACCCCTTCCTATACAACCCCGAAGCCAAGGCGGCCATCGAAGCCAGTTTGAGCCGAGCGGTCAGTCAAACGACGTGGAACAACGCATGCATCGTGTGGCTTGTAGGGGCCGAGGGCATCGGCAAGGCGACGTTGGTCAAGGCATGGGCGGCCGCAGCGGGCACCGAGCTCTACACGATCGCACCCGACACGCATATGTCGAGCAAGGAGGTCATTGACCAGATCGGCAAGGCGTGCAACACGTTGTCCTTCGAGACGACGTTCTCGGCGCTCTTTGCGGCGAACCGGCGCCCCAAGGTCATCTTGGTCGAAGACATTGACATCTTTGCTTCGGTCGACCGGGGCTTCTTTGGCAACATCACGGACAGGTTGAAGGAGGCGCAATCAGGGAAAGGGCGTGTTACATGGCGGCAGGCGACCCTTGTGTTCGTAGGGTCCCTGGCCGTTGAAAAGCGAGCCCGAGACGTACGCAAGGGCGTCGTCGTGAAGCTGCCGGCACCGACGATGGCAGAGGTGCGGGCGTGGCTGAGTGTGAACATACACACACCCATTAGCGACAACGTGCTCCAAGAAGCCCGAGGGAACATGGCGTACCTTCGGGTGCTGATGGAAACGACTGACAATGCGGACCCTACGGACGCCAATCAGAAGCCCTCAACCAAAGCAACGGCACATCCCCCTCACCCCCCTCAACAACAACAGCACATGGATCGCCACGCCACGTCCGATATCATGTACAACCCGGCGACAACGTGGGCCGAGAGCCGTGACGTGCTGCAAGACGACCCTTGGTTCCACCCAATGCGCTTCTACGAGAACCTTCCCGAAGAGATCGATCATCGTACAGGGCTCGTGGCCGCCAAGCTCGGTGCCTACAGGTCGACCTTGCTCGGCTTGATCGACTGGGATCACCTCGTGGCCAACGCCGAGGGGCTCGCCATCGAGATGGCATCGGAGGTCGTGGCGGGCCTCGGGCGCGTGCACCTAGGCTCCTTGCGCCGGCCAAAGAAGGCCCCGCCGCCGTCCCACAGCCAATCGTTCACGCGCCTCTTGTCGCAGCTCTCGCTACAGAAGAAGCATCAACGGACAGAGTATGAAGGGATGCCGGTGGGATGGTAGGCCCGCCCATTTATTTCGAATATCATAGCAGTAGTATCGAGGACTAGATGGCCGACGGAAACCGCGATTCACGCCGCGACCCTTTTGGCGACGGGAACGACGACTTCGGGGACGATCGGGGCGACCGTGGCGACCGGGACAGTCGCAACGACTTCGGATCCCCGGCCCCTGCGCCCGCCCCGGCACCCACGCCCGAGCCGGCGCCCAGCATGGTGGCCTCGGTGCGTGAGAAGGCCTCGGACATCAGCGAGCAGGTGTCCGAGCGCATGAACTCGGCCACGTCGAGCCTCAAGTCCATGTTCGGCGACTTTGACGGCAAGCGTGCCCTGACCATCCTGCTGACGACGCTTGCCGTGGTCCTGGTGGCCGGCGGCGTCGTGCTGGTGCTTTGGTGGATCATGAAGCGCGGCGCCATTAAGACCACGTCGCACCTTCTGGTTGAGAGCAAGGTGCCCCTTTCCGGCACCGAGTACAAGAAGCTCAACGGCGGCGCCATTCCGCGTGCCTTCAACGGCAAGCGCATGACCACGTCGTTCTGGATCTACATCCACGACCTGGACCGCTACAAGGGCACGTACCGCCACATCTGGCATCGTGGCGACAAGGACGTCGCGGGCGCCTCGCCCCTCGTGTTCCTCGACCGCAACACCAACAAGCTGCACGTGCGCTTCGAGAAGATCAGCGGTACCACCACTGGCCTGAGCATGGTGAAGCCTTACGACGACACGTTTGACCAGAGCGTCATGAAGGTCGCAACGCCTACGGTTTTTAAAGGCAAGATCACCGACGCGGCCCTGGCCAACGAGCTCGACCTAGTGGAGCACGGCATCACGATCGACTACATCCCGCTACAACGCTGGGTGCACGTCGCGGTCGTGGTGAACGAGGAGGTCAACGGCGGCATCATCTACGGCTACGTCGACGGCGAGCTTGTCAAGCAGCTGGTGAGCGGCCGCGTGGTGACCAAGGAGACGGTGCCCGTTCTAGGCAAGTTCCAAGTCACCCCCGCCCAGACAACCGATGAGACCATCTACACCAAGGTCACCAAGACCCGCACATACACGGACCTCAACCTCGACAAGGTCGGCGATATCTATACCGGTGGCAGTGCGCTTGAGAGCGTCGGTCCGGGCTTCAGCGGTCTCGTCGCCGGCATACAATTTACCAATCACGACCTGAGCGCCAAGGAGGTCTACGAGGTCTACGCTCGCGGCCCGGTTGACAATATGGCGGCCAAGCTGGGTTTGCCGGCGTATGGTGTGCGGTCGCCGGTGTACCGCATTTAAGGGAATGATCATGTGTTGGGTATAAGTAAGAATGGACGCCAACGCAAACACGGACGCAAAAGCAAAAAAGATATACGAACGTAATCCTGATACGGGCGTCATTCGCTGGCGATACGTACATGAAAAAATGAGCAGCTTTACGTGGCCCATGTACGGCCGCCCCTTAACTCCGATTACCCCCGAAGAAGCCGCTCAAGCTGATGGTTAATCATGGATCGACTAGGAGGATCCTGGGTTACGTACTCGTAAACGTCGAGTTGTAAACTGTGCATCCTGTGCATTGTTTTTTGAGCAACGACGTTGGCACCCACGTCGGCTTCAACACCCACGTCCGCTTTTGCACCCACGTCTACGTCTACGTCCACATCCACCACAAGCCAAAGGTCAAAATAGTTCATGAGGCACTCGCGCTCCAGGTCGTCCATGCGGCCTGCCGTGATGTCAAGCGGCAGCATGGGCCGGCCCCGGGTCTGCACCAGCCGCATGGTCCCACCGGCCTCGACCAGGCCATCGATGACGCGACCCTCGCGTTGGTACTCCATCATCACCTTGCGCACCCGCTCCGCATGCTTCCGGTGCCGAAACGCCACGAGGCAGCTCTTGCTCACCGAGGCCCCCTGCAACGTCAGCACCTCTCGATGCACGCAATACAGCGACGTCCGGCTCTGAAAGACATGGGCGATGTCTCGGCCGTTGTGGCGCGGAATGGTGCCGCGGGTCGCAAAGTGCACGCTACCAGGCAGCTGGGCCATGCTTAACTCAAAAGAGGCTACTTTAATTCCCTTTCTCTTTACTTAGAGTATATAGAAGACAAGCCTTTCCCTTTAAACCCACATGGCGGCCATCACGGAAGGCCTCGGGGCATTCGTGCAAATCATCATGGCCGTCGGCATCGTCATGGCCCTCTTCCTCCTGGCCTTCTTCGTGTACAACAAGGAGGCCATCGACGCGGCGGTCGAGAAGCGCACCATCAAGCACGTCACCGATATCTTTCGCGGCATCAAGGACCTCGGCACCGCCAACAACGAGATCTACGACACGTTGACCCGCGACCACCCCACGTTCCGCGACATGCCGAGCTCGATCAACCAGGCCGGCGGCGCCGAGTTCACCTATAATTTCTGGATCTACAAGACGGGCCGCAGTGCCGCCGCGGCCTCCGTCACGGCCGGCATCGAGGACATGCTGGCCAGCCACGACGTCGTGCTCTTCATGCGTGGCTCGAATCGCCGTACCAAGTTCGCCAACATGTGCAACGTGACGCCGGCCGCCGCCGACGAGGCCAACAACGTGATGATCAAGTGCCCGCTCGTGAAGCTGCAGGGCGCCAACTGGGATGCGCTCACGGTCGAGCTCAACACCAACGAGGCGGTCAGCGCGGTGCACGAGGCCAGCCGCAACAACTGCGGCAACAACGCGCTCACCAACTGGTCCAAGGCCAACGATCACAAGATCGGCGTGACGGGCCTTTCAGACCCGAACTACGAGGGCAAGTGGTTCATGATCACGATCGTCATTACGGATACGGAGCCGGCCGACCTGCTGCCGCTGCGCAACAAGGTCAAGATCCGCGTCTACATCAACAGCGTGCTCGAGCTGGACCGCTACGTCGACAACTACGTGGGCGAGCGCACGGCCGAGGTGCCGAGCATCCTGCGCCAGAATGCGGGGCCGCTGTATGTGGCGCCGCAGTTTGCAGCTGCGACCGCCACGTCGCCTGCCAAGGCCTTTGACGGTACCTACACGGTCCCTTCCAACGACGGCACCGTCAAGCTCTTCATGGCCAACCTGTCGTACCGCAACTACGCGGCCACCCCGGAGGAGGTCAAGGACATCTTCGGCCAAGGCTTCGACAAGAAGGTCGCGCCGGCGGTCAACCAGTCGGACGTCAATACGGACCGATATGGCTCGACGGCGGCGAACAAGAGCGTAACCGATGGCAGCCCGGCTCTGAATGCTTGGTAGCTGCGTAGGGGCTTAAAGGGTTGAGCTACATGGATTACAATGATGTCATTTTTCAAGAATAGGCCCTGCGAATAAGCTGTGCGTATAGATTCAGGGCTTTAATCCGTCGCTTACAAATAGAGTAGGGTCGTCGGCACACGGCACCCACAAAAAACAAAGCAGTCAAGCCAACATGGGTGGCGGCGAGCTCCAACTGATCGCGCCGGCCTCGACAGCCGAAGCTGCCCAGATGGAGTTCATTGTGGGACAGCCTCAGATGAGCTTTTTCAAGTTTGTGTACCGCCGTCACACGAACTTCTCGATGCAGAGCACGCGCGAGTCCTTCTTCAATACGCCTGTTCTCGACCAGTCATCGCGTGGGCGCTTTACATGCACGTTCAGTGGCCGACGGGCCGACGCGTTGAAGGAGATCTACCTCTGCTACACCTTACCACCTGTGTATTCAGATGATGTATTTCGTTTCCAATGGGTCCAGAGGGTATGTAATTACATCATCTATCGCACCTCGATCACGCTCGACAATGGTCGCAGCATCGACGACCAATACGGCGAGTGGATGGACGTCTGGAACGAGCTCACGCTCTCCGAGAACAAGAAGGGCCTCTACGATCGCATGACCGGCAATGACCCGCTGTGGACGCAGCCGACGGACCCGAAACCGCGCGTGTTCATCAAGAACAACCGCCTGACGTACCGGTACTACCCGGTCGGGGCCGCAGGAAAGCCGTCGATCCCGGGGCGCCGCTTCATCGTGCCGCTGCCCTTTTGGTTCACCAAGAACCCTGCGCTGGTGCTGCCCCTGTGTGCCCTTCAGCTGCAGACGCTGAACATCACGGTCGAGACCCGTGCCCTGGACGAGCTCTACCAGCTGTACGACATCTACAGCGGCGAGTACATGGGCCGGCGAGCCTGGAACGAGAGCCACCCGAGCCGCGCGGGCGTCGACACGTCCATCGGGCGCTTCCTGTCGCCGGACGGCACCACGGGCGGCCAGACGCAAATCGCCCTCGATGCCTACCTGGAGTGCCAGTACATCTTCCTCGACCGGGACGAGCGCACGGCCATGACCTTTGCACACCATCAGATGCTGGTGGAGCAGGTCTTCCGGTTCGAGAAGGGCGGCATCAAAAACAACGAGATCATCAACCTGACGCTGAACAATCCGGTGAAAGAGTTCATATGGTTCTTCCGGCGTGCCGATGCCGCGGAGCGCAACGACTGGACGACGTTTACGGAGAAGAGCGGCAGCGGCATCCTGTCGACGGCCAAGCTGGTCTGGAACAAGAACTACGAGCGCCTAGAGGACAAGCCGGCGGAGTTCTTCGAGTACATGCAGACCTTTCAGCACCATTCGGGGTCGCCGCGCCCGGGCATCTACACGTACTCGTTTGCACTGTACCCGGAGAAGTGGCAGCCAAGCGGCGCGTACAACACAGCCATCATCACGGCGAACCAGTTGGCGATCACGGTCAACCCGCCGCCGTCTGAGGATGTTGAGTATGAGTGTGTTGTTTATGCACTGTGTTACAATGTGTTTGAGGCGATGGCGGGTATTGGGGGGCTCAAATTTACACCGTAACGAAGTTGACATGCCGTGCCCCGCCGGGGGTGCGTCCCCGTGCGCCGCCGGGGGTGCGTCCCCGTACGCCGCCGGGGGTGCGTCCCCGTGCGCCGCATCGCTCGCGCGTGATTTCTGTTCGCTTCGCGGGGCCTGCCGGGTTACTTCATGTATTGTCGGGCTTGACGTGGATTGTCGGGCTTGACGTGGTAGGTCGGGCTTGACCGGGATTGTCGGGCTTGACGTGGATTGTCGGGCTTGACGTGGATTGTCGGGCTTGACCGGGATTGTCGGGCTTGACGTGGATTGTCGGGCTTGACGTGGATTGTCGGGCTTGACCAGGATTGTCGGGCTTGACG
>Ga0208966_1000010_pt1 | contig 84527 bp, 71 predicted proteins | sample GreLakmeHU45MSRF_FD_187701 | JGI IMG/M metagenome (GOLD analysis project Ga0208966, IMG submission 187701) | Freshwater lentic microbial communities from great Laurentian Lakes, MI, USA - Great Lakes metaG HU45MSRF (SPAdes) | ecosystem: Environmental > Aquatic > Freshwater > Lake | place: Great...
GGACGGAGGCGATGGATTTGGTGGTGGTGGTGGTGGTGGTGGCGGTGGTGGTGGTGGTGGTGGTGGTGGTGGTGGCGGAGGCGGAGGCGGAGGCGGAGGCGGCGACAGCGGCGACAGTGTCGATGGGTCGACTACATAAAAGGTACTTGAGCACGACTCGACACACGTAACCGAGTTGCATGCATATACTTTCCAATGCAATGGCCCCACAGGTGCCATAGGCGCATCTTGTTGTGCCACAGGTGCCAAAGGCGCCAAGTCACAAATCGTGCTGTTCACTAGCACATTGTTTTGAGAGCATACGATTTGAGAGAAGGTGGCATCGGCCGCCACGAGGGTCTTGTAGTAATTAGTGGCAGTAGACGCCGTCCACTCCATGTGCACGGGTGCCCCGACTCTCTGACCGGGCGTGGGCACACTCAAGGTCACTGGCGTCGGTGCGTTCCGATCGAGCAACTGCACCATGGCCTCTTTCGTCACATTCAAAAGCGATTGTACATAGGTACAAGCTGCGTCCGGTACATATCTAATGCGCAATCCTTCATACAATAGGGCACTTCGATACGATGTCGTCAATCCTAATGTGGTGTCTTTCTGAATGCCAATCGTGGCCGTGCTCCCGAAGGATGCCGCGGACCCCATGAGCGTAATGTAGTCCATGTGGATGGTGCCGTTGGCATGCAACGCAGCCTGGAAGGTCCCTAGCGGCACGTTCATGCCGTAGAACCCCATGTTCGTCCACTGGACCACGAATGTGTCATTGGATGCGTATGTGTAAATGCCCCTGCTTTGCAAAATGAGATCGGTCCAAAAGGGCGCAACGAAAGGCTCGGCAATCGCGAACGTAGGAAGGGCATCGTTGCTGTAGGACGTTGAGTAAGACGTCGAAGGCGATCCGAATGACACAATGCCGTTCGTGGATATGCCCACTGCCGATTGATCTTGGCAATAGAAGGGGAAGGTGAAGGTCAAAGGCGCCATTTGTGCTGCATCGTCGCCTTGTAGATCGAGCAGGGTACCGTACAGGTATTGAGTTGCGCATGGTGCAATAAACGGAAGCCAAGCCAAGGCGATGGCAAAGTAGGCAAGGGCATAGTAGGCCCCGTGTATGACCCTCACTTTCCAGCGCGTGCTCAGCATTGCTCCCGTTCTCCTTACTTCAAGGTCAGAGGTTAACAGGTTGCTTGCGTAGCCGTTCAACGATCTCAAGATCAGAGGGCTGGGCTACATTTGCGCCCCGATGCATGGAGACCATGTGCACCGATTGGAACAGCTCGAGCCACCAGGCCTCGGTCTTGGCGTGAAGGGCTTGAATGGCGGGCTTTGAGAGCTTGGCGCCGTTTGAAACCAAAGTGACCATGTGCGTGAAGGTCTTGTTGGGAATGACGGGGTTCTGAAGAGCCTCTTCGCGATCGACATTGACGCGATCGGCATTGGCGCGATCAACATTGACGCGATCGGCATGTGAAAGGGCAAGGGCAACTTGCTCTTTCAGATACCGATGTAGCGCGCTTCGAATGGCGTCGTATAGGTTGGTGCTTACATGGCGGATGCCAGCGGCCTTGGCCATGCGCTGGATCATGGGGCGCTTAACACGACCAAAGATGTGGGAGGAGCAATCGGTATCGGCTTCATTGCACTTGGCCTCGGCCTCGGCCTCGGTTAGCACTTGGTTTACTTCAGGTGCTTCGGACATGGGTGGTACAGGACCTAACAACGGAACTGCCTTATATCAAGAAACATATAGACGAATGGGAAACGCAAACGAGCGAAAAAGAACCGCAAGTGATGAGTAAGGAGGCAGGCTAGGAGTGCAATGAGCGCAACAACCGACCAACTCATAGGAAAGCTTCCATGGTGGATGGAGCAGATCATGGGTGGGGTTGGATTAAGCAGGACTGCAGGCCCTACGGGCACAAAGCGTAACACCTCGACCCCAATGCAAGCGCTGCCCCCACTTCCACCACCGGCCCCCGAGCCAACGACGACCTTGCGTATCACACGGCCCGACACAGGCGCCATCATCTCAGTGACCTTCATGTCGCCCGAGGACACAGCAGCCTTTATACAAGACGATGCCGACGGGTACGCGGCGGGCCTTACGGACCTCGACCTGATCGCGCGGCAGAGTGCGAATGCGAAGAACTACAAGGACCGGGCGGCCCAATCGGCGACCTCGGTCTCGTTGACCCCCGAGCAACGGGACGCTGTGATCCAAGCGGCCTTGCGAGCCGATGCCTTTTACATGTCGTGCATTCAAGAGCCCTTTAACGGCCGCCTGATCGCCGCTATTCCATGGGTCTTTGCATTAACGAGTGGAACGAGCTACGAGGGCGGGCTGCCGCACACTCGGTCCAACATCATCTTTCTGAGCACGGACATCTTGAGCACAAGCAAGGAGGATCTCGCAGGCACGCTGGTCCATGAGAAGGTCCACATCTACCAACGCCAGAACCCGGAGGCCATGTCCGAGTGGATGGGCAACAAGTTCTACGAGCCCTTCTCGAAGGTCAAGGAACGGCCCTTCAGTAGCGATGTGCGCAGCAACCCCGACATGAACGACTGGTTTTACGCCAAGTGCAAGGAGCCGTCGCCGATATCAATGCCGGACAGCACGGCCGAGAGCCACGAGCTGCGCCCGAGGCAAGCATGGATCTTGGACAACTGCGAGGCCATGGGGGCCTATTACGAGGGCGAGGCCAAGGATCCGGAGGGGAACATGGTGCCGTCCAATCCCGAAAAAATAACGGATGTGCGCAAGGGAACGGACGGTCCCAATGAGCACCCTTACGAGGCGATGGCTTATGAGGTGGCGGGGCGGTTTGGGAAGTGGGTTAGCGGGAATGGGTGTTGAGGGCAATATTGAATTAAAATGCAGGTTCAATTTAAGGCTTGCCAAGATGAGTAGTTCATTGTTTGACCTAAAGTCAGGTAATGTATACATGAATGGTAATGTTGGAATTGGCACTACCTCACCAACGGCTGCATTTGAGGTAAATGGAGTCATCAAGAGTACAGTCTATAAAAATAGATGGATGCCCCCTGTCTCCAAAATGTTTTCTATGTCGGGAGGCACGGCATCCTATCTTGATGTTAGCACAGGAAACACAAGCGCAAAGGGTTTTTATGGCGGTTTTACTGACGGGCGATACGCATATCTTGTTCCTTATTATAACGGAAGCGTTCAACACGGCATATTTACACGTGTAGACCTGCAAAATTTCACCTCAACGGGTGTGACATATTTAGATGTGTCAACCGCCGGCAACACGGGAGCGAAGGGGTTTGTCGGAGGTTTTACTGATGGGCGCTATGCTTATCTTGTTCCTAACTACAATACAGCCGAACATGGTATATTTACCCGCGTAGACCTCAAAAATTTCACCACAACAGGTGTAACCTATTTAGATGTGTCAACCGCGGGAAACACTGGCGCGAAGGGGCTTCGCGGCGGTTTTACGGATGGCCGTTATGCTTACCTAGTCCCTTGTTACAATGGTGTTGGTTATAATGGTATTTTAACCCGCGTAGACCTTCTTAACTTTACAATAACGGGTGTTACTTATCTGGATGTGTCAACCGCAGGAAACACAGGTGCAACTGGATTTGAAGGTGGTTTTACAGATGGAAAATATGCTTATCTAGTCCCTTCTTATAACAATACTCCTAACGGGCTATTAACCCGTGTTAATTTGGCAGACTTCACTAAAACAGGGGTCACATATTTGGATGTGTCAACTGCGGGGAACACTAATGCCAAGGCGTTTGGAAGTGGTTTTACAGATGGGCGCTATGGCTATCTCGTTGCGGGGGGGTATGCGACGGCTCTTGGAATAAGTGCAAGGGTAGACCTTCAAAACTTTACGATATCAGGTGTTTCTTACTTGGATGTATCTGAAGCAGGAAACACTGGTGCGAAGGGATTTATAGGTGGGTTCACCGATGGATATTTTGGCTATTTTGTTCCATATGCCAACGGAACTAACAGTTTATTTACCCGCATAGACTTAAACAACTATACGACGAGCGGTGTTTCCTATCTGGATGTATCAACCGCAGGAAACACTGGTGCGAAGGGATTTCGTGGTGGGTTTACCGATGGACGTTATGCTTATCTCGTCCCAATGTGGAATGGGTCGGTAAATCACGGAATATTAACACGTGTCCTCATAGCTGATGTGTTTCAACAAGGCTTTTAATAATCTAATAGATCTAATAATAGATTGGTAGAGAGGTTGCTTGCGATGTCAGTAGCTTTCGTGGATTTGACAACCGGTGCAATTCACTCTGTTCACACATCATCTCAAGACCCGATGAACCGGTTTCTCATAAAGGAACCTGCAACACCCATTGGATGTATTAATGTTTCAATTCCTCTCTCAATTGTTTGTATGGACGCGATAAAAGCGGTGTCTATCTCAGACTACCCTGGTTTCGAAATAGTAGATGATGAAGATAAGCTAGCCATAATACGTATTCAGAATCTTCCCTACATTCGTGAAACACGCACCCAACTGTTAACGATTTGCGATTGGCGAGTTATGCCTGATGCGGTTCTAACTCCCGAACAACGAAGTAAGTGGGTGGCATACCGTCAAGCACTACGCGACTTTCCAGAAACAAACGGTGTTATCAACCAAGTTTGGCCCACAATGCCATAAAGCAACGATGCCGTCAACTATCAACTCAATGTTGTAACATTTTTTTATCCATAGACTTCTAAGGAGCACAATAATGTCCATGTTTAAGGTTGATCTCAAGTCTGGTGACATATTTATCCAAGGCAATGTTGGAATTGGCACTACCGCACCAACAAGTGCATTCGAGGTCAATGGAATCATCAAGGGTACAGTCTATAAAAATATTTGGATGCCACGTGTCTCCAAATTGTTTTCTATGTCGGGAGGCACAGCATCCTACCTTGATGTAGGTGTGACTAACACCAGTGCTAAAGGTTTTCAAGGTGGATTTAGTGACGGACGGTATGCATACCTGATACCAAGATACAATGGAGCATATCATGGTATACTTACCCGCGTAGATATCAACAACTACACGACTGCAGGCGTTACATACCTTGATGTTAGCACAGGAGGGCAAGTATCAGCCAAGGGCTTTTCTGGCGGATTTACAGATGGGCGCTACGCATATCTTGTACCTATTAATAATGGCATTGTTGCTCGTGTCGACCTTAACAGTTTCAACACGGCGGGTATATCCTACATTAATGTAAGCGCGGCAGGAAACGCTAACGCAAATGGTTTTATGGGCGGATTCACTGACGGGCGCTACGCATATCTTGTGCCATATATGAATATTTTATTGGAATGGCATGGAATAGTAACACGCATAGACCTTCGTAATTTTACAACTTCTGGAGTGTCTTATCTTGATGTAAGCATTGGACATGCTGGAGCAATTGGATTTCAAGGTGGTTTCACCGATGGGAGTTATGCCTATCTCGTTCCTAATTATACAAATAGTCCCATAAATGCGGGGGGTATCTTCACTCGTATTGACTTGAGTAACTTTACAGCTTCTGGCATATCTTATGTTAACGTAACCACCGGAAACGCACTCGCTAGATACTTTGCAGGAGGATTCACAGACGGGTCTTATGCATATCTTGTACCAAGTAATAATGCAGCTGGTTATGTATGTACCCGTGTGGACCTCAATAACTTTACTACGTCTGGTGTTTCATACGTTTCAACCAATATAGGCAACTCCTTGTCCGCAGGGTTTTGTGGAGGATTCACTGACGGACAATATGCTTACCTTGCACCGTGGAATAATGGTTCTGGAAACTACGGTATACTTACACGCATAGACCTCAGCAATTTTACGACTTCGGGCGTATCCTATTTAGATGTTAGCACTGTTGGTAATACCGGAGCTAAGGGATTTTTTGGTGCATTCAGTGATGGTCGTTATGCATACCTTGTGCCTTACTACAATGGAGTATATCATGGCATACTAACGCGAGTTCTTATCGCTGACGTATTCCCCCAAGGTTATTGAATCTACGAAGAATAACTACTTAAGGACAACTCGCTCATTTTTCATATAGTGATCTTCCATCATCACAATGGACACCCAACCCACCCCCAAGCCCGCCACAGGCCTTCTCCTCGAGATCAAGACCGTTCAGTCCTCCACCGTCAAGCAGGTGATCGATGCCCTCAAGGAGATCCTCATGGACGTGAACCTTGAGTTCGACGAGACCGGTATGCGCATCGTGGCCCTCGATACCACCCACGCCGTCCTGGTGCACCTGAAGCTCGACGCCGACAAGTTCGAGACGTACACCTGCGAGAAGAAGCTGTACGTGGGCATCAACATCCTAAAGCTGCACATGCTGATCAAGACCATCACCAACAACGACCTCCTCACGCTGTACGTCGAGGCCGACGACCCTAACTCGCTCGGCATCCGCATCGACAACCCCGACAAAGGCGTGCGCACCTCGTACAAGCTGAGCATGCTGGACATCAACGTTGTAAACATTCAGATCCCGCCCGCCGAGTTCGAGACCATCGTGACCATGCCGTCCATGGACTTCCAGAAGATCATTCGCGACATGCACAACCTGGCCGACTTCATCGAGCTGCGCAACGTGGAGAATGAGCTGCGCTTTTCGTGCAAGGGCGACTTTTGCACCCAGGACACCATCCTAAGCCTGGACCGCGCCGCCAACATGACCATCGTCCGCGACGCCGAGCGGCCCCACGAGATCATCCAGGGCGTCTTCAACCTCAAGTACCTGAGCACCTTCACTAAGTGCACCAACCTGAGCAACGTCGTCGAGATCTACCTCAAGAACTCGTTCCCGCTGTGCCTCGTGTACAGCGTGTCGTCGCTCGGGACCATCCGGCTGTTCTTGGCGCCGCATGACACCTCGGGTACGGCTTGAGCTTACCGATTCTGCCACACATTCCTACTCCTTTTTCGTATGTACGTCTTGACCCAGCGAGACAATTAAGCAAAAACAATAAAACCCACACTCAAGCCACCTCAGAGAACGGCCGGAACATGATCTTCGTATACGCCGGGTGCTCCATGGTATACAGCAACGGGTCCCCTAGCTCCTTGTGTTCCACCCAGAGGCGTAGGATGCAGAAGCTCCGCTTCGGCGAGATGGATACGCCACATATGCGGTTCCATGCAATGGGCAGTCCGTTGACCTTGGCGCCCGGTGCAAACATGCTCTCCCCAAGGGCCGAGCAGCTCAAGCGCTTCCAAAACTCTGGTACCTCGCTCTTGGTCACTTTGAACGAAAAGCACCCGCCATTCGCATTGTGCTCGTCCTCCCAGATCGGCAAGATGTGCTCGCGCATCAGGAAGAACATGCCGTTGCACCAATAGGCCTTGAGGGCCTCGTGCAGATCTGCCGCCTCCTGAACGGTGCTCACGGTCGCCAACGGCACATAGCTCTCGATCTCCCACAGGTCGTTGTCGGGGTCGTGAAAGTAGAGCGTCCATGTGTCGTTGAGAAAGGCATCGGTGCCGCGTTCGCTTTCTTCAATACCTTCGATGCCTTCGGTTCCCACAATGCCGTTAGTAGGCTCCATACTCTCCAACACCTATCTGTCACCACCGCCCTTAAATAGCGGTCAGATTGTTCCATAGCGTCCCAAGCGCAGCAGGGTCAAACGCACGGCGGGCATGCACCATGGCGCGCTCACGTTGCGCCGCCTTCACATCAGGGCGCTCCTCGAGCCATCGGATCTTGGCAACGATGCCGTCCACTACGGCCGGCGACGTCAGCTCAAGGCAATGTTGGTAGCACGCTTGCGCAAGGTTGCCCGGGACCACGAAGCCGGCCGGCCAATCGAGCCACACCACCGCGTCGCCGTACAGCTCCTTCAATGCACCGAATGGAAACGCCAGGACAATGACGCCCATGGCACATGCCTCGGCCACGACACACGCAAAGGTATCCTTGTGGACAGATCCGTTGGGGAGGACGCTCGGGTACACAAAGTACTCGGTCTGTGACAGCGTCCTCAAAAGCGTCCGCTTGTCTGTGGAGCCATGGCAACACACGGCATCACTGTTGGGCCGGTTGCCCCAATAGTCGTACATGTGGAAGGCGCCGCCCTCCGCCGCCGTGTGCCACCCTAGCGCTTCAAAGGCCGCCGCAGCCAGGTGGCCACCGCGCTCCCATACGGCATGGAAGACCATGGTCTTGGGAATGCGCGACCGTGCCTCGGTATCTACCACGTCAACCACGTCCCGCATGAGTCCATTCGGAATGACGACATCTACAACATCGTACCGGTGCCGACCTGCTTCATTGTTCGTCTTGATTGCCGTCCCTGTTTCTAGGCGCTGGATCTCCCCACGGGACCATTCGGACAAGGCAATGATAACAACCTTGCTTACACTGCATGCGTTGGCGAACCTGGCTACGGCAGCAGGGGCATCGACGGCCCAGTGTTGGCAGAGCAGCCAAATGGCCTTGACGCTTGTACGGTCGATCGGTAGGCTCTCGAAGTCGCGGTACCACGAGCATACGCATAGGATGTCGTAGGCCTGCTGCGCACCCCTTAGGCTCAGGTCCGTGAAGGTCACGCCCCGGGTCACCGTGCCCGGCTTCGTGAAGATGCCAGCAATGCAGCACGTATGCCCATGAAGTGCGAGCTGCTCGGCCGCAATGATGATGCTCTGATCCGTGCCCGACACACCGACGCCGCCCGTGCGTATGCTTTCACTGTCCATGATGCCATTGCGGCGGTCATTGTAGGTGATCACAAAGAGGATGCGTGCCATTGCTGCCTTTCTCATTACATTGGTTTTCTTCGAGGTGCATTGACCGCGATTGAAGTGCAAAAAGAACCAAACTCCCACTCATTACCCAAACATTATCCAAACACTACCCAAACATTATCCAAAGACATAAGCCACCTTCTCGCAAGCCAGCGCCAGCCGACTAAATCGCGTCAGCTCCCGCAATCGCGCACATTCCGTCTCGTCGCATTGCTCCGCCGCGGCCTCGAGCTTCTCCTCGAGCGTGTGGCATAGATCGAGCGATTGCTTCCAGAGCCGCAGCGTCCCCGGGTCGGTGATCTTGAAGCACATACCACAACGTGTAATGGCGTCCTCGCATTCGCGGCTCAGGTAATCGAGGGCCGTTTCGGCCCCCGTGACCGTCAAGACCGACTTGTTGTAGAGGCGGGTCCTCGGGTACTCCTTGGTCTCGGCCCACAGTGTCGTGGGCTCCGGCCCTGACCCGGCCACTAAGTGCGTCGCCGTCGTGCTCAGCACATACTTGCCACCCTTCCCCTTCTGGCACTCAACATTGACCGTAACAACCACGGGCGGATCGAGAGGCACCGCATTCGCCACGGCCACAGGCATCGGCAAGGCCGTCGGTGGGCCATGCATGCTCTTCTTTTTCAGGCCCCGCTTCCTGTCGTCGGCCAGCGTCACCTCTTGCAGCCGGCTCACGTAGCTCTCGAACAAGATGTCTTCGACACACCGTGTGCGCAAGGTCGTGATGCGGTCCTTGATCTTGCGCGGGTGGCCACCATAGATGCCGTGCGTCTCGAGCTCGACGGCCCGCTCTTGCCAGTAGCCGGGTGCAAACTTGTAGTCTGGCAGCTTTTCGACGCACAAGGCGAAGATCTGGCTCACGGGCTTCAGGATCTGATTGGTGATGTAGTGCCGATAGTCCGGTGTTAGCCCGTGCTCCCGAATGTAGTCGGGGTTCTCAATGCGATCGCCTTGCAAATGCACCTCAGTCCCGGGAGGCGGCACGAAGTAGACGTAGGGCACGCGGTCGTTGGCGGCCGGCTTGTTGCCGGCGTCGCGCTCGCCCATGCGGTCTGCGAGCACCTTGTGGGCAATCTGCAACGGGTTCTTGTAGGATCCCCGGAGCGTCTTGCTGATGATGAGCTCCTCGAGGGGTGCATGGCCGCTCACAAGGCGCTCAAGCTGCTCCTTCAGAAAGGTCACCGCGGCCCCGAGGTCGTGATCGTTCAAGATGCGGTCCAAGATGCCACCATAGATGATCTTGACGATGGGTGCGTAGTCGCGGCGCTTCAAGGCAATGCCCATGCTCTTTTGCTTTGGCTTCTTGTTGGCATCGTCCTCATAGAGGTTGCCCACATAGCGCTTCTTGCTGAACAGAATGAAGGGGTACATGGTCTTTTCGTATTCGAGGGATTGGGGCGGCGGCATGATGCGTTTGATTTCGCGAGAGGCACGCTGGCCGGCTGCAATTGCGAGGGGGAGGGCTTCTTTGCCGGAAAGTGGCTTACCTTTGTCGTCTTGAATTGGAAACTTTATAAAAATAGAATCGGTATTGAATAATACGATCGACCCGACGCCACCGTTGAACTTCCCTTCCGTCGTTTCAATGTCGTACACGAACTGTCCTTCGGCCACATCGGGCAGGTCTTGGATCTTCATGACCTTGTTTCCCTTGTCGTGAAAGTATTGTTCGTCCACAATGTCCCCTATAAAGTAAATGTTCTCCTTCTCTGGCCGTATGTTGACACGCATACGCTTGCGACCTAGCGACTTTAGAATGTAGTAAAGACCCATTGCACCAATCTTGCCCTTGCACGCAAAGTTGGCGCGACCTTGTGCAAGATGCTTTTTGCACCCATCGGCAGTCAGGTACCCCTCGAGAAACCACTCCTTGACTTCCTTGGTTGCATTCAAGATCATGCGCGGCACTTTCTTGTACTTGTCTTTGTCGTAGAAGAGAGGCCGGTATTTCTGGACCATGTACTCGAGCGATCCGACAGGGACCAACTTGTACACATGTGACGATTCCATGGTGTCCAATATCTTGAAAGTCACCACCTCGCTCGGCTCCACCATCTTGAGGTAGTCCATCGTCCGATGTAGATAGTCGAGGTTCGAGTTGTTGACAGCCCATGAGCACTTAGCTCCATAGGTAGTGTCGTACTTTCCACAACTCCCATCTCCAAAGAAGATGCCCATGACCCACGCCTCCTCTTTGGTAAGCACGCGGCTCGGTACGTCGTAATAGAGAACCTTGCGATTGACCGAGCCATTGAACGGCTTGCCAAGCCGTTCACATGCCATTTTCTTCACACAAATCTTGCATGTGTTGGTGCGCTCGCCCTTATTATCATAATAGAACATGTTGCATAGACGTTCGACTTCACACTTGCGACACGTCTTGGTGTCATCTTCAAACTCGTACGTCACGTCCTCCAGCCTACTTTTCTTGAGGTATCGCGGCATCATGAACATCTTTTCAACGAACTCGCAAGGGTAGCTGTGCAGAATGTCGGTCTCGCCAATGACACACTCCGTCGGCTTGATCTTGGTTCCGTTCAGCGCCACAATCGAGTGATCCTCCGTGACGTCCACGCACCCTTGGAACGTGTTGACGCGATACATCTTCTTGTTCACCTTGTGCCGGATCACACGCACGACGTCCGCCCACTTTCCATTTGCCCACACTTGACCGTCGAACTTGGCCTGACTCTTCTCGGTACGCTCCGGATCCCATGGCCTGAAGTTGTCATAGTCGATCCACGCGTCGGACATCGTCTCCATCGTCTTAATCTCGACCAAGCCCGTGCTCTTGTCCCTTACCATGACGGACGTGTCTCCGGTGACCGAGTCGCCATAGATCACCTCAGCACCGTATTCGTCCTCCACGAACTTCTTGCCCATCATGATGCGCTCACGTCCCGTCGCCGTCGTGCACGCAGCAATGTCCTTCCAGTAGACCTGCGACGTCCGCGACCCGATCTGACCGTACAGCGAGTTGGCCGTCACTTTGTACGCCAGCTGCATCGCGTCAAGCACGGCCTGCTCGAAGCTCGAGTACGTCGGCGTCACGTTCACCACGTCGGCCGCGTCGACGTGCTTCGTGGCACCGAGGTCCACGTCGAACAACTTCATGTCGCCGTTGTCGCATCGCTTCGCCAAGCCCGCATACTTCACGCCGCTTACAACCTCCACCGTCTCATACTCGATCTTCTTCTTCGTCTTCTTTCGCATGGCAATGAGGTCCATGAGAATCTCCGGAATAATGCCCTTTCGCGGATTGCCGTCTGCGTCGGGCGGCAGCTGCGCAAAGGTGCACGACTGCGACCCTACTTTTGTCTTCTTGTCGCCGACGCCCTCGAACAGGTCATACGTCACAGTTGTGAACGTCGCGCCCGCCTCCTTGCCGATCTCGACGTACTCCGGGTCCACCACGAAGCAATCGTGCGACAGGTTCCGCTCAATCATCGAACTCGGGTACAGCGACGAGTAGTCGAGGACTGTGATCGGCGTGTCGAGGTAAATGCCCTCCTTGGGCTCGAGCACAATGGCGCCCTCGTAGCCCACGCCGTTGTCGACCTCCTCGATCTCGATGCCGAAGGGCCGCGGCTCGTGGATGACCGGTATGATGGTCTTCTTCTCGCGGCACTTCTTGGCCACGAGCGAGAAGATCTTGATGCCCTGCCCTCGCAGAAACAGATACGACAGTGGCACCGAGCACACGTTGCCCATGCCGATGTTGTTCTCTAGGACCTTGAGCTTGTGCAGCAGCCGGTTCACCAGGGCGCAATCTTGCAAACAGTAGCGCGCAATCTCGGCACGATCGGCCGACGTCCCACCAAACTTCTCGAAGATCTCGCGCGGCTTCAGGTCGGCCTTGTTGTCGCCCAGGAAGATGGACGCCACGCTGTCGAGCTTGTAGGAGTCGAGCTTGTGGTCGCGCTGCATGACCTTCAGCAGGTCCACGCTGACCACGCCATCGATCGGGAAGTACCGGAGCAAGTTGTCACCGAGGGCCGACGACGACAGCTTCTGCTCGCGAATGCGGTTGAAGCACCGCTGCGTGAAGCGCCCCATGCTTTCGCCGAAGGTCCCGGCCAGACCCAGCTCGTGGGCCCGCTTCCACATGTAGTCCATGTCGAACCCAAAGATGTTGTAGCCAATCAGGATGTCGGGGTCGATCTCGCCGAGCGTCGCCTTCCAGCCTTGCAGCATGCCGGCCTCCGTGTCGTACACGTCGACGTCGGCACCCTCGATGGCATCGCACGTCCCGAGCGTCGCAATGTGCCTATAGATGATTTCGTCGCTCCCATACCGATGGACCGTCGTGCCGATCTGGATGACGAGATCACCCTGAAGCGGCGCGGTCGCAAAGGCTCCGGTCCACTCGACGCCACTGCGTCGCTCCTTGGCCACGCCCAGCAAGGCCACGACCTCATTCTCGAGGCGCGTCCGTTGCTGCGACACGGTGCCGAGCTTGCGCTTTTCGGCCGGGTCCATTACAGGGTCAATAGCGTCCGCAGGTCCCGCGTCGCCACCTTCCTCTTCCGCATCGTTACACGCATCCCAATCGGCCGCAAAGCCCGCCGCCTTCGACAGGGCCGCCACTACCCCAGGTGCCACGCCCGCAATGGCGCCCTCGAGCCACGTCGGGTCCGGACGCGTCTTGGTGTAGACGCGATTGATCTCGGCCCCCTTGGGCGTGATCATGCCCGTCTTGAACGCCGCCGTCAGCCACTCCACAACCTCCTCGAGCCGCGCATGCCCCTCGACCACAGCGGCGCTGACCAGATCCTGTGCCAGCTTCTTGTAGTCCTTGATGGCGAGCGGGAAGTCGCCATGGCTACTGCTGCACTCTATATCAAAGGAGGCCACAAGGAGCGGCGCGATCTTGTTCAGGTTCACAGGGAACACCTTCTTCCACGGCACCGACACGACGTACTGTGTCCGAGCGACGTCGCCGCCCTCAACGACGTATGCGTTGGCCGGAAGCCGCACCCAGCCGCAGGGCGCAATGTTGCGCTCGTGAATGAAGCGCAGGAAGGGATCGAGGTGGCTCTCGTACGGCCGGTAGCCCGTCTTGAGGATCCACTGATCGCCGAAGTACTTGCGCAGCGACGAGAAGGCCGCCAGCGACTTGACCGTGATCTTGGCGAACGGGAACATGGTCTCGGCCGTGTAGCCATAGAACTCGCGGCGCTTCACCAAGGTCACCGACACCAAGTGGTCTTTCAGGCGCCACGGCAGGATGCGGGACTCGAAAGACCGCGGCACCCATTTGCGCTTCGGAATGTCCCAGGTCAGGGCGCTCGTCTTGCCCTCCTTCAGTTTGGCACCGAGGGCCGTCACACTCCTCTGGATCTCAGAGTCGGCCTTGCCCTTCCACATCGCCTTCGGCAACTGCACATAGAAGTACGGCTGGAAGTCGGTCACGCGACACGTCACGCTGTGTCCCTTCTCGGTCACTCCGAACATCACGACCTCAAACTCGGGAGGCGGCGCAACGTCCTCGCCTTGGCCCCCGCCCCCACCGTACGACCGCGGTATGTCGTAATCCGCCTCTGGCACATACCAGTCGGTCACTTGGAACACGAGGTCATACTTGGGTGTAGGGGCACGCCTAAGGGCAGGTCGCAAAGCGGAGGCCATGGTGGGCACCTCTTGATCCACTCTATCTTACCTCAATATCTCTCAAACCTTTAAGCAGGCGCAGTTGGGCTTCGTTTTTTCGGGCCGCGACCTCTGTTGGGACCCTACGGGTGTGCGACCGTGTGCGAAGCTATGCAAAAATGAGACCGTGACAGTAAGCCAATCGTGAGTTGAGATCATCGTATACTCACCCAATCCCCCTTCAGTAGCTGCAATATTATGTAGCAAGGGGTAACGGAACATAGCACTCAGTAGTCATGGTCGACATCGGCGGCATAGCCGTCTTCGTGGCCGGCGTCACCATGTTGTGGCTTGCCTACGACACGTACTGGTCTGGGGGTCTCGAAGCTGTGAAGAGCAAGGTTAACGGCCACACCTACCAGGTGCGATCGCTGCCGGACCGTCAGGCCGCCGCGGACCTGTTGGCCAACATTGCCGCACAACTGCAGACGCTGGTGAAGCACCTCGAGAAGACGGCCGCCGGCGACGAGCGGACCACGCGGCTTGTAGAGAAGCTCGACGTCGGCAAGATCAGCGAGGGCCCCGAGTCCTCCAAGTACACGAGCTACAGCATCAACAAAGGTGAGCGCATCGTGTTCTGCCTGCGATCCCGGGACGCCGCCAACATGAACGAGATCGTCGACCTCAATACCATGATGTTCGTAGCCCTGCACGAGCTGGCGCACATATGCACGCTCGAGGTCGGTCACGTACCGGTGTTCTGGGCCAACTTCAAGTGGCTGCTACAAGAGTCCATCAACGTGGGGGTCTACCAAGACCGCGACTACAGTCGGGCCCCGCAGGCCTATTGCGGCATAAAAATCACGGACAGCCCCTTGCATGCGAAAGCTTAAAGAAACAACATCCTCTTCAAGTAACCAGGACGCCATGTCAAGTCCGCAGGCAGTTCATGCACAGGCTCCACAGCCCCAGTATATCGATCGTGTCCTCATTCAGAACGGCTATGGGCGCATCATCAATGTACGGACGCAGGCCATTCCATTGCAACGCTCTCGATGTTGGGCCTTTGCTGCCTACGGCCCCCTCTGCATCCTCGGACCCTTCGCATCCTTCGGTTCCGGCCATGTTTGCATTTGACGAGTCGGCTCAGACCTATAGGCGCCGATCGCCCAATCTACCCAAGATCTATACGAACGTTCATGATTATGCATGTCCCATCGAAGACTTAATCGAAATGTACCAAGCTCAGAAGCAAGAGGCTGCAACGGCACACGCAGTCAAGATCGTGCCACAAGCACAACGTGTCATTGTCGGCTTTTCTTGTCCCGATTGAAGAACTCGCTTATTTTTGTCAGGAGTATGTAAAACAACACGCGCATGCGAGGCAGTGGCTTAAGTATGAGTCGTGCGAGTCTTAGTACTAGTAAAGTACTGGCAAACGACAAAACCAGCGAAATAGACCCCCTTTGGGAGCAGGCTATCGCTCACCTAGATAAGGATACCATAACTCAGATAGCAACGCTCATAGATAAACAAAGGCGCCCGGGCGACCTTAAGAACCCTGTTAACCACCCGGCCGTGCAAGATCTTCGTCAATATGTGAACTCCGGAAAGAAAATTGCGAGTACCATGCATGTTTCCGACTATGAGTTGCACATCTATAAACGCGGCCCTGTTATTTCAATGAACATGGGTTCTATAGATAATCCCACGAACACGCTTGTGGACTTCCACTGGAATTGGGAGACCATACCAAATGGTGTGAACGTGTTCAAAGATGTGTGCTCAGAGGATGCGGAGCGCGTGTTTTACGGCGTGATGGCCGTTGTTTTGTCCCATAGAACAACAACGCTTCCCATCGATCTCAATGCAGTCAAAGTCACCTTTTACGTTCCAAGACTCTTCAATAGACACGAAGATAAGGTCGTAAAAATAATGTCTTTGCGGACACGTGTTCGCCAGATTTTCCATAGTAAAAGTGGGCAATCGTCGTTGCAAACGCTTAGAGATAGGGAGACGGACGCCTACGGTGGCGCAACTGTGCACACAGGTCCAAGAGGTGGTAAATATATTCTCAAGGGGAATACGAAGACGTACGTTTAGCCTATCGGGTTTATCCAAAGTCTATGTAAGATTCAAAGTGCTTTACAATTGTTCGTGACAAACCCTTATTGAAGAACGTGCTCCCCACTGAACAAATAACCTAAGCACCAAACACATTCCCCCAAGACCGCTCAAAATAGTGACCTTCCTCAGGGTTGACGTCGTGCGCCACGGTCGCAATGGCCCGCTCGTAAAAGGCACGCGGACGCCTCAAGATCCTGTCATGCGATACATTGAAGATGGCCGCCCATATTACCAATAGACGCCCGGGGAACGGCTCGTGCTTTTCAAAGACGCGACCCCACCAATCGCCGATGCCAATGCCTACGTCCGTTCCGATGCCTCCGTCTACATTGCCGTTCTTCCACGTCGGCGCAAACCATGCTCCAGGCGTCGGTGGGTATAGGCCTGACGGACTCCCAGCCAAAAACTCGCCATACAGCTCACGTGCAGGCCGATGCTCCAAGGGTGCACCTTGCGTGAATAGCGTGTTCTGGGCCATGAAGTCAGTTCCGTCGGTAGAGTCTGTAGCGTAGTAATGTTGCAAGATATGATGCAAGTACGTATGCGACTCACGTCCTACGTTGGGCAATTGGCAAATCGCATGCACATGTACACCATCCGGAATGCACGGCACGTCACCTTTGTAGTACACGTAGATACGTGCATCGGGACGTACCTTGTGCAGCTGTACCAGCCAATCGAGGGGCTCGGGATGGGCATCGGTCGAGTAATGGGCGATAACTACGTTTAGTAGGGCCATAGCAGAGCAAAAATAATCGACTTGCCCGAATCTTCCTTCCCTTGACAGTAAAGTAGAGGACGATCAGCCGTTCATAGACGCAATGGCATCCAAGGTTCCGAACAAGCCCAATGGTCCCAAGGTTCCTAACGGAACGAACAAGCCCATACGTCCGTCGAAGGCCGGGCCGCCGTTGCCGCGTCCACATCGGGGCGATGGCACGTTGCCTCCTACGCCTCCGCTTACGCCCAAGAACAACATTGCGCCCCTACGACGTGCGTACACGATCCACCTGTCCCAGAACCACCAGCCGTACGTGATGCACATCGACCACAACGAGGACCGCGGGGCCACCTCTTCCTCCCACATCGTGACCTTTCGCCGCAAGGACGAGGCCATGGACGTGGCGCGGCTGCTCCAGGCCCATCACAACGTGAGCGCAAAATGGCCGCTTGCGTCGCTGAGCGAGGGCAACGCGTATCAGCTGCTGGCACCGACGGATGCCACGGGTGCCGAGGTCGAGGTCGAGCTACCGCCCAAGCCCATGTTGCTCACGGTCGACCATTGGTTCGACGCGGAGCTCAAGGACTACTGCAATGAGCACTTTCTGCACCAGCTCTGGATCGCCAACAACGAGGTGGAGATCGTCAACTTGCCGGTGGCGCTCAACTTCGCACGTAAGCAGTTCCGGATGCAGATCGGGCCGCAGCCTTAGTTAGTCCTTACAGCCTTTGGCTATGCTCCGCGTACGTCCATCGGCACCTCATTCGCATAGTACAAACAAACAATGTTGAGCACGCTGGTGCGGCCTGGGCGCTGGGCTCGGCCGATGACCTGCTCTACCATTGCGGGGTTCGTGTAATGCAAGAACAGTACATGTGTCGTGTTCTCGAGGTTGAGACCGCAGCCGTCCTTCATCGAGTTGAGGAAGAGCACTTGCACGGCCGGGTCCGTCTTGTACTCGAGCAGCGCCGCCTCATTTTTGGCCATGGTGCCGCCCATCATGGTGCGGTAAAGGATGCCATGACGCTCTAGCACCGGTGCGATCAGGTCGAACATGGTGCCGTCGTCGCTAAAGAAGATCCACTTGGAAGGGGTGTTGCCTCCGTTTCCCTGAATCATGCCGCATACGGTCCCGTCGATCACGTCGATCTTGTCACCCCCGGCCCCTGTCGGCACACGTGCCATGTTGGTCTGTACGCACTTGATCTGGCCGGCAATCTTGTTCATGCGCGCCTCATTCTCATTCCAATAGCGATCGATGTCCATCACATTCGCGCCCATCGCCTTGGCCTCCGCCTCCACACCAATCCTGTCCTCGGTCATCCGCTCGAGCTCCTTCGTCTTCTCGACCAGGAACGCATCGGCCAAGCTGCGCACCGTGGTGATCCGGGTCTCCTTGTCCGCCAGAATGGACACCTTAAGACGCTGCACATTGTGGGCATTCAGGTACATCAGAAGCGACGCGCCGAGCAGGCCGCTGAAGAGCGCAATGTCGCCATCGCGGACCTGCAGGATCTTGGTGACCGGCTCCTCGTTCATGAGCTCCTTGGTATCTTGCATGAAGCGTACGTCACAGCGGCACACGAGCCGCCGAATGTCCGGCTTCTCGAGGCCCGAGAGGTCAAAGGCCCCGATGCGCTTGTGCTTCTCCACGTCGAACGACGCCGATATAAACCAGACCTGGTCGCAGCTCGGAATGGTCATGAGCTCTTCCGTCGAGCTGTCGACCTCGTCGATGATGACGCGCCGTGCCCTCAGGGTGCCCGTCAGCCGCTCGGCCAACGTGGACGTCGTGAGCAGCATACGCACGGTGCGCTTGACCTCCGTCGTCGCCGACTCCCACCGATGCAGATGACCGTACTCTTTGATCGACATGCACTTGAAGGTGCCCTGGGGGAAGTAGGCGTCGACGGCGCCGAGCCACTGATGGTGCAGGTTCTCGGGCACGATGACCACGTTCAGGTCCGTCGACGCCGTGGGGCTAAGGGCCATCAGGGCCAGCGCCACGTACGTCTTGCCGCAACCAGGTGGATCGTTCATGATGCCGATGCGGTAGCTCTCGATCGTCGGCTTGTAGTCCTTCGAGTAGCGAATGGCATTGGTCGGCTGCACTTTAACTTGGCTCACAGGGCCGGCCTCGATGCTCATGCACCGATGCAGCATGGCGCGCTGATGGGTCCATAGCGGTACCAGACCATGTGCGGGCGGGGTTGCCAGCGGCGACGTGGCCGTCAGAACATCGCACGAGAGCGGATCCGCGGCGCGTGCCTTCTTCTTGAAGAGCTTGGTGAAGAGGTTGGTCGCCATGTTTGCGAGCGCCGTAATAGTAGCATGTGTGCCATGTCTTTAAGTGCCTTCATGGGCTAAGCGCGTTGTGGTGACCAGACTGACTATGCGCCACACGCGTGTAAAAACAATGCCTGACCACTGATATAGAGGCCTAAGGCTAGTGTAAGCAAGTGTAGGCAAAGCGACTACATCATGGATGCAGAGTCGGCATGGTCTTTGATTGATGCCTATTTCAGTGAACACACATATGCATTCACGCGGCATCACATCGAGAGTTTCCGGCAGTTTCTGCGTCACAACATCCCGCTGACCATCAAGTCCTACAATCCTATTACCATGGTCAAGTTTGATGCGGCAGGTGTGGAGGACTTCAAGGTCGAGGTGTTTGTGGGGGGTGAAGAGGTTGCAAGTAATGGCAACGCTGGCGGCAACGCTGGCGGCAACGCAGGCATACGCGTGGACCGCCCGACCATGCCCGGCCCCGATGGTGCACCCATTCTGCAGCTGCCGTACGAGGCCCGCATTCGGGATCAGACGTATCAAATGAATCTGGTGGCCGACGTGATCGTTCGTTACACGGTGCGCGGCGTAACACAACCGCTCAAGACGCTGCCCGGCGTCATTTTGGGCCGCTTGCCCATCATGCTGCACAGCGACGCTTGCATTCTTCATGGCCAAGGCGTCGACGTGTTGCGCGCCAGCGGCGAGTGCCCCCTCGACCAAGGCGGCTACTTCCTCGTTGACGGCAAAGAGAAGGTCATTATCTCGCAAGAGCAGATGACGGGGAACCGACTCTTCATCGAGCCGAGCCCGAAGGATCCGGACTATTCGTTCAAGGCACGCCTCATATGCACGGGCGAGACCGGCGAGACGGCGCTGTCCCCGCGCATCGTCATGTTCAAGCTCGTGCGCAAGGAGCTCCCCGAGTGGGAAGGCGGAGCCGGCGCTAGAGGCCAAGGCGAAGACGGTGACGAGGACGGTGAAGGCGGGGGAGGCGGCGGTGGCAAAGCATCCAACGACATCGCCACGGCCCTGCGTCCCTTTCGTGGTGCCCTCATGGTCAGTGCGCCCGGCATTGCAGGGGATATGCCTGTGGCCACGCTCTTCCGGGCCCTTGGGGTCGAGAGCGACGAGGCCATTGTGGAGCACATTTTGGGTCATGCCATCAATGCCGAGACGCAAGAGGCCTTCCTGGCATTCCTACGTCCCTCGCTTACACAAGCCGCAGCGTCCAAGCTCTACACGCAAAAGGACGTGTGGGCCAACCTACAACACCGTGTGTACTTCGAGGAGCCCGACTACGTGGCCCACGTCCTATCGAATGATCTGTTCCCGAATATGCTAGGCGAGGCCGCAGGAGATACAGGTGCAGAAGCCGACTGGGCAAGCCTCATGAGCCGCAAGGCCATGTACCTAGGTCACCTTGTACGCGAGATCATGTACGTCGCCCTCGGCATCCGCGAGTCCAGCGACCGCGACGGCTACGCCTTCAAGCGCATCCACGTCTCCGGCATGCTGATGTCGTCGCTGTTTCAAGAGGCCTATGGTAAGGTCCGCGACCTGTGCCGGCGCCTGCTCGACCGCGAGTACCACTACGGCTCTTACAAGAACACGGGCAACGTAACTGACCTCATTCGTGCCGACAATATACACTACTACCTTCCGGCGTCCATCATTACGGATACGTTCAAGCGTTCCCTCAAGGGCGCGTGGGGCTACAGCGAGGAACAGGATCCCGAGCAGGGCTGGGTCCAGGATGTCTCGCGCATCTCGTACCTCGGCTACCTGAGCCACATGCGTCGCGTCAACAACAACCTGGACCCGTCCCTCAAGATCGCCAGTCCGCATCGGCTGCACTCGCAGCAATGGGGCATCATGTGCCCCTTCGAGAGTCCCGATGGTGCGGCCGTGGGCTACCTCAAGAGCTTCGCACTGCTCACGCAGATCTCGTTCGGTACCAACCCGGCCCCGATACGTCGGTGCCTCGAGGACCTCGGGACGTTGCCGCTGCGTAACGTGTCCGTGGCCCTCGACCTACGGGCATGCCGCGTCTTTGTCAATGGCCTCTGGTTTGGTGTGCACCGTGATCCGCCGACGCTCGTACATCGCCTCCGTAGCCTACGTCGCACGGGCCTGATCAACGCGTTCACGTCAGTCACGTGGACCATTGCGGCCAATGAGATACGCGTGCTTACGGAGGCCGGTCGGGCATGTCGGCCCCTGATCAGGGTGGGGCCTGTTGGCAAAGCCTTTAATCAGGCACCGCTATGGACGCCCAACATGCCCGGCTCCTGGTACGACTGGCTTTACGGATCCCTGCTCGAGCCGGCCCTCAAGACCAGAGAGCGCTACTACGACGAGACGTACACGTCACCGCGAGACATTGCGTCCCTGGCCGCCCTATCGGACGAGGCCCTATGGCCAGCCTTGGCCGAGCACGAGGGCGTCATCGAGTTCCTGGACATCGAGGAGGTCAATACGCAGCTGCTGGCCCTTGATGGCGCCGCCGGCATCGGTCCCTTCCACACATACGCCGAGATCCACCCGGCCACCCTGTTGTCCGTGGTCACACAGAACATTCCATTCTCGAACCACAACCAGGCGCCCCGCAACATCTTCCATGCCGCACAGGCCAAGCAGGCCATCGGCCTCTATGCCACCAATTTCAACAAGCGCTTCGACACGGCCTCGTACATCCTACATTACCCGCAGCGGGCCATCATCAATACGCGGGGCGCCCATTACACCCGGGCCGTGGACATGCCCAATGGCGTCAACGTGATTGTGGCCGTGGCGACGTACACGGGCTTCAACCAAGAGGACGGTATCATCCTCAACAAGCATTCGATCGACCGCGGGCTCTTTCAGATCTCGGCCTACAAGACCATGACGGCAAAGGAGGGCGCGCCCAATGACCGGACCGTCGTGCGCTTTGCGAATATTACGGATGAGAATGAAGGCGCGGAAGGCGCACCCCCGATCGGCAACGTGGCCTTTGCGGACTACCGACTGCTCGACAAGGAAGGCCTGGCCAAGGCAGGCTCCAAGATCCCCAAGGGCAAGAAGGCGGCCATTATTGGCATGGTGCAAGAGGTGACCAGTTACGCCGAGGAAACGCGGGGCATTGCCAGTCAACTAGTGAAAAAGAAGACATTGACGAACGTGTCGCGCTACAGCGACGTGCACCACTACGGCGTTGTCGACAAGGTGTCGGTGGTGCACTCTGATTCTACGGAAGCCGATTCATACCGCACGGCCAAGATACGGTTCCGTAAGGTTCGGCGGCCGGAGCTCGGGGACAAGCATTGCCTGACGCCAGATCACGACGTGCTCACGACGCAGGGCTGGGTACCGATCGCCGAGGTCACCCGGGCGCACCGAGTCTGCAGCCTGACCGAGAAGGGCGCCATTTCCTACGTGAACCCAACGGCCCTCTTTGCCTATCAGTGCATCGACGAGCCCATGTACGCCGTTTCAAGCCCGCACGTGGACCTTGTTGTTACGATGAATCATAAGATGTACGTAAAGGTCGGCGGTGCGGGCTCCTTTGGCCTCCACGAGGCTCAGACCCTCGGCAGCCAACAGCAGCGCCTCGTGGCCTACAAGAAGAACGGCATAAATGCATTGCCGCCGGGTCCTGAGGTCGACCCGGCCGACCTGATGCAGGACGGCCTGCCGTCTAAAGTGTGGAACCTGAGCCAAGCGCAATGCCGGGACATTGTGAGTACGTTGCAATGGAAAGCCGGGGAGCTGTCGGCGTCGTCGGTGAAGGAGGCCGACGACTTCCAGCGGCTTGTGCTGCACGCGGGATGGGCCGGTAACCTTGCGGAGACTGTCGATTCCAATGGCGCTTACATTGTAAAGATCATCGAGTCCAATGAGGTTGCCGTCAACGCAAACACGGTCACCACCATCGGCACCACTAAATACACAGGCCAAGTACATTGCCTAGAGGTACCGTCCCACGTCTTCTACGTTCGGCGCAATGGCAAGCCGGTGTGGACGGGCAACAGCTCGCGCCACGGCCAAAAGGGCGTCGTCGGCATGATCTTGCCCCAACAGGACATGCCCTTCACGAAGGACGGCATGGTGCCCGACGTCATCATCAACCCTCACGCCTTTCCGAGCCGTATGACGGTGGGTCATCTGGTCGAGTGTGTCTTTGCGAAGCTGTGCTGCATGGAGGGCATCATGGGCGACGGCACGGTCTTCTTGCCTTTCGATCCCAAGGACGTCCATCGGCGTCTGGAGGGCCACGGCTTCGAGGGCGCCGGCAACGAGGTGCTTTACAATGGCCGCACCGGCGAGCAAATGGCGACCGACATCTTCTTCGGCCCGACGTTCTACATGCGCCTCAAGCACATGGTGGCCGACAAGGTCCACGCGAGGGCCGACGGCCCGATGGATCAGCTCACGCGGCAGCCTACGTCGGGTCGCAGCGCCAACGGCGGCCTTCGCATTGGCGAGATGGAGCGCGACGTGCTGCTGGCACATGGCCTCGCTCAGTTCACGAAGGAAAGCATGATGGAACGTAGCGACAAGTACGCCTATGACGTGTGCCGGACGTGCGGTGTCGTGGCCAAGAGCGGCAACAACAACAGCGAGTGCATGGCGTGTGGTAGCGAGGATTGTGCCAAGGTCGAGACGCCTTATGCCTTCAAGTTGCTGTTGCAAGAGATGCAGGGCATGGGTGTCGAGCTGCGCTTGCAAACGGACTCGCGTAATGCTCCCGAGGACGTGAATGACTTAGAGGATTTGCAAGGCATCGAAGAGGGTGATGAAGAGGATGAGAGTGAGTTTGGGTCTTCGGGTGGCGGCGAGGCCGAGAAAGCTGAAGAGGCCGACCAAGTTGATCCGGTCGATCCGGTCGACCAACCTGACCTAGCCCCGAAAGCCGAAGAAGAAGTAGCCGTTGCAGATGCATCGAATGTACCACAAGCCAATAGCGAAAACATTAGCGAAGATATTAGCGAAGATATTCAACTAGAGGATATTGAGGACTTTGAAAACATCAACGACACCGTGTCTGCTGTCGAAGCCAAACCGACTGCTGCGGCCGCAAGTGCAAGTGCCATGTTTGCAATGACAGGTGCCAAAGAGGCCGCAAAGCTTGAAGACTCGAAGAGCGACTTGAAGAGCGACTCGAAGAGCGACATCAAGGTCATTCGCATTACGGGCGGATGGGGGGAACGCATGGACAGTAAGAATGATAGGGACGATGATAATCAAGATGGTGACGGAGCAAGCAATGCAAAGGCAGCCGCAGAGGAGGCCGCGGTCCGCAATTACTACGCAAGCGGTGGCAAGACGGCGGGCGGAAACAACGTGGATGCGGAGGAGGCCGAGCTGGACCCTGCCTATGCCACGAACGGCTACGGCCGCTCTCCCGTGACCTCGGACGTTGCAAAGCATCTTGCGTACCCCGATATCATCGATCCCAAGAATGGTAACATGATGGCGGGTAATGACTAACGCCGCCTAGCAAAACAAAATACCACGCCTTTGTAGACGTTCGAAGAACAAGAACAACAAGACCGTTCAAAGCAAACCATGGACGGCGAATCGAGCGGCGCCTCGGGCACCTTTGCCGTTGTGATCCTGCTCATTCTGATGCTCGGGCTCGCCGGTGTCATTGTGTACCTCTACATGAGCTTCCGCACGCACAAGGACGACATCGAGAAGGACCTGGCCACGGTCGACACCAAGGTCAAGGTCAACGAGACCAAGATCGTCGACGAGAGCACGAACCGCCTCGGCAACATCAAGTACGTGGTCGACCAGGTCAACGACGTCAATGACTCCATCTGGAACACGTACAACGCCATGGCCTCGTCAAACCAGGTGGCCATTGACAGCCTGGCGTCCTCGAACGTCGCACTGCGGGGCGGCATCGATGCCTACTTCCGCACGTCGGCCCCGACCACCGGCACCAACAGCACCCAGCAAAAGCGCATCTGGGAGCTGACGTCGGCCGTTGACCCGCGCCTCGACATCATCGGCAACGTGACGCTGACGGGCGGCATGACGGCCCTGGACCTCAAGCCCCCTGCATCGGGCGGCGTCGTCAAGGCCGTTCAAGCACGGTTCTGCGGCACCACCAAGGGCGCGCCCTGCATATCGTTCCCCGACGACCAGGGCGACACCTACCTGACGTCGTTCAGCGCCGGCAAGTCCATCATCCTCGACTCGCCCGTCAACGTTAAGGGCGACATGACCCTGACGGGCGCCACTGGGACCACGACGGCTCGCAAGATCACGTCGGCCAACGGCATCCACTTTGACTCGACCATCGGCATCAAGACCGATCCGGCGGCCGACACGGTGCTCAATGTGGGCACCGGCACGGACAGCACTGTAAATGTCCTCAAGGCTGGGAATGTGTCGATCACGAAGGCAGGTGAGATCAAGATCACGAATGCTACGGGTGCCGCAGCGGCTACGATCTCGGTCGGCAGCGACGGCAAGCTCCTGGTCTCAGCGCCCACGGGCATGGAGATCACGGGCGCCCTCAATGTTGTCGGTGCCGCGACCATGAATGGTGTGGCCATTCAGACGGTGGCTGCCCAACAGCAAGCGCAACAGCAAGCGTAATAAAGAGTCCCGACACCCGACAGACCCCTTCTTTTTGTACGAGTACTAATAGAGTGACCACAGGTCTAACAAAAGCAAGCACACCGCCGGCATGGAAGGGGCCACGTGTCCAAGCTCGAGCATATGGGTCGCCATCGGGTGGATCGTACTGCTCGTGCTGCTGGTCGCCCTGCTGTTTCCGACGTCGCTGTTGCGGCAGAAGGAAACCTTTGCGGTGCTCACACGTACGCCAGGTGCCGACATGGCCGAACAGGCACCGTCGGTCTTCTGCGACTTTCAGACCATCTTCGAGGTGTCGGGTGCCGATCACAAAGGGCCGTTCCTGTACCGGTCATGCATGGGCATCAAGGACCCGGCACGTGACTATGAGCAGCGCATGGACGCCTACATCAAGACGCTGGGCTATCTGGTCAACAAGCAGACCTTGCAGACCAACGACATGAAGGACGTCACGGAGCGCGTCTATGCCGCACTTGAGAGCATTCGCGTCACCAATGGTGCGCACCACAAGCTGGAGGGACCCATTTATTGTCTCGTCTTTCAAGCGCCGTACTACAGGGACGAAAGAACAGGCATTCCGGGCGACCACAACGAAATTGCGGTGCAGCCCTTCAACGTCATGGAGTACAACTATTCGAGCAGTGTTGTCTTGAAGAACATGGTCGAGGGCTCGAGTATTCACAGCATGGACGCGCCCGCGCCTGGCCTATTTTATATGGTATACCTTTTGTGCCCCATGTACGATCCGAGCAACCGGTACCGTGTTATGTCGAAGGAGACGCGGGCGCAGGCGGTGCGTGATTGCTTGAAGCCGTTTTTGCAAAACACGACTAGTGAAAAATTATGCCGAATGAAGTGTGCGAAGAACGACATGTTGCGTTGCGGCTGCTTGAACCGGAAGGCGCCTTATGCCGCTACGTGCCTTGGGCCAAACGGCCAACAGGGAGATAGACAAAAAATCGACCTAGTCTCATATGCTGTTATGTATCGCTTGAACGAGCGTGAACCGAGACTAAGCTCTATGTTCGAGGAGGCCACGTACTACCAGGACCAGTGTACAGGTAAATTGAAATAGAAATCGGGGTGTAATGCCGTGTTTCGCCCATTTGGTCTCTGTTCGCGGGGTCGGTTGGGCATTAAGCTTCTTTTTGTAAAAAGTGTAATAGATTACAAAAATTATGCGCTCTGCACTAGGCACCGTTCAGCACCCAATATCGTCTTCGTCAGCTTCCATCTTTGGCTCGTTTGCCGGCCGGTTGACCCGCGGCCTCTTGGCCCCAGGTTCTTTTGTTTTATACCCATCCCAAGGCGTCAAACCCATGTCGACACGCTCCCGGGCCACATTGAGCTCCGCCACAAACGACACAATGATCGGCACACAAACCTCCGCCCAGTGCACGGGATCGAACGGCACCTCGATGATGTCGATGCGCTGCAGCTTCCAAGGCATGACGCGCAGGATCTCGACGTCGGGATCCTTGTCCATTTCGGCCACAGCCGCATCGTGTGCCCACACCAATGCCTCCTTGGGCGTGAGGCTCTCCGGCGAATGCAACGCAAAGCGCTCCTGAGTGCTAGCACGTATCAGACGCACGCTCACACCAGCGTCGGGCGTCGGCACGTCGGGCAGCGCCTCGAGCTCCTCGCTTTGCACGACCACGATCTTGGCCTCGATGTAGTCGGTACAGCTCAGGCCGAGCGTCGACATCTGGCCCTGCATCTGCATGTAGTACGTTTCCGGTACTATGCCCGTGAGCTCACGTTTTGCCGGGCACTTGACCTCGATGTTGCGGCCCCATTCGGTCACCGAGTCCGGAGAGGCCCCGAAGCCCGGAATGGTCGGGTGCGGCATGAGACCAAAGTCGTACGTCACGACATTCTGACGGCGCGCCCTGTAACAACGTAGGGCCATGTCCTCAAACACGACGCCGTGGTCAATGATGTCCATGGCGAATGGGCTCATGGCGTCCGACATCAGCCCGATCTTCTTCAGGATCAGCTGCTCCTTGTTGCCGAACTTGCCCCGATTGCCTGCGGTCGCAATGTCGCTGGCCGTCAGGCCCTGTCGGCGCGCCAAGTACCACGGCGCCGTGCGCTGTGCAATGCTGCCCTGGCAACGTAGCCACTCCACATGCTTGCGGGCTTGATACAGCCGGTGCGTCTCTCGGCTGATGGCTTCCGGACTGGCTTCTGAGGCCATGACGTTGCTCAAGTACGCCGCAAACTTAGACGGCTTGGTGCGCTCGAACGTCTTTGGAAACGTTGCTTTGAATGCACGTAGATGGCACTCGATGGCGCGCATGAGGGCCATGTTGGGCTCGGGCTCTTGCTCTGGCTCAGTTGCTTCGCTTTTGCTTGTTCGGTCGCTGTCGCTTGCGCTTTCCATGGTTAAGGTTACATTTACCTCTAACGCGCTATCCTTTAAATGCCCTTGAACTTTTTGGAGTGCGCCTTCTTCTCTTGATCGCGCTTGAAGTCGTTGAACCGGCGCACCACCGAGGACACCGCAAAGTCTAGCTTGGGCTCGGGTCTGCATTGGGGGGGTGCTGAAGCCGTGGACTGCGCCAAAGCCGACGGCACGGATGTGCCCGCCATGACACGTGACGCTCGAGCTGCGGCTATCTTTTGTGCCGGCGTCTGCATCGACTCGTTCCCGTCTACCTCTCGACCTTTTAGCCTTTGCGATGCCTGTTCGAACCACGCATCGATGGACGCCATGAACATGTCGGACGCCATTGCCCTCTTGCGGTTTTACAATCATGTGCGCCTTCGCTTTAGGTGGTGAATGTGTGTGGATTTGCAAAAGCCTTGACTTCCATTTTTTAGGTCGCCGCAGGTGCTGGCGACAGTCCAATGACCCGGATCGGCTTGTGACCATTGGAGTCGAGAGGTACGCCGTCGTCCCATATGTCTAGGCATTGAATGGCACCGCCCTCGAAAACGCGCGACATCCCCGTGTCAACAAACCACAAGTTCTGCGTCTGAGACGTCGTGATGCCATCGAGCATCGGGTTGTGTCCGACCACGAGACGCTTCGCCGTGACACCGCCCACGACATTTTCTAGATGTCCAAGAAGCGGCGGCAGCATCTCGGTCGCATAGGCACGTTCGAGTGCCATGCGCGTCCAGACGATGCCTTCGCCGTCGATGAACAGCGCTTGAAAGGCCGCCGCGTCCTCTTGGTTCAGAGGAATGCCCGATAGGTACAGTCGGGCAAGGCGGTTGATGGACGCAAAAGGGTGCACGTGCCCCGCGTCTGCCGCAGCAGACGCCTCTAGGTGGCTCGGGAGCAGTCCGGCGTGACACAGCACCGTAGAGCCAATCTGGACGACCACGGGCCGCTCGGCCAGAATGCGGGCCATGTACTGACCCGGCTGAAAGGTGGCCGCCCGAAACGTGGGGCCGCCGAGCATGGCCAGCGACTTGGGCGAGACGTAGCTGAAGTCGCCAAAGACGTTGAGGAACTCATGGTTGCCGAGAAGGCTGAGGACGCGTCCGCCATGACGTTGGGCCTCACGATCGAGGTTGCGTAAGAAGAAGAGGACCTGCACGTCGGCTGTCTCCTCCCAGCTGTTGCTGCCTTCCCCACGTACGCGGCTGTCCAGCTGATCGCCGACCTGCACGAGCCACGTATCCGCAGGGGTCGCTGTCCACTGTAGGCGCTCGTTGATGACGCCGACGCCACGTAGCAAGGCCGACAGCCGCTCTAGGTCGCCGTGGATGTCGCCGATGACCATGAGGCGCTTACGTGCCGGGAAGATGGATTCTTGCATGCTTTGCCTTTGGATTGATTGGACTCCTCTCGCATATGGGGACATGGCTAGTATGTGGTGTATGGTGGCTTAACCTAAAAACTGGGTTAAAAAATGGAAGTTATCCGAATATGATCAAGATACTTACTCTCGCAAAGCTCTAAATGGAGACCCAGCCCTTCTGCATCGACGAGTGCGGCCGCGGCTGCCTTTGGGGGCCGGTTGTGGCCGCGACGGTCGTGTTGCCTGCGACGTGTCCCGAGAACAGCCCGCTGTGGAACAAGATACGCGACAGCAAGAAGGTCTCGGAAAAGCAGATGCCCATCTTGGCCGCGTACATCAAGAGGATCGCGTTGACGTATGGCGTCGGCTACGTGAGCGCCGCCGACGTCGATCGCTACAACATCCTGCAGGCAACCATGCGTGCGATGCATCTGGCCCTCGATCAGGCTTGGAATCGATGGAACCCTGAAGCTGCCGGTGCGCACCCCAGCATGATCTGGGTCGACGGCAACACGTTCAACCCGTACATGCCGCCACTGCTGCCGGGTGCCGATGCAAGGGAGGCCGAGTTCATGGAGTTCGAGCTGTTCCCGCACGGCGATGCAAACGTGCACGGCATTGCCGCGGCGTCCATCGTGGCCAAGGCCGATCGCGATGCGTGGGTCGTGGCTCAGGCGGCCGAGGACCCCACTTTGGCGCCCTACCAACTCCACAAAAACAAGGGATATGGCACCGCAATGCACATGCGTGCGCTCAAAGACGTGGGTCCGCACGTGCTGCATCGGTTCTCTTTCGCACCGGTGAAGGCTGAGGAGGCCGCTCGATCGCACGATCTTGTCTGAGTAAGTAGTAGAAGAAGCCTTCTTTTGTTCCGGTCCCTCTTTTTGTCCTTTCAGAATCCATGTCGCGACGCGTGACACGACGTATGGCAGCCGAAATGGCTGCGGCAGCGGCTCCGGCCCCTTCGTCGTCTTCGGCTTCGTCGGCGTCTTCGTCGTCCTCATCTGCGTCTGCTGCAGCGTCGGCTGCAGCAGACGCAGCAACCGCGGCAGCTCGTGCTTCGGCTCGTGCTACAGCCGCGGCCGCAACTGCACGTAAGAAAGAGGCCGCCGCGGCCAAGCGCCGGGCCGAAGAGGACGCCAAGGCGGCAGCGGCCGCAGAGTTCGCAGCGCTCATAGAGAGCCCGACGGTCACCGGTCCGCAGCTCGACGCCTACATGATGGGCAAGCCGAACGACATGTGGAACTACAAGAAGCATTGGCGGGCGGCCATGCACAAGTGGATCGAGCGCGCGCAATGGGGCCCGATCTTCTGGTACTTGAACATTTGGCTCAAGGCCGACGGCTTCAAAGGCATGCCGTTCCTCGAAGACATCCTCGATAAGATGCGCGACAGCCAACCCGAGGGCCTGTTTCGCTCGAGCGAGATGTGGACGCAAATTCGGGCCTTTATCATAGACAGTCAGAGTGCGCCGTGGTGGGAAAATCATGTCACGTCGTCCATACACAATGTTGCCTACATAACGCAGCTCTTCAAGCACGACTGGCCCGGCGTCTTATACGTCCTGATTCAGTCGCTCAGAGGGCGTGGCGGCGACACAGCACCCTCGGCCGCTGAGGTGACGTTATACACCGAGGCGGCCAAGTACGTTCACCGCAAAAACGTAAGGACATATCAGTTTCACTTAACAACCTCTATCAACGCCATTACTCAAGTGGCTGCGTTTGATACGACCGTCAGTCCCAACGCGCATGCCCGGGCCCTCTTTGTGGCCCTGATCATGCAGCGCCCCGATTCCCCGCCGCTCGTGGTCACACCGGACGGCTATACGACCCTGACCCAACTGCTGACCAAGTACATCAGCATGGGCGAGCAAGGTCGTCCCGTCATTGACGCCTTTCTATTCAAGTTCGACATGGGGCGCACCGAGAACAAGCTGTTCCTGCAGCACATGTTCCTCGTGGTCATCAGCAGCAATCGCGCCATCTTCCATAACTCGACCGCCGCTTCGCAAAAGCTGTATCTCCAAATGATCGAGCTCTTCGTGCGCGAGTACCGCATCAACATCAACAACCTCTACGTCGACATGGACGCCACTGAGCAGGGCACCTTGACGACCCTCATAAACCAGACGGCCCTGGGCAACGATCCGCTCGCGAACCCGAGCCGCTGGATGTCGAAGAATCTGCCGCTCGTGGCCCTGGCCATCATGTACGGCAACAAGAAGGCGCTGCTCTTCCTCGTTTCGCTGGGGGCCACACTGAAGCGGTGCGCCTTTACGCTGGCCGACCTCACCACGGACCCCGCTATTCACAAGGTGCTCTTGGCCGACACCAAGGCCACAAAGATCCAACGGGCGTACCAGCGCCATATGTACGCTCCGGAGCATGCGACACAGGCGGCGCGTCAGAGCAAATGGGATGGCAGGGTTTAAAGCAACGCATATGGTAACGTGGTAAACCCGGTAATGTGTAAACGGATTGTCAGGGAAACCAGTGGTTTTGTTGGTTTTGATTACCATGCCTTGCAAAGCCTTGTGCAAAGCCTCACGGAGGAATTGTCATCTATTGACGCCAAGGAGCACATACTTCTTTACGTAAATGCTATGCCTGATGCAGTTGACATTAGCATTAATCTACCCCCAAATGTAGAGTGCATTTACGTCAATCTTCAAAAGAGCCACCCATTTACATGCTTGCATCTGCTTGCCGATACCGACACATCTGTATTTGAAAGCGCAAACTGTTGCATGCTTCACACTCGTTGGCCTCTAGACAATGCCGGTAAAGACCGCTATGTCCGCAACTGCGCTCAAGACCTGAAAAGTGCATTTAAAGCGGCCATTCCTGACTCGGCTGCGTTAGCAACCTTTTTAGCTTCCTTCGTGAGCTTAGATGTTCCAGAGCATGAATGGTACCTACGTTTTTCATGCAAGGCAACTGGAGGATGGGATTGTAAAAGTTCAATCAAGGATCATCTTAGTAGGCTTCGCAAAATGAGGCCCGAATACTACGAGTACGTCATTGGTATATTTATGCAAGAGGTGGATGCAATCGCCCAGGTCGGTCAACCGTTAACATTTGATGTCAAATGGTACTTTGATTTACTAGGGGCTATGTTCACAGTTGCCGTATATGGGATTGCTTGTAAAAATAAGTACAGAAGTCACGTGTTTCTAGTGAATGAAGCTCACATAGACTTGATAACACGACTACTTGCAGATTAGATCTGCACGGCTCAAGCCGGCGTAGCGTTGTGCTTCTTGATGATATCGTGTGCGCTGCCAATCTCTTCCTCCACACTCCGATTGTTGAGGATGCCCTTGATGATGAAGTAGATGCCCGAGCCGATGACGATGACGGCCATCATGATAAACAGGGCATTGATGATGTTCATGGACGTACGCTGCACGACGCGCTTCTCTTCGGCAGCAGGCGCCCCCGGGATGTAGGCCTCGGGGTAGTCGAGGCCCGTCGACTCGAGCTCGGTCGTCAGACTGTCCTTCTCCTTCAGTGCAATGCGCTCGATGTCGCTCTTGGAAAAGCACAGCGCCGGTTTGCCTATGATGTTGGCCCGGTCGCTGTCGGCCTTGTCCTTGTCGCAAAAGGTGTAGTGGCACGCCTGCTTGAGCACCTTGTAGCGGTTGCGCACGTCCTTCTCGATCTTGTCCATGGCCATCGTGGGGTACAGAGCCTTGAGCGTCTTGCGCACTTGGCTGATGTACTGTCCCTGTGCTGCGGGCCCGTTGCGATTGATGTTCTCGCAAATGGCATAGGCCTCGGTGAGGCGCTCGGTCGTGTCGACGCGGTTGCGGCACACCTTCTCCATGTTTTCCGAGTGCGCATTCAGGTTCTCGAGGCCCTTCATCGAGCTGGCGATCACCATGGCCGCGCCCTCGTTGGCCGCCATTTCCATGGCCTTGGAGCCGTTGGTGGCGAACGTGGGGTAGTGCGACAGGTACTCGTCGCCGAGCTCCGGCAGCTTGACGCTGAGGCGCTTGATCCACGCCAGGTTGCAGTAGTCGCTGTCGCCGCCGAACTTGCCACCGAGGTACTCCGTCTTGTCGACGCACTTGGCGATGTTCGCCTTGCCGCGGTCCTTTCCGGTGACCGGGTCCGTACCGCGCCCAGGCAGCGTGTTGGCGGGACACGGCTGGTGGCAAACACCGTTTACTTTTTCATAGCGATTGTTGAGGCTGTAGTTCGGCAACGTGAACCAGTCGTGCCATTGCTCGTCGCACATCTCCTCGCGCCGCCGCATGATGTTCTGGATCGGCTTGCGGCACTCGCCGGTGGCGGGCTCGAAGGTGAAGCCGGGCGGGCATTCGCCGTCGGGCCGGCCGCACGTGCCGCCCTCCTTCGGCACAAGCCCGGGACTCATCAGGCTGCATAGGGGTTGCGCACGCTCTTTGTCCTGGTAGTCGTCGGGCGGGTTCTCCTTGCACAGGCTGTACGTGCGAGTGGCGTCGTTGGCCACGGCACTCGAGAATGTACGGATGTTGGTGGCGTCGCCGCCGTGATAGTACTTGTCGGCATCAAAGAGCCCGATGCCCTTGGCGGTCTCGATCGAGCAGACCTCGGCGGCGCGAATCGAGCTGAAGGCGTCTCGATCTTCGTTGAGGATCTGGAATGTTTGTGACGCTTGCGACATTGCGACCCTTACACCACGGCACACCACCCTCACTTACATATAGTAGTAGAGATTTCGGGAATCAAAAGGGCTTAAAGATTACATGGCTATAGTGAAGTAGGAAGCAAGAGAAGATGGGCATCCCTTCAGATACTGTGCAGCGATATGAGGTTATCAACGAGGAGGAGGACACCATCGAGGATTCTGAGACCAATGACGGTACGGACACGGAGTCTGACACGGAGACTGATGACGACTCTGAAACGGAGTCTGACACGGAGTCTGATAACTCTGAGGAGGACGACGAGATCATTCGGTGCAAGTGGATCGGCGACGGCAGCGAGACACTCGATGACCTCATTGCTCGCCTAGAGCACTTTGCCGAGCACGTTCGCGATCTGAAGCGTGATGGTTGGGAGCTTCGTCGTGTCATGGACGATGACTACGGTTTCATGCATAAGATTGCGCCTGCAGTTATCAACGCTGAGCACATGGTGCCTATGCCTGTTCAAGTGGTGGATGTGGAGCCGATTGAGCCGCATACTCCCTAAATAGCCACATGTCTATTCTTTTTAAACCACAATGCGTAAGGCAGTGTCCCCACATTACGAATTGATGAAATATCCAATTATCGGAATAGTTATGCGGGAAAACATGGGTAAAACCATGGGTAAAAATGCGTGAAATATGACGTTAAATGCCAAGACGAAAACAGCGGTACTTTGAAACTGAGTAATAGCACTTTTGAAAATGATGAAATATCCATTTATCGGGAAATCCATATATGGGATCTAAACCCCTGGTTGGCGCGCAGGTAGGGGTGGGTCCGACAATCCCTGGTCAAGCCTGACCGACCCGTCAAGCCTGACAATCCACGTCAAGCCCGACAATTCACGTCAAGCCCGACCGACCCGTCAAGCCCGACAATCCACGTCCGGCCCGACAATCCACGTCAACCCAACAGGCCATGCGAAGCCATCCCGTTAAGCCCGACCTACCACGTCAAGCCCGACCTACCACGTTAAGGCCGACCTACCACGTTAAGGCGTTCTATGGAGTTTTTCATGGCGTTGACCATGTCCAACATGAGTTTTAACGACGTGTCCTTGGAGAGTTTCTTGGTGGTCTTAGCCTCCAAGGCATCGGGGGCGGCTTTCTCGGTGGCCTTGCACAAAGAGGCATGGTTTTGCAATTGCATTTTTGCGTCGGACAATGGCATTTCCGCCGGCTTTCTAAAGAGTTATCAATAGATAAAATCCCCAAGAATGGACATGTATAGAAAAATAAGTAGGGAAGGGTATTAAAAACATAAAGCGCACCCCTACTACCGCCCGCATTCGCCATTCGCACAATCCACATTCTCGACCTCGCTCCAGTCGTCGAGCGCCGAGTCGCGGTGCCTGAAGCGCTCGCCGAACGTGCGGGGCTGTATGTCCAGAACAGAGCATGTAAGGCCGTTGTCTTGGAGGAAGGGCAGGCGCAGCTTGTTGGGGTCTGCCTTGTAATAGGCCGCACTGCAGTCCGGGTTCATGACGCCGTCGTCCATCTTGAGCGGAATCACAACGGTACCGTACTTCTCGAGGATCGTGCGCAACGTCGGGGGCAAGCGCGCCCACTCGGGGTTGTCGCGGGCCATGGGCATCACCCACTCAATGTTGGGTGCCAGGCGCATGTCGGCACAGACATTCTGGGCGTCCTTGGGGCCGCTTAGGCCATTGCGGCCGTGCAGCTCGACGTACGTGCTGTTGTCGCAGCGACCCAGGGGATATGCCTTGCGAGGCTGGACCATGGTGTAATTGTCGGCATCATAGTTCCGGTACTCGTCCATCGACGACATGAAGCCGCCGCCGCCCGGGGCCGCATTTCCAAAGGGTAGCGTGAAGGGACCGATGCTCTTCTTGCAACCGTGGCTCGAGTACTTGCAACGAAAGCGTTGTTGCGACCGGTTGCGTCGCCGACGGGCAAAAAAGGCACCTCCGAATAGAAGCGATATGATGAAGAGCACAAATAGAATGAAGATGACGTACTTCATCACGACCGTTGCCGTCGGCGAGTTCAACATGGTGTTGAAGGCATCGAGGACGCCCTGGTAGCGCCGGTTGCTGGCCAAGGCATTGGCTGCCGACTTCTTTTGCAATAGGTCGGCGACGGATGCGCTTTGTTCGATTGTGGGCTTACCGATAAGTCCTTTCATGGCACCGCTGGCCTTGCTCATGAGGTTGCCCGCCATTAGCTTGCCTGCCATAGCCATGGCCTCCTTGCCTCTACACCTCTTCTACTCTACATAGTGCCATCGATAACTTGTTGGTCATTTTTGCGCTCGAGGCCGAGCTAAGTTAGTCTTTGCACACTTGTAGAAGGCGGCTGCTCAGAAGGCGCTGCTTAGAGGCAAAGTTCTAGTACACATGAAGGCGCGCACAAAATGGCTCCTGGCTGTCCTTGCCGTGCTGGCGGTTGTCTACCTATCCTTCTACTTCCGGCCGCCAACGACGCGTGCCATCCTGCAAACAAGCCTTGCACGCATCAAGCTCGACATCTTTCAGCAACGGCAGCCGCTGGTCTTTGAGGATCGCGTGTCCTCGCTACAGGATCTACAGGGCGCTTGGTTTCGACGGATTTCAAATCCCAAGGTGGAATGGTACTCTGGGACGCCCGAGGTCTGGATGCGCAACAAGCACAAGTACCTCTTCCTACAGCCGCAAGAGGACACAGAGATCCTGATCCTGCATGCGGGCGGCAAACGTCAAGCGGACGGGTCAGGCGCTGCATCACCGGCACCCGATGAGACATTGACGGCCATACCACTACTCGCCAATCAGGTCGTCTGTCTGCCCTTTCGCACTACGTACCACTTGACCTCCGACAAGGTGACGTTGATGGCGGTGCACGACTGGGTCACGTTGGGCCTGGCGTACATTTTGTAGGGCAAGCGTACATAATGTAAGGGTCTGTTAGACAAGAAGGTCATGGAGGGACGGTACGAACAAGACAAACAAGACGGCGGACGCAAGCGCATCACACGCTCCTACGCCTATTACGCCGATGCATGCAAAGAGAAGGGCATCCCTCTGACCTATGAGAGATCCTCCAAGAACCACGATCGCGGACAGGTCAAGACCAAGGAGGCGCTTCGTCAGTGCCTGTACCAAAAAGAACGTGATGGTCCGAATGGTCCGAAGGTGGTCGTGAAGGTAGTAAAGATGATGGCCAATCCTCTCTACAGCCCGAGCGTAAAAGAGAACCCCCTCTTTAGCAACCGATCGTCTTTGGTTCTTTCGTCACTGGGGTCTGTCAAGTCGGGTAAATCCGACAAGTCTAAAAAGAAGGTGCATGACAATCTTGCGTTCGAGATGATGCAGGGGAACCCGATGTTTGAGAAGAAGGGCAAGAGTAAAAGTAAGTAAGTTGCGTTGTCCAGTTGTCAATCAACCTCGGAAGCTCGGTTGTTAATCAACCTCGGAAGCTCGGTTGTTAATCAACCTCGGAAGCTCGGTTGTTAATCAACCTCGTCCACAATCGGCTCGCTCGGTGGAGCCTCAGTCGCACCACCAGCCTGGTACATCTTAGCCGTGATCGGGTTGAGCTTCTCCTCGACCTCCTTCTTTTTCTTCTCAAACTCCTCAACCGGCGTCGAATTGGCATCGTGGCTGTCCAGCCAAGCAATGGCGTCCATGACGATCGGCTCCGCCTCCTTCCATGCGGCCTCCTTCTCGGGCGTCGACTCGCCTCCGTCCGCCCCCTTGTAGGCATTGCGCGCCCCGTAAACAAAGGCCTCGAGGCCCGCCTTTGCGTCCACGCACTTGCGCATGGCCTCGTCCTGCTCCTTGAACTTTTCGGCAGAGTTGACCATGCGCTCGATGTCCTCCTTGCTCAGGCGGCCCTTGTCATTGGTAATAGTGATCTTGTGCGACTTGCCGCTACCCTTCTCGACGGCACCCACGTTCATGATGCCGTTGGCGTCGATGTCGAAGGACACCTCGATCTGAGGGACACCCCGCGGTGCCGGAGGAATGCCGTTCAGGTCGAACTTGCCCAGGCTGTTGTTGTCCCGGGTGAAGCCACGCTCGCCCTCAAAGACCTGGATGGTAACGGCCGGCTGGTTGTCCGAGTACGTGCTAAACACCTGCGACTTCTTGGTCGGGATGGTCGTGTTCCGCGGGATCAGCGTGGTCATGACACCGCCGGCCGTCTCGATGCCGAGGCTCAGAGGGCACACGTCCAGCAGTACCATGCTCTTGGTGCGCTCGCTGTCGTGGCCGGCAAGGATGGCGGCCTGCACGGCGGCGCCGTATGCCACGGCCTCGTCGGGGTTGATGCTCTTGCACAGCTCTTTGCCGTTGAAGTACTCCGATAGAAGTGCCTGGATCTTGGGAATGCGGGTCGAGCCGCCCACGAGGACCACGTCGTCGATCGAGCTCTTGTCGGCCTTGGCGTCACGTAGGACCTTGTCCAGGGGAGCCAGTGTGTCGCGGAAGATGTCGGAACACAGCTCCTCAAAGCGGGCACGAGTGATGCTGCTGTAAAAGTCAATGCCCTCGTGCAGGGTGTCGAGCTCGATCGAGGCCGTGGTGCTGGAGGACAGCGTGCGCTTGACACGCTCGCAGGCGGCCTTGAGGCGCTTCAGGGCCCTGGGGCTGGTCGTGAGGTCCTTGCCGCCATGCTTCTTCTTGAACTCCTTGGTGAAATGTTCGACCAGGCGGTTGTCAATGTCCTCACCACCAAGGTGCACGTTGCCGCCGGTGGTGCGCACCTCAAAGATGCCGCCGTCGATCGTGAGTAGAGAGATGTCGTGTGTGCCCACACATTGTTATCGCTAGGCTCTTTATCCTAGCTTCTTACGCTTTCACGTAAGGTCAGACTATATCTTAGAGAGACGCGTGGTAGCCATGTGTGGTACTACGTTCTCTCTCCCGGTGCTCGTGGCCCGTTCACCATAGGTCTTTGGGACCCTTAGGCTACTAGAACTAGTCGTTGAACCTTCCGCTCCTTTCAGAGACGGCTCGGCTGCTGATTGCCCAATCCTACATGCTTCTTAAAACCGTCACGCTCGCCGTTGCCGGCCACGTTGTGGTGTTGTAGGCTCTAAGGGGTTTCCAGCAATTCTCCGGGTTCCTCCAAGTCGATCCTTGCCTAAGCGCAAGCACAAGCAATCGACTGAAGGGCGGGATTCCAACCCGCAGGTGGCAGCACTGTACCACCAAAATCGTAGACCAGAACGGTGCGCTCTTTGTTCTCATCGATGCCCTTGTCAAGACCATAGGCAATCGCTGCCGCGGTAGGCTCGTTGATGATGCGCAGCACCTCGAGGCCCGCAATGACCCCGGCGTCCTTCGTGGCCTGACGCTGGGCGTCGTTGAAGTAGGCCGGCACCGTCACGACCGCTTTCTTCACCGGGTGGCCTAGGTAGGCCTCTGCGGTCTCCTTCATCTTGACCAGCACCATGGCACTCACCTCCTCGGGGTGCAGCTTCAGGGTCGCGCCCTTGTGGTCCACATGGATGACCGGCTTGCCCGACGCGTCGCCCTTGACGTCAAAGGGCCACAGCTTCATGTCGGCCTGAACGACCGGGTCGTCGATCTTGCGGCCGATCAGGCGCTTGGCGTCGTAGATCGTGTTCTTCGGGTTCGACACGGCCTGATTGCGGGCACCATCGCCCGTCAGGCGCTCGGACTCTGTAAAGGCCACCATCGACGGCGTGATCCGATTGCCCTGGTCATTCGAAATGATCTCGACCTTGTCGTTCAGGTACACGGCCACACATGACATACATGTGCCCAGGTCAATGCCAACGGCAATGTCGGGGTGGGCGCTCATGACGCGTGAGTTTGGGATCTTGGAAGGCACGCTGCAACGGGGTATGTACATGTGTATGTGCGCTTATTCTTTAAATGACTTTTGGGGCTGAAAATACACAAAAATAAGATATTGATTACACTAAGACTTATACGCCAGTGCTGCCGAAACCACCCTCGCCACGCGTCGACTGTGCCATAACGGCCTCGAGGGCACCCTCCTCCGCCTGGGTCCACGTCTGCATATAGATGCGCTCCACGATGATCTGAGCAATGCGGTCGCCCTTGGTCACCACAAAGTCCTCGGTGCCGTTGTTGATCACGAGCGCATGTACAATGCCCGTGTATCCCGCATCGACGACGCCCGCACCAATATCAATACCATGCTTACAGCTCAGGCCAGAACGCGGGGCGACACGGACGTAGCTGTCATCGGGGATCTCGAGCGTCAGGCCGGTCGACACAAGACCACGCTTGCCTGCAGGAATCACCTTGTCCTCTACCGCATGCACGTCACACCCTGCGTCTTTGGACGTGGCGCGTTTGGGCATGACGGCATCGGGGTGGCGAAGGTGGACCTTGAACTTGGTGGCAGATGAGGTGGCCATGGGGAAGAACGGGCTTGGTGTGGGTGCTGGTTGCTGAGGTGGCGAAGCAATCAAAGGAGCCACACTCGGTCCCTTCATTGGTACGTTATGGGCACACACCTCTAAGTCCATTTTGCCGCCTAGGTGATCGACAATGGACATTTGCTTGGGCGCACTCATTTGGCCTTTGACTTTTGAATTGCCGCCACCTGCAAGCACAAACCATTCGTCCGGCCCGCTCTTCTTCGTAGGATCGTCGAGCGCCGCATTGCATAGGGCGTCCGCGGCCGAGTTACGTTCACGTGGGATCCATCGGCTCTGAATGGTCCTGAAGCCACGTGCCTTCAGGTCATTCACAAGGTCCTTGGCCGCGCCAGCCAGTGCCTTCATACGGGCATCCTTGCACTTCCAGGACCCGAATACTTGCTCGATCACGAGCTTGCTGTCGCCCTCTACGATGAGAGCGGTCCCTGACAAGTTCATAGAGCACATATAGAACAAGAGACGCAGCCCCGCCAAGAGTCCTGTATACTCGGCCTCGTTGTTGGTGACCTTGCCATCGAGCCGCCTGTATGCCTGGCCAATGCATGTACCTGTGCCGTCGAACAGGACGGCGGCTGAAGAGCCCTTGCCCGGGTTGCCACGACTGGCGCCGTCAAAGCGAAGGGTGAGGGTGGTGGTCATTACACGTGTGAGCTCTAGCCCAGGGCTTCCCGCACCAATTGGATCAAGCGAGGGTCGCTCACTGCTGCAATATGGGAACAATCTAGAATGTGTGTGTGAAACGTATCGGCACCGACAAAGAGGTCATGGGCGACCCTCAAACTGCGCGCCGCCACTTGGCCGTCTCCAGGCTCGTAGGCGACGTCCTCGGCCTCGCCTGTGGTGCGCATCCGGAAGGTCTGCAATGTGTCGATATTTCCGGTCGTGACGATGTGGGCCGGGACATCGATCGGCGTCATGATGGCAGGGAGGTGCGGTGCGTAGAGGTCACGCCATGCCGTCGAAGTCTTCTTCAACGTGTTGCACCCAATGTAGCTCGAGTCCAATCCAGCAAACCTCGACTCTAGAACACCCAGGATCTCGTCGGGCCGATAGGCGTACTCGTTGGGCAAGCACATCAAGATGCCGCTGTTGAGCTGCAGCCCGGCCTGAAACTGCTTGGCGAAGATCGGTATGAAGTACTCGCCGTTGTACATGGCCTTTAGAGCGACCGTCGTGCCCCCAAACGGTGCATTGACACAGATGAAGCGATCGACGTGCTTGTGGGCCCATTCGGCCGAGACGTGCGTGCTCAGGAACCATTTGAAGAGGATGGCGCCAAGGCTGTGACAGAGAACGACGCACTTGCCTTTGGCGCCCTCAATCGCGATCTGCAGGTCATTGAACCAACGTGCGCGGTACGTCGGATCGAGGATGGCCCGGAAGTCATACGGTGCCGCACACAAATCAATATCCTCCACGTAGCCGTCGTCTTTAAGTGCACGGACCAGGTGGCCGAAGTACTTGTAGTTGAAGTTGAGGTCGAGCCAATCCTGGTGTGTCGTGGTCAAGAGCTCGAACTCGGGCACCATGTCTATAATGCCGCGAATGCCCTCGAGCGGACGTATGGACATGTCGAACTCGAGGCCTTGGATTGTGCCTTCAGTGCGCCGTCCAGTCATTTCGGCATTCCATTGGTCCATGCGCCGCGGCGACAAGGGGGCGATGTTGAGCCATCGGTTGTCGAGGATTCGCTTCTGCTTGGCAAAGACCCGCTTACGCTCCATTCCGGTTTTGACGAGGATTGAGCCCCCAAATCCCGGCACGATCAAAAGGGGCTTGCGACTGCCTTGACTCCCGTGACTGCCTTTCTTGTGCTCTTGACTGCCTTGGCTGAGGTTGGGCTTGCTTTGGAATGTTAGGCTTGATTGGCTCTCGTTGCTGTATGGGGTTGAGGCTTCGTAGGTCGATGCTTCGCTGTCGAACTTGGGACTGTTCTCTACTTCCTCTGGGTGAGCCCGGGGAATCGTAAACGTCCTGGCGGAATGCCTGCGGGTAGTCCTGGCAGTTGTAGTCTCGGCGGTAGTCGTCCTCACGATAGTCCTCAACGGTGTCACTTGCATACCCATACCCATCGTCATGCTCGGGCTCCTCAGGCTGGGCGTCCTCATAGAAGTCATCTTCTTGATTCTTACGAATCGACAGCTTTTTAATATCGGGAGGCCGAACGCTGTCTTGCTGTTGCGAAGAGGCCGCGCGCATTCCTATGCCTTTCGCTCTCGGTACCATATCCCACACCTCGGCCCGTTTGTCGGCACCGCACATGAGGCTTGCGCCCATAGGGGCCGTGGACTCGCTCATGGCAACAGTATTCGCTGTAGGTGTCTTACATGTCACGTGCTTCCATATGTCCAGGGCGTGCGTGTCCACCCAATCGAGGATGGCTTGGTCGCTCGATGCCATTGCTGTCGTCGGTTTACCAAATGCCGCCCGTGGCACAGCCAACAAGCTTCGGCATCCGTACAGCAGGCCGATGCGATCCATGCGCAGCGTCTTACGATACGTATGCGTGTAGAGCTTCCACAAGGGCGTGGCCCACTCGCCAAAGACGCAGAGCCATGCCCCCCATAGAAACCAGATCATGTCGCCCTTGTCGCTTTCCTCGAGGGATGGATACGGCCATAGCGTAGCGTTTCCAGGCATGTGTAACACGAGCTGCTTCTTACGTACCAGATACTCCATGCACGCACGGATCGTGGGGTTCACCCCGCCGCCGCCACCACCGCCTTCTTCCCATAGCTGCATGAGGCCTACGAGGATGCGCTCGGCAAAGGCCCGTTCGGGGGAAGGTTCGGTCTCTTGCCCAGGCCCAATCACTTCTTCCATCAAGAGTCGTTCAAACAAAGACGCGCCACGTGGGGTGAGACGTACCTTTTCGGGGAATCGGGCCAGAACGACCGATCGCAACTGCGCCATGGTCGACGCACGCGGCGGACGTACCGACCCGAGGCCATGAATGAGAAGCAAGATCTTGGCTGTGGCCATCAACGCGTCCTTGGGCCGCAATGCCTCGGAGTCGCAACAGTCCAGGACGTCGACGCACGTGTCCCACCACCGCTTGGCCGCCACGGCATCGATGATTGCGTCGCCCGCACGTGCCAGGCAAGCGATCCAGGCGTCCTCGACCTCGGCGAAGGCTCCGGCTTTCAGGGCTGTTGCGGTCTTTTGAAGGGCTGGTTCGAGACGTCCGGTGATGACGTCTTCGAACAGCCCGCCTTGGCTTTCGCTTTGGCTTTGGCCTTCTTCACTCATCCTCCTTACCATGTCATTGTCACAAATCTTGGGGACGTCTATACGCACGTCTATACGCACGTCTATCTGCAGTTGTTGCCAAGTCGCCCTTTTTCCTCCAAAAAAGGTTATAAGGGGCAAGACATGGACACGCGCAATGACGCACGCAATGACGCACGCACGTCCATCCCAACGAAGCTCTCGGTATGTACCGACCTGCGTGCTCTCTTGCGTCACATGGGAAGCATAGACTTCGAGGACGTGGTTATGGACGTTCAGGCCGTGCTCGGCATCAAGTTGCAAAAAGAAGTTTGGGAACGTTCGCGGACACGTGCTTCACCTACAGCACGTCGCTTCACGTCTTCGTTGGGCTCCGCGTTAGGCTCTGCATCAGGCTTCGCGGCAGGCTTCGCATCCCCCGTATCTCCAACACATCCCCTCCGTACGTCTCTAACAACCCTATGCAAGCACATCACCGACGCCAACGCCATCGGTGTAGCACGTTCCCTACGTCCATACATGCGTGCCATGGAGTTGTCCAAGATGCCCAATGACCCGCGCATGTTCCTTACGTCGGTGTACATGGACCACGTACGGAACCCTGACAACTTGGCGCAATTGTACCCCGAGATGGCCGAGGAAAAGGCGATGCGACGCATGATCATGCTACGCCAACAGACGCTACGTCAAACCCTTGGCCCGCATGTACAGAACCCCAACCCAACTACGCGGGCTTTGAGCCAAGGGAGCGCTGCTTGATCCGTGGTGCTCGTCGGCGGACATGGTCATTCGCTTAAGCCTGACTTGTTCAAGTTCCACGTCACACGTCGCGTTACACGTCACACGTTACACGTAAAGCTCAACGCGTCGCCAACGTAAGATGGCGTCCCCGCCCAAGGCCTTCTTCCCCGTCGCCTACGTCAAGCCGTGGTTCGCCAAGGACGCCGACGCGCACGCGGATGCCAACATGGACGTCGCCATGGACTCCGACGCCGAGGACAGCCTGAGCAAGAACGGCCACGTCAGCACGAACGGGGACGTGGAGACCACGGCCACCACCAAGCAGCATGGCCCCGTGGGCATTCCGGACGTCGTTACGTTCAATGCTATTCCTATCAAGAAGACGGCTGCGTCCGTGTCCAAGCCGCGGGCCCACGTCGCCTTCATGAAGAGCGCCACGGCGCAGCTGATGCTGGACGAGCCGGGCCTGCGCAAGGTCGACTACCAGCAGAAGGCGCGCGTCATGTGGCGCGACCACAAGGCCGCCAAGCGCGCTGCCAAGCCCCGTGCTCCGACGGCCTACAACATGTACATCAAGAACAAGATCGTGGAGCTCAAGGCCATGTACCCGGGCAAGGTCCACCAGGAGTACTTCATGGACGCGATCGAGGCCTACCGTCAGATGCGCCGGGAGCAAGTGCCTTCGGTGCCTACTACTGCGGTGCCTACGTCGGTGCCTACGTCGGTGCCTGTGCCTACGTCGGTGCCGCTGACGACTCTGACGCCAATCACGCTGGCTGACGTCAATACTGTGCACGTCGACATATTGAACAAGCTGACGCCGGTCGCCATGCCGCGTACGCCCTGATCGCCTTAGCCTTAACGTGTCGCAACGTACAGCTCATCGTTCGGCATCTGCACGATGACGGTGTCCAGGGGATACGGCTTGTCTTGAGGGGCACGTGCGGCTTGAATCACGTTCGTTGGCGCGTTGGCCGCCTGTGTAACCGCAATCTTATGAACGATGCACATGTGACCGATGCAACATACGCCACATGCAGCCATTATGATGCTTATAAAGATCACAACGATCACGACAGAGCTCAGGTTGTCGAACGACATCTTAGGGGTACGTAGTAGGTTGCGCACGTTGGCTCGAGGGGTCACGTCGATTCTTTTTGTTGTTTACACTCTTAAGCCATTTAAGAGAATGGGATATTGCGATGCGTACAATGCACACCATCCTATCCACCGAGGATCCGTCAACATTCGACATAGCCTATGCAAACTTGCGACGTCACAATGCGGGCGACCCCAACGTCCTTGCTTACTTGCGCACCAAGGATTTCGCTCACATCCACAAGTTCTATTGCGATGATCCAGATGCGCGTCAAGCAGCATCGGTTTCGTGGTACTCGTTCATGAACAAGCCAACGGTACATACGGCACGTGCGTTCTTGGAGGGGATCCTTGGACCCCAAGTGAAGCCTACGCCCACACCTACGCTTACCGGCAGAACCGGCAGAACCGCAATAACAACAGGTGCAGGAAACACACGAGCCAAACGTATGACCAAAGCTGTTGGTAAGAGCACATTAGATACGTTCGTTGCACTCGACTCCTTACATGATCTTAAACAGATGCCGGGGCTGGACAATCCAACCAAAATGGCATTTGCGAATGCCGTTTACCCTAATCAAGATGCAGACGCTCAGGCTCTTAAGCATGCCTTTGTCTTTGCCCCGAGCACCTTCACTCAGCTTGCATCAGACCATCTTAAGAAGGTATTTGACTTGACAGAGACTACTCGGGCGGTCACTTACAGGGTTCTTTCTACAGCAACGGACAGGCCCGACTACATGTACGGTGTCGAGTTGCTGGCGCCTCTTCGCAAAGCATTCAAAAAGAAAGAAATCAAGATCGTGCTTGATAGCATCGTCTTTCGGAGCAAGTTTTCCTACCAAAATAGCGTCACTGCTGCTCTGCTCCTTGTCTTCATTGGGAATGAGCAGGAGTCGTTTGGCCCTCAAACCAATGCCCCTCAAACCATTCACTTGCTCGATGGGGAGTTTCTGGATATTGATAGCATGATACTCTTGCCATTTGTCGAGAGGTACATGACCGAGGTGTACCGGCTCACAGAGCTACACGTGCGCTATCAGGAAGTTGAGAACGGTTATGCGTTTTACAAGAAGTATTGTCGCGAAGACGTGCGCCTTACGACGTGCGCCGAACGCAATGAAGCCGATGCGTCGATGGGAACCGTCCACACCACGCATAACACGTTCCCAATTCGGTTCTTGAGGCACACACGAATGGACACTGCTTTTCATCCTGTGCCCGGTGTATGGTCGCTCCCATACGACAAGAAGGACTTGCGCGCCTTTGTGGCGAGCGAATGGAGCGGGAGCCAACAGGCCTTTAACGACCCCATTACCACGCACCTTAAAGACATACTCGACATCAATTATCTACGCGATGCATACCGGGTGGACGTAGCGTGTATGCACAATGCTCTGTTCATTACCCATGACGCATTGTCTTTCCGTTACTTCCAATGGCTCAAAAAGAACCACGCGTCAATCAAAACGAATGGAATCCTTGTACAAGTGAAGACCTGGGCTCCACGGGCGGTGATCGACTTGAGTGTTGTATAAGAAGGAAAAAGAAGTCTTGGGTTCGTCGGGTTCGTCGGGTTCGTCGGGTTCGGTTGAGCGCTCGCTAGCCTAGAAGTCATCGGCATTTGTGTCGATCGCCAGCGCGCCATCCGAGTTGTACGTCGTGGTCACGCTGGCCTTGGCGTACGAGGACTCGCGCGTCTCGAAGAAGTTGGAGCGGCCGTCGATATGGGCGCCCTCCACAAACTGGAAGGGGTTCTTTTTGTCGTACAGCGTATCATAGCCTAGCATCAGCAACAGGCGATCCGCGATGTACATGATGTACTCCTTCATGAGATCGCTGTTCATACCGATCATGTGGCACGGGATGCTCTCCGTGATGAAGCGGATTTCGATGTCCACGGCGCCCTTGAACATGTCGTGCACGACGTCCTGGGGCACGCGGTTGACCAGCTTCGAGTACAGCAGGCACGCAAACTGGGCGTGCAGGCTCTCGTCGCGCGAGATCAGCTGGTTGGCGAAGGACAGACCGGGCAGCAGGCCGCGCTCACGGAGCCAGAAGATGGCACAGAAGCTGGCCGAGAAGAAAAGGCCCTCGACGATGGCAAAGGCAATGAGGCGATGCGCGAAGGCGACCTCTTTGTTCTCGATCCACTGCATGGCCCATTGCGCCTTTTCCCGAATGGCCGGGAAGTGATCGACGGCGTTGAAGAGGCGGTCCTTCTCCGCCGGGTCCTTCACGTACGTGTCGATCAGGAGCGAGTACGTCTCGCTGTGCACCATCTCCATGGCGTTCTGGAAGGCGTAGAAGGCACGCACCTCGGGCTTGGGCACGTCCTTGCTGAAGCGCTCGCTCAGGTTCTCGCTGACGATGCCGTCGGACGCAGCGAAGAAGGCAAGAATGTGCGTAATGAAGTGCTTCTCGTTCGGAGACAGCTTCTCGAGGTCATTCACGTCGGCTTGAAAGTTGATCTCGTCGGCGACCCAGTAGGCGCTGGAGGACCGCTTGTACATGTCGAAGATGTCGGGGTACTCGACAGGGAACATGACGTGACGGGACTTGGTCTCGGTGAGGAGGGGCTCGGGGGCGGGGGTCGAGGCGGGAGAAGACATGGTTGCAGGCTGGGGTGTCAATATGTAATGGGCCTAATTCTTTAAGTAGATTTTAGATTACAACTATTTGCAAAAATAGGTAGTTCCGCTTTTGCATTTAAGCCATACCCAGCACCCCCTTAAACTTATTCATTTTTTTCACACACTTCGTGATCGTCACCTCGCTGACCTCGCACGTCTCCGCAATGTGTTTTTTGCTTATGTCCAGCTCGTTGGCCGTGACATAGAAGAAGATGATGCTCGCCGCCACGCTGGTGGGTGCGTTCTCGTCCAGCAGCTCGAGATCGTCCATCTTGCGTGTCAGTGCCTTGCATTTGAGGATGTCGCCGTAGTCCATGTTAAGGCGTGACCCAAAGCGGCCGATGAAGTCCTCCGGGCCGCTCGACGCGACGTTCACCTGGATCAGGCTCTGGAACCGGTTGTTGCCCTTGGTCAGCACGGCATGGTCGATGTTGAAGATCTTGGCGATCTCCTTCTCGGACCGCGAGCACTTGTTGGCCGCGCATGCAAAGTAGAGGCATGCGGCGATCAGGCCGTCCTTGTGGTCGGCCCGCGAGATCTTCTTCTCGCTGGCCGCCTTGTAAAAGACCTTGGCGTCGTCGAGCACCTTGCTGTAGATGCCGTGGTGGTTCGCGCTGCTCGACAGCTTCTCGAAGACGCAGTACAACGTGCGCTCCCAGTACGGCATCGAGTTCCACATGACGTGTTGACGGATGCGTCGGTTGTCGCGGCTGTCGTTCCAGCGTCCGCCCACCATGGACCCGAGCGACGACGCCGGCAACAGCGGATTGGTCGGCATGCCACACCGCGTTGGGTCGTCAGATCGGTTGTCCTCCGAGCCAAAGAAGCGCCACTCGGCCCCGTTGTCAATCACGCGGCTCTGCATGTAGTTGCACTTGCAGCACACATGCGTGCCCTCATCGATCTGCATGTGCTCCCAGCCACAGTTCTCGCATCCTACATCGCTGCGTTGCTTCTCTGCGCCTAGACGTTTGAACGCCTGCAGCGACGCTTGCTGACGCCCCTTGCGTCCTGCCACGGCCACGGCCTCCACCGCATGCGACTTGTGCTTCGGCGAGCCGCCGGTGTCGTGGAACTCGTCGAAGAGGGTCCAGAGGTCGTCTAGCGTTGCGTCGAGCTTCGCTTCTAGGCTGTTGCCGTTGAGTGCGTTGCTTTCTAGCTTCGCATCTAGCGCTACATCCGTAGCTGCCATTGCCACAGTCGCCACACTCACCACGTCGTCTTCCATGAGCTTGTTGGCCGTAGGTTCCTCCTCAGGTCTATCCGATACACATGTCTGCGAGAGAGACAGGGTGTGAGTCCGCTATGAATATTAGCGGTTTGTCTTTAAATCCTTTTTTGGGGCCAACGACCCTCTAAGCCCGCGAGTTAGCAGGGCTCGGTGGGTTCATCCATGGCTGTAGCCACTTCGTAAAGAGGAATGGGTTGAGCCGCGGATTGCTTGTGTACCCAGGCATGACGCGGAAGTCAGGGTACTTCTTGTAAAGCTTCTCAAGCACATGCGCCAGCTTGGGCCCGACGGTATACACGTACACGAGGTTGCCAACCGACCTTGTAAGGGCATCAACTATGAGCGGTGCCACGTCGTCCGCTTCCACCGTGGATCGCTTCAACTTGAGCAGCGGATATAGGGACACGCCATCGACCGTACGTAACCAGCCCGTGCGGACGTAGTACTTGTACGCCAAGTCGATCGCATTGAGTGCTTGGATCCGGTAAGGCGCATGGCTCGGACGTAGCCACGTGCTCAGTTGCTTGCGCCACGTCGGCTCGGTCCAACGTTCGAAGAGGGCCCTGCCTTCGCCAAGGGACGTACATGTGACGTGTGTGTAGAGGACGCTCTCGTCGTCGGAGGGAGTAACAACACCACTTGCAGCACGTTGCAAAAACTGTGCCCGTGGCTTACGTAAGAGCTCGTTGTAGGGCTCGGCCGCCAACGTCTTGTAATCGATGATCGACAAGAGCGTGAAGCCCAAGAGGTACGGCTGCTGCGACGTAATGCGTTCATGTGCAAGGGGCGATTGAAGGCTGGTCGAGCTCGTAAAGGCCACGACGAGGAGTTGCGCAGCGTCCAACGTCTTTTCGACGTACTCGGGGCCGACGCCTCCAAGGTCTGCACCGATCGTGTCGACGTGCCGGCAATGCGAGTTGTACTCGGAAAGGCGGCGCTTGACGTCCACGTTGGCGACGCCGGGCTTGAGCAGGCAGAACGTGTAATGGATCTCTTCGAAGTCAAGCTTGGCCGTGGTCCACTCCTTGCCGATGCGATCACGGAACTCATTGGAAAAGGGTGGGGCCATGGCGGCCGTGGGCACGATGCGTGGCTTTGTGTTGCGTACATTGACGGTGTGCATGGCGTGCTCTTGGACAAAGGTGTAGAGAGGGTCAGACCATCTGCTTTTAGTAGCCTTACTTACAATACCAATGCTTGGGGAAGGAGCGACTGTTTGGTTGGTACTTTGTGACCACGGTGCGACCTTCTTCGGTTTGGATGTGCGGGGGCGCCTGGGTACGATAGGGGTCATTTATGTATGGTGCGCGTAAAAACGGGCATACATTCACATTGCAAAAAAGAGTTGTGTGTTACATTGTCTTGTTTACTTCTTACGTGCGGCCGCCGCCTTGGGTGCCGCACGTCGCTTCTTGCCGGCACCCGATGCATTGGCGTCCGGCGCGTCCGAGTACGACCTCTCCACTGCGGCCCGATGTGCATCCCAGGCCACGTGCAGCTCGCTGAGCTCCTTGCGCCAGATACGATGGATCGGCATGTTGGTCAATGCGTCGATGGCCTCCTTCAGCGTCGCAGCCTCGGACTCCAACTTGGCCTTTTGTTCGGTCGTCAGCTGCCGAATGGGCAGGTTGGTCAGGTAACGGAAGTTGGCTGCAATCGTCTCAACAACCGTCTCAGTCTCGCCGGCCGTGTCCGCATCCTCTACAGCAGCCGCCTCGGCCGCAACAGACCCGAGCCGCGGGTACTCCAGTCGCTCCAACTGTGCATCCACGTCATCTTCCTTACGGTTCATGATCACCACGGTGCCCTTGATGAAGTCGTTGATGAAGCGCACCTTGGCGGAGACCTTGCGGTACTCGGCCTCCATGGTGCGCAACTGGTGCTTCTTGCGCTTCAAGTACGTGGTCAGACGCACACGTGCCCAGGCCTTGACGATGTCCACCGTGTCCGCGTACTTGTGAATGGCGTTCTCGGCATCAAAGAGGTGCATGTTGCTGACGCCGAGCGACTTGGACGCCTCGAGCTTGAAGCCCGCAGTGCCGACGTCGCACAGCACGTTCTCGACGGCCTCGCGCTTGCCCGGAAAGATCTTGAGGGTGAAGCACGCCTTCTTGTCGGTGTAGTGGCTCTCGAAGTCCTTGAGCAAGGTGCTGCCGTCCACGATCATCTTGGTCAGGTGCTCCTTGTACGTCTCGGTCCACACGCCGACGGGCAGCTCCGTGATCTCCAGGGTCGTGTCGTCCTTCCAGGCCCAGCAGCCCCGGCTGACGTACGTCTCCTCGGTGTTTGCCTTTTTCTGCTTGAGTTCAATCTTGCCAACAAAGCCAAGGTACCACGGAGCGATGTCCTCGAGTTCGGCTGCGTCGATGATGGAGTAAGAGGACTCGAGGTTGTCGGCGTTTGTGTCAGCACCTTCGGCGTGCGTCCCGTGCGTCCCGTGCGCCACATCCAGCATCGCAATGATCGTGGCACACATGTTGATGATGTCGCTCGGGTTGTGGCACGGCACGTTGGTCGAGAAGCCCGTACCGATGCCAAGGCCACCGTTGACCAAGATCATGGGAATGACCGGGACGTACCAGGTCGGCTCGATCGACACGTCATCGTCGTTCTTGTAGGTCAGCACCGCATTGTCCTCCTCACGGAAGATCAGGCGTGCGAGGGGCGAGAGCATCGTGTGAATGTAACGCGGGCTTGCCGCGTCGTCGCCGCCCTGGATACGTGTGCCGAATTGACCGTTGGGCATGAGCAGATTGATGTTGTTCGAGCCCACGAAGTCCTGAGCCATGCCGACGATCGCATCTTGCAGCGACTTCTCGCCATGGTGGTAAACGGCCACCTCGCTCACGTAGCCGCTCAGCTGGGCCACGCGAATCTCCTTCGAGTACAACTTCTTTTTGAAGCACGCAAACATGATCTTGCGAATGCTTTCCTTCATGCCGTCCACCAGGCTCGGGATGTTGCGCTCCACGTCGCGGTTGCTGAAGTGGATGAGCTCATCGTTCACGAAGGTGCTGAAGGTCACAGGCTTGGTATAGTCCAGCGTCTTGCGCGAGTCGAAGCCAAGGATCCATGCCTTGCGGTCGTCCGCGCGCTTCTTGTCGAACGCCAAGTTCATGCTCTCCTCGCTCTCTTGGCCGTCGTACTTGTACTCCGTGATGTTGAGCGACCGGAAGTACTCCTTGGCCTCGATGGCCGTTGACGTACCGAGTCCCTTGTAGTACTTGATCGTCCAACGGCTGTCTGAGCGCGCGGCGTTCCATGCATGGAAGTCGGGCAGGTTGTAGAAGGACGTGGTGCCGTGAGTCGGATGCGTCACCTTGACGATCGGCGTACGCATGCTGGTCAGGAAGCCGTCCATCTTGAACAGGGAGGGCCACAGCGTTTGGAAGACGTTGAAGAGCAAGCCACGAATGTGAAAGCCGTCCGTGTCCTGGTCTGTCATTATCATCACCTTGCCGTACCGCAGCGAGCTGACGTCCTTGTAGTCCTTGTTTTGCTCCAGCCCCAAGATCTTCTTCAGATGCGTGATCTCCGCATTGTCCGCGACTGCCTTGGCCGCCGCCTCCTTGACGTTCAGGATCTTCCCACGTAGCGGGAACACACCGTACTTGTCGCGCCCGACCTCCGACAGGCCCGCGATGGCCATCGAACGCGCCGAGTCTCCTTCGGTCAGGATCAGCGTGCACTGCGCCGAGTCCTTCGTGCCCGCCTTGTTCGCATCGTCCAGCTTCGGCACGATGATGCGGCTTGTCTTCTTGCCGTCCGTCTTGACCAGCTTCTTATGGAGAGCATCCTGGTCATGAAAGTCGGTCAGGGCCGTGGCCCGATCGGCGATGCCGGACGCAAAGAGCTTCGTGAAGAACTTGTCGCTGAGCTCGCACTTGGAGCCAAACTTGGACGTGATGGTCGTCAGCGTCTCCTTGGTCTGGCTGTCGAACGCCGGGTTCACAATGGTCGACTTGACAAAGACCCACAGGTTGTCCTTGATGTGCTGCGGCTTGACCTCTCGCTTTTTCTTGGATTGCACCAGCTCCGCCATCTTCTTGGTAATTTGACCAACGATGTAGTCGACGTGCTTTCCGCCCCGCATCGTGTAGATGCCATTGACGAAGGACACGTGCTCGAACTGGCCGCCGTCGCTGTAGGTGGCCACGACCTCCCACTTGCGACCATCGGTGCCGCCCACCTCGTAGGCCCGCACACGCTCCGTCTTGTTGCCGATGAACAGGTCGACGTATCGCTCGAAGTCTTTGTACTCCACCTTGACGTCGTTGAACCACACCGCAACGGTCGGGTCCGTGCACGCTCCGGCGTCCATGGTGCGCCGGCGAAACAGGTCGAACACGTCGTCCGTCATGCCGCCGGTCATGCCAAAGCGCGCATAGTCGGGCGTCCACGTGATGCGCGTGAAGGGCGCCGCCTTGGCCGCCTTCACCGTCGGGGCATCGCGCACGGTCATGTTCTTGCTCCAGCGCTGCTTGTACGATCGGGCCCGACGGTGATCGATGGTCTCGACGGTCAGCTCCTCTCCAAAGATGTTGGCCAACTTGATGCCGACGCCGTTGCGGCCACCGACGGTCCTCTCGTCCTTGCCATAGTTCGCACTCGTGAGTAGGTTGCCGAATATCATCTCTGGGATATGAATTCCATGGTCAGGATGCATCTCGACGTCAATGCCATCACCATCGTTGTAGATGGTGACCACACCGGACGTCTTGTCGACGTTAACCTTGATGTTCTTGACGTGTTTGATGCCTTCTTTCGTGCCGTTCTCTGCGTCGGTCTTTAGACGCGTCGCCTGGTCCATTGCGTTGACGATGATCTCATCGAAGCACTTGAACACGGCGGGCACATATGTCACTTCGCGCTTCGCCATGCACTTCGTAGCATCGTCAAACAGATACATCTCGACCGTTTGCGGCTCCATGCTGCCAACGTAACTGTCGGGCAAGTCTATAATGTGACTGTGAAGGCTATGCATTTTGTACCGAGATGCTATGTCGGCATTTTCGGTGGTCGCCGTCGTCGTCTTTGCCTTCGGAGCCATGATTGCACGTATGACTGCTGCCTTCTTCTGAGTGTAACGCTTAAGCCAGTTTCGGCGGGTCGTTTTTTGGGGTCAAGCGCTTTACACAACAAAAACCTTAGTCAAGTACGCCCACAAGAAGAGCCCCACGAGGCACTTTGCCGTCAAGTCCAGTATATTATAGCTGATCGTCTTTTTGCGTTCCTTAAGCATGTAAGCCACACCATACAGACTCCAAAACACAAAGAACAACATGAACACGAGTAGGCTGTTGCCATTGACGCGCCCAGCTAGGAACGTCATCCAGATGAAGCCGAACATGGCAAAGAACGCCACGAAGCCGAGGGCCAATGCCTTCCGCGGTTCCATGATGCCCACAGTGCCGAAGTACCCGAACGTCAGCATCAGCACGTCCAACGCGACTACAATGACGTAGGTACCGATGTGCAGAGGCTCGTCGTTGTTGTAGGCAAGCACCAGGCACAGCACGAGCAGCATCATTGGCGTCGTGATGTACCAATCAATGTAACGCATCTTGCTGATTTTGGCGTGGTCCACATTGCCATTCGGTGTTGATTGTGCTGTTTGCATGATCTCGATAAAGTTCCCGTAGAACACAGTGGCAACGATCGAAATACACGTCTCAAGGTTAAGAATGTGGCGGATGCGTGGGTCGGCGGTACGTAAGGCTTCTACGAGCGTGATGACTCCGGTGGTCATAAGCAGAACGTAAGTTATGTAGAAACTGAACGCAACAGCATCGTCTTGGGTGCTAATGACGCTCACGTTTACGCTTACGTTGGTGCCTACGCTATTTGCTTTAGTGTCTACTTGTTGGCTCATCGACGATCTGCTACTCTAACCTTACCCATTTACAAAAAGAACCCTATGCCCCGAATCGTCCAATCCACCCACCCATACCCTACATCTTGATCACCTCATCAAACCCCTCCTCCAGCGTCGGCTCCTGAAACCGTTTACGGAACGTGTAGTGGGCGATGCGCGGCACGTGATTACCGCCTTCGGCCTCGCGGCGCTTCGCATTTTCCATCGCAACGTCGATGGTCACGTCCACCCAAACGGCACGTACAGGCAGGCCGGCCGACTTTGCCCACGCGATGTAAACGGCCCGACGCGCCACGTCTCCGTTTGTGGCATCGAAGATCACGCTGGTGCCCGCCGGCGCCTTGGCAGCAACTCGGACCATACGATCGGCTGTCTTCAACGCGTCGCCGTCGATGTGTGTGTACTTGTCGGCCGAGAAGCGCGTGTTCGCTACAGTCGTCTTACCGGAGCCGGGGTAGCCGATCATCACGATGGCCTCTGTGCCTGTGCTGGTACCAGTGCCCTTACGGTCAAGCATGGCGGCGGTCCCCGACGCAGGCGAGTTCGCCGTTTCCCTTTCGGGAAACGGAAACACATCTTCGGGCGTCTTGAAAGTGACCCCCACGGCCTCGGCAAACTTGGCATCGCTGTCGCTCCAATCGCCCGCACGTCCCGCCGCGTCGCCAACGAAGAAGCTCTTCTTGATGTCCCAATCGCGCCCCGCCATCACCGCGTGCCACATCGTCGGCAACGGCTTCCGATCGACCTCATCATACCCGATGGCAATGGTGAGCGGGATCTCGAGCGTGGCCATCTGCGCCCGGATGGACTCGGTCTTCCAGGCACGCGTCTGGTTGCTGGTGACCACGATTCCGAAGCCTTTGTCGTAGTAGCTCTTGAGGACCTCGGGAACGGACGGGCGGAGCCATTGCTGGTCGTTGACGTCCTTGGCGTGCGTGCGTCCGTTGAGCGGTTTGACCAGAGTCCAATCGTAGTCAAACGACGCGATTTTCTTACGGAAGCGCGGCTTCATAAGCTGGATGATCACGGGCGCCATATTTGGTTCAACAGTCAGTTTGCTCTCTTTGCTCTGTTTGCCTTCTTTGCTTTGAGTTACACAAATATACCGGTTGTTTAGCTCCATTTTTGGGGGTGCGTCGTAGGTTGCCTTGCTGCACGTGTACTTAAAGGGATGGACGTGTCTAGGTGTTTAGTTACGATCCGCAATCAAGATGCGGTCCATTCGGCTGATGCAGTCGATCCGGATCATGAAGTCTACATGGAGCCTCGGTTCACGGTTCGTGCCGCGTGTTTCGGCAGGTGCCTTGAGTCCAATGCGTGCCGCAGGTAGGATGCGTGCATATGGCTCAGGCTCTGGTGCCGGCACCCCCGACAATCTACCTGTTGCACCGAATGGCGGTGGCGACAGTATGAATGGTACTCACGGAACTGGCGGTAGCAACGGCAGCAACAGCAGCAACGGAACCAACAGCAACACCAACGGCACCAACAGCAACACCAACGGCACCAACAGCAACACCTACTGGTCCTCCTGGAAACAGTCAATGGCCATGAAAAACGAACTGGACAACATCGCCCAAGCGGAGATCCTTCGCAAAGAGATCCGCGCATTCTTGCCTAAGGAGCTGCATTCGACGTTGGCCACCATTCACGATCTGAGTTTGCTTAACGAACTTTCGTACATGTACGTCATGTACGGAAGTGACCGCCCTATTTCACCGCATCGTCGTGTCAATGTGCGTCGCATCATTATGCCGTATATTGAGGCGATCGAACACGATGCTTCCAAGAGGGCCGTGATAAATCTTCTTTTATGGGTCATGCAAGACTTTGGGTGCCTTTGATCGATGACAAAACCGTTATTTTTCTTACGAAACAAACACAAAAAATACTGTTTACAATCCTTTTATCCATCAAGCATCGACATAGAACCATTTCTCAAGAACCGAGTGAATCTCAGCAGCGATCATGTCTGGGCTTTTCGATTCAACATCAATAACGAGAACTTTCTTACCACAACGTATCGCTGAAACATAAGCGTCCTCGTGCAGCGCGTGCAGGTTCTCGAGGTAGTCCTGTTCGATGGCGTGCTCGCCGGGCCTTGCACGTTGTGCAATACGCAGGGCACAATTGACAGGATTGGATCGTAGGTAGATGTACACCAAGGGTGACCACATAGCCATGGCCTTGCTGTACATGTCGTGTAGCGTCTCGCTCTGGTTGGCCGTCAAGTTACCGTTCAGGTTATTGGCCTTGACGAACACGGCGTTCTGAAAATGGGGCGACCGCTCCATGAGCATGACGGTTGAGGAGTTGGCCTTGGGCTGGATCCAGCACCGGTCGAGCCAGATGCGCACCTGAAACTCAAAGGCACGCGATTTATGCTCGTAGAGGTCGCGCAGGTAGGGCGCCCATTTGTGCACGGGCTCGAGGTCCACCGCCCACCGGTACTTGGAGTGGAGGATACGCAGGACCGTCGTTTTGCCCGCCCCTATATTGCCGTCGATGGTAATGATCGACATGTTTGTGTTGGTATGGCAGCTCTGGCAGCTCGGCACAAAGAGCCGCGAGAGCAGGGCACGCGTGCTGCTACTCGGAGTCGTTGGATTCGTTGGAGTCGTCGTGGTTACGAGCCTTTATGGGTAAGAGCCTTAACAGGCAGAAGAGGCCGACGTGTTGCTCTTAATGTTAGACTAGCCTTCATTTTTTTAAGTGGGGGTCGGGTGCCGCTACCCCCTACTGCACCAACAGCTAGCCCCGCCAAAAGCTGGTCCACCTCGTCCATCATCAGCTTGAACCGCTCTTGGCTAATGCCCGTCGGGTCCTGTGGATCCAGCCAGTACTCGATCGACTTGCCCAAGTGCATCTTGCAGCACTTGTACGGCACCGCATGCTTGATCATCAGACGCTTGTGCTCGAACAGATCCTTCAAATGGGTGATAAGCACGCCCGAGCTGTAGTTGACGGGCCGGCCGTACTTGGAGAAGTGCTCGGGCTCCATACCGGCTGGCAGATAGCCGAGGTCGCCCACTTTCAGGTACAGGGGCCGAATCACGTACATGACGGACAGGGCATAAAAGGCGTGCACCTTTCCGTCCGGCAACTGGACGTTGACGTGGTTGGCAACCATGCGCAACCGTGCATACCCGGGCTTGAGCGTCGTACGTGGGTCAACGGCCTCGGGGTTCGTGCGCAGCACCTTGGCCATGATGTCGTCGAGCTCGCTCACCGTGAGCGGCACACGCGTCGCCGGGTCGCGCACGGCCTTGCCTTGTTTCTGATCGGTGATCCAAAGCCGGTACAGGTTACGGGCCGTGTAACACGAATGCTTTCCATTGGCGTCAACGGCCACCTTGGCCACGCTCTGCAGTACGCTCTTACGTAGCTTTCCGAAGCCCTCGAAGGATATGTAGTCCTTCATGGCGCGGCAGCTTTCACGTAGCTCTTGAAGAAGGACTTGGCGTGTGGGTGCGGGGCTTGGCGGAGGCGCTGGCCTTGCAGTAGGCGTCAGAACCGAAAGCTTGGCATGCCGGTTGTAAGACCGCGAGTACCGGCGCTCGACGTCCGCAGGCGTATCGGCACTCAGGGACGCAGGGGCCGATCGGGACCGCGACATCTCGATGCCCATGGCCTGATTGGCCTTCTCGTCTTCGAGCTCGCCCTTCAAGTCCCGAATGACCAGTCCAATTTGCGAAAGGACAAGCATGTAGTTAAAGCCGTGGGTCAGTCGGGCCTCGTTATTTGTTTGGCCACTGGCCTCGTCAACCTCCTGGGCAAACATGTACATTTGGACGGCGTACTGGTCCTTCATGACTCGAATGTTCATTCGTGGCAAGCGGCCCTGCGAAACCAAGTTGTTGACCATGTCGCCCACGGTCGTTTGCATGTACGGCAGACGCTCGTCCTTCGGCAGGCTCTCAATATTCGCGTCCATGTCGAGCGTCTTGCGTCGCAAGAAGCCACGTAGACGCCGCTGCAGATCCTTGAGCTCGGTCGACGCAGGGGCAGGGGTGGGGCCGACCTTTTGGCTTTGGCGCAAGAAACGTCGAATGAGCCGACTGTCCGGCGTCGTGATGAAGTCGAAGCTGTCCATGTACTTGAAGCGACGCTCTATGTTGGCAACTTGGCACAGCATGTCTAGCGGCCCGAGGGGACCTGTACAGCTTTCGGGACTTGAAGAAGCCGAGGCAGAGGTCGAAGCCGATGCCCTCTTTGATGGCGGCATGAGGCTCCTACTTTGATATTAATGGTCGAGTATTATGTCGAAATGGGCAGCCATCAATTGGCCTTAATGGCTTTTCCGAATACTTGGTGCTTCAGAACGCCACCAATCCGTTTGAACCAATGCCATTGCAAAATGTACAGGGCGCCCAGTATCGTGTTGCAGGCAACATATGCGACCATGTCGACATCAGGGATGTACAGTGCATCGACCATGGTTTGCTTGAGCACCAGAGGGCACGCAACGATCCGCGATGCAAAGAAGACAACCGCAAAAAGGGCAAAGGTCACTTTGGCACAGGTATCGTGCCGTTTGTGATGCGCCCACTTCGATATGTACAAGAAGGGCGAGGACGCGGTGAAGACACCGAACATGACGATCATGGGCTGACGATAGCCTTGATTGAGCGCCACTGCAATCGCACAAAGTGCCCCGGCATGATGCGCTGCATAAACAACATTGTTTGCCCAAATCTCCTCCACAAGGTGGACAGCGTAGAATATACTCTCGTTACACACCGCGATCATGAAACTCGTAGGCATGGGGGCATACTTTGTGAAGAAGCTGGTCGAATCGAGAGATTGCGAAAGGGCATGTGCAACGAGGCCAAGATTCCATGTGGCGGCAACGGCGCGGTTGAACTCCAAGGTTGAGCGGCGGCAAGTGAGTCCCACGTGGAAAAGCAGCATGCACGCAACCTCCATTATGGTGTCCATGCTGCTTGTTGCTGCTTGAGCTCAAGCTTGAGAGTTTACGATCTTTTAAGCCTCGCATAATGAACGCGGGGCGTGCGATGCTATGAGAACGCCACACACGCTTGTGGCAGCGTACGTCACCAAATGGAGCGGCAAATGCATCTGCGAAGGCACCCGCCCTAGCTTCGCCGGATAATACCAAACTGCCGTATATGCCAACGTAAGGACGTAGAACACAGCAATCCATGTTGGGCACATGCGTATGATTTGGCCATTTTGGTAAATCAAATGGAAGACGGCAAGTTGATCGGCAACAATGAGGGCTTTATTCTGGGGCGCTTGATGGTGGTAGGCAGATGTGAGCAACACTGCCATCCAACATCTGTGTAAAGGAGGGTGGGCTAAGGCGGTGAAGACATTGACGTTGAAAATGAGGCACGCGTAAGAGAGGACTTTGTGGCGAATGCGAACTATAAAGAGCTCATTTTCCATATGATTAGATCGATCGACTAGAAACGCGATGGTAAAAATAATGGTGTATTTAGACGAGGTGCCTAAGCAAAGCTCTTAAGGTGCACCTTGGCAAGCCGGCCCACCGTCGCGACCGTCGGCTTCTTCTTGGCCGCAAGGGCATCGAGGAAGGCACGTGCCTGAGCGAGGACGTGGTCCACGGCGGCGTCCATGGCCCCCTTGGTGGCCTTGAGCTTGAAGTCCTTAATGACGTGGGCGATCTCGGCCTTGACCATGCCGTGCATGAGCTTCACACAGACGTCGGTGGCCGAAGGGCCTGCGCCGCCGCTACCGCCAGAACCGCCTGATGCCAAGAAGCCAGCATTGGCGTTCACCATGTGGGCCTGACGCAACACACCGCTGTCGAATTGAATGGTACCGGCGGCCGTCGCGACAGGAACTACCCCGGGCGCGCCGTAGGCCAGGGTGCCCGGACCGACAAAGGGAATGCCGATGGCGCCGCCGCCTTGCGCTGCAACAGCAGCAGGTGCAATCGTAAGCACGATCTTGCAATGCTTGGCGTTTACCGTCTTGCAGCTGGCCATGATGGCGGCGATGCACAGGGCACCCGCAAACTCAAAGACGTAGCGCATGACGTGGCTGTGGGCCGCGTTCAGGACCGACTTGCTGAGGGCGGGTAGGCAGCCTTCTATCGAGTGAGCCTGAGTCTCAAGTGCCTTAAGTGACTTGACGGGCTTGATAGGTTTGACGGGCATTGTGCTGCTATATCTCTGTCCTCTGCAAAAGGCAAACATTTTCGCTCTCCTTGAGTAAGTAAGAGAAGGCAGACAATGGCCAACTTTGCCCCACTTGATTACGGCATGCTACCGGCCTTTCCGGCGGCGCCGCTCAATCGCAGCACGGTGAACAACGGCCGTGTGGACATCATGTCGCCCATGCCGTCGCTAGCCATACATGCATCGAGTGTGCCGGCCGCTCCGCGCCAAAACGACGACGGTGCCGAGTGCACGGCACGCCGGGCCATCTCGGGTATCCACTCCTCGACGCCCCTCAACACCCTGTTCTTCTCGCCCGACAACATCAACGCCCTGCAGGAGGGCATCCGCTACCGCATCTACGCCGAGAGCGAGGGCCAGTTCGTCATCGGCATGCAGAACGAGCGGGAGCTCCTGATCGTCATGCGGTCCATGTACTACCAGTACGGCCGCAACGACCCTGACAATGCCCTTCAAGGCGTGCGTGATCTCAATGCCCGCGTCCTGGCCTGGTGCGTCCCCGAGGTCCTGAACAACCTGAAGCAGTACGAGGGCTACAAGCGCGACGTCAGCACCTTGCCCATGCCGCTGCCGCGGTCCCCGATCGCCTCGATGAAGGGGACGCGCAGCCTCGAGCTGACGCCCCTTCGGTAAGCTGACGCCCCTTCGGTAAGCTGACGCCCCTTCGGTAAGCATGGTAGGCCGTAGGTGATTTAATTATTTATCCTAGACACATGGTAGTAGGCAAAGAGCAAAAGACACAGTCATGGCCGCAGCATCTGCCGATATGGCACTGACCGAAAAGGAGGAGGCCGAGTTCCGTGTGCAGAAGGCGCGGCTCTTCAAGGCCACCATCGCCGTGAACGTCGTGTACGGCGTCATTGCCCTCGGCATCCTGCTGGCCATCTTCTTCAGCGAGGGCGCCCGCGACCTCTTTGTCTCGCGTCTCGCTCCCTTCACGATCACCTTCCTAGTGGGCATGCTGCTCGTGATCATCTGGCTCATCATTGTTGTGCGGACCTTCAAGCCCTCCAAGAATGCGACCCTCAAGTACGACCCCTACAGCTGCCCCGACTACTTCGAGCTCGAGCGCACCCCCGAGGACGTGCTCAAAAAGTTCGACGAGAGCATCCGGGCCGACATGACGTACCGGTGCAAGCCGCGCGACGGCGTCTTTGGAAACTCGCTGGGCACGGAGGCCGCCCCATTGATTCCCACGACCGGAAGCGCATGGGCAACTAGCGGTGACACCACCAAACCCAACCTTTTCGACAACGTCGTCAACCCGGTCAATACGACGACGGGCATTGCCCAGTCCGACAAGATGTCATGCATGACCATCTACCCTGGCCTCCTGAACCGCAAGGACATCATGGACAACAAGGAGCAGCCCAACAAGTACCGGTGCCAGTACATCGCGACGGCGGGCTGCAAGGACCTGAACTGGACGTCGGTGTGCCCCTACCCGTCGGCGTGATGCCCCAAAAATGGACCCATGAACGCCATTTAAAGACTTGCACTTCATTTGTAGCGTGAGAGCAGAGCCAGCAAAGAGCAGCCGGGCCCATGGATCTCCACATGAGCCGCGCCATTATGAACCTCCGGGCCCTCTTGCAGGACCGCGGCGACGATCTCGATGGCTTCCCGGAGGACGTGACGGACGAGGCCGAGTGGATGACGCTGCGCACGACCAACAAGAAGTACGAGACCGATCGGACCGTCGTGTTCTTCGCGCTCACCAAGGACCTCATGACGTCGAAGGACAAGAAGAGCCTGATGGCGTCGATGAAGGCGACCGAGGACTTCATTGGCACGCACGGCGCCAAGATCTTCATTCTCGTGTTCGGCGAGACGCCCGCGAGCCCCGTCATCCAGATGGTGCACGACCGCGACAAGGAGTTCCAGCGGGCAGCCAAGGGCGCGTGTGTGCAGTACTTCACGATGGCCGAGCTCCAGTACAACCCGGCCAACCACGTCCTGGTCCCGAAGCACGAGAAGCTCACCGACGTCGAGGTCCGCAAGGTGATGCAGGACTACCAGATCAAAAACAAGAGCCAGTTCCCGCTGATACAGAAGACGGACGTCATGGCGCGGCGCCTCGGCCTCAAGCACGGCGACATCGTCCGCATCACTCGCCACAACGAGAACTCGGGCATCTATTACTATTACAGATGCTGCGTCTAGAGATTGGCAGTGTTTGGCGTGTAACGACGTGTAACCAACCCTCTTTTTTCTTGAGCTTCCATTAGAGTAGCGGATCGACCGATCCGACCGATCCGAAGTGTGGAGTCCAAATGTCCCTTGGTGAAGCAAACACCATGGATTTTGCGGCGCTCGGGCTCGACGCCGCCGTGTCCCTCAAGCTTTTGTACAACTCGTTCATAAAGGGCGGCGAGGTCACGAATGCGGTCGATGGAACGCGTCGCGAGACCACGATCCCTGTGACCCTGTCGAGCATTGAGAACCTCTCGACATCGGTCGCACCATCAACCAAAGCAGCGGGCAGCCTTGTTGTCAACGTCCTTACCAATGCCGCCTTTCAAGATGCCTACCCCGACTCCCTATTCCATTCGATCGCAGGCACAACGGGCATGTACGTGCGGGCCAAAGACGCAGCCGGCTATGTTGCGCTGACGGCAGAGGATCAAATCCCGAATACCCAGTTTGCCGAAACCGACATCAACGTGTATGAATGGCTCGTAGCCCAAGGCGGGGATCTCGCGGCCATTGCGGTCTCGCTCCGCGACATGAAGGTCGCCTACCAGCTCCTCGACAGCGGCATCTACACGTCCATGATGGCCCAGAGCGACCCAACAAAGCTCAACATCTTTCCGCCGCGTGCGCAGCATGCCGTGCACGACCTCATCTTGAAAACCACGGTAGCCCCGATCAAGCCGAAGATCGTGAATGACCCGACCGACTACGACAGTGCGTCGCAAGAGTCGGCCTTCAACAGCAACGACAAGCTGTCGTACTTTGCGCGGACGCTGGACCCCGTCACCCAAGACATCTTTGCGGTACGCCGCGTCATTTTGGCCACTTACCTCATGACGCAAGCGCGCCTCTTTTCGCGTATGTACTTTGCCCTGCGTAACCCAACTGGCGTTACAAATGTCTACATTGACACGTCTGCCAATGCATTGATTGCGGGCAAGCTGGCGCACTACTTCTACTCGCGTCTCATTGCACTGAACACGTCGTACGAGAGCAGTCGCCTAGAGATGGACGGTGCCGTAGCAAGCACTAGCACTATAAATCGCACAATGCAAGACAACGTAGCGATCTACACTGACAACACGAACGCGCTTTCAAGCATCAACGACGATATGGGATACAAGAGGCGCGCTCTCGCAAACGAGATCGTGCGTGTCAAGTCGGAGAGCAGCGATGCGAGCTACAGCAAGCGCCTCGTAGTAGCGGCCATCATTCTGGCGGCCACGCTCCTGCTCGTGCTGTTCGCCGTGTTTGTCATGCCCGTTGACGTCCAAGTCCGCATCAAGGTGGCCAGCATGGTAGTGGCCATGGCCCTTGTTGTGGTGGCGGTCCTCGTGTTCCTGCAAAAGCGTAACATTCACGAAGGCTTTGTTGTGGTAACATCGGGCGGCCTGAACGTAGCCTTTGATGCATCGCTGTCAACTACCGCAGCGGCCGATATCAATAAGCTCGCGAGCATGATGGATCTGGTCTTCACCGAGTCCCTACGCAATTACTACCGCTACACGGTTGAGATCACGCTGCTGCTGAAGAATAACCGACTATACAACGAGCTCAACTACAACACCAGCAAGGAGCGTAACTGGTTCGAGAATTCACAGTACCAATTGAACAAGAACGTCAACGATTCCCGCACTGCCCAGCGTCTCTATGATCGCAAGACGAAGATCTCGACGGCACTCCTCCGCTTTGTCCTACAGCTACTCGTCATCGTGGCCTTTGTCGTGCTTGGTGTCGCCGCCGTCCAAGATGCTGTGCCCATTCTGGTCAACGTTATTTACGTAATTGGTGGTATTTTGTTCGTTATGGCAGTATTTTACCTATTCGGAGACGTTTTACGCAGGACCTACATTGATGCGGATCGGCTCTACTGGGGCACACCGAGTGCGGTTAAGGACCTTTGAAGACCTCTCGCGATTTGCTATATTTAATTTTTGATGTTCATGACTCGGCTTAAAGACACGCCGAGCATAAGGATATAAGGCTTAAAGCACCATGACGCCAGGCAATGCCCAGCAACGCGCCTTCATCGAGGCGCCCCTGGCCACGTCGGCGCTCATGGGCATTCCGGGCGGTGGCAAGACATATTCCATCATTCAGAAAGTGCTGCATCATAAGAGCGTCCTCAAGAAGCCGCATGATCTCTTAATCCTCACGTTCTCCAAGGCTGCCTGTCAGGACTTCATCGCCAAGGGCACCAAGGCCAAGCCGGGGCTCTTCAACAATGCTAATATACGTACCATTCACTCGTTGGCGGGCGGCATCGCAAAGAAGATCGGGCGCAGCAGCGACAGCATCAACACCGTGATCGTGAGCTGCCTTCATAACCTGCGTGAGCTGCGCCCTTGCGACGCGGCGGTCCTGTTGCAGAGCTTGCGTGCCTTGGCGCATTGCAAGGTCATCTTTGTCGACGAGGCCCAGGACATATCCACAGTGCAGTACGATCTGATCATGATTGTTGCGCGGCTTCTAGCTGACATTCCGGTAATCATGGTCGGCGATCCCAACCAGAACATCTACCAGTTCCAGGGCGGCTCGGACCAATGGCTGATCGGGCACAGTCCGACGCCTTATCAGCTGATCGAGAACTATCGGTCCACGCCGGCCATCGTGGACTTTGTGAACGCCTTTCGGCCATGGCAACACTTTCCGAAGATGGTGTCTGCTGCCACAAAAACAAAGACAGGGTCAGGGTCGCGCCCTCTCGTCTACTGCAACACCATCGAGCTGCTTCTACAGCACATCGAGCAGGAGCTTCGCAGCGGCGAGTTTGCCCTCGAGGACATCGCTATCGTCGGGCCTGTCAAGAAGAGCAAGCCAGGGCCCTATGGCACCTACAAGAGCATAGGACTGCAACTTATCGTCAACCACCTCGAGGACGTGGGCATCCCGTACGTTGCGCATTACACGCTCACAGGATCCGACCATGAGGGGGCGACCACCAGCGCCAACACCGACCAAGAGAATCACAATCAGAAGATCGTGCGTCAGCCGGGCCACGTCAACCTGATGACCATTCACGGGTCCAAGGGCCTCGAGTTTGGCAAGGTGCTGCTCCTCAACTTCCAGCTCAACAGTCAGAGCATCAAGCCTACGCTCGAGGACCATAACCGCCTTCGGTATCTGTGGTACGTCGGCCTGAGCCGCGCCGAGCGAGCCATGGTGATCTACGTCATCAAGGGCCACGCAGTCTTTCCGAGCCTTGGCGATTGCTTAACCGACCTGTACGACGTGGCGGGCGCGCCTTTGAACTTTCCGTCAAAGCTTGACCTGACCGAGGCCGTGAAGCCCCTCGACTACTCGGTCACGGAGGTCATCAAGTCCTTCAGCGTCGAGGACCTCTATGAGCTCGAGACGCTGATGGCGTATACATCTGTTGTTTCGGACCTGTTGCCTTCGGTAGGGCCTACAAATACGGAGCGGCCCGAAAACTCTCGTGCTTCGCCGGCTTCGCAGCCCCTCGAGTTCGACGCATACAAGGTCCTCTACGGCGACTTCATGGAGAACATGCTCACGTACTTCAACGTCGGCCCAGATCACATCAGGGCCATGCGTGCGTCCATGGACACGTTGATCGAGGTGCCGATGCCGTTGCTCAAGGGCTTCGGGTCCCTCAAGGCCAAGACATCCGTGATCAACGAGTTCAATGCATGCCTGGACGACCTCGAGAGCATCAAGAACCAGCTGGACCCCTTGGAGCAAGCATTGTACTCTTACATCTACAACTACGTCGGGGGCGACACGTCAAAACCGTTCAAGATCGTGGCGAGCAATCGGGTCCAGAGCTTCGATACGTCAAAGGCGATTGCGTTGTGCAATGCTGCGATTACAGGGTGCAATGCTGCGATTCCAGGGTGCGACGCGCGGCCCTTGCAGGCCGCACAGGCCATCTTTGAAATGTGTCTGTTTCGGTACCAGTTGGACAATGAGGCACGTTACCTAAAAGACTACGACTTCTCGGCACACATCACGTCGCTCATGCCGTACGTGGAACGGCTGCGACACGTGGCTGCAGCGCACCTTCATGGTACAAGTCCTTGCTTCCAGGTCTCCGCATCTCACCCCAACTTGCCCATTCGGGGAAGGTGTGACATGTTCATACCCGGGGATAAACAGCAGCCTGGTCGCATCATCGAGACCAAGATGTCCCAGATGCAAACGTGCAGTTCCAAGACGGCAATGCAGCTATTGCTGTACAATAACAACATGTTCCCGTCTTGGAATACCCCCACGCAGCTCGAGATGTGGAACCTCTACGACTGCACGCGCCACATGGTTACATGCAACGTACCGGCCAATATCGACCTCTTGAAGCTGCTGTGTCGGAAGCTCCAAGTCAAAATGAAGGACAACGTCTTCGTCTACGACCTCGAGACCACCGATCTGACCGAGAGCATCATCATTGAGCGTCACATGGTCGAGCTGTACCTCGGGTACGTCGCGTCGACCGGGCTTGTAAGGCCGCCGGTGCACCACGTGCTGAGCCCGTTCGTGACGCAACTGACAGGCATCACTCCGGCCATGTTGGCCCATGAGACCACGGACCCCGACTTGCGTCGATTCAAGCGCGACGTCGACAGCATCCTGAACTTTTGCGACCAGCCGACCTTTATCGCACACAACGGTGCGGCCTTTGACCACAAGATCATGACGCGTCGCGGCCTATTTCCATCGACATCGAGGATTCGGCTCCTCGACAGCAGGACCATCATACGTATGTTCTCGAGCGTGGATACGTTGGGTAATACGTTGGGTACATTAAAGGCGGTATATGACGAGCTGTGCCCGGAGGCGGATTCGGTGGGGGCCCATCGTGCAGCGGCGGACGTGACCATGGTCGTATGTATATTTAGGGAGATTGGGCTGAGCCTTCGGCAAGTGCATGGGTGCTAAGCCTTTGGTAAGTTCATGGGTGCTAAGCTGCTAAGCAGGCAACCTCCGAATGTTCTCCTGGTACAGCGCCGCCGGATTGGCGGTGCCCAGGGCCGGCGTGTTCCCTTGAAGCCACGAACGCGGAAGGACGTTGTACGAATGGTTCTCGTTCAGAAGGACGCGCGTGGCCGTGAAGTAAACGACCCATAGGACAAAGGCAGCCGAGATCTTGCGCGTGCCCATGAAGAACATGCTGAACAGGATCATGTTTTGCGTGACCGGGTGCCCGAGCACCTGCTGTTGTTTTTCGGTGAAGTTCATGGAAACGTGGCGGCCTCCAATCTGAAACAGAAAGGTGCTGGCCATGGTGAACGGATCGACCCCAGCGAGGAAGCCGGCGCTCTCCATGTTGGCTGCAGCTGTTTTGAACTCTAGTCTCTCGTCTATCCATTGATGTGCAAAAAGAATGAGTGGGGGTGTGAATGGTCACTTGATGGGCGCAAGGTGCTCTCCAACGTCCATGGCAATCGGGTGCGTCGGGGCCTTGAGGGCGGGGGGCATCGAGACCGGGGCGTAAGTGGAGCCAATGGCGTCGCCTACGGAAAGGGCACGCATCGGCATGCCAGCAGCCATAGCCGGGTCGCCACGCGTCGGCATGTCCATGGGCCGACCAAACAGGTGCACGTCCAGGACGACCGCCAGCGCCACGAGAATCAGCATGGCCCCGACACGTGCGTCCCACGCAAAGATGGCAGCGATGGCCAAGATCAGGATGGGCACGAGCCACGGGTGCTCATAGGGCGCCAGCATCCATTGCGGGTACGGGTGATTGGGGCGCAGGCCGTACCATGCCAGCACAACGGCGATTCCACCCACAGCGAAACCTTGTAGCATGGGTACCGACAGGCTCTCTATTTGATACGCACCAAGAAAAATGTATGTCGAATGGTTAAGAGGCCAAATGGCGGGAATGTACGCCACACTCGAAGAGGCCTACAAAATTCCCTCGTGGGAGCTGAGCTACAAGCGGCGCAAGCAGGCAGGCAAGAGCGCCATTCAAGAGATGGGTGAACGCAATGCTCGTGGGGGCTATGTGGGTGCCGATGTTGTGGAGGGCTTTGAGGGTGCCGACGGAGGCATTGACCGTGTCAAGGGCAACTCGTTGAGCACGGGCCCCAAGGACACGTACAAGGGCAGGCTCAATGACTATGAGTTTGGCTGCAAGCAGTACGGCATTTGCCCGTCGACCATGGAGGGCTTTGCCAATGAGTCCACTGGTCAATCAACAGGTCAGAAGAAGACGATCGCCGATCTCCTGCGTGTGCAAAACAAGTGCAACCCGCTGTCACCGCCGAACTATGAGATACCTATCAGTAAGGAGGACCGTGCACGCTTTGCGGCCGCTATTACCGCAAACAATATGTCAACGGAGGCCTTCAGCGGGGACCCGGACAGGCCCAAGGCGCGCCCGATCGATATGTCGACTGTGGAGGGCTACCTGGACGAGGACCTTGACATGTATCTACGCGTGGAGGACATGAAAGATGCCGTCCTTGGCCCGCCGCCCAACACTGCACGTGGCAAGCAACCAATTGCACCGGCCGCCCGGGACCCGAGCGAGTCGCCCTTTACCGAATTTCTACGGACGTTCAAGGCGGCGTCTGCATCGGGCCAGCCCGGGGCCAATGGGGCTACCAACGTGCCTACGGTGCCTGCGGTGCGTGAAACCATTGTTGAGCGTGTGCTGCCGCCCATGTGGATGGACTTGGCGCTGCTGTGTGTCATCGGGATTCTTATCATCGTCTTGACCCATATGATTTTCAAAATGGCGGTGCTGATGGCTAGCGTGGCTTAGGAACGAAGTTGCGGCTCCGTGCCCCGCCATCGCTGCGCGATCTTCTGTTCGCTTCGCGGTGCCCGCCGGGCATTAGTCTTCTTTTTGTATGTAACAACACAAGTTGTCTTAGGTTGATTGTCGGGCTTGACAGGGATGGCTTGACGTGTCTGTCGGGCCAAACGTGGATTGTCGGGCTTGACGTGTATGTCGGGATTGACGTGTATGTTGGGCTTGATGGGGATGGCTTCGCATGGCTTGTCGGGCCTGACGTGGATTGTCGGGCCTGACGTGGATTGTCGGGCCTGACGTGGATTGTCGGGCCTGACATGGATAGTCGGGCCTAACGTGGATTGTCGGGCCTGACGTGGATTGTCGGGCTTGACGTGCACCACGGAACCCCCGGTCAACGTGCACCACGGAATAATATTCTATCGGACCGATTTTTTATATAAAAGTCGTTATTTTGCATATAGGAATAACTTTTGTCAGAAAGGAGGTCCTCGGTCCCTTCACCACGAACCTATCGGGTCAAATATGTACTACGAACCGATCGGTCAAACATGTCGGGTCAATCATACACTGCGAGGTCAACGTGCACCACGAAACACCAGGTCAAAAATAAGGTGCACCCCTTCCATTGGTTTAAAGGATAGAGCCACATTATGTTGGTTACAAACTATTACCGAAAACCCGATCCAAAAGGCGGCGGGGGTGGAATGCCCATCGGCCGTCGCGGCACCAGCTGTGATGTAAGCGGCGGCGGCGCCGGCAAGGCACTAAAGGGACGTGCGCCGCCAGGGAGTGCGCGTTGACCACGTGACGCGTTGCTTTGCCGTAGCTCTTTAGGGTCCCAACTAATGTAAAAAGTGCTTTCATGAGGACTAGGCATCGTCTGAATGATAAAGCCGGTTTTTCGCAAGGCCTCAACCACGTACCGTGTGCATTCCGCCAAATTATAGAGGGGCCAACCGACGAGCATGCCGGGTATTTCATAAAAGCTTTGAAGCCCACCACAGCCCGCAACGGTCCGCACTCGCCGATGGCACAGCTCGAGCACCTTGTCAAAGCACCGTGTACGTGCCTGTTGTTTTTGCTTGCCCATGTGATACAGCTCATTCAGCGTGATCTGCGGTGGCATTGCGCCGACTTAAACACGACCCTACCAATAACAGCGGCGCTTACCTACCTTAATCGACCGACAGTTATATGGGCGATGCGTCAAACGCAACGGAATCGCCAGGGCCAGAAGGTCAAAGCGGCCCCACCCACCTCACCATTGGCGGCGGCGGTTGCAGCGGCTTCGAGTACATCGGCATCATGCACGGCTTACAGCTGTCGGGCCGATCGGTCTCGATACGCAACGTCGTGGGCATCAGCATCGGGGCCTTCTTCGGTGCACTCTTTGCCATGGACGCCGACATGAGCTGGGTACGCCGATCCTTCGAGGCGCTTGCCCGCACGCCTGGCTACCTTCAGGTGCCGGCATCGCATTTGCTCTTGTTGCCGAGTCGGTACTGTCTCTTCGACGTCGATCGGCTGCTCGAGCCCTTTGTGAGGGCACTGCGGCTACGGTGGCCCGACGTCGAGCCGGGGTCCATCACGTTGCACTCGTTTTGCGAGAGGATCGGGCGGCGCTTTGCAGTCATACTCACGGAGCTCAACACGTCGCGATCGATTGTGGCCACGCCCGAGGGAACCCTTGGCGACAGCAGCATCGTTGACATCTTGAGGGCCAGCATGTCGTTGCCCTTTGTGCTTAAGCCCATGTCTATTGGACCTATAGGATCTATCGGACCAACAGCCAATGCCCGCGAAGGCCAAAGGCGGGTCTACGTGGACGGTGGCCTCACGTGCGATCATCCTTGGTTTGCCTTTTCTGGGTACGCCTTCTCAAGCGCAGCCCCACCCAAACCAGAGGACGTGCTCGACCTCCGCATCGACCTGACGTCCTGCAACCCCACGACCTTCGAGACGCCCCTCAAGAGCGCCGTGCACTACGTCACCAGTCTCTTTCAATGCACGCTCTGGAACAAGTCGGCGTACCTCCTCGAACGAAAGTGCCAGAACCGCATCGTGGTCACGTCGGCCGTGATGCCGCTCCTGCCGATCCGGCTCACCAGCCGCGGCTTCAACGTGGACATCACGGCCGACAAGGTGGCACAGGCGTATGTGCATGGAATGGAGCTTTATGAGGCCTATGCATCACAGTGTGTGAAAAATGAGTAGAGCAGCCCCTGCGCCCCTAAGCCTTAAGTAGGCCCGACACGTACGCCATGAGTGCCTCGCCCGTGCGGTCGCCCTCGTAGACGTTGTTCTTGCCGTTGACGTCGACGTGAACCGTCGGGAAGCCCGAGACGTCGGCCTTGCGAACGGCCTGGGGGTCCGACTCGGGCGAGATCTCCTTGGTCACGATCGACTTGCCGTCCGCCATCTTCTTGAACTTTTCCCACTCGGGCTTCATGGCCTTGCAGTGGGGGCACGTGTCCATGTAGAAGTAGGTCACCGTGGCCGACTTGCCCTCGAAGCCCTCCTTGACCTTGCCTTGTAGGAACATGATCAGGGCGTAGACAGTCGCTAGGATGGCAAGGCCAAACAGAAGGATCAGGATACCCTTGATGATGTTGCCCCAGCGGCCGGATACTTTGGGAAGAGGCATTGATGTTGTGGACAGATGTTGGGGTTCTACTAAGGGTAACGATATTGAAGTGCGGGCTTGGCAAGCTGAGCAAGATCAGCAAGCTTTTCGGTCACTTAGTCCATTACACTATCAACCATTGTGTCCACCATGCCAACACCCTCCACTGCACCATTCATAACGGCTGCCGTCTTATTTTTGCTGACTACCCACAACCAAACCCACACGAAGACGAGCAAAAGCAAACCAAATGCTAGGAAAATCCAACCGATCCACTTGATTGGTGCAGGGTTGACAACAAAATTATTTGGATTTGCTGCCTCATAATGCACGGTGATGTTTTGTCCTTTGATGTAGCTTTGATTTACGGCCATGGGTGCTGATGTAATAGACTTTCCATTATCTGGAGTAAATTGGAATGTTATTGTGCACATTACGTGTTTGGGGTCAGAATCATCACACTTTGAACTTTGCACCGTGCCAACAGCGCGCATTGAGAATGTGTTTTTCCGAGTGAGCATGAAAATACCAACCACAATCAATATCAAAGCAACGATCGTACCAAATATGGATCGCATCCATGCCATAATGCGGCCAAAAGAAGCAGCCGCATCCAACGTGTTATCCATCATTTCGCCGCCGGCACGTTGAGTGCGGAGTTTGTTTTTGCGCATATCGTCCGTCTAATTAGATGAAGTAAAAGTTATATCACTGAAGATATTACGATCATGCAAGGTGTCGGTAGCGTACTTTCTGACCGATGGCTCGGTTGATGCAAAGCGAACGGCCTTTGGCACCTTCGGCGCCATTTGCCATTGGTCAGGAAAACAAAAAGAAGCAAGGCGCATTTCCCGATCGGCCCTTAATGCTTTCGAAAGATAGGATATAGGAAGCAGCAGCATGCGCATCACACGTGACGCAAAGGGCCTGTTGCGATGTGTGACGGATGGGCACTCTTATCGGATACACGAGCGCATCCACGCAAAGGGGCGCTCTTACCACATTGTACAAAAGGGCCTGCAGGTCTCGTGTACACGTGCGGTTCGTGCGTTCTTGAAGGGGCAAGCACACGTGCAGTCAGGCGGCACTGGACCCTTGAGCACGCTGCCCTCGGCCTCTATGGACGCCATCTGGTCCAAGGTGGCCCCCGCCGATCGCAAGGCCGTGAGAGAGACCTCTCGGACCATGAACACAGCCGTCAAGACGTTCATCAGACGCCTCGCCGAGATTGCCCAGGCACCCATGCCTCTTTACAGGCAGCAGATCGAACGCTTGACTCCCAATGAGCTCATGACCCTAGAGGATTACATAGCGGACAACGCACCCCCGTTTCCCTTCGGACAACACGACGACGAGCTGGTCAACGCGGCAAACATGGAGGCTTTTCAGGAGGCGTCGCTCAGGATAGAGCTCATTGAGGCGATCCTGAGGCCTCCACCCGCTAGGTAACACCGCTAAACTCCGGTCAAGTTACAATGACCGCCTCGCTGCTCATACCGTACCCAGCTTCGCCCGACAGGTAGGCCCAGCGCTTCCATGCGGCCACGTCGAGCTCGCTCAGGTCGTGGAGGACCACGATGTCCAGCGAGGGCAAGATGCATCGAAAGGCATCTTGTGCATCGGCATACGACGCCCAATCCGTGACGAGGGTGTTGGCCGTCCCGCTCACAAAGGTCGGGCTCAGGCAACGCGCGACCGTATAGTCCTGCAACGTGAGCTTGCGTCGGACGTGGGGTACGTCGGCCTTGGAGCTCGTGAGCCACCAGATCTTACGCACCGTGATGGTTTGCATCCAATACTCTAACTGTTCCCATACGGAAGCGTCGGATAAGGGGCTCGAGTGGTCCATTAACTGCCTTGAACGTCGCCTCTTTATTAATTGGTATGGCCGAGGATAAGTCGGTGGCGATGAACGCGATTCGCAGTTAAAGACAATATTGTGTATCAGCTATTAAGGCCACTCGGGGGATGGAAGCGTCTATGCTAGCCTTGGCCTTAGCCCCGGCTTCGGCCTTAGTCCCGGCAGTAGCCTTAGCCCCAGACCTCCTTACCGTCATTCCCCTTGATACCTTCCTTAACACCATAGCAGTCGTCGATACATTTGGTCACTTGGTGGCACAACTCGATAAATACAAATGCTTCGTCACAAACGGTGGCGAGAAAGAGCGCGTCCCGAGCGGTAACCAGGGCGGCGGCGGGGGCGGAGGCGGCGGTCACGGCGACGGTGGACGTGGGCGCAGGCGGTATGGCGAAGGATCACATGGACACGGAGGCCGCGGCGGACACGGAGGCCGGGGCTACCATTCGCAGCACGCACCCACCAAGCACAAGCCCGAGCGCCCACGCATCGGCATGCGCGAGCTGTCACGTGCCGACATGTGCAAGAAGGAGTTCCTGTCCTTCATGAACAAGCTGAGCCCCCAGAACAAAGAAACCATCGTGAAGCAGGTCGTGGCCAAGCTCGCACCGATGCACACGGGTGTCTATTGCGAAGTGCTCTGGGCGCTCATGCAGAGGCCCGTACAGATTTACCAGCCCTATTACGCCGAGATGGCACGCACCATCGCCATGAGCACGCCCATGCCCGAGAAGCTCGAGTTCAAGCGGGCCTGGGACAAGCGTTGGGAGTCGGTGGTGCAGGGTGACACGGCCTTTGCTGTCGTGCCCGAGGCCTTTCACGACGCGGCCATCATCGGCAACGACAACGACTTCCTCGAATGGACCATCTGGAAGCGCAGCCACGTCAACCTGATCAAGGCGTGCATGTATCTATGCACGTGCGGCGTGTTCACCCAGGGCATCGGCTCGATCTTGGATCCCGTGATGGTCATCGTGGATCAGCACATTACTACTGAGACGAACATGGCCACCCACCTACTGGACTACTACATCGATCTCTTGTCGAATGCATGGGCCTCTCTTGTACCGCCCAAGGACAACCAGCCGCCCAAGGACATCCACGAAAAATTGACGGCTTGGTTGCCCCACGTCCCAAAGCTCTCTCCGGCAACTCGGTTTAAGGTCTTGGCGCTAAGTGAGAAGTACCTGTCTACCAAGAAGTAACCAAGGCAAAGTGCCAAGAAGTAACCAAGGCAAAGTACCAAGAAGTAACCAAGCCATGGCCACCACAGACAAGAAGCCCATCATCCTCGATGCGCTACGGCTCATATGTAAGAAAGAGCAGCAGAGCCGCAACAGCTTCAAGGTCAAAGCGTACACCAAGGTGATTGCGGCGCTCGAGGCGCACGTCGGGCCGATCAAGACGATGGACGACGTGGCCAACATGCCGGGCGTGGGCGCCAGCATCCGAGACAAGATCAAGGAGATCCTGGAGACCGGGCACCTCGAGGCCGCCGACGCCCTGGACGCCGAGCGCCCTGCGATGGACGCAAGCACCGACTTTCAGGGCATCTACGGTGTCGGCCCGGCCAAGGCCAAGGAGCTCGTGCAGAAGCGGGGCCTGCTGTCGATGGACGCGCTGGCCAAGGCCCTCGAGGCCGATGCGTCCGTGCTGAACGACAAGCAGCGCATCGGGCTCAAGTACTACGCCGACCTCAAGCTCCGTATTCCGCGGGCCGAGGTGGCGGCGTTCGAGAGGTCCGTGCTGGCCACCCTGAAGGCTGCGGCACCCGACGCACGCCTCTTTGGCGAGGTGGTGGGCAGCTACCGCCGGGGCGCCGAGGACAGCGGCGACGTGGACGTGCTGGTCACGTACCCCGAGGGCGTCTCTGCGGCGGCGGCGCTCAAGGGCTTCAAGAAGGTTGTCCAGGCCATGCGAGAGTCGGGCGTGCTCCTCGAGACGCTGGCCGAGGGGCCCAAGAAGTTCATGGGCATCGTACGTCAGGGCGAGGGCCACGCAGCCCGCCGCCTGGACATGCTGCTCACCCCGCCGGACGAGTTCGGCTTTGCGGTGCTCTACTTCACCGGCAGCGACCGCTTCAACGTTGGGATGCGTTCGTTTGCCTTGACGCAGGGATGGTCCCTGAACGAACATGGCCTGACACGCGTGAATGTGGAAAGCGGTACCGAAGGGGCCGCTGAGGTCAAGCTGCCGTCCCTCCGAACGGAGCGGTCCATCTTTGACCTCTTCAAGGTGCCCTACGTGGAACCTAGGGATCGCGTGGCCTTTGTTGCCCCGGTGTAAAAATCAAATATTTCCTGGCGTTATCATAGAACCCCGATCGAGGAGACCACAATCATGGCCGACGCTGCATCCACTGCCTCCAACATTGCACTTACGCTCAACGTGGTAATCAATGTCGCCCTGATCGTCCTTTTCGGCGTGACGTACATGTACATTGCTCACCTTGAGAAGGTCGGGTGCCCTTGCGCCGAGCACCCCTACCGCGCCTACGTCCGCAACTTCGCCCTTTTTGCGATTGTGTACCTGCTGCTGACGATGTTCAACCCGCTCTTCGTTCGCAAGAACCCGATCCTGGCCGGCGTCTTCGGCCTGATGCACCTCGTCTACACCGTCGGCGCCGTGGTCTTCTTCATCTTTGCGATCAAGATGGTCCAGGCCCTGGTGAAGGCCAAGTGCGAGTGCAGCCAGGACGTGCGCCGCGAGGTGCTGTACTACTGGTCCATCATCCACGTAGCCCTGATTGCCCTCATCGTGCTGGTTGCGCTGCTTGGCCTTGTCATGGGCGCCGTCTTCATGTCGAAGATGCCCAGCCTAAAGCACGTGTCGGACACCAAGGCCAACATCGCCGAGAGCGTCCGCACGCCCCAGAAGGCCCTGAGCAAGCTGCCCGGCCGCTTCAAGAAGCTGGTGGCTTAAGTGTTGCGTCCCTCTTTTACTTTTTACATACAACGATGCTCAATGCATCTTGTTTACCGAGACGTTAGTGAACGCCAAGTGCAGCCGTGAGCCGCTCATACCAAGACGCGGGCCGGACGTACACCGTAACGCTATAGCGCCCGGCAGGAGCGCCCGCGTGAATGCTGAGCGAGAGCCATACCAACACATCATTCATGTGTGTAGCAATGAAGGCGTCAAGGGCCGCACCATTGGCGTACGCTCCGCGGCCGAGGGCCCTTAGGTCCGCCGCGATGCTCTTGATGCTCGGGCCGTTGACCGCCGACATGTGATAGGCAATGGCGTAGTCGGGGTGCGTGCGTTCAAAGGCGTGGGCCAGGTTGCTCTGAGGAAGGATACGTGCAAAGGTCGCGTAGGCCTCCGGCTGCAGGGCCCGCTCGAACTGTTGGTAAATGTGGCCGTGGAAGCGACGCGGTACGTGGTTGTAAATGCCATACGTGCCCTTGCCAATGTCGTAGGACCGCAGCATGCCGCCTTCGGCCGTCTCGGCGTGCTCCACGTAGACCTCAACGTCCGGGCCGTCGCAGCCGATCATCAGCACGGTGCTGGCCGACATGGCGCTGAAAATGTGCTTGTCGAGAAAGGCGGCCAGGGGCGGCGTTATCGGACCGGTGACCTCTTGCATGAGCTTGACGATGAAGGCCGGCGTCATAGCATCGGCATCGAGCGTAAGAATGACGCGATCCGTGTGGGCCCCTGTGGGCGTGACCTTGATGGACCATTCGGCGTCTCCCAAGGCCCTGTTGCCCATGAGCATGGCTTTGGTCAGGCCATTCTGAGCGAGCACGTCGTTGATCTTGCCAATGAGGGCATTGGCGTAGGGGGCGTAGATGGCCATGGACGTGGCTGCTACTGCGGCCTCGGTGTAAGCCTTTAAGCTATGACTCGGTTTTTTGGGCTGGGTGCGTGCACGATGTTCGTTGAATCGATGTGCTCAAAAAAAGGACATGCACATCGTTTGCTTTCACCACCCACAACACCCACAAAACCCAGCAACAACAGCCAGCAACCCACAGCAACCCACAACAGCCACATCAACACACAACAGTCCACAGCACCCATGTACGACGAATACGTCTGGCTCGTTGTATGCGGAGCCTTCATGTGCTTCACGATGGCGTGGGGCATCGGCGCCAACGACGTGGCCAACTCCTTCGGCACGACGGTCGGCGCCAAGACCATCTCCCTCAAGCAAGCCTGTCTGATTGCCGCCGTCTTTGAGTTCGCCGGCGCGATGACGCTAGGCCGCGTGGTCACGAAAACGATCTCCGGCGAAATTGCCAGCCTTGACGCGTTTGCAAAGGACCCTGACATCTTCATGTACGGCATGCTCAGCGCCTTGACCGCCTCCACCATCTGGCTGTACTATGCGACCTACATGGAGTGGCCCGTGTCCACTACGCACTCAATCATCGGTGGCGTTGTCGGCTTCGCGCTTGCGTTCAAGGGCGGTGACGCGGTTATCTGGAACGAGGAGACGCTGGAGTTCCCCTTCCGCAAGGGAATCACCGTCATCGTCATCTCGTGGTTCACGTCGCCCGTGTTTGCGTGCGTCGGTGCGGCCATGATCTTCTGGCTGTGCCGCACGTTGGTTCTGCGCCGCGAGAACTCCTTCCAGAAGTCATTCTACGTGCTGCCTGCCGCCATCATGCTGACGCTGTTCATCAACGTCTTCTTCGTGCTGTCAAAGGGCGCCGGCAAGATGTTGCTCGACGACGCCAAGAAGCCGAACGGCGACCAATCGTGGTGCTCGAATCCCGGTTGCGCCGACGTCAAGGATGCGACGGGTGCAGTCACGGATAAGAACGGCATCAACACGGACAAGGCAGGTTGGGTAGCTGTCGCTGCTGCTGGTGGCGTTGCCGTCATCGGCTCTGGCATTCTCATACCACTGCTTAAGCGACACGCAGTCCGTAAGTTCGAGAACAAAGAGAATGGGACTGTCGGGTCTGTCGGCTCTGTCGATATTAAGGCATCGGATGCGGAGAATGTGGACAGCACGGTGGGTGCGGACAGCTTCCTGGGCAAAATAAAGCGACTGGCACTGTCGGGCGTGAATCAGGACATCCACGCCGTCATCCAGACCGACGACGAGGTCTTCGCCATGCACGAGGCAGTGGAGCAGTTCGACCCCAAGACCGAGATATCCTTCCAGTACCTGCAGGTCTTCTCGGCGATATGCGTCTCCTTCGCTCACGGTGCCAATGACGTTGCCAACGCGTGCGGCCCTCTGTCGGCCATTTATGCCGTCTATGAGGTCTCGAGCACGTTCAAGAAGAAGATGGTGAAGGAGGCGGAGGTGCCTGTCTGGGTGCTCATCATCGGCGCTGTCGGCCTCGTCATTGGGCTGGGCACATACGGCTATAACATCATGCGCGCGCTGGGCGTACGTATGGCGGCCATGACGCCGTCGCGTGGCTACTCAGCCGAATTGGCCACGTCGTTGGTCATCTCGATCGCATCGGCTTACGGCATGCCCATTTCCACAACGCACACCATTACGGGCGCTGTTGTGGGTGTCGGCCTGATGGAGGGTCGCAAGGGCGTCAACTGGAAGCACCTTGCCAAGACGTTCACATCGTGGGTCTTTACCCTCATCTTTGTCGGTTTGTTCAGTGCGGCGCTGTTCTCCCAAGGTGCCTATGCGCCGTCGGTCCAGGGCAACCGCGAGGTCCAGGCGCTGGCGAAGACGATTAACAAGCTCAGCGCGTCCAAGTGCATCGAAATCTTTGGCAAGGCATCTGGCAAGACCACTTGCAATGTCTAAGTGCGTAAGAGCTTCACGGAGCAGAACACGTTCCGTCCCGTGTCTCTTTTTTGATCTTTTTTGCAATACGGGTGTAAAGGTGTAAACGTGTCAACATATGCAAAGCCAATTACAACAGCCGAGCCCATACGCCGATGCTCTGATCGCCCGCCTTCGCAATCGCAATCCCAACTCGGCCATGGTCGAAGAGCGGTCCATCAAGATCACAGGCGCCAGTATATCACATGATCGCGCGACGGCAATCTTCGACGCGGACACGGGCGACCTACCACGTTTCCATGCACACATCCATACGTTGTTAGCTGAAATATTGCCAAGCCTCAGGCATCCACACATGGCCGCATTTGTCGCAGAGCACGCGCATACACCCATTGGCTCCATAGGCGTCGGGTGCGATGGCCAGGCTGTCGAGGTGTACGTAGAGACGAACGACGGTCGCATTGTGAGTTGCGGGGTAGGGCCCGATGGTAGCACGAGTGGCGGCTCCTATGCAGTCATCAATGATTGGAGAGACCCCATGACACGTATGCAGACGTTCGAGCGTCTACGTGCCGCCTTGCCACGTGCAGCCTATGACATCATGTCGCAGATCGTCGATGCCAAGACGTGTACGCTGGCGTTCGAGCGTCTCCATCGGGACTACGCTATCATGATGCACTTGTGTCCAATGCGGGGTAAGCTGCCCCTCGATGCAGTGGCAGGGCCGCTCGGTGCATTGGCGGCCCTTGCGAATCTCGAGGGACGTGCGGCCATGCGTAGCTGGTGTGCTGCGAAGCCTGGATGGGTCATGTCGTTCTTGAGCTTGGGCGTGAAGCATGACGGGGTGTTGCAGATGACGGTGTACGGACGTGGACCTCCTTTCTGACAAAAGTTATTCCTATATGCAAAATAACGACTTTTCAAAGATACTCAGTCCGATAGACTTGGGATATTTCGTGGTGCGCGTTGACCGGGGAATCCCGGGTGCACATTGACCCCGTCAAGCCCGGCAACTTCGTCAAAAAATAATGTCGTACAACAATACCATACTTGCACTCTCATACCCGGCCGGTCGCGCTGGAACCTTACGGGGACCTCGTGGACCTCATTGCCTTTGCGCAAAAGCTGCTCGCCGACGCGGGGGGCGGCCGCCGAGAGAGCGAACAACAGTTTTACATCGTTGACTTGCAATCGGTTGACCGGACGTTGGCGACGTGGCGCACCGTGCTGCCTCGAGTCCGCCCCTTCTATGCCGTCAAGTGCAACCCGGACATGGGCATTCTACGAACCATAGCCGAGGCCGGCGGCGACTTTGACTGTGCATCACCCAATGAGATTGAGCGTGTGCTGAGCCTGGGCGTACGTCCCGAGCGCATCCTGTTTGCCAATCCGTGCAAGCGTAAAATAGACCTGAAGCATGCCCTAGGCTGCGGCGTGACCCTGACGACCCTCGACTCCATCTTCGAGCTCGACAAGATCGCCGAGGTGTGCGGCACACGTATGGCCGCCCTGTTGCGCATCTATGCATCGGACCCTCACGCCCAGTGCTTGCTCAGCAACAAGTTTGGCGCGCACCCAAGCGAGTGGGCCGCCATCTTACAACGGTTTGTGGACACGGGCGTGCCCATGGCAGGCATCTCGTTCCACGTCGGCTCGGGGGCATGTACGCCTGCGGCCTTTGAGAGCGCCATTGGCCAAGCGCGGGCCTGCATCGACGTGGCACGGGCCTTGGGACTGGAGCCGTTCATCGTGGACGTCGGCGGCGGCTTCGTTCCGGCGACGTTTGATCGCATCGGGGCCACGGTGGCCGCGGCGCTCGATGCACACTTTCCGGCCGAATCAGGCTTTGAGCTCATTGCGGAACCAGGGCGCCTCCTGGCCGAGCGATGTGCACACCTGGTCTGCCCTGTGATCGGTAAGAAGGTTGGTGGCGGAGGCGGTGTTGGCGGCGCAGCACACCAATACTGGATTGCGGACGGTGTGTACGGCTCTTTCAACTGCATGTTGTACGATCATGCTGTGCCGCCGGTTCCTATATTGTTGACAGGCGATGCGAAGCAGGACGTGGCGAAGCAGGACGTGACGAAGCAGGACGTGACGAAAGTAACCTGTAAGATCGTCGGTCCCAGTTGCGACAGCATCGACGAGATACATGCGGCCATAGAAATGCCCGACATGAACGTCGGCGATTGGCTGCTGTTCCCGAACATGGGTGCCTACACGATCGCAGGGGCGTCGTGCTTCAATGGCATACCGTTCTACAAGACGCCGGCGGTGTATGTGCGGCTCACTTAGGCAAAAAGTAGATGAGTGTAAGTTGCTGTTTGTTTTTGTTACACGGGCGTAGCCCAAACGCCCATCGCGACCGCCTGCGCCAAGTCACGTCCGTCTTCGTTGATCTTCACGAACGTGGTCGCAACGCTCGAATCGACCTGAAGACGCCCCATGAACCCCTTGCGATAAAAGCCGATCGGCATGCGCGTGGCCACGTCGAGCTCGAGGATGCAGTCGTCGCTCTCTTGCATGCAGAGAGGGCACTTGAGGGCTTGCGTCGGCACGCGAAGCCACCAGGACGTCAAGCACGGCGCGTGGATGCTGTGCCCGCAATTGAGGATTGCAGCGGGCACAGCCGCCTTGCAGCACATGAAGCATTCGGTGTGTACGTGGGCGGGCTCTGCTACGCACACGTGGGCGCTTTGGCAGTGTCCCATGTTGCAAGGAAGTAAGTACGTAGCGCACGTTGGACGTTGCGTGCATACACGTGATCGGCTCCATTTTTAGGGTGCAGCGACCCCTTCGTACTCCATCTGGATACCCTCATTCTCCTCGTCGTCCTTGGCCACATCGGCTAAGTACTTGCTCTCATCTTCGTCGTGCTCTGCGTCCACGTACCGCCGTAGCTTTTCGGTATAGTTGTTCGACATATTCTCATGAGCATGGAGGGTCTTTTTGGCACTCCAAATGCGAAGCTCGTAGTTGCGCTTGATCAAAAAGTGCACCTTGGTGATCCACGCTTGGTCCTTCTCGGTGCCAAGGATGAACTTCTTGTAGCATGACTTGTGATTGCAATGGGTATGATCCGTCATTGCACTCCTCTTGCGGCACATGGCACAAGGCGTGACGAGCGTGTTGCGACCCATGATTGTGGAACGTTGAACGTGGAACGTGGAACGCGGAACGTGTAATGCGGAACGTGTAGAGAGTGGAACGTGTTATGCACCATGTGTGCCGCCGGCGTGCACGCTTGTTTGGCGGCTAGACATCAAATGTAGGGCCATTGTGGCATGTTAGGGATATGTATTGAACCTTTTGTGCCCTACGGTGCCTTGCTGAGTGTTACTTGGGGGGCCTTACGTGGCCTCGGTGTGCCTGGCGTGGCCCAGCACGGCATGGTTTTTGCTTGGCTTTGCTTGGCTCTGATTGGCTCTGCTTGGCTCTGCTTGGCTTTGCACGGCTTTGCTTGGCTTTGCTTGGCTCTGCTTGGCTCTGCTTGGCTCTGCTTGGCTTTGCACGGCTTTGCTTGGCTTTGCTTGGCTTTGCTTGGCTTTGCTTGGC